>Ga0172366_10003972_pt1 | contig 11659 bp, 12 predicted proteins | sample LakKivSesite69cm_FD_114533 | JGI IMG/M metagenome (GOLD analysis project Ga0172366, IMG submission 114533) | Sediment microbial communities from Lake Kivu, Rwanda - Sediment site 69cm | ecosystem: Environmental > Aquatic > Freshwater > Lake > Sediment | place: Rwanda: Western Province, Lake... | reverse complement strand
GAAGTATTCGCCGGCGAAAGCCACGGCAACATGCGCAGCCTGCTCCCCGAACTGCTCGACCCAGGGGTGGGTTTCCTCTCCGGCCAGCCCAAGCCGATGAACCATATGGGCGGCGTGGACCCATCGTTCGACCTGGCGCTGTTCGTGGGCTACCACTCCAAGGCGGGCACGCTGCACGGCGTCATGGCCCACACTTACGCCGGCTCGATCTTCTCCCTCTCCTTCAACGGCATCGAAATGGGCGAGATCGGCACCGACGCGGCGCTGTGCGGGTTCCATGGCGTTCCAGTAGGCCTTGTGGCTGGCGATAGAGCTGCCTGCGATGAGGCGAGAGCCCTCTTGGGCAACGTGCGGGTAGCGGCAGTCAAGGAGGGCGTTAGCCGCTCCGCCGCTCGCTGCCTGCCGCTGGCGAAAGCGCGCGAGATGATCGCCGAGAACGCTGGCGAGGCGGTTAAGCACGCCGCGGATTTCAGGCCGTTCGCTGTAGCCGGGCCGGTCACCGTCCAGGTTGTGTTCACCGATCCGTCCTACGCGGATACGATCGAGCATCTGGATTTCGTGACCCGCACAGATGGCCGAACCGTGCGCTTTCAGGGCGATGACTTTCTCAGGGCCTTCGAGCGCTTCAACGCATTGCACTTCCTTGCGCCCCTGGTAAGGTAGCCGTCCTCATTCCGAGTGTGCCGAGGCACACCTTAGCTCCCGATATACCTGGCATATAGGGTGCGCGCTTCGGCTTCGTCCGTAGTGCCGCGGATGACGGCCCTACCCGTCGGAAACAGGACAATCTCTCGATCTTCCACCTGTAGGCTCAGCAAATAGCCGTTGTACGAGACGGTACCCACCGAGGCCAGACGCCGCTGAAGGTCTGGGAGCGCGATCTCGTTCTCGTCGGGCGGGATGATCTGGACGCTATTACGACCACAGAGGACGATAGTCCAGGCAACCCGTTCTCCGTTAAGGTAGTCGAACTGGCGCGCCCCGCAGGCCGGGCAATCCGGGCGCCGTTCGACCTTCACGTCGTGGAACTCGCGTTCCCAAAGATCAATGATCAACAGGCTGCCGCCGGGAGCGTGCCCCGTGAGTAGCTTGAGAGCCTCAGCACTCTCCATGGAGGCTATGATGCCGGTAATGGCCCCCAGAACCCCCTCGGTATCGCAACTGGGCATCGTCCCCGGCGGCGGGGCGTGATTGATCACACAGCGCAAACAGGGCGTCTTGCCCGGGACGATGGTCATTGTGGAGCCTGCCGCGCCCGAGGCTCCGCCGTAAACCCAGGAGAGGTTCAGCTTGATGCACACATCATTGAGCAAGAAGCGAGTCTCCAGATTATCGGTGCCATCCAGCACGAGATCGCAGCCTGCCAGAAGCTGTTCGACGTTGCGTGGCGTCACGTCAGCGATCAACGGCTCGACCTCAATCTCGCTGTTAATGGCCCGCAGCTTGGCCGCAGCAGCGATCGCTTTGGGCAATCGCTCGCGCGCATCCTGCTCATCAAAGAGGACCTGACGCTGTAGGTTACCGAGCTCCACAAAATCGCGGTCAATCAAGCAAAGATGCCCCACCCCCGCCCGGCAAAGGTTGTTGGCGATGACGGTCCCCAGGGCGCCTAGCCCGACCACGACCACCCTGGCTCTAGAGATCCTCTCCTGCCCCTCGGGTCCAATGGGTTTGAACAGAACCTGCTTGGCATAGCGCCCCTCGGAATGCTGCTTCCGTATGACTTCACCCATGAGGCCCCTCTATGCGCCTGACTTGAAAGATGGCCAGCCCCGCGCGCCAGTTGGCCAGAAAGCCACTGATCCGGCGGTCGGGTGGCGACAGAAAGATCTCTTCGCCCCGCTCCAGGCCCTCCTGCGCGCAGAGCTCACGAAAATCAGTCACCGTACAGAGGTGCACATTCGGCGTGCTGTACCAGGGGTAGGGCAACAGGCTATGCCGTGGCATTTTGCCAGTGAACAAGAGCTGCAGACGCGTGAGCCAATAGCCAAAGTTGGGGAAGCTGATGATGGCGCTACGGCCTACGCGCAGCATCTCGTGGATGACTTGTGGCGGGTTGGCCGTCTGTTGCAGCGTCTGGCTGAGAATCACCACATCAAAGTAGCTATCGCGAAAAAAGGTCATCCCCTCCAGCATGTCGCCGTGGTATACCGGCATCCCGCGCCGCAGACATTCGGAGACGGCCTGATCGTTGATCTCGATGCCCCGCACCCAGCAGCCCTTGTGCTCGGCCAACTCTTTCAGGAGCTGACCGTCGCCACAGCCCAGATCGAGCACCCGCGAGCCAGGCGGGATGAGTGACTCGATAAGCTGGTAATCCAGGCGCCTCTTGGTCACGTGATCCGCCCCCTGCCTCATGCTCGTACCTCCCGACCGGATACAGGCCGCCCAGGATGACCCTGGCGCACATGCTGCTGCACGTGAGCAAGAAAGTCGGTCACTGCGTTGGCGAGCCGCTCATTTGGCAACAGAAAGGAGTCATGGCCATACGTGCTGGGGATCTCCAGGAAGGTGGTCGGCACGCCGTTAGCTTGCAGGGCACGCACCATCTCTTTGGACTGATAAGTGGGGAAGAGCCAATCGCTGGTGAACGAGACCACCAGGAACTCGGCTTGTACTCCCTCAAAGGCCTCAATCAGAGAGCCGCAACCGTTCGCCAAGTCGAAATAATCCATCGCCTTGCTGATATAGAGATACGAGTTCGCGTCGAAGCGGTGCACAAACGCATCACCCTGGTATTTCAGATAGCTCTCAACCTGGAAATCGGTCTTGAAATCGTAGCTGAAGGTCTCGCGGTCCTGCAAGCGACGGCCAAACTTGGCATGCATCTGCTCGTCGGACAGGTAGGTGATGTGCCCGATCATGCGGGCGATGGCCAGCCCCGCCTTGGGCGTGCTTTTGCCATAGTAGTTGCCCCCTGCCCAGTCCGGATCGGCCATGATGGCCTGCCTACCCACCTCATCGAAGGCGATCGCCTGCGTGCTGAGGCGTGCGGCCGTGGCAATGGCGTGCACCGAGGCCACCCGGTCAGGGAAGCGCACGGCCCATTCGAGGGCCTGGAACCCCCCCATACTGCCGCCCGTGATGGCCAGTAAACGCTCAATACCCAGATAGTCTACCAACAGCCGCTGGGCACGCACCATATCCCCAATAGTCACCATCGGAAAATCGAGACCATACGGTTCGCCCGTCTCGGGATTGATGCTCGACGGCCCGATGCTGCCCTTACAGCCGCCGAGGATGTTGGAACAGATCACAAAGTACTTGTCGGTATCGTAAGACTTGCCTGGCCCGACCATGACGTCCCACCAACCAGCCTTGCGGTCGGTGGGCGAGTGGATGCCAGCTACATGAGCGTCGCCCGAGAGCGCATGCACAATAAGGATGGCGTTGTCGCGCGCTTCATTGAGTTTACCGTAGGTCTCATAGGCCAGGGTGATGGAGGGCAACCTCCGCCCGCCCTCCAGAGGGAAACCCTCTGGAGGCAGATCAGGTGTCCAGGTCTGGGTCACGACCAAGCCAATGCTTTGCTCATCGGGAGCGAAGTACTCGGGTACGTCGTGTATCTCGTTGCCAGTCATGCCGCCCCCGTGCTAGGTCCTTGCTAGAGCCTGGTCCAGATCAGCTAGAATATCGGACAACGACTCGATGCCGATCGATAGACGGACAAAGTCGGGCGTCACCCCGGCTAAAGACTGCTCCTCCTCACTCAGTTGCTGATGTGTCGTCGAGGCGGGATGGATGGCCAAGCTGCGAGCATCGCCGATGTTGGCGAGATGACTGAACAGTTTGAGGCTCTCGATGAACTTGCGTCCGGCTGCCTTCCCACCTTTAACGCCAAAGCCCACCAAGCTGCTTGCGCCATTCGGCAGGTAACGCTTAGCCGCCTCATAGGAGGGGTGCGTCGGCAATCCCGGGTATAGCACCCAGGCTACTTTGGGGTGCTGGCTCAAGTGTTTGGCTACTGCCAGCGCGTTCTCCGAGTGCCGGGCCATCCTCAGGCTCAACGTCTCCACACCTTGGAGAATCAGGAAAGCGTTGAATGGACTCAAGCAGGCACCTTGGTCGCGCAGAGTGCGCACACGCGCCCGGAGAGCGAAAGTAAGGTTGCCAAAGGTCTTGTAGAAGGGCAGCCCGTGATAGCTGGGGTCAGGCTCGACAAAGTCGGGGAAGCGCCCATTATCCCAGGGGAACTGGCCACTATCCACCAGGATGCCGCCAATCGAGTTGCCGTGGCCACCCAGGTACTTGGTCAGGCTGTGCTGGACGATATCCACACCATACTCGATGGGCCGGCAGAGGGCGGGCGAGGGTGTTGTATTATCCACGACAACGGGTACACCGTGATCGTGGGCCGCCCTGGCAATACCCTCAAGGTCCGGGATGGTCAGCTTGGGGTTGCCGATCGTCTCCAGGAAAACTAGCTTGGTGCGCTCGGTGATGGCTTGGGCGAAGGCCGCCGGTTCATCGCTATCTACCCAGATCGTGCGGATGCCCTGGCGCGGCAACGTGGCGCTAAAGTAGGTCACCGTACCGCCATAGAGGCGCGTAGTGGAGACGATCTCGTCGCCCGCCACACAAAGGGTACTGATCGCAGCGTGGATGGCGGCCATGCCGCTGGCAAAAGCCACGCCGGCCACTCCCCCTTCCAGGGCCGCGACGCGCTGTTCCAATACATCTGTGGTGGGGTTCATGATGCGCGTGTAGATATTGCCGAATTCCTGTAGGCCAAAGAGCCGCGCTGCATGATCCGTGTCCCTGAAGACATAGCTCGTAGTCTGGTAGATCGGCACAGCCCGCGCACCCGTTTGAGGGTCGGGCGTGTGGCCGACGTGCAATGCCCTCGTATCGAACCCATCGAACCTTGCCTCTGACATGTCATTGACCTCCATACTGGCTTTATCAAGCTGATGGTGGCCTGCGCTCAGGCCATGCTCTATCGCCCCTTGGCATCTCTGCCGCACTCAGGGATGTTCGGCCCGGAACATCCCTGTCATTGGGTGGTTTTAGGGCTGGCCGTCCTAGAGAATCAGTTTGGCCAGCGTCTGCTCATCTGGCGGAGCAACACACAACTCTTGTCCCAGTTGCGTTCCTGGGATACCGTAGTGCACCGTTACTTGTGGCTCCGTTGCATCGCTGTAATGGGCGGCGATGGCGGCCGCCTGACGAAGAATCTCGACGGTCCACTCTCCCTGCAATAGCACCATCGCCCCGGGAACTCCACGAGCCTCCAGAAGGAGGTCTTGGGCGTCGGCCAGAGACTGCAAGGACAGGTTCTCCTCCTGGTTGCGCCCGACCACCGCCTTGACCTGGGGTGAGAGGCGCAAGTGGCGTCCCACCTTGAGCAGTTCCACATCACAGAGACCGAAACCCGGCTTGTAGGCCAGCAGGTCCTTCATGCGCCGCGCAAAGCCAGGATCGGTCAGACGACATCCTCCCGCCGGACAGGGATAATCATGAATGCCCCGCTCGGCTGCCAGGCGCATCTGGGGCCGGCGCGTCCGCCCGCGCATCGCCAGCAATTGCTCGCGCTGCACGATGCCCTCCTTTTCGGGGAGCGTGGGCGGCAAGAGCTTGGCCGATAGGGGCCGCAACACGAACCCTTCGATCCCCGCTTCGGCATCAATGAGACGCATGGCCCGCAAGTGCTGCGACATCGGCCGCTGTCCCAATACCTCGCCCGTGAACAAGAAATCAGCCCCGATCTCTTGCATATATTCCTTGCCCTTGCGGAACAAGAGAATGCGACAATCCAGGCAAGGGTTCAGGCCACCTCCATAGCCGTGCTTGGGATTGCGCAGCACCGCAAAGAACTCGTCCGTTAGCGCCACGCGGCGCAGCGGGATACCGAACTGCTCGGCCACACGCAGCGACTCGCAGTGCCCAGAGCGGTTGCAGGTGCAAAAGGGCGTAGAGGTGTTCAGCGCATGGACCTCGATGCCCTGATCCAAGATCAATCGCACGGCCAATGTCGAATCCAGCCCTCCCGAAAGAAGTGCCACGGCACGGTATGTCATCCGACTACCTCACTGGGGGCTTCCAGTAAGGTGCTTCCGTCGGTAATCCGCCAGCGCCTGGCGCAGCGCCTCAGGTGCCAACACCGAGCACTTGACCTTGTTCTCGGGTAATCCCCCCAGGGCAGCAACCACTTTCTCCTCGCTGAATTGCTCTGCCTCCTCCAACGAAAGACCCTTGACCAAGTCGGCGGTCATGGAACTGGCCGCGATGGCCGCCGCACACCCAAAGGTACGGAACTTGATGTCAGCGATATGGCCATCTTCTACTTTGATATAGAGGTCAATCAGATCGTCATGTAGACTGCTCCTGATGCGCGCATAGCCATCAGCATCCTCAATCACGCCCACATTATGAGGGTTGGCAAAATGTTCAAGCACGATCTTGCTGTACATGAAACCTCCGGATGATCCCTATGAGAGCACTTGTGTCGGGGTCTGAACGGTTCCCCCGCCCAGCACGCGATCGGCCTGGTAGAATACGACCGCTTGGCCCGGAGCCACGCGGGGCTGAGGTGTGGCATAGTACACACGGGCGTATGTCCCCTGACTATGCACCTCAGCCAGGACCTCGGGACCACGGTAGCGCGCCTTGACCGTCAAGCATACAGGACGGCTAGGGAGCACGCCGTCGAGCCATTGGACATCCTGCAGGAGAAGGGTTTGCGTCAAAGTTTCCTCTTCTGGCCCCGCGATGATGGCATTGTGCGACGGATCGAGTGCGATGACATAGAGCGGCTCTCGCGCTGTGACCCCCAGGCCCTTGCGTTGGCCCGGCGTGAACCCGGCGATGCCACGGTGCTGCCCCAGAACCCGGCCAGCGCTATCTATGATCGGCCCCGTCCGCCAGGCTGCTGGCTCGCGTGCGGCCACCAGAGATCGGTAGCCGCCTGGGCCGACGAAGCAAATGTCCTGGCTGCCTGGCTTGTCCGCTACAGGCAGCCCCAGGCGGGCGGCGGTCGCGCGAACCTGCGACTTGGTCAGATCCCCAACGGGAAACAAGGCATGGGCCCTCTGATACGGCGTCAACGCATAGAGAAAGTAACTCTGATCGTGTTCTCGATCCGACCCTTTCAGCAGCCATGGGTGATCTGTGTCTGAGTCAGCACCAAGTCGCGCATAGTGCCCCGTGGCGACGAACTCGGCACCCAGCGCCAGGGCTGCGCCAAGCAGACGTCCGAACTTGAGCCGCTTGTTGCATAGAATGCAGGGGTTGGGAGTCTCGCCCCGTGCGTAGGCTCGGCAAAAAGGTTCGATGACCTCTCGCTCAAAGACCTCCCGGTAATCGAGCACATAGAAAGGGATTCCCAGTTGAGCCGACACCTGGCGGGCATCCTCCATCCCGGCTATGCCGCAACACGCCACCTGCCCCTCGGTCTTGGCAGCATCGGGAAACCGCAGCCCGACGCCGATCACTTCATTCCCCTGTGTATGCAAGAGCGCCGCCGCTACCGACGAATCCACGCCGCCCGACATAGCAACCACAACACGGCGTGACATGGGTCTATCTCTTGGTGCTCTCTTCGAAGCAGGCGGCCGGCACCGGCGACATGGATCGCAGCCGGCCAACAACCTCGACAAGCGTTTGCAGGGTATAGTCCATATCCTCCTCGGTAGTGGTGTGTCCCAACGAAAAGCGTAATGAGCCATCCGCACGAGCACGCTCCAAGCCCATCGCCCGTAACACATGCGAGGGGTCAGTCGCCCCTGCCGTGCAGGCTGAGCCGGTAGAGACAGCGATGCCTTTGATATCCAGGGCCATCAGCAGCGACTCCCCTTCGACTCCGCCAAAGCTAACATTCAGGATACTCGGCAGGCGAGAGGTTGAATGGCCATTGACCTGCACATCGGGAATGCGCGATAGGATGCCCTGCTGCAACTGGTCGCGCAGGGCACCCAACCGAGGTGGTTCGATGGACAGTTCGTCTGTAGCCAGGCGTAGCGCGGTCGCCATCCCCACGATGCCGGGGATATTCTGTGTCCCTGGACGCAACGCCCACTCTTGGTGACCGCCATAGAGCAAGGGCTCAATGGGTGTGCCTCGCCGCACGTAGAGCGCGCCGATACCCTTGGGCCCGCAGAACTTGTGCGCTGCCAACGATAACAGATCCACACCCAGATCATCAACGCGAACGGGCATCTTGCCTACGGCCTGCACGGCGTCGGTATGCACCAGGAGGCCACGTGCATGGGCCAGGCGGGCAATCTCGGCTAAAGGCTCGATCGTGCCCACCTCGTTATTGGCCAGCATGCAGCTAATGAGTACGGTATCCCCACGGATGTTATCCTTGAGGGCATCCAAATCGAGCAGTCCATGCTGGTCTACGGGCACATAGCTCACCTGAAAGCCCTGTGATTCCAACCAGCGGCAGGTGTTCAGTACTGCATGATGCTCGATGGTCGAGGTGATCAGGTGTCGGCCACGCAGCGATTGGGCGCGAGCGACCCCAATGACAGCCTGATTGTCACTCTCGGTGCCTCCGCTGGTGAAGTAGATCTCTTTGGGGTCGGCTCCGAGTGCGCGAGCCACAGCGTTGCGCGCTTCCTCTAGCGCTTTTTTGGCGCGTTGACCAGCCATGTGCAGGCTGGAGGCATTGCCGGCGTGATCGGCAAAGTAGGGCAGCATGGCAGATAGTACTTCGGCGCGCACCGGTGTTGTTGCGGAGTGGTCCAGATATACTCTCCTCATCTCGCTACTCTCCTCTACCGAAAACAGGGTATATAACTTCCACTATACATTGTCACCGCGATGTTTCCCCCGAGGTCATGCCAGACAGAACGTCGTTCAAACTGCCACTGCGGAAACCCTCCAGGTTCAGTGTCACATAGGTGTAGCCCAGCGCCTTGAGCCGCGCGATGACCTGGCTGCGCAGGGGTTCTTGCACCAGCCTTACCAAATCCCGTGTCTCGACCTCGATGCGCGCTACAGCATCCTGATCGCGCACGCGCACCTGGCAGAAGCCGAGATCGTGCCGCAGGAACTCCTCAGCCCTCTCGACGCGGGCAAGGCCCTCCGCCGTCAGGGATGTGCCGTACGGAAAGCGCGAGGAAAGGCAGGCCATCGAGGGCTTGTTCCAGGTGCGCAGGCCCAGTTGCCGTGAGAGGTCGCGCACCTCCTGCTTACTTAGCCCAGCCTCCAACAAGGGCGCAATCGCCCCCGCCGCACGCGCGGCGCGCATCCCGGGGCGATAGTCCCCCACGTCATCCGCTGTGGCCCCATAGGCTAGATGCTGATAGCCTTGCTCGTCGGCCACCCGGTGCATATGCGCGAACAACTCCTGCTTACAGTAGTAGCAGCGATCAGGAGAGTTGGCGACAAAGCGCGTATCGTGCATTTCGTCTGTCATGACAATCAGGTGACGGGCGCCCAATTCCCGCGCCAGAGCCTTGGCCTCGGCCAGCTCACTGCGCGGCAGGGTCGGCGAGTCGGCCGTGACGGCCAGGACGCACTTCGGCCCCAGTACTTGCAGACTGTAGGCCAGCAACAAGGTACTGTCGGTGCCCCCAGAGAACGCCACGGCGACACTGCCGAGTCGGGCGATACTATCATGCAGACGGCTGATCTTGGCTGAGTCAGACATGGCCTCTTATACGTCAAAGTTGAACAGGGGCGTGCTGAGATAGCGCTCGCCCGTGTCTGGCAGGACCGCGACGATGAGCTTGCCTACATTCTCAGGGCGAGCCGCCACTTTCAGGGCTGCACTGGCGGCAGCGCCCGAGGAGATGCCCACGAAGATGCCTTCCTCGCGCGCTAGACGCCGCGCCGTTGCGAGGGCTTCGTCGTCCGTCACCTGGATGATCTCGTCCAGCAGGTCCGTGCGCAGCACAGCGGGCACAAAGCCGGCCCCGATACCCTGGATCTTGTGCGCCCCCGGCTGGCCGCCCGACAAAACGGGCGAATTGGCCGGTTCCACCGCGATAGCCTGGAAGCTCGGCTTGCGCGCTTTGATCACTTCCGCTACGCCGGTTACCGTGCCCCCTGTTCCCACCCCGGAGATGAGGATGTCCACCTTGCCGTCGGTGTCGTCCCAGATTTCCAGGGCCGTGGTCTCACGGTGCACCTTGGGGTTGGCCGGATTCTCGAACTGCTGAGGGACAAAGCTACTCGGGATCTGCTTCGCCAGCTCTTCCGCTTTGCGGATGGCCCCTGGCATGCGCTCTGCGCCGGGAGTCAAGACGAGCTCGGCTCCGTAAGCCTTGAGTAGCTTGCGACGCTCCACGCTAAAGGTGTCAGGCATGACCAGGATGAGCTTGTACCCGCGCGCCGCCGCCACCAGTGCCAGGGCGATGCCCGTGTTGCCACTAGTGGGTTCGATGATCGTGGTTTCGGGGGTGATCTTGCCTTCGCGCTCGGCAGCTTCGATCATGCTTAGCCCAATGCGGTCCTTCACACTTCCGCCAGGGTTGCGGGCTTCGAGCTTGACCACAACCTCCGCTCCCAGGCCCTTCGTGAGGCGATTGAGCCTCACAAGAGGGGTACGACCAATAGTCTCGGTGATGTCACGATAGATCCTGCTCATGGTTTCCTTCCGTATCAGATATTGTATGATGCGGCGGTGGCGGAACGCTCGTTGCTGCGCGCCACCAGATCAGCCAACGTGATAGATTCCAATACTTGCATCGAAGCGGAGTACATCTTGGCCCAGACTTCCTGGGTGACGCAGGTAGTCCAGCGATGACAGAAACTGTGGTCAAGGGTACAGAGCACATAGGGTTCGGAGCTTTCGAGCACATCAAAGATCTCTCGCAGGGTGATCTGGTCGGGAGGGCTGGCCAGCATATAGCCGCCTTGAGCGCCTCGCTGGCTACGCACCAGCCCGGCCGCACGCAGGATGCCGAACAGAGATTCGAGGTATTTCTCCGAGATTTCCTGGCTGGCTGCGATCTCGTTCAGACTCAGAGCGCCCTCTTCATAGCGCAGGGCCAGCTCGAGCATCGCACGGGTGCCATAACGCATCTTGGTGTTGAGTTTCATGATAGCATACTAATCCTGTAGGATATATAGAAATTATAGGCGATCTTGGCTCCTTGTCAAATCGGCTATCTTCACCCGTTTTGAGCGTGCCTCGGCACACTTTCAGTGTCAGCGCCCGGTTTCAGCCAGCGCGTCGATGGCCTGACATTTGACACCACCCGCATTTGAGGGTAGAAGTGCCTAGTATCTCCATAATATGATAGGGGCAATCATGAAGCTCAGCACGAGGACGCGGTACGGTACCAGGGCCATGCTGGACCTGGCCCTTAGCTATGGGCAAGGCCCCACGCCGCTGAAAGACATTGCCGACCACCAGGATCTTTCCCCCAAATATCTAGAGCAAGTCCTGGCCGCCTTGCAGGCCGCCAACCTGGTGAGGGCAATCCGCGGCTCCAAGGGCGGCTACATCCTGTCCAGGCCTCCAGGGCAGATCAGCTTGCGTGACATCTACGAGTTCCTGGAAGGATCGGAGGGCTTTGTGCGCTGTACGAGCGATCCCCGCGTCTGCACAAGGGCCGACTCCTGTGTGACCCGGGAGCTATGGGCAACGCTCTACGAGACGTGCGTCAAAACCCTGGAGTCGGTCACCCTTGAGGACCTGGCCCGGCGTGCCAGGGAGAAGCAAAGCCAGCTTGCTGGCGAGTACTGCATATAGACCCATTCCACAGAG
>Ga0172366_10003970_pt1 | contig 11660 bp, 9 predicted proteins | sample LakKivSesite69cm_FD_114533 | JGI IMG/M metagenome (GOLD analysis project Ga0172366, IMG submission 114533) | Sediment microbial communities from Lake Kivu, Rwanda - Sediment site 69cm | ecosystem: Environmental > Aquatic > Freshwater > Lake > Sediment | place: Rwanda: Western Province, Lake Kivu... | reverse complement strand
CGAACTCCGGGCAGACGAGCATGTCGGGGTCGCTGAAGATCAGCACGCGGCCCCGTGCCTGCCGGGCGCCGAAGTTGCGCGCGGATGAGAGGCCGCCGTTGGGCTTGCGGAGGCACGACGCTTGCGGCCAGAGGCAGGCCTTCGCCACCGCCAGCGTCTCGTCCGTCGAGCCGTCGTCCACCACGATCACCTCGTAACTGCCGCGGGCGGCCGTCTGCCGGCGCAGGCACGCCATCGCCGCCGGCAGCGGCCGGGCGCGGTTCCAGCAGGGGACGATCACCGATGCTTCACACTCGCGCATGGGTCCGGGCCCCCCTGACGATGGCACGGTAGGCCGAGAGCAGCTCTGCCCGGTAGCGGTCCCACGTGAGCCGCCGCACGCGCTCGCGGCCGCTCGAGCCGACGTCGCTGTCCGGGTGCGCGTGCAGGTGCGCGAGCACCTCCTTGATCGCGTCCGCGTTGCACGGCGGGATGACGAAGCCGTCGATGCCCCTGACTACGAGGTCGCTGGCGCCCATCGTCTCCGTGATAACGACCGGCCGGTTGCACGCCATCGCCTCGGTCACGACCATCCCGAAGCCGTCCTCCACCGAGGGAAACACGCAGACGGAAGCGGAGTTGTAGAGGTCGCGCAGTTCGCGCGCGTCCTCGGTGTGCGGCCGGGTGCTGAACGGGCAGCGCTGCCCGAAGTAGCGGATCACGTCGGCGGCGTCGTCGAGCACGTGCCCCTGCAGCACCAGCTCGGCGTTGCGCAGCCGGAGCTTGTGCCAGGCTTCGAGGAGGTACTGCACGCCCTTGCGCAGGCAGATCAGCCCCGCGAAGACCACGCGGAATACTCTGTCGCGCTTCGGCTCGGGCCGGAATGCTTCGGTGTCCACGCCGTAAGGAACGACAAAGATGTTGCTCTCGCTCAGCCCCTCGGCGACCATCGTGCGCCGCGCGAACTCGGAGCAGGTGAGGATGGCGTCGCATTCCTCCAGCTCGCGGGCTTCGCGGCAGGCCTGGTCCTCCCGGCAGGCGGGGAAGGGGACGTCGTACTTCGCGTATTCGGCCTCGAGCAGCCGCCGCATGAAGCGGATGTGCGTGTTGGGGCGGTCGACGACGGTCGCCGCGCCGAGGCCTCTCGCCGCGGCGATCGTCTGCAGCATCGTGCCCGTGTAGCCGTGGACGAGGTCGCAGGGGCGCAGGCGGCGGGCGGCGAGGCTCGCGAAGTTCTCCTGCAGCAGCGCGTCGAGCCCGATGCGGTTCGCGATGCGCCGCGGCAGCCGCCGCCAGAGGCGGCTGAGGCCGGCGATGTCGCGGATGTAGCGCTCCTCGATCTCGGTCTTGCGGTGGCCCAGGCACATGACGCCGGCGAGCATCCCGGCGTCGCGCAGCCCGCGCACGGCCTGGTAGCTCACGTAGCCCAGGCCCGTGCCCCCGAAGTCGGCCGCCACGTGGAACATCACCTTCATGGCTCGCCTCGCGCCGGTTTCCCAGGCAAACGTCATGGCCTCCGCTCGCGCTCCTCGCCCGCCATTGCAGCCTCGCCCGCGACCTCTTCGACGCCGGGGCCGAACTGAACCGGCCGGTTGGCCGGCTCGGACCCGGCCCTGAAGATCGGGAGGACCCTGCCGTCGACGTCGGCGGGGACCGGCAGGCCCATCAGGTGGAGGATCGTGGGCGCGACGTCGAGCAGCCTCGCGCCCTCGACGTCCTCCCCGGCCCTGACCTCCGGCCCTGCGGCGACGAAGATGCCCTCGGTATCGTGCCGCCCGCCGCGTCCGGGGTTGATGGTGAAGATGCTGCCGGGGAGGATCGCGGCCACGTCGAAGCCGGAATCCTCGCCCGCGAGGCAGTAGCCGGGCTCGCGGACGTCGACGACGAGGTCCGGCGCCTCGTCCACGCGGGGGCCGGAGTAGACGTCCTCGCGGCGGTAGACGCGGATGTCGAGATGCCGCCCGTCGTCCTGCAGGTCTTTGATCCCCTCGATGATCCGGTCGCGGAACGGCTCGTACTCGCCTGGTTCGACAATCCCCTCGGGCTCGCGGCCGCGGAGGTTGACGAAGACCTCGCCGCCGGGCCACGCCCACGCGCGCGTGCGGCTCATGTCGAGACCGAACTGCCCCAGCGGAACGATCTGCTTGATCGCCTCCGGCACGCGCGCCCGCACGCGGTCGAGGCCCAGCCGCCGCGCGACGCGCCCGAGGTTCTGGCGCGTGAACCCGAGGCGTGGCCCAATGCCCCCCGGGGTCATCTGGGCGGTCAGCCAGCCGAGGTTGGAGAAGAGCTGGTTGAGATGGATGAACCTCTCGGTGTCGCTGAAGCCGTGGTCGGACGCGACGACCATGGTGGTGTCGGCGTCGATCAGCCCGCGAATCTGGGCGATCGCCCAGTCGACCTGCTGGTATGCCTTGAGGACCACGTGGTCCTTGGTGTTGATCGGGGGCCAGAAGTGGTGCTGGAGGCGGTCGGGCGCGGTGAAGTAGATCGCGGCGAAGTCGTAGTCCCCGCTTTTCAGGATGTAGCGCAGGGCCTGGTAGCGGTTGATGGTGATCGAGATCTGCTCCTGGAGGAGGTCGTCCTCGCCGGGGAGCGACTCGACGGCAGGATCCAGCAGGTAGGCTCCGATATGCCGGGCGACTTCGTCGCCGAACTCCTCGGGATAGGAGAAGGGGGAATCGGGCGGGGTGAGCATCCCCGTCAGCAGCACGCCGTTGACGGGCCGCGGCGGGTATACCAGCGGCTCGCCGACGACGGCGACCTTCCGCCCCGCCGAGCTGATGAGCGTCCACAGGTCGCTGCCGGCGCCCATCGACGCGGGATCGACCACGCGAGCGGCGTACGAGCCGGGGACCCTGTTGCGCCAGTTGAACACGCCGAGCTGACCGGGGTTCTTGCCGGTCGACAGGCTCTTCCAGCCCGGGCAGGCCCCCGGCGGCACCAACGACCGCAGCGTGCCGCGGACGCCCGTCTGCAGGAGGTCGCGGAGGGCCGGCAGGTAGCCCATCTCCACCCACGGCCGGACGAGGTTGAACGTCGCTCCGTCGATCCCGATGACGACGACTTCAGGCTTCGGCATAGTCGATCTCCCTCCGCCCGGCCCCGGGGGCATCGATGACCCTGTAGATTCTGACGAGGCTTCCCCGCCGCGTACGCTCGCGGAAGACCATCGCGCACCGGCGGCTGAGGAAGCTTTCCTGCACCGCCACGACCTCGGGGTGGTGCGCGATCCGCCGCGCGAAGAAGAGCGTGCGGACGTATTCGTCGACGTAGACGTAACTGGCGCCTAGCCGCCGCACGGCCCGGGCGAAGGCCTCCTCCGAGGCGTAGTCCTCCTCGCCAAGCGGCGAGCCCACGAGGGCGAAGCCCGCGATCACGTAGGGCCGGTGGAGGTAATAAGGCTCGTGGCCGTAGAGCAGCAGCACGCGGCTGCCCGGCGGCGAGTGGCGGCTGAGGTAATCGAAGCCGCGGTAGGTGCAGAGCGCGCGCGAGAGGAATTCGGCCCTCGACTTGCCCCCGAACACGACGCCCAGCCGGTTGCCGCCGTCGGAGGCAACCGCCCTCGCCGACAGCCCCACCTGCGTCACGCAGGCGAGCACCAGCGCACCTCGGGCGAAAACCCGCGCGGCCCTCCCCAAGCCGCTCAACCGCTCGATGGCGAGCGCGGCCGCGATCGACGTGAAGCCGAGGATGGGGACCAGGTAGCGCGCGAGCTGCGACGTGAAGAAGATCGCCGCGGCGTACGCGGCCGAATACAGCAGCATCAGCTTGACCGGCCGCGGCACCGGACCCAGCACGAGCAGCAGCAGCGGCACGAACGCCAGCGGCAGCGGCCCGGGGTTGTCGGTCGCCAGCGTGCCGAAGTCCGACGCGCGCATCGTGACGTCCCATGGGTAGGCCAGCAGCCCCGCGAGGGACTTGCCCATCTCGTCCCTGCCGGCGAAGGCCTCGCCGAACGCCGCCGGGCTGCCGTAGGGATGCAGGGGATTGCCCGACATCGCGAAGCAGCGGGCGTACCATCCGAAGCCCAGCACCAGCGTGATGGCCCCGTAGACGGCGGCGCTCCTGGCGCTCGCCCGCAGCCCTCCGCCGAACGCCAGCACCGGCACCGCCAGCACCGCCGGGGCAACCAGCAGCACGTGGCCCGCGCCGCTCTGCTTCAGCCCGGCCGCGCCGGCGCACAGCAGCGACACAGCCACCAGCCAGCGCGTTCGCGAATCGCGCCCGGCCCGCGCCCAGTGCGCCAGCCCCGCGAACGTCAGCACCGTCAGCAGCGCCATCGCCGACTCCGGCCCCAGCAGCTCTGCCGAGCCCAGCAGTTGCGGCGTGAGCATGAACGCCGCCGCCGCCGTCACGCCCACCATCCGCGAGCAGAACATCCGCGCGAGCAGGAACACGGCCGCCCCCGCGGCGCACGTGAGGGCTACGTTCACCACCTGCGCGGCGACGTCTGACTTGAGCAGCATCGACAGCGTGAAGATCATCTCGAGCAGGAATGGCTGGGCAGCGTGCTTGTGGTTGGGGAGGTTCACGATCGAATGGCCGTCGATGTAGGTCTTGGGCACGGCCAGGTGATACGCGAGAGCGTCGGCCCCGACCGGCGGCGCGAGGGCCGACAGGAGCATCGCACCCGCCTGCGCGGCGATCATCACGATCAGCACCTTCTCGAGGAGCGTGCAGCCCAGAAACCGCCGGCCCAGCCGCAGCCCGGCAAGCTGCCTGCCCATCCTCCAGAGGCGCGGGCCGACTGCCGCCAGCCCGGCCGCCGCCAGCAGCCGGAACAGCCACCGGTGGAGCAGGCCCGCGTGCCCCAGCCCCAGCGTGAGCAGGCCCAGGGCCATCACGCCGAGCGCCAGCGAGAACAGGACCCGCTGCGCTCCGCCCGATCCTCTCAGGCCGAGCAGGTCGATGAGGGCATGGCCCAGCCCCGCCGCGAGCAGCACCACGGCGGCCCCCGCGAGGAGGTTGACCAGCGTATCGGCCATCGTCACATCCCCAGCCTCTCGAGCAGCTTCCCGACGTACTGCCGGAAGAAGAAGGCGTAGACGAGAACGACCCACGCGACGGACAAGGCGATCCTGGACGAAGTGTTCACCGCGATCCCCCGGCGTGCGGCCGCGCGAAGAGGGCGATTCGGATGACCTTGAGGAGCGCCCGCGGGCTGCACGCGATGTTGCTGTACACCTGCTCCGCAAGCGGGCATGCGCAGGCCCCGCGGCGGATGAGGCGCCGGGCCGCCCTCGCCCTCGCGGAGCGCCAGACGGCCCCGAAGTTGCAGTCCGCCTCGCGCACGTTGCCCATCGGGTTGCCGCCCTCGAGCGTGCTGCAGGGCCAGAGGTCGCCCTGCGGCGCCAGGTGGGCGTTGGCGATTCCTGCGAGGCACGGCAGCACCTGCCGTTTTTCGTGCTCGATGCGCCGGGCGTACTCGTAGTACACCAACCGCACCGCCGCCCCGAGCCGCGCCAGCCGCCGTGCGCCGCACAGCCGCGAGCGCGCGCCCGAGGCCAAATCCCCCATCAGTCGCTCGCACTCGTCCGGCCGGAGCCGGCTTTCTTCGCCCGGCTTGGTGTCTGGCGCGGCCACCGCCCCGCTGAAATGGTGCACGCCCAGCCCCTCGGCGAAACCCTCGATCTCGGCCATCGAGTCGAGGTTCGCCCGTGAGGCTAGCGCGCACACGTCGAGGCGAAGGTGGCAATCTCTCCGGGCGATCCGCCGCAGCCGGTCCACGCTCTCGATCAGTAGCTCGAACGCGCTGCCCGCGCGGAGGCCGTCGAACACGGGCCGCACGGTGAGGAGCGTGTCGGGCGAATCGCGTTCGATCGACGCAAGGCATTTCGACACGCCATCGTCCACGCGATCGGGCGCCAGGCCTTCGGTCGAGATGTGCAGCAGGGCCGGCCTGAGGAACTTGCACGCCAGCCCGACGACGTGCTGGACGTCGTCGCGGAGAAACGGCTCGCCGCCCGTGAGGGAGAGGAGGAACAGCGGCCCGATGCTGCGGAAGATTCTGTCGATCTCGCCGACGGTCAGCTCGTTCTGGCTGTCGGATGGGCCGCGTTCGCAGGCTTCGTTGGCGGTGCACGCCATGCGCCGGTTGGTGATGGAGAAGGTGAGGACGGATGGGTGGGGCGGCCTCCGCAGCCCCGCCCGTGCCAGCCGGTAGCCCGCAGTCTTGAGGCCCAGCCGAAAGAGAGGTCGCAGAGCAACCATCGCGCGTTCATTCCTGTGCCTCCGGCACCGCGTGGCACCGGTCGATCCGATGCGCTGCGGCCGCAACGATGCGAGGCTGCGGGTGCATGCCGTGCCGTGGCTTTTGCCGCCATTGCGTCCAGTTCCGGCGCCGGCCTTCCGCATGGCCGGCACGAGTCCGTCGACTCTGGCGTACATGGAAACAATGCTTCCGCATCGCGGAGCGCACGGCGGTGGCGGGCGGGGCGGGATTGGCCAGGCGGCATTTCAGGCGGTCTTCGTGCGGTCGGTTCGCCGGCGTGCGGCGGGTTTCGCGCGGGTCTGGGGCTTCTTGCGGATGGGCGGGCGGCGCTTGCGCCCCTGCGCGGGGGCAGCCGCGGCTGGCGGAGCCTCAGCCGGTGCGGCTTCAGCCGGGGCCGGTTCGGGCGCGGGCGCGGGATCGTTTGGGAGAGCTTCCTCGACCACGCGCTCCAGCTTGTCCGCAAGATTGTTGTCAGCCGGCGTCCTGTAGCTCTCCGCGCGCTTGAGGGCGCCGCGGTCGACGAGGCCGTTGAAGACCACGCCCATGAGGTTCGGGTTGGCGCGGCGGAGGCGCTTGATGGCGTCGGCGGCCTGCTCGCGCCGCGTGTGGCCGGCCTTGACTACGAGGAGGATGCCGTCGGCCATCCGTGCGAGGATCGTGGCGTCGCTGGTCGTCAGCACGGGGGGCGAGTCGAGGATCACGATGTCGTAGCGGGTCTTCGCGAACTCGACGAACACAGCCATCGTGTCCGATGCCAGCTCGTCGGGCGGGCTGGGCGGCAGCGGCCCGCTGGTGAGGAGGTCGAGCCCGGGCACGGTCTGCTGCACGTGGAGGTTGTTGTGGTTGCGGTGCTCGAGCATGGTGGACAAGCCCGCCACGTTGGGCATGCTGAAGTTGAGGTGCTGCACGGGGTGGCGCATGTCGCAGTCGACGAGGAGGACGTTTTTGCGGCGGCTGGCCCATGCGAGGCCGAGGTTGGCGGCGACGGTGCTCTTGCCTTCGCGGGGCGAGGGGCTGCAAACCATGATGGTGCGGGCGCTGCCGGCGACGCACTCGAGGCTGGTCCGCAGGTGGCGGAACGACTCCGCGAAGATCGCGGGACCGCCCACGCAGGTCGAGAGGAGGCAGACCTTCGGCTCCGGCTGCTGGGGCGCCAGCCCCGCGGCCCTAATCCAGAGTGACAACCAGCCCAGGCCCCTCTTCGCCTTGACCGATCCGGCGAACCGCTGCAGTTTCGACTGCAGGTACTGTGCCCAGGACGGCGAGGCGAAGCGCGCTCTCAGCTTCCTCAGGAGTCTTGAGCGTAGTGTCGAAATAATCCGCCGCGACTGCCGCACCGACGCCGACCAGCACGCCGCACAGCAGCGCGAAAGCCAATTTGACAGCATTGCGGGGGTCCTTCACCGTGCCGAGGGCCGCCCGCTGGATGAAGCGGGCGTTCTCCCCGGCCAGACCGCGGGCGAGATCGTGCTCCTTCAGCCTGGCGAGGATCGCGCTGTAGAGCATCCGCCCGGCCTCGACGTTCCGCTGGAGGACGGAGTACTCGGAGCTTTCGCCGCTCGCCCGGAACAGCTCGTTGCGGTATTCCTCCAGCTCTTTCTGCTTCTCGGAGACGGCCGAGCGCAGCCCGACGGCCTGGGCGCGCCGGTCGGTGTAGCCGCGCTGGCACTCGCTGACGAACGCCTCCTCGTAGTGGCTCTGCAGCATCGCCACGTCCTCGCGCAGCGCGACGATGTCCGGGTGGCGGTCCCTGAGCGTGCGCAGCTTGGCCCGGAGGGCGGCCTTCACGGCATCGAGCTCGGCGGAGATGGCGGCGAGGCGCTGGGAGTCGGACAGCGCCGCCAGCAGCGCGAGGGCCCCCGGCCTGCCGCGGAGGTCGGGCAGCGGGGCGTCCGCGGCCCCCACGCCCGGCAGTGGCACGTCCGCTTCCTTCATCAGCTTCGTGTAGTCCTGGAGCTGCGATTCCGCGGCGGCTGCGGCGAGCTGCACCTCCATGAACTCCTGCATCAGCGCGCTGTAGAGACTGCCCTCCACCTCCGTGCTCTCGGCGAAGGCGGCCTCGGGGTGCCGGCGTCGGAAGTCGTAGAGCTTCTCCTCGTCGCGCTGCAGCCGGAGGCGCGCCTCCGAGAGCTGCTGCTCGAGCCACGACAGCGTGTCGCGCGACGTGTCGAGCACCGTCCGCCGGCTGTACTCGACGTAGCTCTCGGCGATGGCGTTGGCCACGTCGCGGGCGAGCTCGGCCAGCGGGGCCTCCGCGATGATGTGCACCACGGCCGTCTTCTCGATGCGGTTCCACTCGGCCCGCCGCAGCCACGCCGGCGGGTAGAGCCCGGCCGCATCGAGCAGCGATGCGGCCCGAGCGAGGACCGGCGGCGACTTCATGATCTCGACCTCGGTGTCGACGTCGAGTTCCGTCTCGCGCCGCTCCGGCCGCAGGAGGGCGGCCTGGTCCTGGCGGTGCGTCACCATCAGCGCGGCGGTAGACTGGTAGACGGTCGACTGGATCAGCAGGATGTAGAGGAGGACGGGCAGGACTACGACCGTGAAGCCCGCGAGGGCCAGCGCGCGGTGCTTCCACAGGATCGCCCCGTAGTCCCGGACCTGCCCCTCCGGCCTCGCGGCTTCCACGGCGGCTACTCCTCGCGGCACCCGATGACAAACACCACGTCGCCCTCGCGCAGCGGCTCGGCCAGGCCGTAGCCGTCGCGCGCGGAGGGCGTCATCATGTAGAACCGCTGCGCCGTCGTTTTTGCGCCCTGGCGGCGCGCGAGGACGAATTGCGCCAGCGACCCCGCCTCCGGCGCCAGCCCCGCCGCCGCGATCGCCTCGCCCAGCGTCAGCTCAGGCAGCAGCTCGACCGGCCCCGACCGGACAACGTCGCCGAAGACCGCCGCCTGCTTCTCGCCCGCGGGCCATTCGCCGAACGACACCACCTCGCCGGGCCTGACGCGCCGCGTGAGGAAGTAGATCGAGTAGGGAGGTTGCTTGGGCTTCTTGCGGCCGAGGCGGAAGACGTCGGCCAGCGTCATCCCCGGGGTGTAGCGGTAGGCGTCGGTCCGGATGTTCTGGTCACCGATGACGAAGACGTAGGACTCGTTGCGGACGGGGTTGCGGTGGACGAGCTGCACCCAGTCGTTGCGACGGAGGGGAATGTCCACCTCCTTGCGCCCGGCGACCATGAGGTCGTGGAGGTCGATGGTCGTGCGGAGGCACGTTTCGACGAGGCGGAACTCGGCGCCGTTTCCGTCGTTGCTGGGGACGCGCCGCCGCTCGCGGCGCATCACCACCGCCATCGAGCGGCGGCAGTCTTCCGGCGTCACGCCGGCCTGCACGAGCAGCTCCGAGAGCCGCCCGCTGACGCCCAGCCGGTAGGTGCTGGTCGTGCCCGCCGGCGACAGCAGCCACACGAGGAGCTGGTTTGCCTGGAGCACTGTGACGGAGACGCGGGCGTCCTTCACGAAGTCGGCCGAGAGCCGCTCCTCGAGGGCGTCCTTGAGCTGCCGGGGGCTGATGCCCTCGACGTAGACTTCGCCCCAGACGGGGTGCGTGATGGAGCCAGATCGCGAGACGGTGATGGCGTCGATACCCAGCTCGGGATGGTCGGCGACGAAGATGGTGAGGATGTCTTCGGGGCCGAGGATGTAGGCTTCGCGGGCGGGTGCGGCGTCTTCGGCGGCGGCCTCGCGGCCGGCGGCGCCTCCGAGCATGCAGCACAACGCGATGGCGAGCAGCGCGCGCGGCAACGGCCTCTCCCTCCGTTTCCGGGCCGCGGGTGCGCCCCGGCAGCGTGCAAAGGGGGCGTCCCGCGGGCGGCAGGTGCATGGAGCTCGTCAAGAAGCTCCACGTGATCATCGGCATGCGGGGGCGTCGGTAGCGCTTTTGTGGGGGCGGGGCATCGTCCCCGCCCGCGATGGCAAGGGCAAGGGCGGTGCCGCGCCCCCGGGGCGTGCCCCTACGACGGCGCGCTGGCGGGCAGGGTCCGCCTTGTACGGCTGACCATCAGCACCATCAGCACGATGCTCGCGATGATGTAGAAGCCGAGGAACGCACCGTAGGCTGCCTCGCTGCGCGAACGGTAGTAGGAGTCGACGGTCTCGACCATCGCGAGGAAGGGGTTGAGCCAGCGGATGCCGGCCTCGTCGCCGTCCTCGAAGACGTAGGCCAGCAACGGCAGCAGGCACAGCCCCACGAGTGTGGCGATGGTGACCACGCGGGACTTCGCGGAGTCGATGAAGCTTCGCATTGCGCCCGACAGCACGCAGCAGAACGCGACGAACACGAACGCCTCGAGTGCGACCATGAAGGACGCTTCGCCCGTGTCACCCCGGAACGGGATCCACGACAGCACTATCGAGAGCAGCAGGACCAGGGGCACGAAGATCAGCGCCGTGTTGCGGCCGGGCATGAAGAGGCGGAACACCACGGGCAGTTGCAGGGTCTTGCGCACGAGGCGCTGGTGCGGGCTCGCGGGTTCGCCGCAGAAGCCGACGGCGGCGCAGATGGCGGGTATGAACAGCCCGATGATGAAGCCGCTGAGGACATCGTCGTCCCGGGTCGCTTTCTCCAGGATGGCGATCGTGATCATCATCCCCACCGACAGCAGGGATGCGGCGAGGTACCATATCCGCAGGGGCGTCGACCTGTTCCACACCGGGGGCTTCAGCAGGCAGGTGGCCGCGATGTAGCAGAAGCTCCAGAAGGCGATCTGGCTGAGGAATGTGGAGATCGTGAAGTAGTTGAACCAGAACGTGCCCGGGAAAGACACGCGCTGCCGGGTCCACAACTGCAGGAAGGCCACGCCCATCCCCACCCAGGGGAAGCCGAAAAGCCACATGAAGATGTAGCCGACGATGGTGGCCTTGATGGGGTGGGTTGTCGCGGCCGAGAGCATGAGGCAGAACGCCACGGCACATGCCGAGCCGAGCAGCAGGTGGAGGTACGCCAGCAGCACCCACTGCGGGTCCGTGCCGCCGTAGAGGAAGCAGATGGCCACCATCGGCAGGAAGCCCACGATCCACACGATCACATATGACATGATGGCGATGAACTTGCCCCAGACAACCTCCCACGGCTGCAGCGCGGTGATCCGGAGGAGGTCGAACGTGCCCTGCTGCCGCTCGGCCGCGATCGTGCCGGCGGCGTAGGCCGGGATCGCCAGGGCGACGCAGATGCTCTGCACGAGGTAGATGACCCAGAAAAGGTCCAGCCCGCTCTGCCTCGAGGTGTAGCGGATTTCGGTGACGCCGATGAGCATGGCGATGCTGCCGATGATGAGGGCAAACGTGATGAAGAGGAAGAAGCGCAGCGAGCGCGCGGTGATCCGGAAGTCCTTCTCGAGTATGGGCGTGAGCCAGAGCTGCTTGAACGCCGCCAGCGTCGCCATTGCACCGCCTCCTGTCGCGGTTCGGGGCACGTCACGCGACGGTCCCGCGCGTTATCTGCATGAAGAGCGATTCGAGGTCCCGCT
>Ga0172366_10003968_pt1 | contig 11660 bp, 10 predicted proteins | sample LakKivSesite69cm_FD_114533 | JGI IMG/M metagenome (GOLD analysis project Ga0172366, IMG submission 114533) | Sediment microbial communities from Lake Kivu, Rwanda - Sediment site 69cm | ecosystem: Environmental > Aquatic > Freshwater > Lake > Sediment | place: Rwanda: Western Province, Lake... | reverse complement strand
CTAATTTACCCCCAATTTTTTCTTTCATTTATCGACAATTCATTCTGTCGGCTGAGGGGAGTTGACGGATTGTCGATAACTAATTTAAAATATAAATATATTTTGATAAATTTTTCATGAATTAACGTTTTAAAATATCTTATTTATCGGTTGGCTATTCTGTCAGCTTCCGGAATGAGCTACAGCCAGCCGATATTAGTGTAAACTATATAAAATGAGAGACGCGGCAAAGACTGTTAAATGGTAGCTAATAATTCTAGGAGAAAAACTTCTAAATGTTCTGCGGCTTTCTCTAATTCTTCTGTTAATCCTTCCCCAAATCCGATTTCTTTAGGTTGGATGGCGAGAAGTGCAATCTTGGCGCCCGTCGTCTTTTCAAGATATTCACAGAATATGCTGAGGGGGAGAGCGTGGGTAGATATAGGTATGCCAGCTGTCTCCTCAGGTTTGACCATCTTTGCGTTTCCCGGAGGCAAATTTAGCAATGCAGCATCTATTATTAAGATATGGGTGGGTTTCAGGTTTTGTATCGGCTCAATAAAACTTTCAGGAACGGTCTCGCATTCAACCAGATGAACCCTACTTGGCACTTTATTCTTAAGTCTCCTCGCAATGTATATGCCGATGAAATCATCCATTTTAAGCGGATTTCCAACACCGATTATAACTAGTTTCTTGACGTTGGATAACCATGATTTAAGATCGCTTCTGAGGTCATCCTCCTTTAAACTCATCCTGCGTCTCTCACTTTAGTATATAACCTTGAATATCATTGACGTACTAATTAAATCCGCCGCCTACTTTAGATAAATGGAATAAAAACATCCTATTCAAATCGTCCCTTCTTTCGAATCTGTTTAATCTCGAAGAGGACTACTCCGCCGGGGAAAGAGTTATCAGGGCATCCTATGGTCATGATATCAGGCAAGGGCAGGGACACCTTTGCCACCTCTTGGAAGTATCTCTTGAATCTCTCGGGGTTTAAAAAATATACATAGACTTTGGGAATCAAGTTTTGCGCGGCCCCATAACAGATTCTTCCTCTTATCGTTTTACCGTCGAAGATAATTTTATCTCCAATCTTATTGCCAAACCTACACTTGCCCCGCACATCCTTAACCGTGGCCACAACGATAGAATCATGGAGATGATATTCCTCAGACATAACCCTCATAAAGCAACCATCAAAGTCATAAACTTTTAGCCTTTGTATTCTGAGACTTATTTTTCTTATTTTCTGATGATTCTCGCATTATTTCAAAGACTACGCCATTTGGGTCAGGGCAGCACGCCACAAATCTATCCTTTATAAGGACTATAGATCCACCGAACGTATAGAGGAGAATATAGGGGGTATATATGTTATGGTTAAGTTCTAGGCGGGTTTCTCTTTCTGGCCGAAGCGTTCGTAGAAGACCAGTTCCTCAAGAGGCATCTTATCCATCTTCAGTTCTGGAACGTCGGAATAGCCCATACAGATGACAGTCACAGGGGTGTAGTCATCCGGTATTTCAAGTATTCTCCTCAGCTCCTTTATATACTTGCCACTAGTCACTCTGTCATTAAGAGTGGCGCCTAATCCTAGGTCGTGTGCTGCTAGGAGAATGTTTTCGGCGGCGCAGAAGGCGTCTTTCATCCATTCGCTCCACCTCTCCTTCTTTCCTCTGAATAGGTATGGGACGTACCTGTTGGCGCAGATGACTATGATGACTGGTGCCTGGCTGATATATTGATAAGGCCAGGAGAGGTCAAAGGGTTCCTCTCTCTCCTTCTCCATTCGCCATTTGACCCATTCGTCGCTGCTTTTTATCCGCCATCTGATCCACTCGTCTGCCCGACTGAATCTAGGTAGGTTCCTCACGTCATGCTTGTACTCCTCGAAGGTCCAGTCCCTCCTCGCCCTCGCGCTATCCCTTACGCTTCTGGCTGCGATAAGCCGGAGCTTCTCCCTAGTCTCCTCATCCCTAACCACTATGTATCTGCAGACCTGGAAGTTGTGGGCTGAGGGGGCCCATCTAGCCGCCTCCAGAACCTTCCCAATCAACTCGTCAGGAACAGGATCAGGCTTAAACTTCTTAATACTCCTCCGAGTTCTAATACACTCCACAGTCTCCAACAAAAACACCTCTGGATGTTAAATTACTTTTAAATAATATATAAATTTCATTCTTTATACTTGATGATTGTGAATTCTGTTGGGATTGGTGTCAATTTTTTGGCGCCTGTTTCAGTAATAAGAATTGTGTCACCTAACATTAGGGTGGACTCTCTCCACTTTGGATTGTAGACATCAATATTCGTTCCAAAGACCATGCCAGGCTTCATTCTAATAGATTCAGCAGCAGGGCTGGGAAGTTGTGATGGAGGTTTTTTACCGTGCAATGAAACATTTAAGCGGTATTGCTCCTCTGGCGGGGGATAAACGTATGCTGGAAGCTCAGATGTGTAAAGACCATGGCCGTGAATGCCTAATTCAACATAGGCCATACCCGCTTCGTAACATGGAGTCCTGAATGCCTCCACGACCTTCGACAGTGTATTTCCAGGTTTACACGCTTCGAATCCCCGCTTAAAGCACTCTTCAGTCACATCTGCTATGTCTCTATATTCCTTTACCGGTTCACCTAAAGAGTAGGAGTGTTCATTGGCAGTCGTGTATCCCCCATATCCGGAGTGCCATTCCATGATGGCAATGTCGCCTTTCTCAATCTTGCGGGTCGTATATACAGGTCTCTCCTTAGCGTGCATCAATGGGTATTTGCCCACATCCAACATTGGAAGCCAAACTCGAGTGCCAGTAGTTAACCTCCCCCCGTTAACAAGGGAGGCGTTTAACATAGCCGCTGCTATATCACATTCCCTTGCTCCTGGGGTTTCCATGGTTTTCACGCAGGCTTCAAACATGGCATAGGCTATTTCCCCAGCCTTCTCTAGAAACTTGATCTCTTCAGGACTCTTGATCAGTCTAAGCTCCTCAAGTATGGGTGTCGCGTTCATAAAGGTTGCTTCTGGAAGAGCTTGCTTTATGACTGAAGCCATAGCTGGAGTCGTCGACGACATTCTGTACTTAGACCCCTTTTGGCCGACGACGCCTATGTGGGCACCTGGACTTGTAAAGCCAAGTTCTTTGAGGGTTTGAATTACATCTTGAGCTATGAGTCCCTCACTTATGACTCTGCAGTTCTTCACCCATATTTGGCCGACGCCGTAGTCCCATTGCCAGTCAAATGGTCTATGAGCATAGTATGCTATCGGCTCCCCTTCGATTGGAAAAATTACAACATTGGCGTTAGATGCTATACTGCTCACATACTCGATGAAATCATCTCCAAAAATGAGGAGGCAGTCTAGGTCCCACAGGACCATCCTCCAGCGAATCTCCTCCCAACGTCTATCTCTCTCTTCTAACGACAATTGCGGAAGATGCTTCCATACGGGTGGACGGTTCTCCTGAATCCCTTCCCACATAAATTCACCTGCTTTACAGCTTTTACACATTAACTATGTTAAAACGTAACCAAAAATATAGTAGCATAGACCTCATAAACTTTTTGGATAAACGAGTAAAAAGTATCGTGAGCGCTGTGTTCCACGCTACTAACACTCAGCTTCACAGTGGAGCGGTTCGCTCTTCTTGGCTGAGCTCTCTCAAACGTGGATTTATGCGCCCACGCCCGCCGTGTCCCACACCTGGGTAAACCCTTCTTCATAGATGGATTAACCTCCATCTCGGTCGAGTCCGTCTGCGTGGGCCCTTTTAGGGGTTCCGGCGGGATTTCGTGCTCGTATCATCGCCATCAATATAATAAGAATGTGTTTAGATAAGTCTTTCTTTGCTTTACTCTGATATTTTTGGGGTTGATTCATATATTTTGTCTAGGGTTATTTCGAGTGTGGCTACCGGGTTCTCGAGTTTCCAGTTCTCTAATACTTGGGGATGTATCTCTCCTATTAGGCCTATATCTTCATTGTTGACTATTATCTTTCCAACTCTGCCTTCGATGAAGCTTTTGTGCTTAATCGCCTCCAGTTCATATTGGGTTATTCCAATGTTTATTAGGAATGCGTCTAGTGTCGACTTTATCTCTGTGAAGTTCGCATCGGAGTGGATGGTGACGCATGCGAGTCTTTCTAGTTCCCTTGTCCTGTTCTCCATCTTTCCGTCCAAGGTGACGCAATAGCCCACTTCAAAGACTCTTTGTGGATATTCTACGTGGATGTTATGGCTGAGAAACTCCATAAGGCTTGGCAGTAGCCAATTCCTTATACATGTGAGAGTCGTAATCTTGGGATTTTCTACCTCCACGACTCTTTGGCGGCTAATATTCATCCTAGCGAATAGATTATTAGGATTACTCATCGTGAAGGTCGATATTTCCTGATAGCCAAGGCCAACCATTATCTCACGGGTTAAATTGCGGAAGCTTTCCCTCGGGGAGACCTCTCCAATAGTTGATAGAGACGGCCATCTAGCCCCTATCTTATTATAATCGTAGGCGATGGCGATATCCTCCATCACATCAATTGGGTGCATGATGTCCACTCGATAGCACGGTATTTCCAGGGTTATCTCGGATCCTTTGACATCAATAACTCCGAAACGCGCTCTTTCCAAAAGATCCTTTACCTCATGCGGTTTAATCTCTATACCCAGGACCTTCTGTATATAGTTCATATCTATCTTCAAGACCTGGGTTTTTAGCTGAGGTGTCATCGTTTCTTTCAATGTCTCATAGGGATAGTGAACCTTCACTGAGAATATATTTCCTTCTCGATCAGCCAAGGAGAGAGCAATATTAGATAGGGTACTAAGGACGGTGTCATGTACTGTTCCCGTAACCTCAATGAGAATGTTTCTAGTGTCTTCTGTGATTCTTCCCAGATCATTAGAATTTATGATGGGTGGGAAGGAGAGAACATTATTCTTAGAATCCATGAAAATTGGAAAGACAGGATATGATTGGACTAAGTGGCCATACTCAATCCCTTTTGGATGCTTCTTCAGAATCTCCTCAAGCGTGAGCTCTTCCTCGAATTCGAGGGGGACAAAGCTTATCTCTCTTGGCTTTGCAACCCCGTAACGAAGGGGAGGAGAGATGAGGTCGAAGTTGTATAGGCCAATAGAAGTTCTACTCCTCTTCCTTCCATAAGTCTGGTCCATCTTATCCTGAAGATGCATGAGCTGCTGAATAATCACGTTATCAACCTGAACATTCTTTACCACAGCGCAGGCTATGTATGGGCGGATATCCCATAACTTGGAGTCAACCCATACTTCTACGCCAGATTCACCTTTGACTTCATATTTTTTTAGACCTCTCTCAATTCCGAGGTATCCTCTTAAAGCTCGGGCTAAACCTTCAGTGCACCATAGATCAGGCCGATTCGTGTCTAGAATCTCAATATGAACCTCGTTGCCCTCGATGAGTTTAACCTCTCCCTTTACATAAGAAAGGATATCATTCAACTCTTCAAGGTCACTTGGCAGTTTAACTCTGACCAAACTCTGAAAGTCTTCATAATCAATCTCGATCGTAGGCAATCAGACCATTCCTCCGTGTCTCAGCCAATCTAGGTCTTGAGTAAATAAGTAACGGATATCATCAATCCCAGCCTTCATCATGAAAAGACGGTCTACTCCCAACCCCCAGGCAAGCACAGGCACAGAAATTCCCAATGGCAATGTAACCTCTGGCCTGAAGATCCCTGCACCGCCAAATTCAAGCCACCCGTATCCCTCTTTATAGGCGTGGAGCTCTACACTGGGCTCCGTGAACGGGAAGTACCCTGGTCTAAACTTTATTTTATCAGCCTCAGCGATCTCTAAAGCGAACTTCTCTAATACACCTAGGAGGTCACGTAATGCTAAATCTTCACCTACAACTATGCCTTCAAGCTGGTTGAACTCTGTTAGGTGAGTTTTATCAATGACTTCTGGTCTATAGCATCTTGCAACCGAGAAATACTTCCCCGGAATTTCTAACTCCTTACTTAGCAGTGTCCTTGCACTGACCGAAGTAGTCTGGCTTCGCAGCATCAGACGTCCTGCTTTACGAATAGAAAACTTGTAGCCCCAGCCCTTCGAACCAGTCTTCCAGCCATTCTCATGCGTCTCCTTAACATTGATTAAGCAAGACTTGTATGGTTTTAGGATGCCATAAGCAGGTTCCTTTATGAAATACATATCATGAATTTCACGTGCAGGATGATCTTGAGGCATATACAAGCTGTCACAATTGAAGAAGCTAAGTTCAACAATGGGTCCTCTCATCTCCCTGAAACCGAAGGCGACTAGCTTCTCCTTCAACTTATCTAAAAATCTCAGATAGGGATGCTTCTTTCCTGGCCACGTTATGGCTACTGGTGCCTTAATATCATATTTTCGGAGCTTTAATTGCCGCCACTTCCCCGTCGCTATAAGCTTTGGGGTAAGCTGGCTGACTTCCTCCTCGATTTCTATCCCCTTTCTTACTAATTCCAATCCTGCCTGCGTCAGTTTTAGACTTCTTAGAACCTCCTCGTCAACCTGGATTATTCCTCGTCTCTTAAGGATGTATACAGCATCCTGTAATTCCTTATCTAATTCCTCCGCAATTAGGACCTTTTTCTCTTTTATTAGTGATATAAGCCTCTCATCAGCCTCTATTAAGGGTTCTTTGAACAATCTCAACAAGCCCTTTTCCGTCTCAACCTTTACCCAGCCTTTACGGGCTGCCCATCCTAAGGCTATGGATAATGACTGCCTATCAAGGGATGATGTCCTAGCTATATCTTCAATTGAGGCTTCACTACCCATATTTTTTAGTGCATTGATTAAGCGTCTCTCGGGTAACCCTATCTCAGCGTAGAGTCTTCCTTCATCGTTAAGCGAGACCTTTCTCTGTTTCTCCTCGTAAATCCTTACTAGATCCTTATCCACAAGCGAGAGTGCCGCACGCATAACTGCTGCATGAGCTAAGCCGCTGGACTTCACGATCTCTTCGACACTTGCTTGCCCGTCAACCTTTTTCAAAACAATTAAAGTTCGTTGCTCATTCTCTCGAAGCTCAACCAAGGTTTAACCCTCAAACAAATTTTCCGATATATCAGAACTTGATATTAGTATATATAATCTAAGGAGAATAACGCTTAGATTTTGACAAATAAAGGGTCCAAAACTGATTAAACTAATTGAAGGAGAATTCATATTGAAGTAAATTGGCGCGGCATCCCATCCATCCAACCAAAAATAGTTAGAAGGATTGTTATTTATATTTTTATTCCTTAAAGGACGGCTTTTTTAAAAAAAATAATCATGTTTTAGAAACCAGAACCGCTTATCTTAAACCCAGCTAGCTTCTCCGTAGCTACGATAAGGGCTTGCGTACCCTTTACGTCTAGACCTTCAGCCTCTGCAGCTCGTAACATCTGTTGCACCAACGCTGTGCCTGGTAAAGGAAGATTTAGCTCTTCAGCCAATGACAAAGCCAACCTTAGATCTTTTAACTGATGGCTTATTCTGAAGCCAGGCTCAAAATCTCTTTTCACCATTTTAGGCCCAAGATTAGAGAGCATCCACGAACCCGCAGCGCCTGCCGTGACAACATTAAGCAGCTTCTCCAAGTCAAGGCCAGATTTTGCACCGAGCATCAGTCCCTCACATACCGCTTGAATGTTAATGGCACAAATTACCTGATTGCAGAGCTTCGCGGTTTGTCCCATCCCGTTGGATCCCATATAAGTGATGCTTTTACCAAGAACCTTTAGAATTGGGAGACATTTCTCGAAGGTTTCCTCTGGGCCTCCCACCATGATTGAGAGAGTCCCCTCCCTGGCTCCTATATCGCCACCACTTACTGGGGCGTCAAGCATCTTTACACCTTTTTCAGATAATTTTTCTGCAATCTTTTGGGTTACTCCTGGCGATATCGTGCTCATATCGATCACGATAAGTCCTTTCCTACTCCCTTCAATTATGCCTGAAGGTCCAAGAATAACTTCCTCTACATCAGATGAATCTGTGACCATCGTGATCACTACATCTGACTTCTCCGCCACATCTCTGGATGAGTCTGCCGGAGTAGCTCCTAAAGATACTATCTCATCCATTTTTGAGCGGGTTCTATTCCAAACGATTAAGGGATAACCCGCGGCTAAAAGATTCCTAGCCATAGGTTTACCCATAACACCTAGACCGATAAAACCAATTTTCATCTTCAAACGCATCACCTTCAGCCTCCTATTATGCGATTATTCAACTAATAAGCTAATTGATCTAACAATTTTTGTCAGCAGCCTCTCTTTTGTTTTATGACCACGATACTGTTAAGGTGATCATTTGTGATCAGTATGTTGTAAGGTGTATGGTTTTTTAGGGAGAGTCTAAAAGGTATATATACTTTATATAAGGGAGGTAGAGCCCAAAGAGACGAGTGTTCAAGGGATGGAGAGAAGGAAACCTCTTCTCTCAACCATAAATGCTCATCCTAACAGCTTCTAACGAAAAGAAGATTTTTACGGCAATCTCAACCTTCGACACCATATCATCCCTTCATCGCGCCTAAGGAACTTTTCTGTACCTTTGCAGAATGTATCTTGTTTAAAAGCAAGGTCCATCTATATTATGATATCGACAATGAGGAATTTAAATGAGCAATGGTTATAGACCGTATCATTCACCGAGACCTAAACCCGCGAGGGAAAACAAAGAACACATGTTTATCATTCAAGCGATGATTCGAAGGAGAGTATTCTCATTTGCCTAGAGAACCAAATGTCATATATATAGGGAGAAAACCCGCGATGAGTTACATTTTGGCTATGATGACAAGTTTAACAGGATCTGACGCTAATGAGGTTACCTTGAAGGCAAGGGGGCAAGCGATAACAACGGCTGTTGATGTCGCTGAAATAACGAGACACAGTTTCATAAAAGAATTGAATGTGAGCAAAATCATTATAGGAACGGAAGAGATGCCGCCAAGCGAAGGCGAAAACAGAAACAGAAACATATCAACGATTGAAATCACCTTGACACGACAATAGTGGGAAAAAGAGCAAATGCGATTTAAATCAGAGAGTAGACGGGGGCGACCCAACGGTAGGTATCATTCACAAGCAGATATACGGCTTTTGGAGTATCTTGCTAGAGTTTCAATGAAATATGGGGTTGATTCAGACAAATTTTTTAATAGTTTTCTTGATGCTTCTCAAAATCAAGAATCTAAGTGTGGAAAACTATCGATTGAATGTCGTGAAAGAGAACAGGACTACGTAATCTTTCTTATAACCAGAGACTTGGAAGTTGTCGCGCAATTTTGCATGCCTAAATATCTCCTTAGCGAAAAAACAAATCTGCTCAAAGAATTTACTTGTAGACTGTCGACTATGAGAACCCTGGCGCAAGAGGCTAAATCAAACAGCTATAGGATTGGAGATTTAAGGACTGGGATGAAACATCTAAACATAGAGGCGCAGGTTCTTGAAGTATCACAACCAATACAAATTGTAACCAAATCTGGCATCTACACTAACGTAGTAAACGCCTTAATCGCCGACGAAACAGGAACTATTAAACTAAGTCTATTGAAGTCTCAGATAAAAAAAGTTTCTGTTCATGACGCCATTCAAATCGAGAACGCGCATGTTGCTTGGTTTAGAGGTGAACGCCAATTGAGAATCGGAAAACACGGAAAAATAAGTGTTGTCCAACGATCAAGAGATGTAGGTGAAGAAGCGAATGAAGCACAAGAAAGTAAAGGAAGCTGAGAAAAATAATGCCCAGCACATAGATCTACGCTCGATCATCTTTCCAGAGAGAAGCGACAAGTTACATTTTTTCATTTGCGAGAGTCAAACAAAAATATGCATGTCATCTATGCCTTGTTTTCATGAGACAGGTTTGCGCTGTAATATGCTACATTAATATATGTGCACATCCACCGTTGAAGAATTTAAGAGTAAAAAAGTTGAATAAAAGTTTTGTGGAATAAAGCCTAGATTAATCCGACTTCTTTGAGTATTCTTTTGAATTCTTCCTCTTTTAATGTAGATTTTCTTCCGTCTTCGTAAACTTTCTTGACTTTCTGCATAACTGCCATGAGTAGGTCATCACTCGAATTTTTTCGACATCGCGATGCATGTAAAGGTTCATCAAAATTTTCTCGGTTTCGGCGTTTCCCGCTCTTTCTCCGATGCCTAGAAATGTTGTTAGGAAGACTTAAGAATCAAAATTTTTTGAATCTACATAATGAAAGGCAACCACTAATCTCTCAAGCTCTTACTTCTTATTTAAGATTTTGTTCCAACTATTTTAGTAATAAAGGCATTGATGACAAGTTCAGTGTTTTTTATTAGAGCTTCTTTTTTATCGCTTGGAATAGTAACATTCGCGGCGTACTCATGACCATCTGCAACGCCGAATCCCTCAGTGGCCTTTATCAAGAGGTTTACGGCGCTTGGATATTTCCCTTGATCTATCAGCCTTTGTAGTTCTCTGGGGACTCTAATGGAAGCCTTAATTAACTCTCCTTTCAACTTTCCCCAACCCGGTACATCGTTTTGGAGGTTCGTTATGCCGAGGATGTATTTATCCGGTTTAATGAGCCGTTTTTGATAGGATAGGAAAGAGCAGAATTGGCCTATAACCTTTGAGCCCATCCCTTTATATAGATCGCCAGCATCGAACCATTGGATATGCGCCGTCTCCTTTAGACGTTGCCGATACAATATTGCTAAAAGCTTACTGTTCATTCTTTTTCTCCACTCTTCTAAATCCTCAATCTTTTTTTTCGTTTCCTCGCTTATTCCCTCTAAGCAAGCCTTGATCCCGAGTTCAGGGCCGCATTCATAATAGCCAACAGGTCCCAGAATCTGAAGTTTAGAGAAGAGGTTGTGCACATTGATCCCTAACTTTACGATATTTATTTTTTGTCCCCTTCTATCAACGATGCCCTTTTCAATGGCCTCCTTTAAAACAGTCTCGTTTAAACCTTTGAAGCTGTCTGGAATCTCGCAGCTCCCCACAAGCGCTAGATAAGAGAGGTCTACGTTCTCTTTGCTTATGAGCTTCGAGAATAGATAGCAGCAGGTGGCTCCTGAAAAGTCCTCCTCCCCCCTAAGGCCATAATACTCCGGATTGAGGTCATGAACCTTTGAGTCTTCAGCAACTTGTGGGTTATGATGGTCCAATATGATCACAAGGTTTCTGCCTTCATTATATTTGGAGATCAAGTCTCCATGCGAAGAGCCAATATCGGCATAGATTATGATTTTCCCCTTGTCTCTATGTAAAGATTCGATAACTTCGGGGTAAACCTTCTCTAGACAGAGAGAGTTAACCTTGTAACCCTTACGCTCAGCTGTTGCCTTGACTATCGCTGCAGAGCTGAGCCCGTCTCCGTCGTCATGATGGATCAATAAAATATCCCTAGTTACTGAATGTTCCATCTCCGAGATTACGATAGATACTTCTCTATTAAAATCCTCAAGATTCATGGCAACCACAAATACAATTTTCAATATAATTATTGATTAATGATCTTTTAATTTATAGCGGCTTTTTAGGACTTTATTAATTATAGGATCTTTGAGATAACTTTTAGTAGATCGGAACGGGTTATTATGCCCACGATGTCTCCTTTTCTTGTAATTAGTACGCCTGGGTGTGTTTCCAGTAATGG
>Ga0172366_10003965_pt1 | contig 11663 bp, 11 predicted proteins | sample LakKivSesite69cm_FD_114533 | JGI IMG/M metagenome (GOLD analysis project Ga0172366, IMG submission 114533) | Sediment microbial communities from Lake Kivu, Rwanda - Sediment site 69cm | ecosystem: Environmental > Aquatic > Freshwater > Lake > Sediment | place: Rwanda: Western Province, Lake... | reverse complement strand
GTTCCCCGCACCGAAGGAGAAGGTGGTGCCGGCGATGACGTAGCCGCCATCAGCGGTCTGTTGGACCGAGTAGCCCCAATCGTCGTCCCTCCCGCCATAGGTTCTGGTCCAGAGTGTATCGCCGGAGGTGTTAGTCTTGATGAGATAGACGTTGGCGGTTTCCGGGGTCCCTACGCCGAAGGACTCGGTGAAGCCTGTGATGATGTAGCAGCCATCTGCGGTCTGCTGGACTGAGTAGCCCTCATCGTAGCCCGTCCCGCCATAGGTTCTCCACCAGCTCGTCTGAGCAAACGCGATTGGGGCAAGGCAGACCGCGAACAGCAGAACGCAACCACTGACCAGAAGCCGCGTCTTCATCGCGGACATGATAGACTCGCTGACGGAGGTGTCAAATCGGCGGGCGGAATCGGCGCGTGGCCCGATGTCCTTGACGTGCCTCGGATTAGAAATCTGGGAAGTGTCCCTCATTTCCCCAGACGCGGACCCAGCCCTCCGCCCTGAGTTCTGACAGCAGGGAAATCCTAGTCAGAGCTAACCACTGAGTGGTGGATGCGCTGAACTCGACCTGCGCGCCACACCGGCGATCAAGGTACTCGTTCGGGTGCAGTCGTGCCTCCTCGATTCTCGTTCCCAACGCGCAGAGCGCTCGAAGACTCAGCTCCAGCGTGCTACGTGGCGTCCCACCATACTTGCGTCGCCACAACTGAAGATCGGGGCCGGCTTCCAGTGAGTACCCCGGCGCACGCCATGTGTACGGCGCACGTACGGACACGCGCGCTGCGGCATCGCCAGAGGTCTGTGCGCTAGCGAGTCCGTTGACAGCAAGGCCCAGTCCTCCGTAGTCAGAGTCACTCGGGAGCAGGAAGTCCGGGTTGTATGTATTGACAATGAAGGATAGATAGGACCCAACGCCAACGTCCACCACTGATGAGGGCTCCAGACCCTTGTAGATGACATTGGGTGTGACGCCGACCGTGAACCAACTCCTGCGTGATGTGCGTATTGCGGCGTCGCCGTTCAGATTCAGGATGGCGGTTCCCCAAGGCGGCGCTCCTCCTTGCTGGTAGAAGATGTTGAGCCTCTGATGGAGCCGCAGCCGGTCCCCTCGCCAGACTGCACCCCAGTGCTCAGATAGGCTGCTGGCCATGTTTTCCCATTGCGGGTCTCGTTCTGAAATGACGACTGGCCCCAAAGCAGCATCGGCGCCGTAGCGGCTGGCATGCGAACTCTCGGCCAGCAACAGACAAACGAGGACTGCGATTCGCATCGCGGACATGCTAGGCTTCGCGGGCGGGGGTGTCAAATGGAATGCCGAACGCCGAACTCCAATCGACAATCCGCGGTCTGGAATTCGAGCCGCTCGGGGAAGGAATTGGGGCGTGGCCCGATGCCCTTGACGCGCTTGGGATTGAGGAAAGCAAGGCATTCAAGTCCCAACCTACGTTCATGTAACCCGTGCTGGCCAGTGTTGTCGAAACGCAGTGTGCAGTTCTCCCTCGAGCGATGCATTGCCGTGAACGCAAGTGAAGTCTGGAAGGTTCCATTCGTGAAAGACCGCTAGAAGGTCGACTTGAACCGAAGCTGCACGTAGTCGCTCCGCCACTCGGCCATATACCTCTTGTCTGTTTCCCTCGCCGTCGGGATACATGCCTGGATACACGAGTCGTCGGCTGAGAACAAAGCAGACGCTGGCAACTCCTGATGGAAGCTGACCAGCTGCTTCACGAACCGTACTGACGAGTTCCGCTATTCTGTTGTTCACGAATGCCCGACCAGAACCTCCTTGCGGTGGACGTCTGTCTTCCTCGCTCCACAGGCCCTTGGCCTCGCCGTAGAGCGTGGCGTTTCCAGCGCCAATCCGTAGATCGCAACCTCTTCTGCTCCCCGGCACCGCAGGCCACAACTCGGCTTCTGCACCCCAGTGGCAGACAGAGACGCCCAACACTGCTGCCTCGAAGAGCGCCGCTACTTGATGACGATATGAGCAGTCCTCCGCCTTCACGTCCCGAGTCAGTCTTGACCTCAAGTCCTTCCACTCACGCGACTTGTTGGTCAGTCTCGCGTGTCGATAGACTTTGCTCAAGAGGGCACCAAGCTGTCGCCGGAATCCGTCGTTCTTGATCGCATCCGAAACCCACGCTCCCCGAGCCTCCCAGCCCTGCACGAGTCGGTCAAGAAATCCTGTCAGGCTAGAAGCCAAAGCGTTGGTTGCTCGGTGAGGGCTTCTCGTCTGAACTCTGGTCCGTTGATGCTCGCAGGTCGTGACCACACAACCGGCACTTCTGCGCGGACGCCGGAATCAGTTCCTTGCACTTAGGGCAGCGTCTTGAGATGCCGAGCACGAGCGAGGCAGCCTCTGCCACGGACAGCCAGAGACCAAAGACAACTGACCAGGCGAACTGCAGTGAAGCCGCTATGCCGACTACCCACGATGCGGCCACAAGCCAAGTTGGCATATGCAAACCCAGTGCATAGTTCCACAGGAGACATCCCCAAGGGACGCCTGCTGCGTTACCAAGAAACCTCGCCAGTTTGAACTCAACGTCGCCCCACGCGGTACGGAACAGCAACGTGGTGCTTGCAGAGAGCAGAATCGCTACCAGAATGGCAAGAACAGGGGCTGCATGATGGGTATGCGTCACCCGCAGCAGACCGAAGCCGAGGAACGACCCGAGCAGATTGGCCGTTGAAGTCGATAGATAGCTGGCCTGCTGGAGTCGGTTCTTCGTAAAACGACTGTGTTCAAGTGCATCGCCTACTACAACGGCCATGAAGAGAAAAGGGTAGTCGATGATTTGGACGCCGGGTATCGCGACCAAGAGCCAGACAACGCACCCGACTGCGACCGAGAGTGTTGCCACCGCTATACTGAAAACTCCGGCAACATCTATCCCATATCCGTCAGGGCCGGGCGGAATTCGCTTTCCATCGGCATCAGGATATGTCGGATTCGGCTGGAGTCAAGACGCGGGGGCGCGGGGCGCCCGAGTGACCAGGGAGCGGTCACCATGGTCCACTCACGCAGGGCGTGATGCGCCGGCGGCATGCGGCTCAGGACCTGCTGCGAGGGCGTCGAGGCTTGGCGGCAGGGCGGTCTCGGGCGGAATTGGGGCGTGGCCCGATGTCCTTGACGCGCTTCGGACTGGGCAGAGTCCGCGACCTCTAGCCTCCCCGCCTCACAGTCCCAGAGTCTTCACCAGCTCAGGGATGTCCGCACGGCGGAAGCCAAGCCACAAGAGAACTCCGACCACAAAGGACACCCACACTATTCGTACAAGAACCCACACAAGTTTCGCCTGGGCTTTGCTGGGATCATAGCCGGCGAGTTCGAGGACGTAGAGCGGAAGTCGCACGATGAGAGCCACTGCGTCTCTGATCCAGATGAGAGGGTTGCGTATTGACCGCTTGGCTGCATTCAATTCTGCTTCGCTGAGCGCGAGCAGCTGTGTCGTCACGTCTTCCACTGCCTTCGCGTCGGTGGCATGGATAAACTCCTCTCTGATCAACACGTCCAAGGACCCCAGAGGCAGGATGTGCCTGCCAGGGTCTTGGACAGAGAGCCGCGAAGCTATGCTCTTGACTGTGGGTACAAGTAGGAGCATCTCAGTTCGACTCGCCGCCACCGTGTTGGGGTCGGGGCGGCGTCGCCGCAAGCCATAGCTCCGAGCAGTGGCGCTCGCCCAGGAATCATTCTGGAGCTTGATGAAGGCGGTCACCTTGGGGCCGAACTTTCGCATCGTGGTTTCGTCATCTTGGGCGCGGCGGAAGCGGCCTAGTACGAAACGGTACCCGACCACAGGATTACTGCTCCAACAAGACTAGTCTCAGCTCACGCAACGCCGAACACTCGGACTCGCGGGCGGGGGTGTCAAATGGCGGGCGGAATTGGGGCGTGGCACGATGTCCTGTCGCGCTTCGGACTAGAAATCAGTCCGCCGTTTCTCCTGCAACCGGCTACTCGCTATCTCGTCTACGCGCTCTGCCGATGCCGAGGTTCCATAGAACGTACCCGAGGACGGTAGGGTCTTTCTTCTGCTGCACCGTGGCAGCGACATACCTGTCGAAGAACGACTCGTACATGGCCAGCCACGCTCGTAGAATGATGTTGCTAAGGAGATACATTGCTAGCAGCCCCGCCAAGCCAGCGTACCACTTGCCCACGAAGAGGATGATGACACCCGCGACAGCCGTCGCCATGCCGGATACACCCACGGGTACCCACCTACCGCGTTTGTTCATGAGGACGACCGGTTTGAGCTCCAGAGGCGTTCTGTCTACGGTTTCCCATGCGCGGGCGAATGAAAACAGGGCTGCTCCGACGACAACCAATATGCCGCCGATGACCAAAGGAACCATCACCTAGTCGTGCGCAATCGTGGCGCAGAGATGCTTGCCAGGGGAAAGAGGGGGGAAAGAGAGGGGGAAAGAGGGACGCTTCCCATATTTCGAGTCTCCATCAAGGTTGGAGAAGACTCAGTTTCCACTTGTCAAGGATAGGTCAGATTCGGTGGTAGTCAAGCCGAGAGGCGCGTGAGAAATCGGGGCGGGAGTTTTGGCCGGAGTCTTGAGGGGTGATTTGACGGCTGTCTTGAGATGAGTCGTGATAGGAGTTTTGGCAGGCGTTGTAAGGAAAAAGCGGGACACTTCCCATATTCCGAGCCGACGTCAAGGACGGGCCGGGCTCACGCGCCTTCATCGGCGGGATTCTGGATTCGTCGGTGGGGATGTCAAGGGCGACGCGGCCGGGGTCGCTGCCCTCGTCATGGGTTCACGGTCCCCCACTTCCGCACGGTCAGGGAGGGCATCAGTTTGTGGTCTGCGGCTCGGCCCATCTTAGCCTTACCTTGAGTCCGTTGTGGTAGCTAGGGTCTATCTTGCCGTCGTGCTGGAGGCGTCCGACGACAATACCCGGCGCAATGCCAAGTCGTTCAGCGAACCTGGTGATAGCGTAGGCGCCGAAGTCGCCTGCCAGAACAAAGCCGTCGTACTGCGGCCGTGGTATGAGGAAGTCACAGGCGAACTTGTCCGCTTCGGCCTCGCGCTTGTCTTCGGACTTGAGTTTGCCGGTGGCCTCGATGAATTTGCCCTTCTTGCCGTGTTTGAGGATGTGACCTGCCTCGTGAACGAAGGCGAACCAGAGATGGTCCTCGGTCTTGCCACGCAGGCTGAGTTGGAGGAGTGCCTTGTCCGGCGTCAGCCATTGCGTGGCACCATAGGTGTGAGTGCCGCTGAGTTCCGGAACAAGAACAAGCGCTGCTCCAGCATCCGCGCACAGGGACGTCATCCTGGGGAGATACTCGTTCACGTTCATCCGAGAGAGTCCGCACGCCGACTTGAGTGCGGCCAGCAGCTGTGTTTCGCTGTATGGCTTGGTTTCCATGGCCTGAGCCGCCCGCTCACCTGCTCTCAGCCATGCGGCCACGGCGAAGCGGTTGCTCTCGAATGCCTTGGACCGACGGAAGGCTGCGCGAGGAGACGTCCATCGTTCTTCCCACTCGGAGATTCCAGCCATGCCGAAGAAGTCGAGTAGGTTGCTCAACCGATCGACCCAGTTGCGTGTTTCGCGGACCCACCCAAGTCTGACCATGTCGGCATAAGGAAATCGTCTGGCCCAACCGATGTGCTTAGAGAGACGGCGACGCTCAGCGATTCTGGCCAAGGCCTCGTCGTATTCGCGCTGGCGGTTGTTCCAGAAGTCCGCCCTGACACCGAGTACTCGCTCAAGCTGGAGCGCAGTTTCAGCAGTGATGGGTTGTTTGCCCTTGATTATCTCATTGATGTGCTTCTTGGACCTGCCAGTACGCTCGGCCAACTCGGCCTGGGAGATGCCGCGTTCCACAATAGTCTCCAGCAGAGTGGCGCCTGGAACGGTTGCATAGTCGGGCCCAAACTGATTGTTCTGGTTCTTAGTCATGGTAGTCAATTATCTCGAGGATCCTCACCCTCGATACCTCGGCCCAATCCAAGCCACCATCTGACTTGCGGGGCACTGGATCGTGGGCCGGCTCGAATATGAGTCGCTTCAAGCCCTGTAATCGCAGGGACAACTGCCCACGGCGATCCCCCTTGAGTTCCTTGCACCTGCCCGGCAGGCCGTCCATATCCTTAAGGCGCGGGGCAGCCCTCAGGTCGGACATGCGTCGAGCGATGATCTTCATGTTTGCAGCTCCGTGTTTCTTCTTCAGCAGCCGTTCGGTGTTAAGAAGTTCCTTGAGTCTGTCACTACCAAAGAGTATATCCACCCTTATTCCCTTGTCAATATTATTAACCCATTAGGTTAATGATTCTCACTCCAGTTGCGAATACCCACAGCGCACACGAGTCATCGGGGGCGGTCTTTCCCCTGATGGCCCGCAGATTGGCGAACAGATTGCACCTCGTCTGGACAGGATACGTGGAATCCTGTTTCATCTGGCGAGAAGTATAGCGAGCGTGTCGCGCTCTTGTCAAGCTGGAGTCGCGAAGGCTGTCAATGCGTCGCATTGCCAGCGACGGGACGGGAGACGAACTCAGCGGCGAAGCTGACGACGAACTCAGGTTCAAACTCGTCTCCAAACTCAGCGGCGTTTAGGTCGTGGAAAACCCGGTTCAGGACAGTCACAACGACAAAGCTGAAGTCAGCGAAGCGGACGGCGAAGAGGGCAATCAGGGAGGTGGGTGAGAGGACAGGGAGCGAGATGACGAGCAGGACGGCGAAGCGGACGGTCAAGAAGTCACCTAAGAAGACATCCGAGAAGACACCGAGGAAGACATCGCAGGAGACAATGAAGAAGACAACGAAAAAGACGTCGAATGAGACGGTGAAAAGGACAGGCCAAGAGACGGCGAAGGAGACGCGAAAGAAGACGCCGAATGAGACATCGCAGAAGACAGCGAAGAAGACGTCCGAAAAGACGTTCAAGAAGACATTCAAGAAGACCGCGAAAGAGACAGCGAAGAAGACGTTCAAGAAGACGTCGAAAAGGACATTCAAAAGGACAGCGAAAAAGGGGTTGAGAGAGACCCGGGGGGACGGTGGGGGTGGGCGGGAAATGAGGGTTCTCGCCGATGTCTTCGGGGCAGAGGGCTACAAGAGGGAACTATAGGGTGAAGTTCGGCAGTGAATTCGGAGAGTTTCGAGCCAAGAAGGAGGATTTGTGGCATCGAAGAAGAAGAAGACCGCAGTTGCCCTAAGTCCCAAAAGGAATAGACTTAGCAAGGCTGCCCGAGAACTTCTCTCACGGGTATGACACGGCCAGGCGATGTTCGGGCTGGGGCCGGCAGCAGCCGGGGCAGAAGTTTACTGACAGGATACAAGCCCGGTCGAGGGGAAGCGGTGCTAAACGCCCGATTCTAGGCGAATTGAGTCGGATTCGGGAAAGTCCCCTCCGGCGTCCCCCAGGCAGCCCCTTAGGTTGCATACGAGATTGCTCGGCAGGCTCTCGTCCACGTCGCCTTGTCCGTAGTCTCCCAGATTGCGTGGCAGGCAGCGGTCTGGGTTGCCTTCCGAGTCGTTCTCCCGGTTGCGTCCTTCGCAGTTCCGGACGTCGTCTGGTCAGTTGTCCGAGGGGTCGCGGTCAGGACAACTGACCACGTTGCTGGGCAGGTTGTCCTCCTCGCTGCCCTGACAGTGATTCAGCAAGCTGTTCCGTAAGTCGCGGCCCGAGCTGCTCTACCCATCGTGGTGACGATTGCCCGTGCTGTCATACCGCGCGCGACTTGGCTCGACCGCGCAAGCTTGACCGGTGCAATTTCGTCAGTAGAATCTGCTATGGTAACGCTGTCCGTAACCAGTTGTCTGCGCACCGTGCCGCCCTGGGATGGGGCGGTTTCTGTTCTTGCGGGCAAGTACCTGGGATACAATCGCCCGCGAAAGGCAGGGGACAGTCCGGCAGGAAGGGGACACGTCCACGGAGCGACGCGATGAGTGCGTCGCGGATGTGTCCCCGGCGCTCGCTCAGCGCGGGACAGTCCCCGTTTTTCGCGGTCACGTTCCGCGTCAAAGGGAGGTTTGAGTGAGCTTTAAGGAATCCCTGACTTTCGATGACGTTCTCTTGCTGCCGCAGGAGTCGGGCGTGCTTCCGAACGAGGTGGATACCGAGTCGTATTTCACCCGCGAGATAGCGCTGAAGCTGCCTTTGGTGAGCGCGGCGATGGATACCGTAACTGAGTCGCGGATGGCGATTGCCATGGCCCAGTCCGGCGGTATCGGCGTCGTCCACAAGAACCTGTCGGTTGAGGAACAGGCGGCGCACGTGGCCAAGGTGAAGCGCGCTGAGTCGAGCATGATTGCCGAGCCGATTTCCATAACCCCGGACAAGACGATTGCCGAGGCGCGGGAGCTGATGGCGCAGTACGGGATTTCCGGGCTGCCGGTAGTCGATGCGAGGATGCGGCTGGTCGGCATCCTGACCAAGCGCGACCTCTTGTTCCAGGACGACTGGAAGGCGGCGGTAGGGAAGGTGATGACGTCCGAAGGTCTTGTAACGGCGCCGGAGGGCACCGGGCTCAGGCGGGCGCGGGAGATTCTCAAGAAGCACCGGATTGAGAAGCTGCCGATCGTGGACCGTCAGCGCCGGCTCAAGGGGCTGATTACCACTAAGGACATTCTGAAGCGCGCGGAGAACCCGAACGCGACCCTGGACTCAAAGCGCCGACTCAAGGTAGCGGCCGCGGTAGGAGTCGGCCGCGACGCCGTGGTGCGGACGGATGCACTGGTTGGGGCAGACGTTGATGCAGTAGTCATCGATACCGCCCACGGGCACCAGGACAAAGTCGTGGAGACCGCGCGTCAGCTCCGGCGGAAGTACGCGCGGCTGCAGCTCGTTGCTGGCAACGTGGGGACCGCTGAGGGCGCATTGTCACTGGCTGAAGCGGGTGTGGACGCGGTGAAGGTCGGGGTCGGGCCGGGTTCAATCTGCACGACGCGGATTGTCGCGGGAGTCGGGGTGCCGCAACTGACCGCGATAATAGAGTGTTCGGCCGCGCTCGCGCGCAGGCGAATCCCGGTGATTGCCGACGGCGGGATCCGCTATTCCGGTGACGCGGCCAAGGCGCTCGCGGCCGGGGCGGGAACCGTGATGATGGGGAACCTCTTGGCCGGGACCGATGAGAGTCCGGGCGAGGACGTGTTGCTCGAAGGCCGGCGGTACAAGGTCTATCGCGGCATGGGTTCGGTCGATGCGATGAAGAAGGGCTCGGCCGACCGGTACTTCCAGGAGAACCAGGCCAAGCTCGTGCCCGAAGGGATTGTCGGCCGCGTGCCGTACCGGGGCAGCGTCCGGGACGTCTTGTTCCAGCTTGACGGTGGAGTGCGGGCCGCGATGGGGTTCTGCGGGGCGAGCACGATCGCCGAGTTCCGGCGCAAGGCGAAGTTCGTGAAGATTACCGGCGCGGGTCTGCGCGAAAGCCACCCGCACGATGTGACGATTACCAAGGAAGCGCCGAACTACGAAGCGCCGCAGACCCAGGAATAGGACCGTCCGAGAACACGGACGATGTCAGAAGCCAGAAGCTAGAAGGCAGAAGGCAGAAGCGCCCGACACAGAGGCGCGGGCGCTGGGAGGATTCAGATGAAGTCAGAAGTGGGATACGGGAAGTCAGAGGGCGCGGACAAACCCATTAGGCGCCGGCTGAACATCCAAGCCGGGACGATTGTGCGGGTGGTGGCTTGGGTGGTGGCCGGGGCGCTGCTGGCAACGCCGCCTTTGCACGACTGGCCGGTTCAGGTCGGTCTATATGCCGACTCGGACACGACCGTGGTCGTGACGTGGTATTCCCGCGAACAGGGGCACGTAGGCGGTTGCGGTGGCCCGGAACCCGCGCCATACGATAGCTTCGAGCTGTTCTTTCAGCCAGTCAGCGAGACGTCCTGGACGTCGGTCGGGCGAACTCGCGACACGTTCATGGCTCATGACCCACAACACCGCGTTGGCAGGTACTCGGTGCGCGGCTGGCGCGGAGGTGAGGTGAACTGGCACCCGGGCTCGTATGACTACGCCGCCACGACCGTGCCGCGTCACTTCGGGCCGGCAAGACTTCACGAGGTCAGCAGCGGTGACACATCGGCCCTCGCCCTCGGGTTCCAGTACCTGCCAAACCAAGGGAGCCACGGGTATGTCATTGATACGACCACAACCGATAACGGACCTGATGTGTACGTCACGGACTACAGGTCCGGTTCTCCGGGACCGCTGTCCATCATGAGCGTCAGCCTTGTGCCTTGGGACACGGGTGCCCACGTCTCCAGCCGCCGCTATGGCTGGCACACGACGTGGCTGAGCTCTGCGCTGCCGGACGAGCAGTCAATGCCTCCCCACTGGGAGCCTTTCACGCCGTGGGGGCTGGTGTGCAGTCTGCCGAGTGCTCCGCTCGCGGTCGCCTGCCGCACCTCCGGCGGCAACTTCGCGCTCATCAAGGTGCTGTCGCTCGACTCGACCAGCGTCGAGCTGGAGGTCTGGTACCAGCAGGTATACGGTCTACGGCTGACAGGGCATTGAGCAGGCAGCAGCGCAGGTAGAGGAAGCTCAAACAGAAAGGGGCGGCCGAATGGCCGCCCCGATAGGTTGGGGGCTTGGGACACGATCACGCGTGAAAAGCAGGGACAGCTCCGGCGTGTGCCAAATGGGGACAGTCCCAAGGAGCGCTTGCGTCGGACTCAGCGCGGTACAGTCCCCATTTGGTGGGACGGCCCCGTTTTCGCGGTCATGGCCCGCGCGAATCAGGATGCGGGCGCGGGGGCGATGATGCCTTCTTTCATCATCCACTGGGTCATGTCGCGGGCGGCCTTTATCTTTGCGGTTGAGGTCTTAAGTAGTTCTTCGCGGGTCATCTTGATGCGGGCGACGCCCTGTTCGATGGCTTTCATGCCGACTGCCACTGCCTCGCGCGGGAAGACTTCCCAGTCGTCCATGTTCGGAACGATGTAGTCCTCGCGCAGACCGCGGTCCTCAGCGACCTTGGCGAGTTCGAGCGCGGCCGCGATGCACATTTCGTCGGTGATGGTCTTGGCGTTGACGTCAAGGGTGCCGCGGAAGATGCCGGGGAACCCGAGCGAGTTGTTGACCTGGTTCGGGAAGTCGGACCGGCCGGTCGCCACGATCAGCGCGCCGGCTTCCTTGGCTTCCCACGGCCAGATCTCGGGTATCGGATTGGCGCAGACGAAGACGATCGGGTCCTTGGCCATCCGCTGAATCCACTCGGCCTTGATCGTGCCCGGGCCGGGCTTGGAGTAGGCGATCAGCGCGTCCATGCCTTCCATCGTGGTCGGGATCGCGTCCTCGAGCTTGTCGCACTTGCGCCCTTCGGCGTTGGTGCGGCCGACGACTTCCTTGGTGAACGCGAAGTGCTTCTCGAACTCGGGCCGCGACGGATGCACGATGCCGTAGATGTCGGTCATCACGACGTTGGCCGGATCCACGCCCCATTTGACGAGCACGCGCAGCGTGGCGATGCCTGCCGCGCCGGCGCCGATCATCGCGATGCGGGCCTTCTTCTTCTCCACGCCCTTGAGCTTGAGCGCATTGCTCATGCCCGCGACGGTCACCGCCGCGGTGCCCTGCTGGTCATCGTGCCAGACCGGAATCTTGCACTCTTTGCGTAGCTTGTCGAGGATGTAGAAGCACTTCGGCTGCTCGATGTCTTCCAGGTTGTAGCCGCCGAAGCTCGGGGCGAGCATATGCGCG
>Ga0172366_10003964_pt1 | contig 11669 bp, 8 predicted proteins | sample LakKivSesite69cm_FD_114533 | JGI IMG/M metagenome (GOLD analysis project Ga0172366, IMG submission 114533) | Sediment microbial communities from Lake Kivu, Rwanda - Sediment site 69cm | ecosystem: Environmental > Aquatic > Freshwater > Lake > Sediment | place: Rwanda: Western Province, Lake Kivu... | reverse complement strand
TTCTTCTCTTTATCTCCTCCACGGCCAGAAGCAGGACAAAAATCCTCCTTACTTTGAAATCGCCAGAAAAATTCTTGAAAAAGGATTGAGGGAAGAGAAGGCTTTTACGCTGCTTGAAAAATTAACCAGCATCGGACCTCGCCTCACAGGCTCTGCTCAGGCTGCCTCTGCCGTGGATCTCATGCGCCAGGAAATGCAGGCTTTGGGGTTGGTCAAAGTCCATCTTGAGCCAACAAGAGTGGAGAGATGGGTCCGGGGGAAGACGGAAAAAGCAAAAATTATCTCTTCGATTGGCGGCACTACTCCGCTTTCTATCTGTGCTCTCGGCGGAAGCATTCCGACCCCTGAGAAAGGAATTACGGCTCAAGTTTTAGAGGTCAAATCCTTTGAAGAGCTCAACAAACTAAAGGAAAAAGCAAAAGGAAAAATTATCTTCTTTAACCGAGCTATGGACCGGGCCTTGATCGACAGCTTTCAAGCCTACGGCCAAGCCGCAGAACAGAGGGTGAGAGGCGCAGCGCAGGCAGCAAGAGCGGGCGGTGTGGCTGCGCTGGTGCGCTCACTAACCCTGAGAGATGATGATTTTCCTCACACCGGCCTGATGAATTATGAGCCATCTGTTCGCCCCATCCCGGCAGCCTCTGTCAGCACAAGAGGAGCCAATCTTCTCAGTGAACTCCTGAGAAAAGACCCGAGCCTGAACATCCAGCTAAAGCTTGACTGCCGCGAGCTTTCTCCAGTGGAATCCAATAATGTTGTCGGCCAGATTTCAGGCAGCGAGAAGCCAGATGAAATCATTCTTTTAGGCGGCCATCTCGACAGCTGGGACCTTGGCAGCGGCGCTCATGATGATGGAGCAGGCTGCGTCCAGTCGATTGAAGCCCTGAGGCTTATCAAAGAGCTGGGAATAAAGCCAAAGCGAACAATCAGAGCTGTGATGTTCATGAACGAAGAGTTCGGAGGAAGCGGTGGAAGAGATTATGCCCGCTCCCAGGCCAGGAAGGAAGAAATTCATCTGGCTGCTATCGAATCCGACCGCGGCGGATTTTCGCCTTTAGGATTTGGAATTGGCGGGAGTTCTCAGGCCGTGAAAAGCCTTCAGAGATGGGAGTACTTGTTCGAGCTGCTGGGAACGTTCTGGCTCAAAGAGGGAGGAGGCGGAGTCGACATTGCTCCTCTTGCTCAAGAAGGAACTATCCTCATCAGCCTTGTCCCGGAATCCCATAAATACTTCGATTTCCATCATTCGGCAAAGGATGTTCTCGATGCTGTCCATCCAAGAGAGCTTGAGCTGGGAGCCATCGCCATGGCCATCTTTGCCTATGTCATGGCTCAAGAAGGAGTATGAATTGACTTTTATTTGATTCATATATAAATAGAAAAGAAACGATGGGCCTCTTAAAAGCTGGCGCAGTAAAAAAAGAAATCACTCCCCCTCTTGGCACAGATTTATTCGGATACATCAGAAGATTTGGAGGTTCACGAGGAGTCCATGACCCTCTCTGGGCAAACTTTCTATCGCTCGAAGACGGGGCAAATCGAGTCCTGCTCATCTCCCTTGATCTTCTGGCTGTAGATGAATCCTTTGCTTCCAAGGTCAGAGAAGCAATTTCCAGAGAGCTGAATTTAAAAAAAAAGAATATTCTTATCGCTGCTATCCACACCCATTCAGCGCCGGGAATCCAACTCTTCAGAAACGCGGGCGAGAGGAATAAGGATTGGGAAGATAAATTGTTACAGGTATTGATAAGCGGCGCTTCTGAATCCGCAAAAAAAATGAGGAAAGCATCGGCAGGCGCAGGCATTGGCTCCGCGCTCATCGGAAAAAACAGGCGAAAGGAAGGAGGGGCGGTTGACCCCTATTTTCCTATGCTCTGTTTTAATGAAGAGAAAAACACGCCTTTGGCTGTGATCGCCAGCCACGGCTGCCATCCTGTTGTCCTCGATGAAAAAAACCTGCTCTTCTCGGCTGATTATGTCGGCTGCTTCCGCAATCATCTCAACAAACTTCTCTCCGCCGAGGCTGTCATCCTTTTCTTTTGCGGGGCAAGCGGAGATGTCGACCCTGTCCAAAGAGGAAATTTTTCTATGGCTGATAAGCTGGGAAGGATACTGGCTGTCGAAGCTTCCCGAGTAATAAAAAAAATGGAATTTCACAAAAGGTTTGAAATAAAGGCCGAAGAAAGCCTCTTGAAAATTCCTCACGGCCTGATTCCCGGCTCGAAAGCAGCAGAAAAAATATACGAGGAGAGCCGGAATTGTTACCGGCAAGCGGTGAAACAAGGAGAAAAAAAAGAAATAAAAATTCGGAAGGCCTTTCTTCTTTGGGCAGAAGAGATAAAAGAAAGAGCGCTGAGAAATAAACTCCCTTCTGAGCTCAAGACGAAGCTTCAATGCCTCAAATTAGGAAAAGCGCTGTTGCTGGCTCATCCCTTCGAGCTCTTCTCATCCGTCTCATTATCTTTAAGACTAAAGAGCAAAAGAGAGAGCTTATTCCTGGTGGGATATGCCAACGGCTATGCGGGCTACCTTCCTGACGAGAATTCTTACCTTGAAGGAGGCTATGAAGTCGACGAGGCATTCAAATATTGCGGACTCTTGCCTCTCTCCTCCCAGGCGGAAAAACTCTTCACTGACAAAGCCCTGTCTCTGATTGAGGGTAATGCTTAAAATGCTTTAGAATCCCATGGCACCTGCTGACTGGATTATCATCGCCGCTTATTGCATCTTCATGCTCTACCTTGGCTTCCATTTCACGCCCAAAGCCAGCGAAAGCATGGAGGGCTATTTTATCGCCGGAAGAAAGCTTCCCTGGTGGGTCATCGGCTTCTCAGCAGCCGCCACTTATACTGATGCCGGAGCAGCGCCGGCATTCACCATGCTTGTCTTCCAGAGCGGCCTGATCGGAAACTGGTGGTGGTGGATAACCTTTGCCATCTGGATGCCTCTGGTGGCGGTCATCTGGTCTAAATTCTGGCGGCGCCTGCGCATTGTCACCACAGCAGAGTTTATGGAACTCCGCTATGGCGGAAAGGAAGCCAGGATTTTCAGAGGAATCTATGCCCTTTATATGAGCCTGGGATGGGCTGTTCTTCTCAATGGTTACGTCATCGGCTGGTTCTTGAGGGCCATGGGCCCTATTTTTAAATGGTCGGATTTTGAGCTCATCATTTTTGCCGCAGGCCTGGTCTTAATTTACTCCATTCTTTCCGGACTTTTCGGCGTCGTCTATACCGACGTCGTTCAATTTTTAGTCTTCTTCAGCGCGAACATCATCCTTATCCCGATTATCCTCCATAAGGTCGGAGGCTTGAACACAGTCTTCAATCAGGTTGTCAGCCAAAGGGGTGCAGACTTTTTCCATCCCCTTCCTCCTTTCGGCGAAATCGCTGGGATGACTCTTTTCTTTCTGTTCATCCAGGGCCTTTTCTTTGCCTCCTCTCCTGCCGGAGGCGAAGGCTATACGGCTCAAAGATTCATGGCTGCCAAGAACGAATTTCATGCCCAGACAGGACAGCTCTTTAACGCGCTCATCACTTTAATCATCAGGGTCACCCCTTTCCTCTTCTTGGGAATAATAGCAGCAGCCATCCTTCCTTTGGCTTCGACCAGTCCGGAAAGGGTTTGGGGAATTTTAGTCTCCCGCTTCTCCCTTCCAGGATTGACCGGACTTCTAGTTGCCGGAGAATTGGCGGCCTTCATGTCAACCATCGATACTCACATCAACTGGGGAAGCTCCTTTCTCGTCAATGACCTTTATCGGCAGTTTCTAAAGAAGAAGGCTCCTGAAAAACACTATGTCTTTGTCGGCCGGCTATCAACATTATTCGTTATCATCTTGAGCGTGTTTGTCGGCTATTTCCTGGTCAACCAGATGATGGCCTGGTTTCTATTCATCAACTCGGTGATGGTCGCATTCATTCTTCCTTTAAGCTGGCTGAGATTTTTCTGGTGGAGGCATAATGTCTACGGAGAGGCTGCGGCCATCATCATCGGGCTTCCTCTTTCCTATATCATCTGGTTTCCCTTGGGATTTTCCCAGACAGATAAACATCCTTTCTGGCACGGATTCTTTCTTCTCTTTGCCCTGGGATGGATAGTCATCATCCTCTCCGATATGCTGACCAGGCCAGAAAAAAAAGAAAAACTCAAGGAATTCTATAGGAAGTGCCGTCCGCCCGGTTTTTGGGGGCCGGTGAAAGCTGAAATTGAAGGAACGGAGAGAAAAGCGATTAAGAAAGAAAATCTTCAAGACATCGCCGACTGTTTTCTGGGAGCCCTCTTTTGCCTGAGTGCAGTCGGTGCCCTCTCCACTTTTTTCAGCAAAGAATGGGTTTTGTTCTTCATCCTTCTTTTCCTCTGTCTGGGAAGCGGAGGCTGGTTTCTCAGGCGCTGGAAGAAAAGGGGGGTTTTCGCCTCTTTATGATTTTGCTTTTTAAAAAATTTTTCATTGAAAATATTTTTTCAATGTGATATTCAAGCAAAGTATGGGGGAAGAAAAAAGAAAATTTATACGGTTCGAATGTTCGCTTCCCGCAGAAGCATCGATTCCGGGCCAAACACACTTGCTCAAGAGAGCGACAATCCATGACTTTTCAACAGAAGGGTTGAAGCTGACGATCAATCTTAACCTCAAGCCCGGCAGTCCGATGGATATTAACCTCAACCTTCCCAAGAAAAATTTATTGACAACTGTTTCAGGAGAAATCACCTGGGTGAGAAGCAAAGAGAATAAAATGGAAGTGGGACTCAAGATTAAAAAAATGGATAAAGAGGCAAAAAGCGAGCTGCTCAATTTTTTATTCCCGCGCTGGCTTGAGAAGAAGAAAAAAATGTGAGCCTTCCAAAAATATTCAAAAATATTCAATTGACAAAACCAAAAAAAAAGTCTAGTTTTGTTATTATTAAAATAAATCCCTAATAAGAGGGGATTTGATGGAAAATGAAAGCGTATTGCATTCCTGGAAGGAGATTTCCAAATACCTGAATCAGGACATAAGAACCTGCCAAAGGTGGGAAGTAGAATTCGGATTGCCTGTGCGCCGAATCAGCAATCATTCCTTGCACTCCAAGGTTTTTGCCTACAAATCAGAAATTGACCTGTGGCTCAAAGAAAAAACAAAAAACCACATCTTTAGAAAAAGACCTTTCTTCGAAAAAAGAGAAGCCCATCTTGGGCTGATTTTGTTGCTTGCGTTTCTCTCGGCATTTTTTGCCTTTTTGTATTTCACTAATAAAAGAACAATTTCCCCTCCGTTCAAAAGCCTTTCCATTGCTGTTTTCCCCTTCGAAGTCCTCAATCCCACAGAGTATGATGAATACTTATCTGAGGGATTGACCAATCAAATCATCAATTACCTCACGAGGCAACGCCAGCTTCAGGTCATCCCGATTCCGGCTGAAGAAAACAACGCTCTAAGTGCAGACCTATTCAAAAAAGATACAAAAGCCGAGTATTTTTTAATGGCAAAAGTAGAAAAAGACGAGACGAACATTAAAATTTGCCCCCAGCTCATCAGAAGAAAAGACGAGAGGAATCTCATGGACGAGGTCTTCGAAGACAGGTTGGGAAACCTCTATTCTGTGCAGGAGAACCTCTGCTTGAAAGTCCTTGAAAAATTGAATCTGCTGAAAAGCACAAATCCTGCCCTCTTGTTCAGCGAGGAAAAGCCTGTAGATTATGAAGCCTTTGATTCTTTCCTGGTGGGAAATTATATCTTGAATAAGGTGAAGGAAAATAACGATACACCGTGGAAGCTGTGCCACAAAGGTAAATACTACTGGAATCTATCCACTAGAGAGAGCAACGAGCTCGCCATCAACTTTTTCAACCAGGCGATTGAAATCGACAATAATTATGCCGAGGCGTACATCGGGCTCGCCAACTGCTATTCTAACAATGTCGATTTCGGTTGGGACTCTAAGATATCCTGGCTGAACAAAGCTGAGCAGATGCTTCATAAGGCTAATGAGATCGATCCCGACCTTCCTGATTATTACTCGACATTGATCGAGATTTATTTAGAAAAAAACCTGGTTTTTAATGAAGATACAAAAGAGTTGGCTTTTCAGCTGGCTCAGAAAGGAGTCGAGAACTACCCTAAGCATGCTCAGATAAATTCGATTGCCGGATTCTGCCACCTTCAAAAATTCGGAGAGAGCGGAGACGAGGCTGAGTTCAAAAAGGCATTGGAATTCAAGCAAAATAGCTTTTGGCTGAATCCATATGTTTCTCATAACTTCCTATGCGCAACGCTTCTGATGTTAGACCAGAAATTCGATACGGCTCTGAACCTTATGGATCTCGCTAAGAAAAATGCTCCTCCCATTTTTTCTGATTATGTCTTAGGCGAGATTTATTACTACAAAGGAGACCTGGATAAGAGCAAGGAAATCTTTCTGAAAATAGATATGCCCACTGAATTCAAGATTGGCTCGCTGCTCTACCTGGGCATGATTGCCGCTCAAAAAGGAGATAAGAATGAAGTCAAGAGGATAATCCAGGCAGTCAACAATCTTTCCCCTGATGAGAATTTCTTCCTTGAGGAGCCTCTGAGGTTTGCTTCCCTCTATACGGGAATAGGAGAAAAAGAGCTGGGATACAAATACTTGAAATTCTTTTTTAGCGAAGAAAGGGCAAAAAAAATGCATTATGTCTATCGAAAATACATTGAGCTCGACAAGAACTTTGACCGTGTCAGGGACGATAAGGAATTTAAGAAAATAATAAACAAGGAGTGAAAAAATGGCAAAAAGTAAAACAATTCGAGTGACCCCCAATCTCCAGAAATGCCTGGAAGAGCTGAAGGATGCTGTAAAATCTATGCGCGCCGGAGACAAGAAAAAAAGGGCAGAAGGAGCCATCAGCTATCTCTCCAGGACCTTCAAGGGAGTAAAACAGCCAGGCCAGGGGTCCCTCTGCCCCCCAAAAACATTTATCATTAAGCCTTAATCTCCTTATATATAGATAATTTTCAGGACATATAAATCAATAATGAAGATCTTAAGCCTTACTCTGCTTGTCAATGACGACTGCAATTTTAGCTGCACCTATTGTTATCAGAAAAAAAGCAGAAAATACATGGACTATTCCACAGCAGAAAAAGCATTGGTTTTTTTTACCTTGGCTAAAAAAAAATTATTTTCTAAACTTTTGCGGAGGAGAGCCTCTCCTTTCTTTTAACCTTATAAAAAAAATCCTATCCTTCCTCGATAAAAAGAACAAAGAGCTCAAGAAAAGAGCTAACTATTCCCTGACGACCAACGGCAGCCTTCTTACAGAAGAGGTCATTCAATTCCTCAACAAATACAAGTTCTCTGTCGTCCTGAGCTTTGACGGATTGGCCCAGGATTCACAGAGAAAAAAAGGAAGCTTTCAAAAGACAGTCTCCCTCATTGAAAAATTATTGAAATGCCCTGATATTGAGCTCTTGGTCAACAGCGTCTTCACCCCTCAGAGTGTGGATTCGTTTTCAAAATCCATCCAACTCCTCCTGGACCTTGATGTTCCTGAGATCAATTTTGCCTTTTCCATTCTCCAGCCCTGGAAAAAGGATTCACTCCTCAAACTCATGAATGAAATCAAAAAACTGAGGACAATTCTTCTCGCCCACTACAATAAAAAAGGCGCCTTCCCGGTCATGAATTTCAGTAATGAGCCGGGCAGAGGGATTTTCTATTGTGCGGCCGGAAAAGACAGGCTCGTCCTCACTCCTGATGAAGAAGTCTGGGGATGCCAGCTCTTCCCTGAATATTTCAATGAAAGAAAAAATTCACCTGAATTCAGAAAATTCTTCTTCGGCACTCTGGATAATTTCATGGGCGATTATAAAAATATATACCGCCGAATCCATAAAAATTATGCCTGGCTTGCCATGGATAATTACTCGACTCCGACAATGGATTGCTGCCTTTGCTCTGATCTTGACGATTGCCAGATTTGCCCGATTAACGCCGCCTTTACCGGAAGCCCGCTGGGGAAAATTCCCGATTATGTTTGTGAGATCCAGAAGATAAAGATTAAAGAGATAAAAAAATTCAGAGAAGAAACATCAAAAAAATCAAAAGGAAAGGATTGTAAAAAGAAGGCAAGAAAATTATAATTCAAAAGACAACTCAAATGAATAATTTTTGCGGCGGGTCTTCTCAACATCCCGCCTGAGCTTAATCACATCACTGACTTATGGATGCTTTCATCCTATAAAGATAAGGAGGCAAGCATGGACAGAAACAATCCCAAAGCTTACCTGGGTATCGTCGTTATGCTTGGAGCTGTCTGGGGACTCTCTGAGGCGGCCCTGGGCATGGGGCTTCGCAGTTGTGCTTCTTTTTTCTCCGGCTCGGTCATGACAGGTGTTGCTCTCTTTTTTATCGCATCGGCCTGGGTCTTGAACGGAAGTATTTTTGGCGTCGCCCAGCTCGTTATCATCACCAGCCTCTTCAAGATGTTTGACGCCCTGCTTCTTTCTCTACCCGTCCGGCACGGAGCTGTGGCCAATCCTATCTTTGCTTTCTTGACAGAAGCGGCAGCCTTTCTCCTCCTGGCCTTTATCTTCAATGAAAAGCTGAAAGAAAAGACCTCAGGACAGGCTCTGATGGGCGCGATGGCAGCCCTGTTGGCTGTCAACCTTTTCCCGCTTGTGAAATATGCAACCGGCATTCCAGCCTGCGTCTTTCCTGGAACAGGCTATCCCCTCTCCCTCTATTATTCTCCCATCGCCGTTTTTCTCTCCTCAGCCACTGTGCCTCTTGGAATCTTGGTTGGAGTCAGACTCAAAGTCCTGGAGAAAAAGCTTGAAGAAGCGAACCTGGGGAGGAAGCTGAGGTATCTTGCCTCGCCCGTAACTCTCATTTTATGCCTGGCCATTATCGCTTTAATCAGGCTCGGCTAATCAAGACTATTTTTTCTGGAAGAGGAGAGACAAGATGGAAAAGGTCAAAGAAAAGCGAAGAAAAACATTTACAAGGAGGGATTTTCTCAAGGGATTCGGCGGCGGGGCTATTAGTGCAGCTGTTCTTCCCAAACTTCTCGCCCAGGAGATGAGCTCTCTTCGGACAAAAAAGGGCAACATTCCGCTCTATTCGAGGAAAGAAATCACTCTCACTGTCAACGGAAAAAAAGTGCGGCTTGTGGTTGAACCAAGAGAGACTCTGCTCGATGTCCTGAGAGAAAGATTGAATTTGACCGGGACAAAAAAAATATGCAACAGAGGAGAATGCGGCGGCTGCACAGTCCTCCTTGACGGATTTACTGTTTACTCCTGCCTCTATCTGGCTATAAGAGCCGATGGAAAAAATATTACCACTATCGAAGGTCTGGCATCCGCAGATAAGCTTCACCCTGTCCAGCAGGCATTCATCGCTAAAGACGGCTATCAGTGCGGATTCTGCGCACCGGGGTTCATCATCTCCTCTGCGGCCCTGCTCGATAAAAACAAGACTCCAAGCCTGGAAGAGGTCAAAGAAGCTCTTTCTGGAAACCTCTGCCGCTGCGGAAATTACGCTAAAATCTACGAAGCTGTCTTGACGGCTTCCACGAGGAGGCCTTAGATGAGAAAGAGAGACTATTTAAAAGACATCGAAGCCCCGAGCCTCCTCTACTTCGAGGAATTTGGGGATAAAGAAACTCAACAGCCTGCCGTCATCCCCCCTCCTGAAAAGGAGAAATTCAAGATTATCGGCAATGTTGTGCCCAGAATAGACGGCGAAAAAATTGTCACCGGACAGGCTCCTTTCACCCACGACATCCAGCTTCGAGGGATGCTCTGCGGAAAAATTCTAAGGAGTCCCCATCCTTGTGCTGATATCGTATCTGTGGATTTAAGCGGAGCTTTGAGCCTGTCGGGCGTCAAGGCTGCAATCCAGCTTAAAGAGGGCAAGGTCAGGTACGCCGGCGAGCTGGTAGCAGCAGTGGCTGCTGTGGATGAGAATACAGCAGAAGAAGCTTTAAAGCTGATAAAAGTCGAATACAAGCCGCTTCCCTTTGTTGTCACGCCAGACAAGGTGATGGAAGAAGGAGCTCCTCAGGTTCTCGACCAGCCAAATCTCCGGAAAATAAACGACTACAGCCGCGGAGACATCGAGATAGGTTTCAAGGAAGCAGACATCGTCCTGGAGCGGACTTATAAAACAGCCGTGGAAATCCACCAGGTCGCTGAAACCCATTCCAGCGTTGCCAAGTGGGAAGAAGAGAATCTGACTGTCTGGGATTCCACCCAGGCCATTTTTGGCGTCAGGGACGGTCTTGCCCGCGCTCTGAACATCCCTGCCAGCCGGATAAAAGTCATCAAGCATTACATGGGAGGTGGTTTCGGAAGCAAGCTAGGCTTGAACGATTACACAGTTGCCGCAGCCAAGCTGGCCAAGGAAGCAGGTAGGCCTGTGAAAATAGCTCTCTCCAGAAAAGAAAATTCAATTTGTGTCGGAAACAGGCCTTCTTCTCTGCAAACCATAAAAGGAGGAGTTAAAAAAGACGGGACCCTCACCGCTCTCTATTATAAAAATTACACCTGCGGAGGAGTCGGAGCAGGAGACAGTTGTGCAGAGCCTCTGGTCGATGTTTATCGATGTCCCAATGTGAAAGTCGAAGAATACACCGTATTCGCCAACACCGTGGCCTCGCGGCCGACCAGAGCTCCAGGCCATGTCCAGGGAACCCTTGCCCTTGAAGGATTCATGGAAGAGCTCGCCAATGAGCTGGGAATGGACCCCTTAGAATTAAGGATGAAAAACTACTCATTAAAAAACCGCGGAGACACAGGAATCCCCTACTCTTCAAAAGGCTTGGATAAGTGTTATCAGATTGGAGCAGAAAAGATTGGCTGGGAGAGAAGGAACAAGAGACCAGGAGAAGGAAAGGGAAAGCTCCGCCGAGGTTTGGGAATGGCCAGCCAAATCTGGGGAGGAGCTGGAAGGCCGGGCACTCAGGCAGACATCAGGATCCATCCGGACGGAAGCGTTGAGGCGATCTGCGGCACACAGGACCTCGGAACAGGAACCCGAACATACATGGCCGAAGTTGCGGCAGAAACTCTGGGTTTAGAGCCTCAAGATATTACGATAAAAATTGGAAACACAGAGTATCCCTGGGCTGGCTCCTCAGGAGGAAGCACAACAACTCCTTCTGTAGCTCCTGCGACCAGGGATGCAGCCCTCAAGGCTGTGGATTATCTCAAGAATCTGGCAGCGAAAAAGTTCAGTGTTAATCCGGATGAAATCTTCATCGAAAATAAGAAACTGTTCAACAAGAACAATCCTGCTCAATCGGTTGATTTTCAAGCCCTGGTCAGGGAGCAGCGTAGAGAATTAGTTTTTCATGGAGAATGCAGCGGCCGCTCGACTGATTATACTTACAACACCTTTGGCGCCCATTTCGCTGAAGTTGAAGTCGATCTTGAAACAGGCCAGATAAAAGTCATCAAAGTTGTCGCCGTGCATGACAGCGGAAGGATCATGAACAAGCTGACAGCAGAGAGCCAGGTTATCGGCGGAATCACTCAGGGAATCAGCACTGCCCTCTTTGAGGAAAGAGTCATGGACAATTCAACCGGGAAGGTTGTGAATCCGAATCTGAGAGATTATAAGATCGCAACCTCCATGGATATCCCTGAGATCGTTCCTGTTTTTGTCGATATGGTTGATTCCCAAATCAACATCCTGGGAACAAAAGG
>Ga0172366_10003962_pt1 | contig 11671 bp, 9 predicted proteins | sample LakKivSesite69cm_FD_114533 | JGI IMG/M metagenome (GOLD analysis project Ga0172366, IMG submission 114533) | Sediment microbial communities from Lake Kivu, Rwanda - Sediment site 69cm | ecosystem: Environmental > Aquatic > Freshwater > Lake > Sediment | place: Rwanda: Western Province, Lake Kivu... | reverse complement strand
AGGTAGGGGCCCATGCTGTCATAATCATATGAAAGCCGGATAAACCGGTCAATCTTGAGGCGAGCAATTCTTTCTGCAACCACGTCTGTAACTAATCTGGCGTCAAGTCCTTGATTAAAGTCAACTCTGAGACCGAGTTCTTCTACCTCGTCTACGATGTCTTTCCACTTAGAACTCGCAAGAAAGTTGTTGTCAAAGAAAATTACTCTTGTATGCCCTGGCCAGATTAGACGTTTGACACTACTTCTTTCTGCACAGAGCTTGCCTTCTATTCTGGGAACTGCACAGAACGTACAAGACCTTACGCACCCTCTTGAAGAGAAGATTATGCTTGCCCGACTTCTCTTGTTCCATTCTGGAACTAGGCTATAATCTGGAAGAAGATTCTCGGATTTCGCAAATATTCCTCGAAAGATATTCTTTGGGCTGACTCCGCTCAGTGCTGCATGCTCTGGCATTAAGGAAGCGTATAGTCCTCCAAGCCAAAGATTCGCCTTAGGAAATGCACTGGAATAGTAGCGAACTGCCTCCCAGACTGGCTTCCAAGCCCAAGTGAACAAACTAGTCACATAGACTATATCGGGTTCTCTAGAAATGTCAGTTTTAATCCCTTTAACGAGCTCTACTGTATCTCCAAGATTCTTGTGATATGATGATAACTTGAGCAGTCCTAACGGTGGGTACTTCGTATAGTATTTAGGTTCAACCAAGAGTATGCGGTGCAACTTTGCGATCGGCGTCTCCTCTTATGGCTTTCCACGGGATCGTGCTACTGTCTACTCCGAAGTATTGCCTCCTAACTGATTTTAAATCTTGCGGATTCCAGACGGTTTTGCTACCCCATTTATGAATAATTAACGCGTTTGCCTTATACTGGAGGAAGCGTACTGAGTTGCGTTTCAGAAAAGATAAATCGGAATCCTTCGTTATTGATATTTAGAACAGGAAGATCGCTGCAATGTCAGAAAAGCTTCCCAAGTTCCTTAAGCCAGTTGAACAACTGCCACACAGTAGGAGAGGGAAAAATAGCTTCTATGATGAAATAATAAGGGAATTCGTCTTTTCCAGCTTTAAATGTGCTGAAGTCAAGGACTTGGGTCGTAACCCATTGACTGTTCAGATAATGTTGAAAAGTCGACTGAAAAAGCGAAGAGAAAATGTGAGAGTGCTGATAAGAAACAAAAGGGTGTATCTGGAGAGAATTGATGATCCAAGAAACAAGTCAGATACCACGACTGGACACAACTTGAAACGGATACATTCAGAGTCTGGGCTAAAAAGGCAAACAAACAACGAGATTAAACCTTCGATGGATGTGATGACATTGCTGAACACAGCCATTGTCAAAGCTCGATGTCCTAGATGCCAAAAGTTGAATTCGAAAGACTCTCGCAGGTGCATAGAATGTGGTCACAACTTCTATGCAGATGAGGAAGAGTATCGTGAATCACTTCGATCAATGGAAGAGTTGGAAAAAAAGCTAAATGCCGGAAAATAAAAAAACTTATACACATATTCTATCCTAAAAACAAATAATTGTGGCTGTGTCTGGAATGTCTGACGAGAGAAAAACGAATTTTAGATTCATTACGCCAGTGGATAGAATACCCGGAAGGAAAAGAGACAGTGCTCTTGTTTATGACGAAGTAATAAGAGAATTTCTAGATTCAAAACTGAAATATGCTGAAGTCAATCTACCAAACAAAAAGCCCCTGACTGTAAATTTAGCGCTGAAAAAACGTTTGAAGGAGAAAGGAATCAACAAAGTTATCGTGAGACACATTAGCAAGAAAGTTTACCTCGAAAGACAAGAAAGATAAAGCTAGCAGTTGCAGTTTTCTATTCACAGCCCGTATTCAGAACCAACACGCACACGTCAACGGCGAAAGAATAATCTGTGCCGATATGTAATGAATATTGTGAGTGTTTGCTGATTGGATCTCAGATCTATTAACGTAAAAGTGACATATAGGTCTGTTAATTCAGACATTTTAAATGAATTTCTTATTCCTTGCCTGCAAAACTCAGTTCTTTACAAGAGGGCGGTGGGCTATTTCACTTCTGCAAGCCTGGCCGAAGCAGCTCGTGGCTTAGTAGGACTTGTTCAAAATGGAGGAAGAATGCTTTTAGTTGCCAGTCCAAGGTTAACGGAAGAAGACATAGAGAAGATCAAGAAAGGATATGATGTTAGAGAGACCATCAAATCTGCCCTTTTGCGTGACATTCAGATACCTCTTTCAGAAATCGATTCTGCAAGAGTGAGAAATCTTACATGGATGATTGCAAACAATAAGCTTGATATTAGAATCGCTCGTCCATGGGATCTAACTGGGACCGGCATATATCATGAGAAGATCGGTATTTTCTATGATTCATTTGATGAAGAGTCTAGTGATAAAATCGCTTTTTGTGGTTCAATGAATGAAACTCCAGGCGGGCTAATCAGTAATTATGAGTCTATCGATGTGTCCATAAGCTGGGATAAAGCTGAAAGAGAGCATCAGAGAGTGCTTGGTCATATTAAACATTTCAATGATTTATGGGAGGGAAAAGAAGCTGGTTTAGAAACTTTCGAATTTCCCGAAGCCGTGCGCCGACAACTTCTCCAAATATGCTCTCCGAGCCTTTCAGATCGAGAACCTGGGGAAAGGCGTCGTCTGAGGTCGTACCAAGAGCAAGCTGTGAACAGTTGGATCAAGGCAGATCGAAGCGGTGTAGTTTCTATGGCCACTGGAGCTGGAAAAACACTGGTTGCACTGAGATGTCTTGAAACATGCCCTCAACCAATTCTTTCAATAATTGTTGTTCCTTCGATGGACCTGACAAAACAGTGGCTTGATGAAATCAGAATAGAATATTCGAATAACTGCAACGTGAGAGGAGCATTCAGTGAGGAACCTAATTGGCCCAATCAGATCAAAAACTTGATCAATGCATTTCTAGACTTTCCCGAAACCACAAAAAGAAATTTCATTATCACTACTATTCAAACCGCTTCAAGGGAAAGATTCCGTTCTCTAATCGCCGAAATCCCATCTGATAAAACTGTAATTGTAGTTGATGAGGTACATCATTCAGGTGCGCCCGAGTTCAGCAATGTCTTCGGGATCCAAGCGCGGTATAGACTTGGCTTAAGTGCCACGCCGGAGAGAGCATGGGATGACATAGGCAATCAGGCCATATTCGACTACTTTGGTCCTCCAGTCTTCGAATATGACATTTCTGATGCTATAAGAGATGGAGTGCTCACAGAGTATCAGTATTTATTGCATCCCGTGGCTCTGACTTATGAGGAACGCGAAAGGTTCAAAGAAATAAGTCATCAGATAGCCACCATGCTAGGAACAGCTCGAAGTCGTTATCCTAGTCTCAAACTGAAATCTATTCCTGAGGTTCTCGAGTTTCTCAGCAGAGCAGACGAGAAATTGGCTACCCGACTGAGGAACTTGTACTTGACAAGGGTTGGATTAGTGAAAAAAGCAGGCAACAAGAAAGAAGCTTTAAGAGAAATAGTGAGAAACTACGAGTTGAAAAGATGCTTAGTGTATTGCAATGATCTAGAACACTTGGAAGAGTGCCGTAGAATAATTTTTGAAGAAGGTTATGAAGCAATGGAATTTTCGTCAGAAGTCGATGTCAAAGAGCGAACTGCTGTGAAGGAAAGTTTCGCAAGAGAAACAACTGGAAACAAGTTTCTTGTTGCCGTGAGATGTTTAGATGAGGGTGTGGACCTTCCAGTGTGCGATTCGGCTATTCTTATATCCTGTTCAAGGTCGACTAGAGAATTCATACAAAGGAGAGGTCGTGTTCTAAGAAGACATCATAGCAAGAGCATCTCAACAATTCACGATATCCTCGTTCTGCCTTTTACGAAGGCTCAGGACGCGTATGCTTTGAGTCCATCAGAATATGATTTTGTAGATGCAGAACTGCGCAGAGCTGAGGAATTCTCCAAAAATGCCTTAAATAGGGAAAACATAAGAACTGATGAACTGCGTGCCCTGTTCAGAAAATATTCTGCTAGAGGGGCATTATAATGTCAGGTAAGCATAGAAATGAGACGCTGACGGATCTTCTAAAAGAAGCAGCGGAAACGTTCAACGTACCTCTCAAATTGCTCAATGAAATACTTTTGGAAGAACGCATTCACCTATACCTCGCTCAGTCTTCTAGGCAAAGTGTGCGAAAACGACTGTTAGAAGTTATACAGGAGGAAGTAAGGAATGCGAGTGCTTAAGTTAGAAATGAAGAACTTCGGTCCATATAAGGGCGAGGTCAAACTTGAGTTCAGGCCAAAAAGAGACAAGAATCTGTGGATCATATGGGGAACAAACGGATCGGGAAAGACGCATGTCTTGAAAGCACTTCTCTGGTGCCTTTATGGGTGTGATCCATCTTCCTCCAAAAAGAAGCAATACGGTGCAGAGAGAGATGCTTGGGAGTATATATATGGCGCATACTTGGAAGATCAACCTCTTCCAGATCCCTATATGCATGTCAATCTGTTCCTGGAAGTAGACTCAGAAGGTTCGAAGAAACCTACTCAATACATAATCAAACGATCAGTTTCTCCAAGAACTCCTAACCCGATGAATCCAACTCAGATAAAATGTGATTTTGAAGTCATCAAAGATGGAAGGTATAGTGATAGCCCACGCGAGGAGGTTGAGGCATTGCTGCCGCTAGCAGCGAGTCAGTTCTTCATGTTTCATGGTGAAGAAATTAGAGCAATGTCTCAGAAACACGCGGAAGAAACCCACAAAGCAATTGAATTAATTCTGGAAGCTGAGACATTCAGACAAGGCAAAGAGGACCTTTCTTCTGTAGCTAGAGACATTGATACTAACCTAGATGAAGAACGCCGAAAGTCAGGCGGTATGAATGACTTATTGGATCTAAAAAAGAAGATTCAAGAAAAGATTCAATCGCTTGATATCGAGTGCGCGCGATGCAAAAGTGAGATTGCTGAAAAAAGGAAGCAACTAGACTCTGTAAAAGTAGAGTTGGCGAGGAACGAGGATTCCAAAACATTAAAAGAAAAGCACGACCAATTGAGTGAGAGACTGAAAGCAAACGAGGATGAACGTCAAAGGATTCTTGAACGACGGGGGGACTTGATAAACGAGCTACCCTCAAAGATGATCCTTCCTGAACTCTTAAAGATTCTCAAAGAAAAAGAAGAGCGCCATAAGAGACGAGAAGAGCAGAGAAGAACTATCCAGGAGCTCAAAGGAAGACTGCAACTGACCGAAGATGTGGTAGGGCTTGACAAATGTCGCCTTTGCGGAAGGCCAATATCAAATGAAGAAAGGAAGCATATTGAGGAGGAGCGTAGAAGTTACGTAGAGGAGATTGCAAGACTCGAGGCAGGTCTTGAAGAGGAAGACCCCACATACTATGAGATTAGAGAAACAATTTCGGCAATAGAGAATTCCCGGATGAATTTTGAGCAGTTCAAAAAAGATCTTAGCGAAAATGCCCTTGCTCATGACGAGATTGAGAGCAATATCAAGGATATTGAGAAAAAGCTAACTGAATCAAAGATTGAAGAAGTCAGAAACCTTATGGAAGAGAGAGACCGCTTATTGAAGGAGATAGGGGGAGCAGAGGCAAAATTAGAGAATTATTCAGGTGATCTCGGGTCTCAGAAAAAAGCTCTTGACGATGTTCTTAGAATGATTGAAGGAAGAGAAAAGCACGATAACATCAAGGAAAGCTTAGAAAAGCAATACGACTTGGCAGAGAGATGCATTAGTGCATTCGAAAACGTGTTAAATCGCTTATCTGATGTCAGGAGACGTGCCATCGGCAACTACGCGACAGAAGTTTTCAGAGCGCTAACAAATAAACCTGAGGAGTATGACCGAATAGAGATCGACGAGCAATTTAATGTCTCAGTGATAGACAAAAATGATAACATAGTTCACAGAGAGGATCTATCTACAGGAGAGAGATTGGTCGTGGCTTTGTCTTTCATTCTTGGTTTAAAGCAAGCTTCAGAAAAGGTAGCACCATTGGTTCTTGACACATTCTTTGCGCACCTTGATGAAGAGCATTTTGGAAATATAGTGAAAGCACTCCCGAAATTCGCTGATCAGGTTATGTTGATCCTCACAAACCTCGAATACAAGAACCTTAAAGAAATGGCACCGAGTAGTTTCTTTTTGCATGTAGCCCAAACATTGCAGACTGTACGAAACAAACCAGAGTTTAGGTCGCTTATTATGACGAGTGAGGAGATGAGTGATTGACTGAGCTTCCTACAACAATCAGTGTTTCCAAGAGCGCTTATAGAATGTTTAGGTCAATGTGCAGACGTACAGAAGAAGGCGAAGTAACATCAGAATCCAAAACGAGGAAGGTCGGGAAAGGTGGTGGTGAGAAAGTTTTCTCAAATGCCACTCAAGCATTTCTTGTTGCCGTCGCTATGGGTATCATCAGAAATAGAAAAGAGAGAGTTACTGAGGATACGGCTCAACTAATTCGAGGTGAATATTTAAGGAAAGACAAAAACTACAACTATTTCAAGCGATTGATCAAGTCCAAATTTGATGCGAAAACGGATCATGAAATCGTTGATCTCATGGTTCAATTCTCGGAGGTCGGCGTTCGAGAATTGTATGATGAATACCATAAAACAGGCGATATAGACTTTGTTAGACTGTCTAAAATGGGCGACTTGAGCCTTGAAGAGCAACCAAAGAGAACGCAAACATTAGAGGAAATCACATTGATCCCAATTATTGACTTGATAAAAAATGGTGAAACCGATTTTGTCGAATTCAAATCATCCTTGGCCTGGGATTATAAGAAGCAACAACCTAGTAAAGAAATGAAAATTGCCGTTGCAAGGGCTGCCTCCTCTTTTATGAATTCCAACGGAGGGATATTGTTAATCGGGGTGGCAGATGACAAGACTCTACTAGGACTGGATCAAGATCTTTTACAGTTACATAATAGCTATGACGAGTTTGAACTCACTTTCACGAATGCAATCAACACATATTTGGGAAAAGTCAATAGAGCTCACGTACACCTAAAATTTGAAAAAATCCATGGCAAGGATGTGGCAGTTGTACAAGTCAAGAAATCGCCACACCCAGTTTATCTGAAATGCGAGGGCAAAAAGGAAGAGTTCTGCATTAGGTCAGGAAATTCTTGTCAGCCCTTAGACATAAGCGAAGCAAATCTCTATGTCAAAGAGCACTGGCCTTCTTTGAGATAGTGCAGGTCCACGAGGCTCTTATCCGACAAAATATCATAGTGCGCTACAATCTCTTTTTTTGGCAACTAATTCCATCAATGTATATTATTCACTTGATTTCTGTTTTCGAAGTTGTTCAAGTGCGTATTCTATTGCATGTGTTCTGTTTGCAAATCTTCGAGTCCTTATTTGAGAGTCGATCCATTTCAAAAGCTCCTCATCCAACGCGATGCTTGTCTTAACCTTTCTGCCCAATTCTACCGCCGAATACTACATAGTACCAAAAAGTATTTATGTTTGCTACTACAGTGGGGTATTATAGAGTGTCATGGGGTACACCCTAATGGGCTCGACTTCACAAAAATGTCCGGTGTGTGGTAGCAACTTGAGTAGTTCAACGATAGAAGAAGCCAACTTGCTCTTTCTGATACACAGAGGCAGAGAAGGAAAAATCGATGCTGCATTATCTCTAGCACGGATTGTCTGGGACAATATGCCACAATTAAAAAATGTCGCAGACTCAGGGCTGGTCAGGGAGCTTTCCGAATCTGTTCTTGAGGCAGTCCAAGAAAGAACAAACCAAGTTCTCGAACCGATGAAGACCTTCTTGGAATTCTTTCCCAGGGTACTTGAAAATTTGCCTGACAATATACGAAAGGACGTAAAAGAGGAATTCGATGAGACAAGAATGAGGTTGGAAAGCGAATTCAAACTTCTTCGAGATGTAACGCCAACATTCAAAGACACTTTGAATGCGATTCAAACGTTTGCTGATAAAGTAAATGAAACAACAGAAAGAAAAATGGAAGAAATAAAACACGAACTTGCTGATAACTTCAAAGGAACGCTTGAAAGAATGGGTTTTCCTCAGCCTGAACAGATGAAGTTGCTTGCGCAATTGATACCCTCAACATTGCCTTTGCTCGAAGAGTTACTGCGTTTCCAGAAGATTCCAAAAGAAAAGGGTGACCGTGGCGAACTCGACCTGGCTCAAGAGCTCAAGGAATTCTATCCTGAAGATGAATGTGAGCATCTAGGCAGCTCAGGAGAGATTGACATTCTGGCAATTCCAAGGTTCAACGGATCGAATCTAGGTCACAAAATCCTTGTAGAATCAAAGAAGAACAGTAGCGGGTGGGATAGGGCATTCATTCATCAAGTTAGGAATCAGATGCAGTTGAGGGGTGAACAGTTCGCAATTCTCGCTGTTGAGGTGATGCCAAAAACAGCTAATGGATTTCTGATAGAGAACTGTCCGGAAGGCGTCATTCTGGTTACAGATCGAGAATACTTCAAAATCTCGTATGGTGCCGTAAGATCAGCCTTGATAGCTTTGCATCCCTTCTGTCACAAGGAAATTGATTTTTACAAACTCTTCGCAGATCAGAAAATCAACCAAGCAATCAACGACTCCTATAACTACTGTGAGTGGGTCAAGAAAATCAAGTACAAAGCACGTAGAATTGAAACCAACGCCAAAGGAGTTGCCGAGGATGTAAGACAGTTGGATGAGCATTTGAGACAGGCTCTGCAGACGTTGCAGACAAGAATAAACGATGCAGTCATGCAATTCGCTTCAAACAGCAACAAAAGTCTATCTAAAAAAGATTATTGCGGACTCGAGGTTTCGGAAGATGGCAACGAAGCATAAGTTCATAGCGAATGCTATTGTTGAGAAAGGCAAGACTCTAGGGTTAACACATGAGCCCTCAAGCAATTCCATCGCTTCCCCCAGGAAGGATTATGGTGAAATGCCTTTGGTGCGTGCCGCCTTGTATGCTCGCACAAGTTCCCCCAACCAGAGGTTCAATTACAGTATTGATGAACAGATTGCCTGTGGCCGAAAATACGCTGAACAAAGAGGCTGGATAGTAACTCACATGTTCTTTGACGAAAGTGAAAGGGCCGAAACAATCGATAGACCAAAGTTTCAGTTGATGCTTCAAAAAGCCAAGTCAGGATGCTTTGATGTTATCATCTTCTGGAGGATAGACCGATTCTGCCGCAGTCTTGTGGACTTAGTTAATCTGGAGAAGACCCTCCGAGAATACAAAGTTGGACTATGCAGCGTCACCGAATACATCGACACCTCGACATCTGTGGGCAGGTTCAACTTCAGATCCATAGGAAGCGTGGCAGAGCTTGAAGCAGAACTCATCGGAGAAAGAGCCAGAATGGGACTTCATGCCTTAGCTAAAAAACATCGATGGCCTAATGGTTGCCCCCCACTTGGCTACGAAAGATTAAGCGATGGGCGACTAAAAGTAGTTGGAAAAGAAGCAAGACTAGTGCGGAAAATAGCTCGCAGGTATCTTCATGAGAAATCAATGCCACACGTGGCATTCATACTAAACAAAGAAGGCATACTCACCAAGAAAGGTAAGCGATGGACCGCAGCCGCAGTCAGAGACGTCCTAACAGACGAAATCTATGTTGGGATGTACGACGTTGCAGGTGTAAGAGACTACGTCCAAGAATACAGAATACTTGATGACAGAACCTTCCTTGCGGTCAACGAGATAAGACTCAGGTACAAGAAAAAAGGCAACAGGAAAGCATCGATACCTGGAGATAGGAAGAGCGAAAAGATCGAGAAAATGTTCGAGAAGTATCTCGAACTCTTAAAAGGGATGAACAACGGCAATCCAAAATGAAAGCATGACAAAAAAACGCCGGACGTTGAGATGCCCCGAATGCAGAAGCGCAAATCTAATCCGGCGTACAGACGAACAATACGCCGTATGCCAGGATTGCGGATTTGTACTATCCGCTGAAACTGCCCGACTCGTTTCCAAAACGAGAATTAGGGTCGATCAGCATAACCTAGTTAACCGGAGCCATAGCTCTGTAGAAGCAGCATCAGTAATGGAAGATAGAGAACCTAACCGTGAACATATTGTTCAAGTGTTTGAGCAATGGAAACAGGTGAAGATTTGGGATTCCACAGAGAAAAACATGGCAACAGCTCTTCAATGCATCACTAAGATTGCAATTGATCTTTCGCTATCCAATACTGCGCTCGAAGAAGCAATCTTGACTTACAAAAGAATCATTGAAAAAGGGCTTCTAAAAGGGAGATCAATGAAAGCCGTTTGTGCGGCAGCAATCTACATAGGCTCCAAACAGGACAAAACCGCGATAACGATGCGAGACGTAGCTCATTCCACAAAAATAAGTCCAAGAAAGATAAGCCATTGCTACAGGTCAATTATTAAGCATCTCAAAATACCAGTACAAACGACAAGTGTTGGCAACTATGCATATGAGATTGCTACCCGACTTCAACTTTCTGCACGAAACAAGGAAGTAATGGAAAAAGTCCTTGAAGCCATGGATTCTAAGCTTTTCGTTGGAAAAGCTCTTACGGGAGTTGCTTGCGCAACGATTTACATTAGTTCATTGTTAATTGGGGAAAAAAGATCGCAAAGGGAAATTGGCGAAGCAGCACGGACTACTGAAATGACAATTCGATCACGAATCAGAGAACTCGAAAAGCACCTCACCTTCAGTTATCAACTGTAACAAAGCAACTATTCGTTGCTTCATTTACCCAAGGCCTGTATATGTCCTTTTCTAATTTGATTTCCAAAGTCTACTACAGGTCGGTTAAATGACTTCTCTCGATGAAGAGCGGTTTCGTCTGAAGTTCTCCTAACCGGCGTATAGCCTCATCCACGATTTTCAGAGGGTCTTTTGCAGTAACGATGTTACTTAGATAATCGAAAGCCTCTTTGCTCAGTTGGAATCCCGCTGAGAGTGCCAATTCCACAGCCTTCTGAAGTCGTGTTTTATCCACAAGTTGAGGTTGATTGAGCTGATCAGTCGTCGTTTTCGCAATGAAAGGTTGTTCAGATATAGAATGATTCTCTTTTTCTTGATCTGACTGCTTTTCGTTTGTCCTTTCTGCTATTTTACCTGGCGTAAACTGGAATGAAGTGCCACAGCGTCGGCAAACGTACTTGATAGAACCATCAAGAGCTACAATCTTATCATAATCATCCACTGCCCTACATATTGGGCAACTTACATGTTTCTTCAGTAATTGTTCCAGTTCTTTTTCTGAAGGAACAGTTTTCTGATGTTTGCAGCTGGTTTTAGTGCACTGGAAGTTTGGAACCTTAATGTTGAGCCGAGTAAGAAGTTTTGAGCCGTTACCTCTCATTATTGAGCCGCATTTGGGGCAGACAGTTCTAAGTGCTTTAACCGTTCTTAAGACGTAGTCTAAGCCATACTCCCTAACAATATTTTCCCAAATGGATTTAGGCTTCGGAGATTTTTTCGCTTTGTGCTTGCTGGCTTTGGATTCCAGTAAGCTTTGGACATCAGCAAATAGGTCTAAAGGAACTATCCTGAGCTCTGGAGCATCCCTTTGGTTTTTTCCATATCTTGATTGACCAATGTAAAGGCGGTTTCTAAGGATATTTGTGATTTGATTAGTCGACAGTCTCCCAATTTTATTGAGATATT
>Ga0172366_10003959_pt1 | contig 11675 bp, 11 predicted proteins | sample LakKivSesite69cm_FD_114533 | JGI IMG/M metagenome (GOLD analysis project Ga0172366, IMG submission 114533) | Sediment microbial communities from Lake Kivu, Rwanda - Sediment site 69cm | ecosystem: Environmental > Aquatic > Freshwater > Lake > Sediment | place: Rwanda: Western Province, Lake... | reverse complement strand
TGGCGTCCATCCTGGCCAACGACGTCACGGTCGACGGGAACCTGAACTACGTCTACAAGCTCGGCTTTCTGGCCCGGGATCTCTTCCATCGTCTCGGGGTGGGCTAGCGAGGCGACACCGTGGCCGACCCGCTCATCGTCGATATCAAGCGCCACGGCCTGGAGGATGGCCCTGGCATCCGCAGCGTGGTGTTCTTCAAGGGTTGTCCCTTGCGCTGCGTGTTCTGCCACAATCCGGAGGCGCAGCGCTTCGAGGCCGAGATCCTCTTCCGCCCCACCGCCTGCATCGACTGTCGAGATTGCGTCGCGGTCTGCGCGAGCGGCGCCATCCCGCCGGGCGGTCCCGTGGGTCGAGACCCCGAGCGTTGCACGGCGTGCGGCGCCTGCAGCCGCGTCTGCCCGTCGAGTGCCTTGTCCCTGGTCGGGCAACCGCTGTCGGTGGCGGAAATCGTGCAGATCGTGTTGCGCGACGAGGCCTACTACCGGCACTCGGGCGGCGGGGTGACCCTGTCGGGCGGCGAGTGCACCGCCTTCCCCGAGTTCGTGCACGAATTGCTCTCGGCTCTGCGCGACCACGGCATCCACACCGCCATCGAAACCTGCGGCGAGTTCGCCTTCGCGTCGTTCGCGGCGCGCATCCTGCCGCTCGTGGATCTGATCCTCTTCGACGTGAAGCTGGCCGACCCGCGCGCGCATCTGCGCTTCAAGGGGCGCGGCAACGAGCGGGTTTGGTCGAATCTCGCGTCGCTGCTCGAGGTCGCTCCTGAGCGCGTGGAGGTGCGCGTGCCCCTGGTTCCCGGGATCACCGCCACCGACGACAACCTGGTCGCCATCGCAGAGCGCGCCTTGCGGCTTGGCGCCCGCGGCCTGACCCTGCTCCCCTACAACCCCCTTGGCGCGGTCACCGCCGAGGGCCTGGGGAGGCCGTATCCCGAGCAGGTGCCCCGCGCATTCATGCAAGCGGCGGAAACCCAGCACATCATCAGCCGCTTCGAACGCGAGATGGCGAAGAGCCTCTCGCCCGTCCGCGCCTCATCCGCGGCGCGGACCTAGACGAAAGGAAAAACAAGCATGTCATTTACGATCAAGAGCCGAGTGGTGCAAATGGAGACCGGGCGCGGCGTGGCCGGACTCGACGTGGAGGCTTTCGACGCCGATGTCATTCAGGACGACTTCCTGGGCGCGGGCAAGACCGACGCCGGTGGCGCATGCACGATTGCCGTGCGCACGGGGTGGCTGCAACTCGACCGCCCTGACGTCTACCTGGTGGTGGAGACCGCGCAAGGACGCGTGCTTGCCTCGACCCGCGGGGCTTTCCTGCGTGATGTGACCAAGGACGTCTCCATCGAAGTCCCCATCTCCTGCTACCGCCTGGTCGAGGCCGGTGTGATGTCCCGCAAGGACTTGCCGCCCGAGCTGGCGTCAGTCGATGTTCCCAAGGCGATGCGCGAGTTGACCCTCGATCCCGGGGCGGGCGGTGATGCACTCCTTGGCGAGATCCGGCGCGACTTGGCCGGCTCCGCCACCGTGCTCGCCCTGCTTCGGTCCTACATGGATTCCCTGCAAGGCTCGGCCGACAACCTGGCGCCCACGTTTCAGAAGCTCGCCCGGCTGTTCCAAGCTGGCCGCGACCTGCCGACGATGGAAGGCCACCACTACGGCATCGCCATCGGGCTGCGCCTGTCGGCCGAGAAGCATCCCTTCTCACAACTCGACAACATCGTCGGGTTGCTGTGGAGCTCGATCTTGGCCAACGAAAGCCCCTGGGTGGGCAAGAGCTTCCGGCGCGGTGACGAGGCGACCCTGCGCTCGCTCGTGGGTGGTCAAGCCGCGGACCAGCGCCCGCCCTTCCTGGGCATCAATCACTTCGTCTCGCTGCCCTGGCACCCGGGCAACAACATCTCGTTTGCCGCCCTGACCTTCTGGCTCAATCTGGTCGACGCCCCCGCGAGCGAGCAGCAGGCGTTCGGCTACCAGCGCAACGGCGGCAATTTCACCGCCGGTCCCGCGCCCTCGGTGTACGCCGATACCCCGCGCCAGGTCTTCTCGCTCAACTATCGCTGGCCCTCGCTCGGCAACCGGCCGCCCCTGTCGTGGCTCATCGACGAGTTGGTGCAGATATCGGACGGCCTCTTCCTTGGGCAGTTGCTCTTCGCCAGCAAGCGCCTGCTCGGACGTTTCGATGCCACGCTGCCGGCCCCGGCCTACGCCTACCAGCACATGGGCTACTTTGCCCTGTGGGACGAGCGCTGGAACGCCGAGGCCCGGAGGCTCTTCCCCTTCCTCAACGTCCCCGTGACCGCTCCCGGGCTTCTGCGCGACGGCGGCAAGGTCGAGGTGGGCGCCTCGCGCCGCGAGATCATGCTCGACGACCAACCGCCGGCGACATGTGACGACCGCGTCTTTGCCGAGGTGCGCGCGGATTTGGCCAAGCAGGAAACCGTCCTGCACCTTCTGCGCGACTACTCGGACCGGCTGCAAGCCGGTCTCGACAACTCCTCGCCGCTCTTCCTGCGCCTGCAGGAGATGTTCAATCGCGCCGCCCCGGTAGACGGCTTGCGCGGCTTTCACCGTGGCGCTCTGGTCAGTTGGCACAGCGCCGGGCTGCTCGACCTCTTCGCCAAGAACACGCTCAATCTGGTGTGGAAGGGCTTCGCCGCCCGCCTTAGCACCTGGACCGGCAAGACGTTCGAGCCCATCTCGAGCGAGCGCCTGCTCGAAATCACCGACGGCTTCGAGAAGGGGGATCTGCCCACCATGTGGGGGGCCAATACGCAAGCCTTGCGCACGATGAAAGAGCGCGAGGTGGGCGAGCTCATGAAATTGGCCAGGATCTGGACCGAGCCCGCGTCCAACGTCGAGTCGGTGAATTTCGGCTACGACGTGAAGAACTTCTTCTTCGTCGCCCACCCAGGCACCTCGGTGAACCGCGCCTGCGCCGGCAAACGCATCTATCAGTTCAACTACCGCTGGCCCAAGCTGCGCACGATTCCGCCGGATTGCTTCTGTCTCGACGAGATGGTCAAGCTTGCCGACGGGCTCTACCTCGGGCAGCTCATGTACGCCACCGACTGGAGCAAGCCCTACGATCCGCGCCAATCGCCCGACGTGTACCGGTACGGCATGTTCGGCTACTTTCTGCTCATGAACGAGGATTGGCACCAACTGCGGCTGCAGTTGGGCTTCGACCTCGACAACGTGTAGTCGGCGCCGGTGCGCCATGAGCCCGGACGAGCGACAAGCCCCTGACTGGATCGAAACCGTCGTCGGCTATGCCCGGCGGCTCGGTTTCAACCCGGTGCGGTTGCGCTGGCGGCTCTTGCGCGGGCAGAAGGCGTGGCAGGACTGGCGGCAGCGCACGCGTGGCCACATCGAGCATTCCGGTTACCAGCACAAGGTCTGCCCGCAGTGCGGGCAGGTGCAGGATCGGCGCGAACGGCGTTGCGTGAAGTGCGGGGCCGCCCTCGGGGCGCGCCTATGGCAGGTGGCGCGCCGGCTCGGCTTGGTGGTGCCGACCGCCGTCTCGGTGAGCACCCTGCTCGGCATGGTCATCGCCATCGCCTACCTGCGCCTGATGCTGGTCCGGCCGGGCACCGGCTACTTCCGGGTGGGCAGCGACGACCTCATCTTCCTCGGCGCCTACTATCTGCCCGCGGTGCAGGCGGGCCAGGTGTGGCGGCACGCGACCGCCATCTTCCTGCACATCGGGCTTGTGCACCTGGTGTTCAACATGATCGCGCTGGCGCAGATCGGTCCGGCCATCGAGGAGACCTTCGGCCGCGCCCGCATGCTCTTTCTCTTCATGCTCACCGGGGTGGCGGGCTTCGCCGCCTGCCAGGTGGTGGGCATGGTCGCGGTCTCGGCCGGTGCCTCAGGGGCCATCATGGGTCTGTGCGGGGCCGCCGCCGGCTGGGGCCAGCGCGACGGCACCGGCGTGGGCCGCAACGTGCGCAACCAGATGCTCAAGTGGGCGGCGTACACCATGCTCTTCGGCGTGATGGTGGGCGCCAACAACGTCGCCCACGCGGCCGGGTTTCTCTTCGGGGGGGTGCTGGGATTCACGATGCCATTGCGTTGGCTGCGGCGCGGATTCGTGCGCGGCAGCGATGTCGTCATCGGGGGAATTGGCTTGGCCGGGCTGGTCGTCGCCTTCGTGCTGGTTCTCCACCCGCCGGCCAGCTCCGAGGCTTGGGCAAAGGCCCATGCGGCCGCGATGCGCGCGTATCAGGAAGCCGCCACGGTGCGGTTTGGCGATCGCGACTGACTCCGACTTGCAGGCGCGCCCGCGATCCGCGAACCTTGGGCAGCTTTCATGGCGAATCCCTCTCCGCTCGACATCGCACAAGCCGCGGCGGCCATCCGGCGCGGCGAGATAGTGGCCTTTCCCACCGAGACCTTCTATGGCCTGGCGGTGGATGCGCTCGACGGGGCCGCGCTTTCGCGTCTGTTCGACCTCAAGGGCAGGGAGGCGGGCAAGGCGAGTGCGCTCCTCGTCGCGGACCTCGCCATGTTTGCCGGCCTGTGCCTGGAGATCCCCGCCGCCGCACGCGCCTTGGCCGAAGCCCACTGGCCCGGCCCGCTGACCATCGCCTTGCGCGCCCGACCCGACCTGCCGCCCGCGATCGTGATGGACGGATTCGTGGCCGCACGCGTCCCCTCGCATCCCGTGGCGCACGCGCTGGTCGCGGCGGTTGGCCGTCCCATCACCGCGACCAGCGCCAATCCCGCTGGTGCGGCGCCGCCCGTGACGGCTGCCGAGGTAGCGGCATACTTCGCCGGCCGGTCCTACCACCTTCTCGACGGGGGCCGGACCCCGGGCGGCCCGCCCAGCACGCTCATCCGCTTTCAGGGCGAGGAGTTCAAAATCCTCCGCCAGGGCGCGGTGGTGCTGTAGCTGGAGCTTGTCGGGTAATTCGTGGCCGCCAGGGAGGCCGGCCAGCGTGCCCGTGAGCGGCAGCGTGAGCGGGAGCGACCAGCGGAACGCGGCTGGCGTGGGCTGTGTGAGGGTGAGCGGTCCGCGGCCCGCGATCCGGCCGCCGCGTACCGCCCACGAACACGCTCACCCACACGCTCACGCGACCCGCGACCCACCAGCCGCAGCACGCGAGTTCGCACCCGCAGAGACGCGTTCCGCTCGTCGCCCATGCTACCGCGACCGCTCACGCTGGCCGACTTGGGCGGGCCCGGAAGGACTCTCACCCATTCGGGCCAGCCTCGTGAGCATGGCGCACAGGCGGTCGAGCAGCGCCAGCAAGGTAATGAAGTGCCCAACTTGTTCGGGTTCGTTCCTCCTGAGGCTTTGGCGCTTCGAGTCTGAAGCGTCGCGCCAGTTGCGCTCGGGTGAGTATCATGAAGCAAAATCAATATGTTAACGACCGAGGCTAAACGCGGCGGGCGCACCGCGTCCGAAAAGTTTGGTCAGCTATAAAAAGTATTGTAGATTACTTAAAAAATGACGAATAATATGTCCATGAAGCTCACGCCACTCTCACTCGCGTTGCTCGGGGCGTTTGCCGGCATGGCGTCCAGCGAGGCGCTGGCCGAGGAGCCCACCACGGTTGATTCTGCGCTTCAGGCCAGGCAGAGCGAGCGCTGGCCGGTGGTGGGTCTGATGGCAGACGCCGGCGTGCCGGACGGGGCCATTGGCTCGCTCGTGATCCGGCCTTGGCAGTGGCTGCGCGTGTACGGCGGCGCCGGCACGAACACCGTGAGCAGGGGGTATCGCGGCGGCTTGAGCCTGGTGCCGTTCGGCGCCGGCCCGTCGCTTTCGCTGGAATGCGGCCACTACGGCGAAGGCAATGCCAACGGGGTGGTCAGCCGCCTGATGAACGGCCAGTGGAGCTCAAGCCCGCTTCTCGACCGGGTCGGCTACGACTTCGTCAACGCGCATGTGGGCCTCGATTTCGGCGGCAAGCACGTGATCTTCTTCGTGCATGGGGGCATCTCCAGGGTGTGGGCGCAGGTTCACAACCTCAACAACGCCTTCCAGGATACGGATTCGAACACCGTGGTTCGGGTTAGCCAGGATCCCAAGGTCAAGGTCACGGGCTCGTCCCTCAAGGTCGGGCTCATTGTTTTCCTTATGTGAGGCAGACATGCGCAAGACAACCACGAGGCATTCCTTCCCGCTGATGATGACGGTCGCCTTCTCGGTCGCGGCGGCGGCGTGCGCGCAGGTAGAGGCCGAGGTGACCGACGCCCAGGTCACCCAGAAGGCGGTCACTTTCCACGGCATCCCGGGCGGCCAGAAGCTTGGCGAGACGTCGACGAGCCAGAGCTTCACCCTGACAGGCGACAAGCTGTCGTGGGCAAAAAGCCTGAATTCCGAGGTCTATCTGCACGAGGTGCAAATGGAGCCGGTCGGCAATCTCCACGATCTGAATTTCATCCACTATGCACGTATCATCATGTCCGACGGCAACGGCAGCTCCGACATCCCTACCGTCGAGCTTATCAACTACCAGCGCCCTGATGGCGCCGCGTCCACCTCGGATCTTGCGGTGGAGACTCTCCAGCCCGTCAATGTGACCAAGGTGTGGGCCGCCGGCAAGGTCGTCGTCACCATGCAACTTGCGGGTGTGTTCCCCGAAGAGAATTGGGCCGCGGACGTGACCCTGCACCTCGCCGGCAAGATGTCGTACAAGTTGTAGGTGGCACGGCTTCTGGATCCACCCTGACCCGAGCCAACAGGGTAGAAGCTGGGCTGCGGATTCCAGCTCGGCACGCTCCACCAGCGCAACCGCATCGACAAACCCGCCACCTTCCACGGTATGTGTGCGGGCGGCTCCGACTTGCGCGGCTTCGCCCGACCAGGCACTCTGGTGCACCAACACACGGGAGAACGGACATGATCGGCATCATCGGCGGCACGGGCCTGGGCGAAGCGCTGGGCGCGCTCGGGGCCGGACAGAAGCACACCATCGACACCCCCTTCGGCATGCCCTCGGGCCCCATCGCGACCACGCAGGTTGCCGGGGTCGAGGTGGCGCTGCTTTCGCGCCACGGCGATGGCCATTTGGTCAACCCGTCGTCGGTGCCCTTCCGCGCCAACATCTTCGCGCTCAAGACCCTGGGCGTGACCCACATCCTGGCCAGCGCCGCCGCGGGCAGCCTGCGCGAGACCATCGCGCCTCGCGATCTGGTCTTGCCCGACCAAGCTGTCGACAAGACCTTCTGCCGGCCCAACTCGTTCTTCGACGGTATGGCCGTGCACGTGGAGATGGCCGAGCCCTTCTGCCCGACCCTGCGGAGTGTGCTTGCCAAGGTCGGCGCCGGGCTGCCCGTCAAGCTGCACCTCAAGGGGACCTACGTGTGCATGGAAGGGCCGCAGTTTTCCACCCGCGCCGAAAGCGAACTGCACCGGGCCTGGGGCGCAGACCTCATCGGCATGACCCTCATGCCCGAGGCCAAGCTGGCGCGCGAGGCCGAGATCTGCTACGCGGCGGTGGCGCTGGCGACCGACTACGACTGCTGGCGCAAGCGGCCGGGTGTCGAGGACAAGGTGCATCTGCTCGAAGAAATCCTGGCCAACGTCAAGGTTGCGACGCAAAACGCGCTCGGGCTCATCGGCCGCGCCATACCCCAGGTCGCGGCCCTGGCCGCCGCTCCGTGCGCCTGCCAGTCGGCCCTCGAGCTGGCCATCTGGAGCGATCGGCAACTGATCCCGGCGGACGTACGGCAGCGTTTGGCCCCCATCACCGGCAAATACCTCGGCTAGGGCGATGAAAGTCGGCGGCAGACACTACCGGACCATTACGCCCGTCGATGACGGTCGCGCCGTGGAGGTCATCGATCAGACGCAGCTACCGCATGCCTTCGCCCTCGTGCGGCTCCTCTCGCTCGACGATGCCGTGCGTGCCATCGCGGACATGATCGTGCGGGGGGCGCCGCTCATCGGCGCCACCGGGGCCTACGGCATGGCCCTGGCCTTGCGCGAAGATGCCACCACCGCCGGGTTGGAGGCTGCACGCAGGCGCTTGGTCGCCACCCGACCGACCGCCGTGAACCTGCGCTGGGCGGTGGACGAGGTCGTGGCCGCGGTGGCGCCTCTGCCCGCGGGCGAGCGGGCGGCGGCTGGCTTCGCGTGCGCGGCCGAGATCTGCGACGAGGAGGTGGCGAGCTGCGCTTCGATCGGGGAGTACGGCAAGAAGATCCTGGCCGAGCTGGCCAAGCGCCACCCCGGCCGGCCGGTGAACGTGCTCACCCACTGCAACGCCGGCTGGCTGGCCACGGTCGACTACGGGACCGCGCTCGCGCCGGTCTACGAGGCGCACGATGCCGGAATCTCCGTGCACGTGTGGGTGGACGAGACCCGGCCGCGCAACCAGGGTGCGTCGCTTACGGCTTGGGAGATGGGCCAGCACGGGGTGCCCCACACCGTGATCGCGGACAACGCCGGCGGGCACCTGATGCAGCATGGGCGCGTCGACGTGTGCATCGTGGGATCTGACCGCACCACCGCGAGCGGCGACGTGTGCAACAAGATCGGCACCTACCTCAAGGCGCTGGCCGCGCATGACTGCGGCGTGCCCTTCTACGCGGCCTTGCCCGGCTCGACCATCGACTGGGAGATGAGCGATGGAGTGGCGCAGATTCCCATCGAAGAACGCAGCCCCGACGAGGTGCGCTGGGTGCGCGGTCGCAGCGCCGGCGGCGCGCTGACGGCGGTCGACATCCTGCCCGCGGGCAGCACGGCGGCGAACCCCGCCTTCGACGTGACCCCGAGCCGGCTTCTGACGGGCCTCATCACCGAACGCGGGGTGTGTCCCGCCACGACCGAGGGCCTGCGGCACCTGTACCCGGAGAAAGACGGCTGAAGGGGGTCGAGTCTCTTCCCCATCCGATGGCAGTCCCTCTTTTCCATTGGGCTGCAGAAGTGGGCTGCAAGGGGAAAAGAGGGAAGTACCGCTCGGAGCGGGCTGCGAAGCGGGCTGCGGGCTGCGCGACGTCGGTCGTCGTTCCATCCGTGTCAAGCCGACGCTCGAAGCGAAACTGATAGCGGTCAGGCCGCATCGTGCTTGGCTTTGACGACAAGTGAATCTAAAGTCCCCGAACCGTGCCTCGCATCGCTCCCTTCCGCGCCCTTCGTTTCAATCCGTCGCGTCTGCCCGACGCGGCCAAGGTCATTGCGCCCCCGTACGACGTCATCTCCGAGCCACAGCGACTCGTGCTCGAGGCCGAGCACGCGCGCAACATCGTGCACCTCGACCTGCCGCGCGGCGACGGCGACGCCAAATACCAGCGGGCTGCCGAGATGCTCGGCGTCTGGATGGCCGAGGGCAGCTTGCGCGAGGACGGCAAGCCCGCCCTCTACCGCTACGAGCAGGCCTTCACCTTCGACAGCGGCAGCGGCCCGCGGAGCTATGTGCGCAAGGGCTTCTACGCCCTCATCGAGCTTCGGCCTTTCTCCGAGCGCGTGGTTCTGCCGCACGAGCACACCCTGTCCGGCCCCAAGATCGATCGCTTCAATCTCATCAAGACCACGCTTGCCCACTTCTCGGGCATCTTCGCCCTCTACCGCGACCCGCGCGGCGAGGCCGACGCCGCCCTCGCACGCGCCACCACGGGCCCCGCCGACGTCGATACCATCACCCCCGACGGGTGTCGCCACCGGCTGTGGGTGGTGACCGACCCCGCCGCCGTCGCGGCCGTGGTCTTTGCCATGGCCCCCAAGCAGGTCATGATTGCCGACGGCCACCATCGCTACGAGACCATGGTCGCCATCCGCGACGCCCTTCGTCCCGCCGGCGCCGCGCCAGGAACCGTGCAGGCGGACTATGGCCCCATGTTTTTTGCCCGTGCCGAAGATCCGGGCCTTCTGGTCCTGCCCACCCATCGCATGGTGCACGGCGTTTCGCAGGAGCAGCTCGATGGCCTGGCAGACGCCTCCAAGCCATGGTTCGACGTCGAGTCGGGCGATGAGAACGACGTGGCCAGCATCGGCGATCGCCTGCGCCGCGAGGGCGAGAATGCGGTGACCTTCGCCGTGCGCCGGCCCAAGTGCGACCTGACCCTGTGGCTGCGCTTGCGCAAGGACGCGGATCTCTCGCGCCTCGGGCCGCCGACCCTCGGCTGCCTGGACGTGAGTGTGCTCCACGGTTTGATTCTCGGCCCCCTGCTCGGCATCGGCGCCGAGGCCATGGCCAAACAGCAGAACCTGGCCTACAGCCATGACCTCGGTGAAACCCTTGAGCGCGCGGCGAGCGGGGCCGTGCAGGCGGCGTTTCTTATGAACGCGACCAAGGTGCATCAGGTGCTCGACGCCTGCGAGGCCGGCTTCGTGCTGCCGCAGAAGTCGACCTACTTCCAGCCGAAGCTGGCCACCGGGCTCGTCATGCAGAAGCTGCGGCCCGGAGAGCCGTTTGCGGAATAAGGCGGTGGACGAAAGCAAGATCACGCGCGACACGCTCCTGTGCGGCGGCGTACACCTGCTGCAACCGCGGCGCGGGCCGCGCAGCAGCTTGGATCCGGTGCTGCTCGCGGGGTTCGTGGCTCCGCCCTTCGGCGCCTTCTTGGACATCGGCTGCGGCACCGGAGCGCTGGCATTCTTGCTCCTGGCGCAGGATCCGGGGGCGCGCGGGGTGGGAGTCGAGATTCAGCCGCGCCTGGCCGAGCTGGCCGTCGCCGGCGCGCGCGCAAACCGATTCGGCGATCGCTTTCGCGTGGTTGCCGGCGACGTGCGCGCGAAAGGCGCGGTCGAGGCGGGCGCCTTCGATCTGGTGGCCTGCAATCCTCCCTTTCGGCCGGTGGGGACGGGCATCTTGCCGCCTCTGTCGGAAAAGGCCTTGGCCAACCACGAGGTGGCGCTGGCCTTGGGTGAATGGCTGGAGGTGGCGGCGCTGGCTCTGCGGCCCACGGGGCGGCTGGCCGTGATCTTTCCTTTCGATCGTTGGCAGGAGTTGCACAAGGGTTTGCAGGCGCGCAGTTTTTCCGTCGCGCGCTCGCGCATGGTCGCCTCGCGTCCGGGCGTGGAGCCGCGGCGGATCCTGGTCGAAGCCAGGCGAGGGCCCGGCGCGTCCGTCGAGGAACCCACCCTCATCGTCCACGACCGGGGCGGCTACAGTGCCGAGGTTCGCAAGATGCTGGGCGAGGAAGCATGAACGAACGCACGCGCATGAGGCTCGCCTACCTCTTGGCCATCTGGTTCGGGTGCGGGCGCTTCCCGAAGATGCCGGGCACTGCCGGCACCCTGGGTGCGATTCCGCTCTACCTCGTCCTGGCGCGCGGCGGGCCGCTCGCGGTTGCCATCGGCGCGGCCGTCGTGACCCTGGTCGGGGTGTGGGCCGCGACCCAGGTCGTGCGCCAGACCGGGCTCAAGGATCCCCAGATCGTGTGCATCGACGAAGCAGCCGGCGTGCTTGTCGCGCTGGTGGCTGCGCCCGGCGGATGGAAGGGCCTGCTCGCCGGCGTGGTTCTGTTTCGCCTCTTGGATCAGTTCAAGCCGTTCCCCGCACGCAGGGCGGAGAGGCTGCGCGAAGGCTGGGGCGTGATGATGGACGACGTCTTCGCCGGTCTGTGGGGCGCCTTGGTGCTGCTCGTCGCGCGTCGGATCGGACTTCTCTGAACTTGTCAGAGCGAACCGAGAAGGTGCGTAGCTGTTTTGAACCTTCGCGCGTTGCGTGAATGGCGGTTTTTCGGGCGGGATCGGCTGCCGTGGTCGGGCGGCGGGACGGGGGA
>Ga0172366_10003958_pt1 | contig 11676 bp, 8 predicted proteins | sample LakKivSesite69cm_FD_114533 | JGI IMG/M metagenome (GOLD analysis project Ga0172366, IMG submission 114533) | Sediment microbial communities from Lake Kivu, Rwanda - Sediment site 69cm | ecosystem: Environmental > Aquatic > Freshwater > Lake > Sediment | place: Rwanda: Western Province, Lake Kivu... | reverse complement strand
GATATGGAGGACATTCCAGAGGATGTCCGCAAGGTCTTTGTTATTGCGCATGATGTTACGCCAGAATGGCATGTAAGGATTCAGGCAGCTTTTCAGAAATACACCGATAATGCCGTGTCCAAGACTGTGAACTTACCATCTGAAGCTACGGTGGAGGATGCGAAGAAGGTCTTCATGTTGGCATATGAATTAGGGTGCAAGGGAGTGACAATTTACAGGGATAAGAGTAGAGGTAGTCAGGTACTCTATTTAGGAAAGAAAGAAGGGTGAAAATCGTATCCTAAGATGCAAGCCGGTCCTTGAATCCCATCTCAGGTCTCTGAATGTAGATGTTGAGGAGAAGCTTGACCTGATCTTCGTTCATGTGTATTGGACATGACTGCTCATACTGAGCATATTTCACCGTTAGGGTATAGTCTCCAGGCGGTATGTAGACTCTGTACCATCCATCTGATTTTGTTGTGGTTAATGCCGTGTAGGTGTCATTTGAGATGGTTATCTGAGCCCATACTGCTCCTTGGATTATGAACCGTGCGCTTTGGTATGTCACCTGTCCATAGACCCATCCACCATACCGGATTGGTGTACCACCATAACAGGGAGGCAGCTTGTAGGCGACTGCAGAAGCGGTGAATGTGGCAAACATGAGTGTTACTAGCAGTGCTCCAACTCCCAACAGGAACCGTTTGTTCATACCATTCACTTAATGATGCCTAAGTGAATGTCTTAAAAAGAGGCTTTCCCAATTAGCCCCAAAATGGTTTGAATGGGAAGAGGTATATGAACCCAGCCAAGACTACTACTAGGTATCCAATGACTACTATTCTGGGTATGTTCTCGTCTGTTATCATATTCGAAACCATTGCGCACACAGCTGGCATTATTGGCAGAAAATAGAAGATGTAGCTTATCCTATGCCACAGTAACTGCATCAACAGGAATGGTGTGTACATCAGAAAGAACCATGAAAGAAGAAACAATGAAGCTTCTCCCCTTCTGTAAGTTAGATATACAATGGACGGTATGGCTGCAAAAAGTATGACGGGGTTCATTGCTCCTGTAAATGAGATTGAGTAGAGTTCACTTCCAATTCTCCAGTAATTCATCCAGAGATACGGCATTTTGACTTCATTGATGAGCCACTGCCACGGGTAGCTTTCAGATCCCCTCAGTATTTCTCTGGAGATCAAGGTTGAGTAATGGATCATTGCTGCTATGTGGTTGAAGGGGTTTAGGAATCCAACCCACAGCCAATCCATCACTGCCAAGAGTGCAACTCCTGAAGCGATGAAGGAGAGTATTAGGTAGCATAGTTTTTTGGTTTGCTGCATCCTTCCATACTGGTTTTTGATTATTCTCAATATGGTGTAGCCAATGAGGACAGCTACTCCAAACGCTCCCACCTCCTTACATAGTGCACTCAAAGCAAGGGCGACACCGCTTAGGATTGGTTTCTCTTTGAAGAAAAGATAAAAACCCAACAACATAAATGCCAACATGAAGATGTCCAGTGTGGCTATTCGACTGTGAACAAAGATCAGGTTATCAAAGCCGAAGAGGAAGCTTCCAACTATGGGAGCCATCTTCTTCTGTGTTAATTGCCTGAGGAGTAGATAGAAGAGTAGGATTGAGGCTGAACCAAAGATTACGCTTGGTAGCCTCCACCCCCATCCATTATCCCCTACAAGCCAGATTGATGTGGTGATTATTAGTTTGGCCAGTGGTGGATGCTCAATATTCGGGTCCAGACCTTCCACAATTTGGATGAAGGATGGAGGCTTGTGTTCGCCGAATATCAACGGATGTTGTTGGATGCCCAGTATGACTCTTGCTGCATTCACATAGAAAACCTCATCAAAAATCAGGTTTCCAATAGGCTGGTCAAGCCAGAAGAGACGTAATGATAAACAGATTATGAACAAAATAATGAATGTCCGATGCTCTCTCAGGTTGCGGATGGTGGCTCCCCTTAATATGCCACCAGATGAGTTAGGGAGCGCCCTGATGCTTTCCGGAGTCTCACCTAATGATTTCGACAAGATATTGATGAAGTTCTTCTCTTCTTCTGGCAGATTTCGGAACCAAGCTTTTCCAGACATCAACTTGCTGATTTCAATGAGATTTTGTGACCTATGCAGAAACTGTGTAAGGTAGAGTAGTATCCACCCCGTCTCTGTACCGTACCAATCTGCTGCGATGGGATCCTCGGAAACTGCCTCCTGAAAACCTGCCATATCTGAGAAGGGGGGCTTCTTTAGTTTTGGAGCCAATATGAGGTGAACAAAACGGTAGTAAACACTACTCCTGAGAACCGACTCATCGGTAATTCGATCTGAGGATAGAGTCAGCTCCCGTGCCACGAAACGTAAAGCTAACCCAACATTATTTGGATACTTCTCGAATATGGTTGAAGAGAAGATTGATGGTAATAGGTCAGAGTATGCCTTAGCAACTTCTTGGATCCATAATCCCGGCTCCCTTGTCTCACGCCTCAACGTTTCTAGCAGTCCGAGAAGCGTCAGGAAATAGAATCTCCTTTTTCGCCCCTCTATGGATTTCTCAGATTTAATGAGCCCCTTGCTCTCAAGCCCTTTACATTGGACCTGAATAGCATACCTTTCCTTTACTAGAGCATCAGACATCGAATAGACGGTGGCTCTTCCACTCAAGAGAGTCGACAAGATTTGTAGGCCTGCCTCTCCTAGCTGCATGTGCCAACCCCAATATGCCAACAATTGGCATGTGACAATTGGCACATGCCATATATATAAGGGAACCTATTCTTGTTATTGTCGACCTGAGATGAAACCTCCAAAAAGTACTCCGTCGCAATATCTGCTCGATGACCTCTCAGCTTTGCCAACAGGAATCACCATCAAAGACCTCTCAAGCCAGCAACTCCAAGAAACAGGCTCTGATGGAAAGTCTCCTGAAAGGAAAAGGGTCAACAACATTAGCAGTTTTCGATCTTTTCATATATTCAATATGATGCGGGCTACCTTGGTATGCTGCGATTAGAAAGCCGCCGGTTCCGCAGGCTGGATCACAGATCTTCTGGCCGATCTCTGGATCGATGAGTTCAACCATCATCCTGATGATGTGTCTGGGGGTTCTGAACTGGCCGTTCTTGCCTGCAGTCTTCAACTCCCCTAGAAGATGTTCGTATACGTCCCCTTGGGTATCGGGTTTCTTGCCGATTTCGGGGTCATCAATTATTGAGACTGCTTCTTGGAGGAGTGAGGGCTTGGGGATCATGAAGGTGGCGTCTTTCATGTATTCTGAGTAGAGAACATCAGGCCCATTATGCAGGGTCTTGATGAATGGGAACACCACATCACTTACGTGTTTGTACATGGCTTCGGCGCTGAAATGCTTCCAGTGTGACCATCTACAGTCTTCTCTTCCCTCGAAGATGGACTTGTATTCTTGTCCTCTGGCTTGTGCAGCCATTCTATGATGGACATCGAGGTCGTCCAGCCTTTTCATAAAGACAAGATATGAGATCTGTTCGATGGCTGTCAATGGGTTGCTGAGGCCGCCCGCCCAGAAAGCATCCCACAACTTGTTTATCTTTGACTTCAGTTCAGGGTCTAACATGGCTGAAGACCTCCATCTCTAGACTGTTGCAGATGTTGAGAACCTCGTCAATGTCATCTTTGCGAAGCAGTGGGACTGGGGCATTTGGTCCAAAGTTTGTGAATGGCGGCTCAAAGAGGTCGCTGTACTCTATGTGGTGCTTCCTCATAAAAACGGTCTGGATAGTTCTGAGGAAGTTGACTTGGTCTGCATTCAGATAGTTCTTCTCAATCATGAATGTCTTGAATGCTTCCTCTATCTTCTTCTCGGGTTCAGGAAACTCGTAGAGACCCAGTATCTTCTTTATGAATTGGACGAGTGTTCCGTGGTGCTGCTTGTATAGTCTCTGTAGGATCTCCTCAGTTACGTATAGCTCTGGACTATTCAGAGTCCTCTCCAGTTCTACGAGGTCTCTCTCGGTAAGGATCTCGTCTCTACGGATCTTCTGTATTGTTGGATGCTGTTCAGCCAGTTGCTTGATTCTCTTCTCTACCTTGTCTCTGTAGGTGGTTACTAGCATAGATCTTGGGGTGGTGACCGGCCCATAGTCGATGTAGTCTCTTTCCTGAATTACATCATCTATGTCAAGAATTATTGTTGGGCGTGGTTCGCTTCTCTTGTACTTCATCAGTGGAGTCAAGTCTCGAAGTAGCATCTGCGCATCTTCGTAAGTTACGGTCTTCCAGAAGGCTGGCTTCTGAATCTTGTTGATCAATTCCTCTTTCTCTTTGACCTGCTTTATTGTGAAGGGCAGGTAATCCATGACCTCGCCAATCTCTTCTTTCAGCCGCTCAAACTCAGCCTTGTTCCTCTCTAGAATCGCTACACTGAGTTGCTCCGTTTTCAATGCAAAGGATGCTTGATTAGGGTCGACACCTGGTTTGTACCTCATCAGAGGTGTGATTCGAGTCCGTAGAAACTGGATAGGTCTGACACCAACCCTTTCCCAAAATTGTGGTGACGATGCTTGCTCAACATCTCTCCAAGCATCTTTGACAGCAACCGAATCTCTTGGCAAGTCGTTGATGTCTTGAAGAATCTTCTCCTTGACCTGTTTGATTCTCTCTTTGTTCTTGCGTTTGTGGAAGTGCTCAAGCTGTCTTAGGCGTAATAGGAAGATCTTTGATGGCACCGCTTCTGCGGGCTTGTATTCTCTTCCGCTAGGGTGCATGTTGAACCAGTCGAAGACCTTCCAGAAATCGAAGATGAGGAACTCTTCCTTCTTTCTGTTGGGTAGCCATTCTTTGTGTTTGCAGGTTGCGTCGGCTCTTGTGCCACGGCCTATCATCTGCCAGAATTTGATCTTTGAGAAGACAGGTTTGACGAAGGCTAGATTGCAGACTTCTGGAATGTCTACTCCAGTGTCGAGCATGTCGACTGAGATTGCAATCCTCGGCATGCTTTCCTGTTTGAACCTCTTGAGAAGATCCTGTGCTCTAGGGTCTTCTGAGACTATGTATCGTGCCAGTTCGCCCTTGTATTCTGGGTAGAGCTTGTTGAATGCCTCCCAAAGCCGTTTCGCATGCTTTTTTGAGACTGCGAAGAAGATAGTCTTGGCCGGTAGGGTACCTGTTTCGTCTGTGAAGCAGTTCTCCATAAACTCTTTTGCAATCGCCTCGTTCGTGCCGATGACAGCAACTTTCTTCTCGATATCTGTGCCTTCGAAGTTTATCTCCCAAGGTTCTATGCCCTTCTCGACCAGATCCCTTATGACCTCGTTTGGAACGTCTTCAGGTTTGATGCCTGCGATCTGAAAGTGGGTTCTCGCTTCGTATATGTCGAATGGTGCGAGCCATCTGTCCTCAACTGCTTGCTCGTACGTGTAGAGAGCTGTTGGGTTTCCCTCCTCACATTCAAAGAAGCGGAAAGTATTCCTATCAATGAGCTCTGCAGGAGTGGCTGTCAGACCAATTTCGATAGCGTCAAAGTAGGTGAATACATCCTTCCATTTGTAGTAGATTGATCTGTGGGATTCATCTGAGATGATTACATCAAAGTCGCCGGGCGAAAAATCCTGATAGCAATCCTGAAAAGTCTGGATCGTTGACGCAAATAACCGTTTATTCTTATCAACATTGCCTGAGTACACCCGGATCTTTGATTCGTTCGGGAAGAAGACCTTGAAGCCGTCATTGTAGGCTTGGTCTCTCAAAGCCTTTCGATCAGCGAGAAAGAGTATCTTCTGCGCCCTATTAGACCTCAACAATACATCAATTATGGCTATTGCAACACGTGTCTTACCTGTCCCCGTCGCCTGCACGATGAGGAATTTTCGTCTGCCCCTCTCTGTACCCTCCAGCACACGCTTGACCGCCTCAATCTGGTATGGCCTGTCAACTATCTCCGGCCTTATCGGCACATCAAGGAAGCTTTTCTTGGAGATATTCTGGAATCTGAGGCGTTCCAGAGCATCTCGACTGTGGAAACCCTTAACCATCCTTAAGGATTCATGAGGCCTATTCCAAAACCAGACCTCAAAGCCATTCGTCAAGAAAATGAAGAGATCCTTGCCGGTCTGGCTATTTATATCGTCAGCATACATCTCAGCCTGCTGTTGACCTAAGACGGGGTCACGTGATGTCCGTTTAGCCTCAACTATCGCAAGCGGTGAACCTGCACTATCCAAGAGGAGATAGTCAACATATGCACTATCAGCGTCATTCCTCAGGGTCTCATCAATTGTCTGATAGTCTCTTGTCTTGAAATTGGACTGTTTGGTGTCTACCTCCAACACTACTTTGGTGCGATCCTTGAGATTCCAACCTGCCTTTTCCAAGAGTGGATCTATCAGGTCTCTTCTCGTCTGCTGTTCGGTTTTGACAGTCATACGTCCACAACATTTCCTCTAGGATGTGAGTTCAGTAGCGAGATGAAGATGGGGCAAACATGATTCACTCCCCATTACGCTGCGCCCAAGCAATCTAAACAGAAACAATGGCCTTTGAACGGCCCTCACCCCGATTAGGAATTGGAAACGACTCATAGTAAGGACTTCTAGGGGGCACAAAATTTGTCACTATCATGTAATTGAGGAGTCTTCCTTAGGGTTTTCGCACACTTACTGGCATGATTCCACAGCCAACCTACAAACTATGGCTTTGACCCCGATATCACTAAAGACTAAATCTTCAAACTAGGACTAGACTTATGGTATGAGAACGGACAGAATGTTGGATGGCACAATGTCACTATGATGCCTGATGTGAGGTCCGATTCAGAGTCTGACCTAGTGAGGAAAGTCCTGTCGATTCATGGGGATTTCTTCCAGCAACGGTGCTTGAAGGAAGTCAAGAATAGCGGTTGGAAGGTCATAGCCGAAGAGTATCCAATATCTTCAAACCTCTTCTATGGAAGTCTGGACATATGGGCTTCACTAGCTGGACACAAAGTGAATCTGTTGATCGAATGCAAGAAGTCCCACCCAAAATACAAAAGGTGGATCTTTCTGAGCAAACCTTTCCTAGAGAACTTCTATCTGCCAATTATCAAGATGCGGAAGAATTCCTTAAGGCATGATGACCCGAAGGTTGATCCCTTCAAAGGGAGACAACTTGACAAAGTTTTCAAATCTGATCCAGACGTGATGCCGAACGTTCAAACTGGATTCTTGGATGCAGAAAGAGGTTGGTTTGGGACAAAAGGCTTCGCATATGCGGCGCACGAAATTACAATTGATGCTGATGAGAATCAGATAGTTAAGTCATATGAGCGAGCAAATAGACCAAGAGAACGGCCTCCCAATGAACGGATCTATCATGGATGCCACCAATTATCTTTGGCTATGAAGAGCATCATGTTTGATGAGCTTCGGCTCATGGAGAAACATACGTACACCGGTATGCCGAGTCCAAAGATATTCATCCCGATTCTTGTCACAAACGCCGAGTTGCTTACCTGTGAAGTAGACGCTGAGGAGGTTGATCTAACGACCGGCGAGATTCAAGGAACAGAAGAGACGAAACTAGCTCAAACTAATAGGATAGCCTACCATTTTCCTCTACCAGAAGAGTTCTATCTCTATCCTCAAGACGTTACGGGTGACATCCATGTCAGATACCTGGAATCCGCCAGCCAATTGGATATGTTCAAGAAACTCTTCATATTTGTGGTACGGTCTTCGGATCTTAGCAACTTCCTGCGAGATCTGCAGACTGTTGTTCAAGCCAATACTGAAAGCCAAGGATAAGCAACATTTTTGCTCTCAAGAATGTTGACACCGAGAAGTTTTCTGTGCGAGTCTTTTCGGTCGGGATTGGCTTTGCACTAACCAATCGTTCAGAGTCCTTCAAGATCTCTTCTGTAAGAAACTCGCCAACTAGCTCTTCTCCATTTCTTCCTCATCTTGGAGAGAGATGTCTTTGTTTCTTATGGGATTCTTACCATCTGTAGATGCAGCCAAGAGTTTGGATAAATTATCATTGATAACGTTAAGCAATGCATAGAACGATGCCCGACAGTAATAGTTGTAGCGAAGAGATCTATCCTTGATCACGTCGAAAGAACTTCTGCTGTATCTGTGGATCTCAGGTGACCAGAAGCTTAATTCAATGTATCCCAAAGGCGTGCGCTCAGAGACTATTATAGTAGACATGTATAGGTGATGAATGAAGAGGTCTCTTCGGTTCTTCATCGAGGTCATGAGTTGTTCATACTTCAGCCAATGCCCAATTAACGGATGCTTCTCCAGCTTAATTCGTAATTGTTCGTCATTTCTCACGATCTTGACAAACCGCCCATAACCTTCAATACTAGTGACTTGAGAAGGCAATTCTTGACCCGTCAACATCAGCATTAATTTCAAACCGAGGTCTAAGATCGACCCATACTCCACTGTGAAAGCATAGAAAAGTGAAGTTGCACAAGCAATGGTCTGTCTTCCGCCTCCAGTCTGATCAAAAGCTTTTGTTTCCGGCTTCTCCCGAAAAGGGCCGAAATTTACCCGATAATAAGTCATTGCCAGTTCAAGTATGGCCATCTCGCCCTCAATCAGACAATGGTATAGTCTTTCGAGACGCAAACTAAGATCCCTAAGACGGTCTGCACTTTCCTTACAATGAGTTTGCTCTATGCATGGAATCAGATTATTGATCGTGGACTGGATGGAGAAGAACAACTGGTCAAACTTGGAAAGAGCTTGGTCTAGGTTGAAAAGTCCATTCTGTTCCTTCCTAGTTAGAACATCAAGATCCTTCATATCCGTACCTCTCGTTATCTTACTAGATGCCCTATGAGTTCACTAACAACATTCCCTAATAGAGTAAGCCCCGGCTTTGCTGAAGTAGATTCTGGGTTCTGCTTTCATATTTCCTTCACTCTCATCGGTCACAAGATCCAAAGTTCTTTTAGGAGATACGTTCGGAAGTTGAATGAGAACTGAGGAAAGAACAAGGAACTGTGAGCTGAAGATAACATGGCCATCCCCGAGACCCACAGTATTCTAGCCGAGCTTAGTAAGGCTGTAGATTGCCTAGACAAAGAGGTGGGAAGTGACCTCAAGAAATGTTACGACGATCTAGAAACAATCTACGATACTCTATTGGAAATAGATGAATCGTGGAGTGGTTCCTGGCTGCGAGAATACGCTGAATTCTACTATCTAGAATTCGAAAAGCCGCCACCCAACAGACGACTCAACTTGAGAAGCAGAATGATCTCGCAGATCCCACATTATTGGCAGGAAAGAACCTATGAAGACGTAGAGTCATTCGTGAGGAAGAAGCATAAAGAAATCAAATTGGATAAGATCGAGGCTCGTCTGTCAGACATCATAGAAAAAGCCAGAGCAATACATTCCAATATTCGCTCTGATCTGTCCTTCATTCGAGGTCTTCAGAAGTTCGACAAAGAAATTGATCTCTTGGATTCGATGGAAACACATGTCTGGGGTGTGTCTGCTGAGAAGTTAATAGAGAAGGAGATGCCAAAAACCTTTATCACAACCTATCCTCAAGTCCCGGACCTTATAGCGCCCCCACACATACGATACAAAGCAGTAGTCCTACGTCAGATGAGCAGGATTTCTGCTGTTGAAGACTTCATAGAGAAGGCCAAGAGGATTCTTCGCCAGATTGAGGTAAGAATGTCCACCAAGGATACTCTCAAGACCCGAGAACCTGTTGAGAACGTTATGCTGATCCTGCAAAGATTCCATACAGTCGTTCAAGAGATGCAGCGGCGTCGTGATAAACGTGACACGCTGAAGATTAATGATGAGTATGATGTTCAGGACCTATTGCGTGCTCTACTGAAGGTATTCTTTGATGACGTCAGACTCGAGGAATGGACCCCAACGTATGCCGGCGCTGCCTCAAAAATGGACTTCCTGTTGAAACAAGAAGGAATAGTCATCGAAACAAAATTTGACTTGAACGACAAGGACATCGGCGATCAACTATTGGTCGACATATCCCGATACAGAGAGCATCCCAACTGCAGAACATTGATTTGCTTTGTATACGATCCGAGGAGAGCGGTGAGAAATCCCAAAGGCCTTGAACGAGATCTAAGTAAGCGGTCCGACGACCATCTGGACATCAAGGTCTTTGTGAGTCAGTAGACCGTCACATTAGAATCCCTGGACACACATCTAAGCTATATTAACGCAGTGCCCGGTGGAAGAGGATGACCAAACATGGTGACGTCCATCCTGTGGGAAGGCATGTGACTATAGCCATAGGTTAGAATAACACGAGACATTGAATCCTATTAAGAGAATAAGAATGTCGCAAAACGATCTGATAGCAATCACGCTAGACTTCCGTGACTTTGGGAAAGGTAGAGCACAAAATTCTGATAGTGCTCTTGTTAGACCATTTGGAGTTCTGATAGATGAAGCGAAGCCAATAGGCAGAATCAATTACCTATTTTACAGGTCAACTAGGTCTTTCGTCTTTGGTGCTTTGTGTTTTACGCCAGGACGTCGGTTGCTTTTCTTTCCCGGCCTTGTTGTTCGGAGCCCCCGATGGTACAATAAAGGCCAAGAGACTCTATATCCTCCAACTGAAAGGAAGTCCGTTATTGATCATCTAACGCTGGAACCGGATTTTGAATCCTACCATGCAACCATGCGTGATTCAGCCTCAACAAAATCATATCTAGTCACTTACAAGACCAGAAAGATAGTGGATAATCTTACTTGCTGGTTCGGACTTAGCCTGCAATCAGAGAAAGTCCTTGAAGAATGTCCGGAAAGGATAGAATTCCGATTTCGAAGCCCACCTCAAGATTCAAAGAGAAGAGTAGACATCGTCATGCAAAGCAGGGAGGATGCTATTTTCCATATTGTGGAGCTGCCTCCAGGTTCAAAATGGGTTCCTGACTGCTTCCTGCATTTTGATTTCTTGGTAGACCTCCAAAAAGACACTTCCGTAGAAGACCTGGTTCCTGAACTAACAACCGCTCCGACCAGCCCTCCAGCATTGAAGAAGCCGGTATCGGTGCTGGATCAAATTCCCGTGTATAGTCATCACGTCACTGTTCCTGAGTTCGTAGGGGCGATCTGGGTGGTCACCTCGATGCGAGTTGGTGAGTTGACAGAACAAGCCCTTATCGGAGGCTTCTAGGCGGCTACGATGACTCTCGCTGGGGATAGCTTCGCTTTTCCTTAAGAACGCCTTCCTTGGCCAACCTTAAGACGAGTCGAATACGGTCTCGACAGATTCTGCAGACCCGCAGAAAGAGGGTTGTCCATGCGATAACATGCAACGATTTCTCCTGTGACAGAATGGAGAAGGCGTTAACTCCTATGAGAGATAGGCGCCGTGAGCCGTGGATGAGTATTCGCAGACGCTGCCTCCTCTGGAGGCCTCGTAACCTGCTAGGATCACGGCCTTCTGTGCCTACACTATTAAGGTTCTTTGTCCATCATATAAGTAGGTGTCTGGTGTTCATCTCCAGATAATGTCCTTTCCACTTTCGCTGATGCTGGCATGGTTGAAACTCATTGGATGCAGGAGATAAGAAATCGATCTGGATGAATACGTTCCTTGCCATCGTACGATGCGCTTATCTCGGTGAGGAATATCGACTCGGCCCAGAAACCTTCAACTTATCACCAAGACTAGTTCGTCCCTATGACTTCTCACGCAGAACGATCAAAGT
>Ga0172366_10003956_pt1 | contig 11676 bp, 11 predicted proteins | sample LakKivSesite69cm_FD_114533 | JGI IMG/M metagenome (GOLD analysis project Ga0172366, IMG submission 114533) | Sediment microbial communities from Lake Kivu, Rwanda - Sediment site 69cm | ecosystem: Environmental > Aquatic > Freshwater > Lake > Sediment | place: Rwanda: Western Province, Lake... | reverse complement strand
TTTGAATGACTTCAGGAAGGAGATCGCAATGCTGTGTGACTATCACATTCATACTCATCGCTGTGGTGATGCTCGAGGAAATTATGAAGAATACATCGAACGTGCAATTCATTTAAAACTTACTGAAATTGGTTTTTCTGGCCATTGTCCTCAATATTTTCTTCCGGAAGAGAAAAGAACTCGACAATCAGCTATACCTGAAGATGAACTCGAATTGTATATTCAGGAGGTCGAAACCCTGAAGAATAAATATAACGATTTAATTACCTTAAAAATTGGTCTGGAGATGGATTATATCCCTGGGAAAGAACAGGAAGCGCTCCCTATCATTCATCGTTATAACTGGGATTATCTCCTTTTATCAGTTCATTTCTTAGGAGATTGGCCCTTTGATCATCCTCAATACATTCATTTTTATGAAGAAAAAAATATTAATGATATCTATCGATTGTATTATAAAACCCTCATTCAGGGTATTGAAACCGGATGGTTTGATATTATCGCTCATTTTGATCTTCCTAAAAAATTTCGCTTTCAACCAACCGAGCCAATTCAAGTGGAAGATGAAGCCATCGATTTTTGTCAAAAACATGGGATGGCAATTGAAATGAATACCTCTGGTTACCGAAAACCAATTGGAGAAGCCTATCCTTCTTTGAGTATTCTTAAAAAATGTTTTCAAGCTGGCATTCCGATATGTCTTGGTTCAGATGCTCATCGTCCGGATGAAGTTGCAAAGGATTTTGATCGAGCCTTGGTTGTCTTGAAAGAAGCTGGATATACCCATTTAACCCAATTTGAAAAAAGAAAAAAAAGGACCTATCAGATACCAAATTAAAAAGAGGTGTTATGAAGGTGAGGATGATTACCGCTATGATAGCTATAGTAATAATTGTTCCTCTCCTTTTTATAAAGTTGGCGCGTGATTATCCACAGTCATATCTTTTTCGGTATTTTATTTGGATAGTTATTATAATTTTGGCACTTGTTTTTATCTTAGCAATAGGAGGTAAAAAAAATGGCTGACCTCTCGTCTCCCACTGTTGACCTTCCAAGAAAAACAAAAATTGTTGCTACCATTGGACCTAGTGTGGCCAGTCCGGAAAGAATCGCTGCCCTGATCAAGGAGGGGGTTGATGTCTTTCGTTTAAACTTTTCTCATGGTACCCTTGAAGACCACTATTCGGTACTCCAAAGAATTCGTAAGTATGATAACGATCATGGTGATATTCATGCAATTATTGGGGATCTCCCCGGCCCAAAGCTCCGGATTGGTGAAATCGAAGGGGGCGAGGTAGAGCTCTTTGATGATGAAACTATTCAGTTCATCAAAGGAAACACCCTGGGGTCGAAGCCAATTCTGACCGTAGAGAGTGACGAAGTTTTTACATTTTTGAAACCAGGAGATATTTTTTTTATCAATGACGGACTGATTCGTATGAAGGTGATTTCTAAGACAACCGATTCGCTCCTTTGTCGAGTCGAGAAAGGTGGAATAGTATCTTCGCGAAAGGGAATAAATATCCCCTATCTTCCCGATCATTTTCCTTCAATGACTTCTCGTGACCTGCACATATTAGAAACCATTAAAGAGTGGGACCTGGATTTTCTTGCTCTTTCATTTGTTCGGAGTGCCAGAGATGTCTTCAGTCTCCGTCAGTATGTATCATCTTTTTCACGTCAATTTCCAATCATTGCCAAAATCGAAAAGCCTCAAGCTTTAAATGAAATCGAAGCGATTATTAGCGCATCCGATGGAGTTATGGTAGCCAGGGGTGATTTGGGAGTCGAGGTTCCGGTTGAATCGGTTCCTTTTTGGCAGAAAAAAATTATTTTTGAATCCCGTCGCAGATACAAGCCAGTGATCGTAGCCACTCAGATGTTGGATAGTATGATTCACAATCCCATTCCGACTCGGGCCGAGGTGAGCGATGTTGCGGCTGCTATTTACGACGGAACTGATGCCATCATGTTATCTGGTGAAACCGCCATTGGTGCCTATCCAATGGAAACAGTGAGGACCGCCTGTAAAATTGTCCGTTTTACCGAAGATCATACTGACTTTGCGACTGATGCTCAACGTTTAATGGATGGTAATACCGATCTCTCAAGTGCGATATCATTCGGTGCTTGGGAAATTGCAAAAAAATTGCAGCTTCCAGTAATCGTTACTTCAACCTTTTCAGGAAGTACTGCGCGGAGAATATCACGTTTCCGTCCAACCGTTCCGATTTTGGCCTTTTCACCACAATTCACCATCCGCCAGCAGTTAAAACTTTCTTATGGAGTCATTCCCTATTCAATGAGTTTGTGTACTGAGGCCTCGGAATTAATGAGTGAAATAAAACAACTCACTCTTGTTAGCGGGTTTGCGCAAAAGGGAGATAAAATCATTATTACTGCAGGGATTCCACTGCAAAAATCAGGATTTACCAATTTACTCCAGGTTGAAGAACTGTAATTTCCTGAAAAGAATGTAAGATTAAGTATTATTTTTTGTGAGAGTATTGTTTCATTAATAATAATTTATTATAAAAACCAAGGACATTTAACCATGGATTTTATCAAGATCCTCAATGAATATCCAGTTATACCAGCTCTGCGTTTTGAGGGAGAAAAGAAGGTGGATTTTTCCTCCGCCAGGTTTGGTGGGCCTTGTTTTCTTCTTGATGGGAATATGAATACCCTCAATGAAGTATTGAGAAAAATTGAGAAATATTTTTTCTCTATATTTCTTCATTTCGATCTCTTTTCTGGTTTATCATCCGATAATGATGGCTTGCTCTACTTAAAAAATCATTTTAAAGGAATACATGGCATCATTTCGACTCGGGCTCGTACTTTGTCTTTTGCCAAAAAACAAGGTTTTATGACCATATTTCGAATTTTTCTGTTGGATAGTGAAAGCTTACAAACCGGTTTAAAAGTTGTTTCTCAATTGTCCCCGGATGCTATTGAAATATTACCTGGAGTTATTTTCCCCATTATCCAGGAATTAATTCCGGTTACCGTTCTTCCACCTCTCATCTGTGGAGGATTTATTCGGAGCAAAAAAGAAGTCATGCGCATTCTGCAGTCTGGCGCTACCGCGGTATCTACCAGCTCACCGGATTTATGGAATATTAAACGAACTTCATTTTAGTCATTCCATTCTTTATTCCTTATTGTGAAAATACCGTGAACGGTGAACTGTAAACAGTGAACGGTTATAAAGCTGTCATCCTGAGACCGGTAGCCTACGACGTAGATTAAAATAATGAAAGGATTAAATATTACACTTGGGAAAAACCATCCAAGCATAGCGACGTGATGATCTCATCTTTTAAGTCTGTTTCAATTCCACAATTACACATGCTTTAAGGATGAGTTTTCCACGTCGACCAACCAAAATACGGTCGGATTTCTCGGAATGACGTCTTGTTGTCCTGTATTCATCCTCCCCTGGTATTAGGGATTTCACCGGACACGAATGTCTATTTACCATTTATCAAAACGGTTCTATCCTTAGGGAAACATCGGAGTATTAATTTTAAATTCAAAACTCAATTCCTTAATATCCTCGAGAATGCGTGTTTGGCCTTCAATTCGACTTTTTAATCCGCTTAATTTTTCTCCTTTATTTCCAACCAGTGCTCTAATTTGAGGAATTTGTTTTTGAGGAGAAAAATAGACTCTGATTTGATAAGGACCCTGGTAAAACTGCTGACCTTCTGGTGGTTGCAATGAAATCTGAAATGAACCATTGGTGACCAGAACTTCGGTTTGGAGATCAAACAGGTGGGGATGAGCCGGTGTGGCTAACTGTCTAAAGAGGACCCCGAGTATAGAGCCATTGGGGAGATCGGTCTCACCAGTTATTTCGAGTATTCCATCATAACGGGTGATGAGAGTAACTGTTAATTGTGAAAATTGATCGGTGTAGGTCTCCTTGTTCCGAAAAAGCTTTACCGAATCAATGGCGAGATCAGTCGTTGGAGGAGGGGTGGGAGATGATTCACTGGTTTGATCTTCAGTGGGGATAAGAGGTGAAGCGAGGGAACCGACCTGGTTGTGGGAAACGGGAGATGTCATAATTAAAAATAAGAGTGAAACCAGGGTGATAGTGCCATAAATGAAAACAACCAGAAATCTTCTCTTCTTCCAATGAAAAATGACCAAAGAAGGGTTAATTAAGCCAATAATAAATAGAACCAATGAAGCCATGGTTAATACAAGAAAAAAATTCGCCATCGATTCCAAGATTCTCCTTTAATTCATTTATGCACATTGTAATGGAAACAACCTATACCTCATAATAGATGTCCATGCCAGGCAAAAACCCTGGCACCAGGAGAGGATGAAAATGAATCCTTTTTCCAAACGACGATGACGACATGCCATGGCATGTCGCTACATTATTTTATGTTTATCTATTCATTCCCCCATCGAGGGGTGATAAAGGGTGGGGGAGTGTGTCTTTTCATTTTTTAACTATTCACTACTCACGACTCACTACTCACCGTATTTAAGATATTTTCATAATAATTCTACCATCATGAATAGACAGTGATATCTCCTTCAGTTCCCTTTAAGGTATGCTCATCGGAAGTCTCAATTGGAGCATGCCGATTTTTATTTTCATTACCGGAATTATGTTTTGTTGGTTTTGTATTTCGGCAAGCTCAAGCACTTTATTGTATGCTTTCAACGCTTCGACAAAATTATTTTCATTTTCATAAATGGTTCCCAAAAGATTTAATGCTCCAATCGATTCGGGATTATCAGTGAGAATGAGTTTAAGAGAGTCTTTGGCTTGGCTGATCATGTTTAATCGAAAATACCCCATTGACCGATCCAGAAGATAATCTTCTGAGTGGGTATACAGCTGCCGTGCCTGATCAAATAATGATTGGGCTTTTTGAGTTTGACCGGTTTTTTCCAATAGAGCTGCTTGAATGACATAGGGAATGGGACGCTCGGGAAATATGGTTTTCGCTTCTTCACACTGTTGCATAGCTTTTTCAATGAGGAGTGATATTTGTTCCGGATCGTTTTCTAAAAGTGATTGATCGATGAGTTTTTCAATGGATGAATTGAGATCAAGATACTGTTTTTCGTTTGGTGGAAGTCGAAGTAAGAAAAAATAGATCAGGAATAAAGAAGTAATGGCAGTGAATAGTGTAAGTAGGTTTTTTTTCAATACCTTTTTTCGTCTATTTTGATCAATGATATCCAATTGCCACCACCATTGTTCGGCTGGAGGATGAAGATTCTCCCTTTCTTGAGCGATCAGCCAGTTACCGGTCATTTTAACCAGGAGGTGGGCTTGTTTTTGAAGTATGGTGTCATAATTACTCAACCGGGTTTCTTCCGGATCAAAAAATGCCCCTTTTAAACGATAATAGGAAAGGCCGTCTTCAATTTCACTTCTTAAACGTAATATTTCAACGCCTTTCCCCTTTTGGTCTTTAAGATTTGCCACCTTTTTCACGTAGAGTTCGATCAATGCGCGTACATCATCCAGAGATTGTTGGTACCTTTCGGTCATTTTGTGTGACACCTCCAGTCATTCATTATAAACCATAAATGGCAGTGGATAAATCGAATACGGTAAGAAAAATTATTTGGTAATGCTGGTTGATGATAACCCCTTCTTATAGATTACGCAACATCATGTGATGAATGAAAAACATGTACCTGAATCAGTCATTGCGATGAATCTAACTGTATTTTGGTTGGACGACGTGGTAATCTAATCCTTAAAGAATGTTGAGTTGTTGAGTTGGAAAGAATAAAAAGGGTAAAACCCTCTCGTCCTCATAAGGCAAGGGTTCAGTATGAAATTTTTTTTCCACTCGATCCTAATCACTTTGTTATTACTTTTAGAGCTAATGTCATGTGTTGTGTTATCGATCGGCTCGGGCAGCGTTTTCATCCTATTACATTTCATGGAAAAACCCTTGTTTAATGAGGCGTTGACTTACGTTTAAAAAGATATAAAATAAAAAAAAAGATAATAGAACAGGATTAAGCATACATTTAGATCAGATTCCCACCCATTTCCGTAAGGTATTCTGGTGAGGAATGAATTTTAGGAAACCGGATTCTGGACAAATCCATTAAGTTTGCAAAAGAACTTGAAAAATCTGGTGTAGTGCTCCTTGATATCGGCTCCAGCATATTCGAAGCCTCTTGACCGACCATTAAACCCAATCTATTATCAAAAAGGTTGGAATTCGGTATATATATATATATGGTATAAGGAGGTGAAAAAAGTAGCACCAAACCAACTAAACGGTAGGAAGACCATTAATTCCAGTTATCAAAATCAAAAGAAGGAGGCTGTAAATATGACAAACAAGATATTCAGATTCATCAGTATGTTACTGGTTGTGGTTTTTGCATGCGCTCTTTTCCTGGTTGGTATCGATCAGAAGGTCGCTGCAAAAGAACCGCCAGTCGTCGGTATCTCCACTGGTTCATCAGGTACATCTTGGCGTAACATTATGATTGCTGCATTAGAAGAAGTTGGAAAAGAGTACAAATCCGCCGGTAAAATTGCGGATTACAAGATAGTGAATAACATTACTAATGGTGATGCAACCGAACAGGCAAATATTATCCGTGATTTCATTTCCCAGGGTGTGGACATCATAATGGTGAACCCCAATTCCCCCGATGCCCTCAACGGTGTAATCAAGGAAGCCCAGGATGAAGGTATTTTGGTTATTGCTTTTGATGCGACTGTGACTGCTCCCAACGTGCTCAATGTCACCCTCGATCACTATGCCTGGAACAAAAAAAATGTGGAATTTATTGCCTCAACTCTCAAGAAGGGGAATGTCATCCAGATTTACGGTTTGGACGGACATCCGGCAAACAACGATCGTATTCGAGCGACCGATGACGTTCTTAAGAATTATCCTGATATCAAAATGATTGCCAGCACCACCGGGTATTGGGATCAAACCAAAGCAAAAGAAGTGGCAACCCAGATTATCGGTTCCGGCCAGCAGATTGATGGCGTCATTACCCAGGATGGTGAGGCATTTGGAGTTCTCTCGGCTTTCCTTGATGCGAATAAGCTTCCCAAGGTCATGTTTGGAGACCCAGGTACTGCCTTCTTTAAAGAGTGGAAGAAATTAAGAGATCAAGGCGCAGATTTTAAAGCTTGCACTCAACCCAATCCTCCTGGAATCGGCGGTACCGCATTCCGAATGGCTTTGCAGCTGTATAATGGGAAGAATTTTAAACCCGGTATTTTGAAAGACAATACCTACTTTTACAAAGTCGGCATGTTTATTACCGATGAAAACTTTGATGAAGGTTGGGAACTCTTGAAAGATAAACCGGATGACTATTTATTGAGCGAAATCATGTCAGAAGAAAAAGTAGCGGAACTGGTTGAATAAAAGCAGTCATTCTTTTCTGTTTAGTTTTTACCTATCAGGGGGGCAGGAATTGGCTTGCTCCCCTGATAATGTATACAAAAAGGGACAAAATTGGGTCATTATTCTTCTATAGGGTGAGTGATAACCGTGATGATCTTGGAAGCAAAAGAAATAAAAAAGCGTTTTGGAGGAGTGGTTGCCCTATCCAATGGAAATTTGCGTTGTTACAAAGGAAGAATTACCGGTCTTTTGGGAGCAAATGGTTCAGGGAAAAGCACCATTTCCAAGATTATTACCGGTGTATATCATGCTGATGAGGGGGAAATAAAATATAATGGTAGAATAGTAAAATACCGAAATCCGAGCGAAGCCAGGAAAGATGGAATCGCCATGGTATTTCAAAACCTGAGCCTGGTATCGGATTTAACCGTTTGGCAGAATATAGTGCTGGGTGCAGAAGAAAAAAAAGGTTTATTTTTAGAAAACACCAGTGCTAAAGAGCTGTCCAAAAAGATTTTAAGCCAACTTCTTCCTGACTTAGACATCAATAAAAAGGTTTACGAATTAAATCCAGGAGAAATGCAGATTGTTGAAATAGCAAAAGCTATTTCTGAAGATCCCCAACTTCTCATCCTGGATGAACCTACAGCCGCTTTAGAGCAAGCTCAGGTAAAAAGCCTTTTTAATTATATGCGAACCCTTGCCCAAACAGGGGTAGCCATGATTTTTACTTCTCACCGGCTCTGGGAAGTTATGGAAATTTGTGACGATGTCATAATTTTTAGAAACGGTGAAAACGTCGCCAGCATCGATTTTGAGAAAGATGGAAAAGATCCAGAAAAGATCATAAGCTATATCACCGGAGAGACTCAAAAAATTAATGTTGAAAAAAAAATGAATGCAAGAACCGATGAAACGGTTTTGAGCATTAAAGGTTTAAACTACGGGAAAATTCTAAAAGATATATCCTTTGAATTAAAGAAAGGGGAAATATTAGGCATAGGAGGGCTTGCTGGACAAGGCCAACACGAGTTGATGCATGCTCTTGCTGGCAGTTACCCTGGTATCCGCTGTGATGCTGAGTTAATGGGGAGAAAAATTAAATTGAATAAGCCAGCGAATGCTATTAAAAACGGTATACTGCTTGTCCCTGGCGACAAGCATTTGGAAGGTCTTTTCTTGAAACATACGGTTCTAACCAATATGATTTTTCCCAAAATGGGGCTTCAAAATCATCCCTTGTTTATCCCCTATAAAAAGTATCGGAAAGATAGTGAACAGGTCATAGATGTTCTTTCGATAAAAACTTTTAGTATCGATATGCCGGTGGATACATTGTCGGGAGGGAATCAACAAAAAGTTGTAGTTGGAAAGTGGCTGTCATTTGACACCAATGTTCTCTTGCTGGCTGATCCTGCCAAGGGAGTTGATGTTGGAGCAAAAAGAGATTTATACCAGTATATCGTCAATCAAGTCAGAGAAAAGAAAATGAGTGTCATCCTATATGCCAGTGATAATGAGGAACTGATAGAATATTGCGATAGAATTTTGATCATGTATGAAGGACAGATCGTTGCAACTCTTGAAGGTGACGAAATCAACGACGATGCAGTTGTGGCATGTTCAATGCGGGTCAGATAGAGAAGGTGTGGCGAACGGGATGAACAAAATAAACAAGGCTGATTACGAATTTACCTTCCTAAAGAATGTTTTTAAACCAGAATTTTCGAATTTATTGATATTAGCTGTTATGTTTACCATCACCGCCGTCTTGCAAAAGAATTTTTTTGAAACCAAATCCATTGTAAGAAACATCAATGCCTTTACCCCATTAATACTCCTCACCATGGGTTCGGCAATAGTCATCATATCCGGTGGTTTGGACCTTTCTGCAGGCTCAGCGCTTTCGCTTTTTACCTGTGTTCTGACCACGGTCATGAAGAAGGATGACCCTATAACCGGGATATATGCTATTCTCATTGCCTTTGGGGTAGCGATTTTAGTAGGTGTCATTAACGGCATTGGTATTGGTTATCTGAGAATTCCACCTGTCATTGTCACCTTCGCAACCTCATACATGTGGCTGGGAACCGCTCTATTTTTAAGGCCGACCCCTGGCGGGGAGACCGTCGACTGGTTCAGGACTTTTTACAACATCGGAACAGTGAATGGTATCCCTGATTTTATCAAGAAAATCGGTAATGTTATTCCTCCTGCCTTGATCCTGGTGTTAGTGGGTTGTTTCCTTTGGTTTATCATCAGCAAAACTAAAACGGGACGATACATTTATGCGGTTGGGAGTAATAATGACAGTGCTTATGCAAGTGGTATTAATACGGCAAAAGTCCAGATGATGGCCTGTATTATTAATTCGATTTTCATTTTCCTGGCAGCTTTATTCTTTGTCGGTCAAAACCAGTCTGGGGATGCCAGAATGGGTGATCCACTAACGTTAAGAGCCATCGCTTCGGCAGTTGTAGGCGGTATTGCTCTTACCGGAGGCCGGGGAAATGTCTATTTTGCTTTGGTGGGCGCACTGATTCTCAGCTTTGTAAACAAGATTATTTTCTTTGCCAACATCCCCAATGCCTATCAGACCCTGGTGTCTGGATTCATTGTTATTATCGCCATTGCCGGCCCCGTTGCCTATACCTTGTATAACAAAGAACGACTCTGAGGAGAATGAATAGTATGAGCATTGAAATAAACAGACAAAACTTTACCGCTTCAAGACTGTTTGAAAAGTATAAAAAAGTGATTATTGCTTTTATCTTAATCATTCTTCTCTTTGGTTTAGGTGAAATCATCTTATCCAATTTTTTAAGCGTGGATCAAGTGTTGTTGACCTTAAAACTTGCTTCATTTACCGCCCTCTTTGCCCTTTGTCAGATGATTGTCATTGCAGCCGGAGGAAGCGGCCTTGATTTGTCAGTAGGGTACGCAGCTACCATGACCGCAGTGTTTACAGCAAGTATCATGGATGGTCAAAATGGAAACCTTTGGATCGCTATTGTCATTGCCTTGGCTTTTGGTTTTGCCATAGGTCTGTCAAACGGGTTATTAACTTCCTATTTAAAACTTCCTCCTTTAGTGGTGACGCTGGCTATGGCAAACATTCTTCAAGGGATTATAAACGTATACACCGCGGGAAGAAACATCACCGGGAGACCTTCACCGGTTTTGACAATTATTGCTGCAAAGTCCACCGGTAAATTTCCCAATATTCTTTTTATTTTATGTGCCGTCGCTATTATCGTTATGATAATACTCAACAAAACAAAATTAGGTTTGATCCTTTTTGGGGTCGGTTCCAACGAGAGAACCGCCTATCTGTGCGGATTTAATGTAAAACTGGTAAGGTGTACTGCTTTTATCATAAGTGGGGTATTAGCAAGCCTTATTGGATTAATGCTAATTGGAAATATGGGTATTGCCTTTAAGGATATGGGTTCCAACTACGTCATGCCAAGCATCGCCGCGGTGGTGGTTGGTGGAGTATCATTAACCGGAGGTGATGGAAATTATTTCGGGGTTATTTTAGGAGCCATTTTTTTGCAAACTCTGACCAACCTCTTGGTGGCGATGGGTTGGGGTGATGCAGGAAAATGGTTGGGGTTCGGCATTGTGCTTTTTGCTCTCCTTATTGTTTATGTAAGTAACCGTAGGAGCCGGTAAAATGAATATAATTTCCCTTTTAAAGTTATTCAATCTCCGTGATTCCTTTTTTCAAATAACAATTCCCCACTTTCAAAAAGGGGAATTTGAGATGAACTGTAAAACAATAGAGCCTCTTTGTCCATGGGGAAAGATTCAATAAATAGTAATAATGATTAGATTCCCACAACAACCTTATAACGCGCAGCTTTGCCATGGCGGTTACGGTTTTTCGTTATTAAATTGGCGTTCTTCCGGTTTATTCATCATAAGAATACTTCGCCATTTGTACCCTCAATTGAAGAATTATCGTATATATGAGAGTTACCGGGAATTCATTAACGGGTTCAGGCTGAAATTTGAAGGCGAATTTCCCGGGAGGAATTTTATGAGTGGAAAAAGTGTTTAAATAATCATGAAGTTAATTGCAGAAAACAGAAAAGCACGGCATCTTTACCAGATTATTGATACTTTAGAAGCTGGAATTGAGTTAAAAGGAACTGAGGTTAAGTCGCTCAGGGATCATTTGGTCAGTATGACCGATGCTTTTTGCCGGGGCATCAACGGAGAATTATGGTTGATGAACCTTCATATTTCTCCCTATGTTTTTGGGAACTTATTCAATCACGATCCCATGCGAAATAGAAGGTTG
>Ga0172366_10003955_pt1 | contig 11677 bp, 7 predicted proteins | sample LakKivSesite69cm_FD_114533 | JGI IMG/M metagenome (GOLD analysis project Ga0172366, IMG submission 114533) | Sediment microbial communities from Lake Kivu, Rwanda - Sediment site 69cm | ecosystem: Environmental > Aquatic > Freshwater > Lake > Sediment | place: Rwanda: Western Province, Lake Kivu... | reverse complement strand
TCTGGTGAAGCCGTTTTTCGGCGAGGCCCCAAAAAATCGTCCTTTTGGGCTCGAGAAAGAGGTCTGCACGGAATCGGGAATTTTAATTGTCGTTGGACCGGAATAATGCTTGACGTTCATCAGTCAACTCAAGATAGCTCTGGCGGCGGAAGGAAGCCACATTCATATCGACTATTAGAAAATGAGTGGGGAAGGCCGAATATAAAATTGCCTGTAGAAGGCCACGTCCAAGTTTAATCCTTTTCTCTCGAAGTTGAAACATTGGGAACTTGCGGATCATCAGCGATTCAAATCTCGGATGAATTGACGAGGTGAAATTTTACGATGCTTTCTATAAATCCTAGAAAAATGTAGAGCATCCTCATATCCGATTCTCTCGGCAACCTCTTTGATCTTGAGGTAAGGCGAGGTCCTAAAATATTCTTCGGCTTTATCAAACTTTATATTCAATACTGTTTTCTTAAATCCGGATTTTGTTTTATCTTTGAACAGATGTGAGACCGTCGAACGGCTTCGCCCTACGGCCTTGGCCACATCCTTCAAACGGATTGTCTCTTGGATATGAGCATAGATATAGGACAGGGCTTTTTGAAGGATAAGATCGCCTTTTGAAGAGATCATATGTTGGGAAATGATATAATCTAAGAGGTGAGAGAATAATTCTTTAATATTTTTTTCCTTTTCCTTTGAGTAAAAAGGAAGCTGGAGAAACGCCTCTTTAATTTCAGCAAGATCCTCCCCCTTTCGTACCCACGACGTTCTTACACTTCTCGGAAGATGTCCGGTTTGCCGGAACTGCCCGTAGCCAATATATCCGAGAAGGCTTGCTCCGTCGAAAATAGGAGAGATGACGTTCTTAACACCAGCGTGGCAGTAATGGGAAACGGACTCGCCGATCGTTCGAGCTTTTTCTCTAATTTCGCGGTCCTTCTCAAGACATTTGTTAATCCCAAATAACCTATCCTGGATCAGTTGGCAATATAGGGCATTGGGGCGATTGAGGCCGACCTTTATTATTTGTCCCCCAGGTGTGTAAAACAGAATTTTCAGATCGAACGCTGAGCTGAAACTATCAAAAATCTTCTGGACATCATCTTTGAATATAACTAGGAAATCATCTTTCATGCTACAAATATAGCAGAATATAACACAAAATTCCATATAATAGGGACTCAAACATAGGACAGAGCTATACGAGAGAAAGCTCTAGTTGAGACATTTTCATTGCCGAGCTTATCTTAACGTTTTCACTTATTGACGCCTCAGGATAATAAGCCGTCCTTTTCCAGGTTCAATGGATATCTCATCATTAGGTTTGAAAATGGCTTCGTCCTGAAAATTCTTGATGCCCGGAGCATGTAACTTCGCACCGGCTTCATGAATTCCCAGCTTATCCCAATCAATCCGTAGCCTACATGAAACGGCCTTTTTTGCCCAGCTGGCTACTGCAATCAGGACATTATCTTTCCCTACATAGACGGTAGCCAGAACATCGTCCCTGCCTGTCCAAACTGGCGAAGACGGGCTCCAATAGCCGAACATTTGACTATCCCGAATCCCGACTTCATCCCAAACTTGCCAAAGCTCGGTCGGCACACTGCGACGGCTGATGCTTCCGTAGATCATGCCACGCCACGGATTGCCCCCGCTTTGGAGCATTTCATTCATTAAGCCGAAGGGGATGCCCGAAACCTCGACGAGCCAATAATCAGGGGACAAGCTATAATCAAAGTACTCTCCGAACCAGAGGCTATCTATATAGGGGAAATGCTCCATGTGAAGATTGGCGCAGCTTCCCCATCCGAAACGCTCGTTGAAATGGTTGCAGGAATGAAAATCAATGAGCGAGCCGGGCCTTCTCTTTTCCAATACTTTGCGAATCCGTTTCATTATATAACGGTCGAAATCAACGTCATCTAGATAGATGCCGTCTATTTTCATATTCTTCGCAAGCCAGTCGAGTCCTTCTAAGTAATAATTGTGCCAGCGGGAATTTCCGCCCGTTGCGATCGCAGCGCAATTTGTTCTTCGAGTAAACCAAGCGGGAACATAATCATCGCCAAAATGCTCTTGGAGCCAAGGATAGCCTCCGCCAGGACCTAATGGATAAATCTCCTGGCCAAGACTTTTCAATGCCCAAAGTTCAGAGACGTGATTGCTCAATTCCCGAACAGTGTAATAAAGCTTCAACTTCAAGCCATTATCATGGGCTTTTTGAATATAATTGTTGAGCTCGTATGGGCGTAGGAAAGGATAGTTGATGTAGGGATTGATGTCATTGCCGTGGTGGATATTAATCGTGTTCGCCCCAACTTTCAATGCTTCCTCGACCGGTTGATAATTATGAAAATAGCGAGTCCCGAAGTGCTTGTTAGGATCCAATATCTTCAGGGGGGTAATGAGGAGCGTGAAATCGAAGTGCAGTTTCTCCCCTGCTTCGATTATTCTGGGTCCGCTAAAAGCTCGAAACAGAAATGTCTGTTCGCCCGACTCGAACATGACGCAGCCACCTTTCCCCTTATTGTCCCAGGCCGGCGGCAGGGCAATGAACGGCTTATCTAAGTTTTTAAAGCGGCTGTATACATTGCCCAAGATTGGTCTGTAATTTTCTCCTTTGAGCTTACACTGAACACCCGCGTTTACAGATCCGATCCATAAGGAGTCTTGGAGTTTGTGTTCGTCCCATTTCCAGATGTGCTGAGAGGGACGAATTCCTCCTTCGACACCCATACCCATCATGTAAGCAGCGACATCCTTGGCGATAGGGATATCCAGACGGATGTCATTGACCTGAGTGGGCTTCGTAGCCATCACCGTAACGCTGAATTCAAGATGGCCGTCGAATTCCATTTGAGCACGGCAATCCATTATGAGCGTTGATGCGTGGCTTCTTGATTTCCAAGAGACAGCCCCCGACGCTTTTTTCAGGAAAGAAAAATCATCCGGCACCCACGGCCAGATAAGGTTTCGTGAAGCCTCGACGGTCATCTTGATGGGCTCAGATATGATGTCTGTAGCTTTTTCGACCAGGTGGGTAACTTCAGGTGCGAACAGGCTCTGGAGGCGTTCGGGAAATCCCGTTTCTCCCAGAGTTACCTTTCGTCCCAGGCAAGAAATCGTCCTGCCGCTAACAACCATCGGCGTAAAGGGTGCGACCGGGTCATCATTAATCGCGATTGTTGAATTCAACCATCGTAGCCGTGAGTACCGAGCGGGATCGCTGTCTCCCGAATCTGTCAAGACCTCCGGCTGAACGTTTAGACCGATCTTAATTCTTTGGGCTCTTAATCCTTCTGCGGTGATCGTGGCTTCTCCTTCATAATCCCCAGGGATAGTCTCTCTCGGAACCTGAATTCCTATCCACAATGCTTGCACTTTTCCTTTTTCAACTGTCAAGGATTTCTTGAACTTAAGGCCTTTAGCATCCACCCCGCCTGTGTTAAAGCAATTCAGAGCTGCTGAAGTGATCTTGACCCCTGTATTCCGGTTCCGCAAATCGCTGAAAACCACTTCAACATCAGTAATGGCCACACGGCTCGCAAAGAGCCCAATCTGAAAGGAATAATATTCGCCACGCAAGGCAAAGCCTTGAAATGAACTTGCAGCCCCCGTACTTATCCACCGCCAAGGGAGGTCGTCTTGCATCTTGATCGGATAAGAACGATCCTCAGGGAACATCAGGAAAGGTGCATCCGGATAACGCTTAATCAGGTCCGAAGTTTCCGCCGTGGTGGCAATGACCTCCATCGGATAAAAGCTATTGAATTCATCGATGGCTTGGATTTCCAGGACACGGGCTTTAGGAAGTAATTCCCACGGTCTTTTGACGAGACGATCGGCCGTCAGGCCATTGCTTGTAAGCCATGCCAGGAACATGAACTTATCACCGCTGGGAAGGAGGGGTCGAGGCTCAGGATAAATGTAGTCGGGATATGATCCCCAACTTTCGGTCTGCTCATGGGGAAGATAATAAACGAAGTAATCCCCCGGGGTCGTGGTCGGCTGAAAAACTAAATCGCCATATTCCCGCTGAATGTCTGCAGCCAAGAAGAACCTAAGCGGCCTTTCTGTCTTTGCATCGACAATAATCAGCCTTTTCTTATCTGGGTTGAAATCCCTGCGCCTCCAAGGGATATGAGCCCATATAGCGTCAGCCTTATCCGCCACATTGATTACCACCCGGTGGTTCCCAAATTTATCGGAATCCCAAGAGCCGATTCCAAACTTGATGTCTTCAGCCATAAGTGATGTGGGGACGATGATCAAGCAGCATAAGATATTTAATAGCCCGCGAAGGCTCGAGCGAGTTTCTGCTGAAAACGGACTCATAATACCTCCACTAGCATAAAGACCTTAATTGTGATAGAAAACTAGCTGTTCTATCTTCGGCCCTGTTGCGGTCCTCGTATGATGAGAGTGAGCTCATCTAAGGCCTTGCCTTCATCCTCGTTGATAAGAGTAGTCTTGGACCATTGGGCGATCTTCATATCGAGGTTTTCTGGTATCTCCTGTGCACCGCGCCCTCGATATGTGAGAACCCGCTGACGGGCCTGTTCCGCGAGTTTAGCGTTCTGCATCCTTTCGTATGAAATTCTCTGAAGAGTGTCCTGAATACGATAATCCGGATTATACGGCCTCCCTGTTCCCAAGTTTTCAGGATATTCTTTAGATTCTTCCAGCCATTTAATTGCCTGATTGTAACGGTCGGCCTTCATATCACTGAGAGCCTGGCAGATCAGAGATCGGACATAGAGCGCATGGACGTCCCGTTGTCCTTCATAAGGGAGTATTATGGCTTTTGCGAAAACGTGATAGCTATCAAGATAACGCCTGCTATTTAGTAGCGTTCGCGCCAAGTCCACCTTGATTGGACTTTGCTGAGGGAAGAGTCGGTTCGCCTTTTGAGCTAGGGCTAGGGCTTTATCGAACTCGCCCCTCTCATTCCGCAGTGCAATCAGGTGATGCCAGTTCCGCCAGTCTTTGCCGTCCAGGGCTAAGGCTTTTTCGAAATCGGCCGCCGCTTTTTGAATGTCTTTTGCTTTTTCCAGGTAGCCTCTCGTTATATAAAAAGGTGCGAAATCCGGCTTTTCGCCCAATCCAGCCATTTCGTGGAGGGCTTCATCACTCCTTATTTTCCCCCAAAGGATGAGACTCAGATAATAAGCCGCCTTCCAGCTTTCTGGAAGAGCACTCTTTGCCCAGGTGAAAACAGGGATGGATTCCTCCCGAAATGGAAAAACAAAGTAGGGGGATAACTCATTGGCTTTTTCAAGAAGTGCCCGGCTCTTAGCAGGATCCTGGTCTTTAATCAGATAGGCCTGCCAATACAATAGGGTTGGGTATTCAGACCCGGCAGCGAGCACCTTCAAGGCGTCTTCATCAAGACCCAACGTTACGTAGTACAATGCGGTCTCGAGGTAGGTCTCATGCGGCATTTCGTTCCTGATCATCGAACGGAACTCAGCGAGCGTCTCAGGGGAATCTTTAAGGAGATGAAGTTCAAACCTGGCGAGATGGTTGAGGGGATCGAGTTCTAAGAGTCTGGTCAAGACGCGATTGGCCTCGTCGAATTTTTTGAGCAAACGATAGGTTGTCGCCTGGACTTGAAGCGTCTTGATATTCGAAGTGTTATACTCGAGAGATCTCTGCGTATAATCCAAAGCCATATCCAAACGGCCCTCCAATAGAAATATCTCAGCCATTTGGCAATACGCGCCGGACCGGTAGTTAAGGGAGCGGGCCGCCCATCCCAGAGTTTCTTTAGCGTCGACAAGATGGCCGAGTTTTCTTGAAATGACAGCATAAACGTAATTGGCATCCGGATCATACATAACGAAATCCAAAGCTCTTTGGACATACGAAAGAGCTTTTTCATATTCTCCGCGCCAGGCAATGATCTCGGCAACACCGACAAGAGCACGCATGTGCAACGGCTCCTTGGACAGACAGGCCAAGTACTTGACAAGAGCTTGATCGTAATTTCTCTCTCTATGGAGCCTTTCGCCAGACTGGTATAACCCTTCAAGTGAGGTTTCATCGAAAATTCGGAAATTAAGTGGCCTCTTGATTAGATTGATATCAGGGTCATCTGAGTAAAAAAGCTTGTCTCCGACCTGGACCTGAAGAGTACCTTTTTCGACCTTTCGTCGCAGAACTTTTTTATAGACTTCCATCGGTTTCAAGGCAAGATGTTCTCTATGTATCTCCTGGCCCTTCGTGCGAACGATGATGTCCTCATCAATTTGTTGCAGGGCGCAAAAACCAAGGGATAGGACTTCGCCTTCGTTCTCAACGTTGAGGGCGCCAAATGGCGTGGCCTCAACCATCGGGCCGATTTTTTTGTATGGAAACCAAACTTCAGCCCAATGATCGGAGGAATAGGGCGCGAGGAAATCATGGTCTTCTTGAGTGAGCAGCCGACCCATCTGAGGCTCGAAATACTGACCATCGCTATCTGTAAGGAGACGTTCCCAAATCTCCCCCGAAGGGGCAAGTGACCAATGAAAAAATTTATGGCCGGGCATATCGTCGTAAAGAGCCCAGTGACCGAAACCGAATTGGGAACTATGCCAGTAACCGCCGACAAAATCTGTCCGCTTACCTGAGATGAAAAAGTCCCCGGGAACCTCTGAAAAACCATGGTTTTTATAAAAGGATAAGTCTCGACCGTCTTCCATTATCGGCCAAGGCCGTTCCGGGACATTGTAGTTGTGGCCGATATATGTCGTTCCAGGGAAGATAAACTCCAAGTCATCACTTACCTTATTCGCCGCATTCATCCACGTATAGTATGATTGGTGGAGGGGAGTTGGATTGTAATAGAGCGTTCGGGTCTCGAAAAAAGCTTTATCCGGCGGAATTGTGATGGTCACACTCCAATAAGTTCGAGAAGGGAGGTCCATTGTACCAACTACGCAGCTGACGCTGCCATCTGGATTATGGCGGAGGACATAGTCAACAGGCGAGGCCGTCCAGGGAGCGTGTCCGACAACTCCAAAGTTAAATTCGATACCTCCAGACGTCCAAGGTCCGCGGAGTGCAATCTGGCGGAATTTCCGGACACGGTTGTAGTATATAAAATCCTTATTCGTGCTTTTTTCAATAGCCCCAATGAGCTTCCCCCCTTCGGCCGGGAGAACCAAAACCTGGACATACGGATTTTCCATATGAACAACGTTCCAGACTTGATTCTTGCCATCCACGCTCATTTCGTCGATGAAATAATACGGGTAGATTTTCTGACCGCGGCCCCACATACTCGACCTGGTCATAATCGGAGTAGGGTCCCCTCCCGAATAAGGATACGTCTTGATAACTTGTTTTTCCTCCTTGATAGTAGCTTGTTGGGCTACTAAGGGAGTAACGACCACCAAGAGAAAAAATGCTAGAACGAGATTAACGGACTTTTTCATGTTGCCTCTTTTCTGAAAATATAAATTGGCATTCTCTTTTTAGTAGCAAACCAAGCCTCTTGATCTTCTCAAGAAGCACAGTTTGCGGCATAGTGATACGCCTGATTTCTTATCCTAATTTCAGCATTCCTGGTGCAGCGATCTGGCCTGCTACAGAAGCGCCCTCATCTATGAGACCCTGTGTGAGATTTTGAGCCTTGAATTTCTCATCTCTCAAAAAAAAGCGAGCTCCCCATACAAAATCGTTTACTTCTCCTTTTGCGATAAGGTTCAGTTGAAGATCTCCAGATCTCGATTTTATGTCGTTCTCGCTGACACTTACCTGAATCTCCTCAATATCTCCCTTATAATATCTTGGCGTCACCCATTGGCCGTCACGGGCCACTTGATACCAGCAATCTAGCCTTCCCCTTTCTATTAAGTTGGCAATCATCAAACCGCCTTATTGAACCTTCCTCACATTTCTTTTTTTGGGCACTAAACCTAGGACCAAAGACATTCGTCTTTGGGTGTCTTCCCCTATAGGGATCGTATTCATAATTTTTTCGGTTAAATCTGCCGCAATAGCAGTTCCTCTATAGCCAATAGCAAAATCCTTTGCTACTACCCTTAGTTCTTCTTGAATTTTCTCCCTTTCCATGACAATGGTTTGGTCTGCTATTTTTCTGTCTTGGACGACAATGCCGTCTTCAGCTATTGTTCTAATTGCCCAAAGTTTAGCTATAACCTCACAATCTCTAGCAGGGGAAGGGAACGGATATTTAAAAACTCCCCCTGACCGTACAATCATAGCTATTGGCCCTATCCCGTTAATGCAAGATTTACGCCTGCAAGAGATTCTTCATTATCATCAATAAGTTCCCCATAGATAATACCAGATATTTGCTTAGATAGAGCGGAGCGAACAACCAAAACCATTACTGTATTAAGCGCAAGCCTTATCATTTTTATGTCTTTCAAAGTTATGATTCGAGATAAACATTGAAAACTATTGATGTCAATAGATTTTGTTTCTGAATATATGTTTTATTACGCAAAATTATTATATTTATTTTTATATTTTTAGAAGCGCGAACCAACTACTGCGGCTGAGGTTCCTGCTTTTTTCTAATCTCGAGGTGGTTGATGAGCTTATGTTGAGGATGTAAACGAATCAGCAAAGGCTGTCGTTAATCTCTAGAACTAGCAAAATTGACAAATTAGGAGTGTTCATACTTTCCTAAGTTTGCTGCCTAAGTTTTAAGTATCGCCAACCCACGTTCTATGGCCTTCCTGAACATTCTCCCGTTCGATATAGCCACGGTCGGTAGACGAGTCTTCTGAGAACTCCACGAGATAACAAGTGTCCAAAGGGACCTAAAACTGTATGGGAAAGATACTGACCACTAAATTGTGGCGTCGGACCTCGCAGCTTATTCACTAGTACATGATCGTCGAGCAGATCTCCTTGGGATCGAGCTTGGAAAATCTTAGAATTGTAGCGACTCCTCAAGCCCATGTTTGAGAGAAATGTAGCTTGGGCAAAGCGTTCGCAGTTTTTTTCAAACCACCCAAGTCGTAGTACCCTTGGATTTCTTTTTGTTCGGTTTAAGATAGATCTCTTTCAGATATCCAGCGAAGTTCCGTTTCTTCTCATTGCGGAACCTTGACCAGGAAATTGCGTGTAAGATGAACCTTGTGTGCTTCAGAAAATACACAAGAGCTTCTTTTTTAGCGCCGCGTTGATTGCAGGCATGAGAGACCGAAATACCGAGATTGGCTCGCCTGAGACCGCGCTTTTTCAGCATCTGCAAGAATACCGGTCAGGAGTCCTGCGATTCGTCGAACATCGTCTCTACATGCTGGTTCTTCTCTTGCCTATCTTCCACCCCTCTCAGGTCATTTTTCGGCGGAAGAATTCATTTATGTATTAAAATCGTCTGGATATTTCCTCATTGTATTTGTTTTGGTCAGTCCCTGGAGTTGAATCTCTCTTCCTTAAAACTCTTGGCAAAGCATCTTGGCCTCTTTAACGATTGGGCTTCAAGAGGACATTTTTATCTCGAGAATGGATGATAGAAGCAGTTAACTTCAAGAACTCACGGATTTTCGGATGAAGGGCTTCATCTTTGGGCATAAGCTTTTGTAAAAGAGGAACAAAAATAATTCATACTCATAAAATGAGAAACATAAATCTTTGGATATAATCCATGTCAACTAGCTTTAGCAAAATCTAAGAAAAACTTTTTTTATTACTTTCCTACGATATAAAGAGCCCCTTTTCAAATTATCAGAAGATAATAGGAAAATCCTTAATTACCCTTTGCATGGAACAAAAGCAAAGTACCTAACATATCGTATTGGAAGGGCATTCAATAAAATTTTATAACATGGCTACCGAGTGTGGAATATCTTTATTCCATTTTCAGGGTTCCTTTGATAACAATCGTTTACGATTTTAATCATGCTACCGTCATTCTCTTCCATGGATTGAACCATTTTGAATTGAACCCGGGTTCGATCGATATTTTGCCCCTCTCGGTGGATCTTAAAATAGGTGTCTCCTTCGAGGTAGTCGGTTAAAAATCTAATTCCTATCTCAAACGTGATTAGCCTCGATGAAAATGGCATATATTCAATCTCTGTTCGCGTCAACATACTGCTGGCGGAAGCTAGATAACCCTGTGTGATGGCTTCGAACATATCCATTCGAGCCTGGACTTTAGATAGGTCTCGCTCGTCTTCTGCTGTTGGGCTAGTAGTCGTCCGAACCATATCTCCGAAATCATAAAGTGACAAACCAGGCATAACGGTATCCAGGTCGATAACACAAATTCCCTCAGATGTTTCATTGTCCATCATTACATTGTTCAATTTAGAGTCGTTGTGGGTTATGATTTCGGGGATAGATCCGTCATGCTGAAGATTAAGCAGCGTGTCGACCATACCTTCACGATTAAGCGCGAAGCTAATTTCCTCTTTGACGTTCTGCGCTCTGTTTAGAGAATCGGTTTCAATGGCTGAGACAAGCGCGTCAAATCTTGCGCGCGTATTGTGGAATCCTGGGATGGTTTCAACTAGACGTTGGCCTGGAAGGTTGCAGAGGTCTTTCTGAAAACGGCCGAAGGCCCGCGCTGATTCATAGGCTTGCTTTGCGGTCACGACCTGATCGTATGTCTTGGCGTTCTCAATAAATAGGTATGTACGCCAATAGTTTCCATATTCATCGCGATAGTACGAGTTTCCATCGATAGTTGGCACTAACGTGATGACCCTACGGGTAACGTCTGATGTGGAAGCGATGATAAGTTTCTGATATAGGTGATTTGTTACACGTGAGATATTATCCATAAGCGAATCTGGATCTTTAAATATGGCGTGATTGATCCTTTGGTGTATATAGCGTACAGCCCTCCCGGCCTGGTCATACCAGGCTGCATATGTATCATTGATGTGACCACTGCCATAGGATTCAGCCGAGAGGAAGTCCCCCCGCATTTCAAAATTTTTAGAAATTTTCTTTAGGTCATGCCTCATGATGGATTCGCCCAATGAATTGGTCTATTTTTCATGCTAGAAAATCCTTTGTGATCCTCTCTCCGTTTCTCGTCCTTATGTCAGCAACTCTATTTTCGAAACGCTACCGCCGTTTGGGGTAATTGGGAATCCTTTCGGCAAGACTTCCACCACCCCTTACCTCTTTGACCAGGCGGCTTCCTCGAAACCGGAAGCCGGGAGACCGGACAACGGGGAATCGCGTTGCTCAAAAAATTTCTTTCCCTTCCTCCGACCGCCTCGATACCAAATATGAAATTACTATTTAAAACAGAATCGATTTTTTGTCAAACTTTTTTCTTTGGCCTTAAAAATAGACGCGGAAAGAGGTGAAAAACATATCGGGATAGGTGCCGAACTCGGATCTGAAAAGCAGTGGGCCGGAAGTGAGCGGGTCGGGGGCAAGCGCCGGGTTTTTCCCCCAGCCAAGATAGGCCCCGGCGGCTAAGTAAATGTTCTCGGCGATATTGTATTCGAGCGTAGGCGAGACGACTAAAGACCAGTCGCTGAGGTTCAGGATGACGAGGCCGGTCAAGGAGAGGAGAGGCGTGAGCTGATAGGTCGAGCCGACGTTCAGGTAGTGCTTGCCCAGAAGATAGACCGAGCCGTCTCGATATGCCGTTTGGCCGAAGAGTCCGTTATATTTCTGGGGGTCGCTCTCGCCGGCCGAGTTGAAATGGTACTCGACGAAGCCGTAGGTTTTGCTGTTGAAGGTGTAATCCAGGCCGGTT
>Ga0172366_10003954_pt1 | contig 11677 bp, 20 predicted proteins | sample LakKivSesite69cm_FD_114533 | JGI IMG/M metagenome (GOLD analysis project Ga0172366, IMG submission 114533) | Sediment microbial communities from Lake Kivu, Rwanda - Sediment site 69cm | ecosystem: Environmental > Aquatic > Freshwater > Lake > Sediment | place: Rwanda: Western Province, Lake... | reverse complement strand
GTTGCGGGAGTTGCTGAACAAGTACAACTTTCCTGGGGATGAGATTCCGATAGTGCGTGGCTCGGCGTTGGTGGCTCTGGAGTCCAAGTCAACGGACCCCGATGCCCCGGAGTACCGCTGCATCTGGGAGTTGATCGAGGCGGTAGACCATTACATTCCGACCCCGCAGCGGGATGTGGAGAAGCCTTTCCTGATGCCGATTGAGGATGTGTTTGGCATCAAAGGGCGCGGCACGGTGGTGACGGGGCGTGTGGAGCGCGGGCAGGTGAAGGTGGGCGATGAGGTGGAGATCATCGGCCTGCGCGAAGACGTCCGTCGGACGGTGGTGACGGGGGTGGAGATGTTCCGCAAGACCCTGGATGCGGGCATTGCTGGGGACAACATCGGCTGCCTGTTGCGGGGCATCGAGCGCAACGAGGTGGAGCGGGGGCAAGTGCTGGCCCAGCCCGGGAGCATCAAGCCGCACACGCAGTTCTTGAGCGAGGTGTACGTGTTGAAGAAGGAAGAAGGAGGGCGGCACACGCCGTTCTTCAGCGGCTATCGGCCACAGTTCTACATCCGCACGATGGACGTAACGGGTGCCGTGGAGTTGCCGGAGGGCGTGGAGATGGTCATGCCTGGGGACAACATCCAGATGAAGGTCAAGCTGATTGTGCCGGTGGCCTTGGAATCAGGATCACGCTTTGCGATCCGTGAAGGCGGCCGCACGGTCGGCGCTGGCGTGGTCACCAAGATCCTGGAGTAAGAGGAGGTAAAGGGCGCCGACACACCGTCGGATCCCAAAAGCGTATGGCCAAGCGACAGCGAATCAGGATCAAACTCAAAGCATACGATCATCGGCTTCTAGATCAATCGGCGCGGCGTATTGTAGAGACAGCAGAGCAGACAGGGGCAGCAGTGGTTGGCCCGGTGCCTTTGCCAACCAAGATCGAAAAGTTCTGTGTGGTGCGTTCACCGTTCATTGACAAGGACTCACGCGAGCAGTTTGAGATTCGTACCCACAGGCGTCTGATTGACGTGCTGGAACCAAACGCCAAGACCGTAGAGACTCTGATGAAGCTCAACCTGCCGGCAGGTGTTGACATCGAGATCAAGATCTAGCGGACGGCCTGATTTAGCTGCAAACAGATCTCTAGGGTCTGTAAAAGGGACTTGGCGTCGCCCTGAAACGCTCGACGTTCGAATGAACTGAGCCTAAAGGGTTGGCGAATTAGGAGACCATGTGCGTGAAGCTCACGCTGTGGCTCCCAAATTCTTGGAGTAAACATGGCAACTAGAGAAGGATTGCTGGGACGAAAAATAGGCATGGGCCGCATCTTCGATGAGCGTGGTGAAGTTGTGCCCATCACGGTAATCGAAGTGGGGCCCTGTTACGTCACTCAAATTAAAACCGTGGACAAGGATGGCTACAACGCTATCCAGTTAGGATTTGGGATGGCGAAACGGCTCAACAAACCTAGCCGGGGCCACTTGAAGCATCTGTCCCCCCTGCAGTATCTGCATGAGTTACACACGGATGATGTGACACGCTATCAACTGGGTCAGATGTTGGATGCAAGCCTGTTTAAGGTTGGCGAGTTGGTGGATGTGGTCGGTATTTCAAAAGGTCGCGGCTTTGCTGGGGTGATGAAGCGCCATGGATTCGCTGGGGGGCCTATGACGCGCGGTCAATCAGATCGGCAGCGACATCCCGGTGCTATAGGGACTAGCAATACACCTGGCTGGGTCGAGAAGGGCCGACGCATGGGCGGGCACATGGGAAATACACGGACCACGGTGCAGAATTTGCGTGTAATAATGGTAGATCCAGAGCGCAATCTGCTAGCTGTAGAGGGTGGTGTGCCTGGGGCAATGAAGGGTCTGTTGTTCATTAAGAAGGCTGTCAAGCAATAGTCAGCGGGCAGTTCGTCTTTGGGCATTCGCTTTCAAGGAGACTTGAAGATGCAAGTCAGTGTTCGTAATATGGCCGGTGAGGCAGTCAGTGAAATAGAGTTGCGCGATGACATCTTTGGTCTGAAGCCGCATGAGGCAGTTATGCATCAAGCTGTGCTGCGGCAGTTAGCCAATGCGCGTCTGGGCACCGTGGATACCAAGACCAGGAGCGAAGTCAGTGGTGGCGGGAGGAAACCTTGGCGGCAAAAGCATACCGGCCGCGCGCGCCAGGGCAGCATTCGCGCCCCCCACTGGAAAGGAGGCGGCGTAGTTTTCGGCCCGCATCCACGCTCTTATCGCTTGCGTATGCCGCGTAAGATGCGGCGTCTGGCCCTGAAGTCAGCTCTTTCTGCTAAAGCGGCCGAAAACAGCATTGTCCTGCTCGATGATCTGGTTCTGGAGACGCCCAAGACCAAGGACATGCTGGCTGTCCTTGACAATTTGCATGTTGATTCGAGCGCATTGATCCTTCTATCAGAACGCGACGTGAATATTGAAAAGTCTACCAGTAACATACCCGATGTCAAGACGCTACATGCCAGTTGTCTGAACGTTATAGATGTCCTTAATTATGATACCTTGATATTGCCCGTGAAGGCTCTCGCGGTTATTGAGCGGATTCTGGGGTGACCGGAGAGGCCTCTAATATTCCGAGGCAATGAAGGAGAGTTGTATCTACCATGGACCCTTATGAAATTCTAAGACGCCCGATTGTGACAGAAAAGTCTAATCTGCAAGCGGAGTATCTTCATCGCTATACTTTTGAGGTAGATGTTCGCGCCAATAAGCATCAGATCAAGGATGCGGTGGAGCGGATATTCAATGTGCAAGTCCTAGCCGTTAACGTAATGAACGTTCGTGGCAAACAGCGTCGGTGGGGCAGGATTGTGGGACATACCAAGGACTGGAAAAAAGCCATTGTGACTTTGGCTCCCGGGCAGACCATCCAGTTCTTTGAGGGAGTCTAATCGGTCAAGGTGTGATAGGGTGCATCAAACGTAATACTCTGAGGAATGGCGTATCATGGCAACTAAAGTTTACAAACCCACTTCACCTGGTCGGCGTGGGATGACCGGTGCTACTTTCGAGGAAATCACTGCCGCTGGACCTGAGCGTTCACTGGTCGTTCCGTTGCGCAAGAAAGCGGGGCGCAATGCCCGAGGGGTCGTCACAGTGCGGCATCGTGGCGGTGGCCACAAGCAGCAGTATCGCGTGCTTGATTTCAAGCGCGACAAGATCGGCATACCAGCGCGGGTGGATTCCATTCAATATGATCCTAATCGCTCGGCACGTATTGCGCTCCTGGTTTACGCTGATGGTGAGAAACGCTATATCATCGCTCCTCTGGAAGTAAAGGTGGGCGATATATTGATGTCTGGGCCATCTGCAGAGATCCGTCCTGGCAATACCTTGCCCATTGAGAAGATTCCACTGGGTACGTTGATTCACAATATCGAGTTGGAGCCTGGTCGGGGTGGGCAGTTAGTGCGATCTGCTGGTTCATCGGCGCAACTGCTGGCTAAGGAGGGCAGCTACGCTCAGATACGGCTGCCTTCTGGTGAGGTGCGGCTAGTCCATACCCGTTGCTTGGCCACAATTGGGCAGATAGGCAATGTGGACCATGGCCATATTAAGCTAGGGAAGGCTGGTCGCTCGCGGTGGTTGGGCGTGCGCCCATCTGTTCGTGGGTCGGCTATGACGCCCCGGGATCACCCGCATGGTGGTGGAGAGGGCAAGGCCCCTATTGGCATGCCCTCGCCCAAGAGCCCTTGGGGTAAACCAACCCTTGGAGCTAAAACACGCCGTCGCAAGCAAACTAAGAAGATGATTGTCCGCCCCCGGCAGAAGAAGAGTCATTAGTACTATGGTAGTCACTGTTCAATTGCTATTGTGAGATGAGGAGTTTAGGATATGTCCAGATCACTCAAGAAGGGGCCCTATGTAGATGCCAAGCTATTGCGCAGGATAGAGGCGATGAACCGGTCAGGCGAGAAACGCGTTATCAAGACCTGGTCCCGCGCTTCTACCATTTTCCCGCAGATGGTTGGGCATACAATAGCAGTGCACGACGGGAGACGCCATGTACCCATCTACATTACTGAGAACATGGTGGGGCACAAATTGGGTGAATTCACACCCACGCGCTATTTTCGCGGGCACAGCACCAAGGAGAAGGTTGCACTGTAAGAGATGGTTGTTACTCATGCCGTGGATAATGAGGAGATTCAGGGAGCATTGTCTTAGGAGAGTTGTGAATGGACATCGAAGTTAGGGCTGTAGCGAAGTATGTGCATATGTCGCCTCAAAAGGTAAAGCTGGTAGTGGACATGGTGCGTGGCAAGGGCGTGAGCGAAGCTCTTACGATACTCAAATACTCGACCAAATTGGCAGCGCAACCTGTAGCGAAGGTGATAAGATCAGCAGCCGCCAATGCTGAAGAAAACTATGGCCTCTCGCCAAATGACTTGTACGTAGCACAGATCTATGCTGATGAGGGGCCTACCCTCAAGAGAGGACGGTTTGGCGCACGGGGACGTTTCAAGCCCATTCTGAAGCGGTCCACACACATCACAGTGGTACTAGGGGGCCTGGAAGGGGCTACACATTAAATGGTAAGTGTACGTTGGTCAACGGCCAATCAGATTGAGGATCTATGCGAAAATAGCAGGCTCGGCTTCCATGCCTGGCCATGCAATGGCATGGGAGTTGCCTTAGCTGACTTCTAAGGAGGAACTGGTGGGGCGAAAGGTACACCCGTTAGGCTTTAGGCTTGGTTACAACAAAGATTGGTACGCACGCTGGTACGCTGAGGGTAGGCGCTATACAGAGTTGCTGCACGAGGATCTGGCGATCCGGCGTATGATCCATCGGGACCTGGCACAGGCAGCGATATCGAGAATAGAGATCGAGCGTTTCCCTAGGCAAATTAGGGTCACCATCTACTCTGCTAAGCCGGGGGTAGTTATTGGGCGCAAGGGCACTAACGTCAACGTTTTGCGTTCGCAGTTAGAGGAATTGACCAAGAAAAAGGTGTGGGTGGAAGTCGCCGAGATAGAAAGGCCCGAGCTGGAAGCAGCACTGGTGGCCGACAGCATCGTTGAGCAGTTAGAAAAGCGTGTATCACACAAGCGGGCCATGAAGCAAGCTGTCTCACGCGCTATGCGTGCAGGCGCTAAGGGGATCAAGATAGCGTGCAGCGGACGGTTATCTGGCGCTGAAATGGCGCGTCGTGAATGGGTACGTGATGGTCGTGTACCTTTGCAAACATTGCGGGCTGACATAGACTATGCTTCCAGGGAAGCCCTGACCACACTGGGACGAATTGGGGTCAAGGTTTGGGTTTATCGTGGGGAACTGTTGCCAAAAGGTCAGGAAACGGAGGAAGTGCCTGCACCTGTGGCTGAGGCCTAGGGTCTGGCATCAGGTTACCATTTTTGTTGAGGAGAATTCTTCATGTTGATGCCCAAGAGGGTCAGATATCGCAAAACTCAGCGAGGTCGGCTTAAAGGCCGCGCAACCCGAGGCAACACCCTAGCTTTTGGTGAGTACGGTTTGCAAGCTCTTGAGCCACACTGGGTAACGAGTCGCCAGATCGAGGCTGCGCGGCGGGCAGTTGTGCGCTATGTCAAACGCGGCGGCAAGTTGTGGATACGTATCTTCCCCGATAAGCCAGTGACAGCTAAACCGGCAGAGACACGTATGGGTGGCGGCAAAGGAGCATTGTCCCATTGGGTTGCGGTGGTCAAACCTGGTCGCGTCTTATTCGAGATTGCTGGAGTACGCGAAGAGACTGCACGAGAGGCTTTTCGTCTGGCGGCAAACAAATTGCCCATTCGCACGCAATTCGTCACCCGGGAGGACTTTGCTGCGGGGGGTGAGGCATCATGATTCGAGCCAAGGAACTGCGGGCGATGACCAATATCGAATTGAATCAGAAGTTACACGAGGCATACCAGGAACTGTTCAACTTGCGTTTCCGCCAGGCAGCAAAGCAGGTCGAAGACACCAGTCGCATTCGTGTGGTGCGGCATGACATCGCGCGGATCAGGACAATCATGCGTGAGCGAGAGCTACAGGCGGAGCAGGAGGGATAGGCACATGAGAAGGCAACGTAAGAGCATGATTGGACGCGTTGTCAGCGACAAAATGGATAGGACGGTCGTCGTTGCCGTAGAAACACTCAAGCGTCACCGCCTGTACGGAAAGACCATTCGAAGCGTTAAGCGGTACAAGGCCCATAACCAGGACAATGCTAGTCACAGCGGCGATTTGGTGCGCATCGAAGAAACCAGGCCTCTGAGCAAGGAGAAGCGCTGGATCGTAGTTGAGGTACTGGAGCGGGCGCAATGATTCAAACATTCAGCAGACTCAAAGTTGCCGACAATACAGGTGCCCGGGAGATTATGTGTATCAAAGTGTTGGGGGGCACGCGCAGGCGCTATGCTTATGTGGGTGACATAATTGTGGCGTCGGTCAAAGTGTCAACGCCTGACAGTGTGGTGAAGAAAGGCGAGGTTGTGCATGCAGTTATTGTGCGCACGGCCAAAGAGTATGGTCGCCCAGATGGGTCGTATATCCGCTTTGACGAGAACGCAGCAGTGATCCTGGATAAAGAACAGAATCCCAGAGGCACGCGCATATTTGGTCCTGTGGCCCGTGAGTTGCGGGAAAAAGGTTTCATGAAGATTGTCTCCCTGTCGCCAGAGGTTCTGTGACATCCGCGCAGAGCTTGGGTTGAAGTATTGGTCAGGTGTTGATGGGGAGCAATTCCGGCGTGAGGTAAATGGGCAATGAAGATTAGAAAAGGCGATACTGTCGAAGTGATGTGTGGGGATGACAAGGGCATAAGGGGGACTGTGCACCGCGTTATCATAGGCCGCGAGGTTTTGCGCCGCCGTGGGCAGAAAGGCAAAAGCCGCGCCGGGACTGATCACAACGGCGATCGTGTAGTAGTCTCCGGCGTCAACCTGGTAAAGAAACATCAACGGCGCACCGGCGATGTGCAAACCCAGGTTGGCATCATTGAACGCGAAGCACCCGTTCATATCTCTAATGTAGCCTTGGTGTGTCCACACTGTCAGAAGCCCACCAGAGTAGGATACCAGATGCTAGAGACTGGCGGCAAGGTTCGCGTCTGCAAGCGTTGCCACCAGACCATTGACTAGCAGGCTGCTGAGGAGAGCAAGGTCATGTCAAGAATGCCGAGACTGAAGGAGCGTTTTGTATCTGAAGCCGTTCCAGCCATGCAGCGCGAATTTGGCTACCGGAATGTTATGCAAGTGCCGCGACTGGTTAAGGTTGTAGTTAATGTTGGGTTGGGAGAAGCTTTGCAGAATGTGAAGGCTCTCGACGCGGCAACCAGGGATATTACTACTATTACGGGCCAGAAACCGGTCATTACCAGAGCCAGGAAATCCATAGCCACATTCAGGCTGAGGGCTGGCAACCCCATTGGGTTGAAAGTCACTTTGCGTGGGAAACGCATGTATGATTTTCTGGACCGTCTGTTCAACATTGCCTTGCCGCGAGTGCGAGATTTTCGGGGTGTCTCTCCGGATTCCTTCGATGGCCGGGGGGGCTATACGCTAGGCCTACGTGAACAGCTTGTCTGGCCCGAAATTAATTATGATACGATAGATAAGGTTCGTGGTATGGAGATCACTATCGTTACCACAGCCAAGACTGATGATGAGGCTCGTCACCTGTTGCAGTTATTGGGCATGCCTTTCGGGAAGAGCTGAGCTATATGGTGAGCATGGCAAGGGAGAGCGGAATTGGCTAAGAAGTCAATGATTGCGCGCGAAACACGACGTAAGTATGCGATACGCGTTCACAACCGCTGCCAGAAATGTGGTCGCCCACATGGCTATATGAGGCGATTCAAACTGTGTCGGATTTGCTTCCGCGAACTGGCAGTGAGGGGTGAGATTCCTGGAATTGTCAAGTCCAGTTGGTAATGTGCACGCAGGTTGCCGAATTCTAACTTTGATTCGGATGATATTGGGGTGTACTCTAAGGGGAGAGTTTTTATGAGTGTAACTGATCCTATGGCCGACATGTTGACGCGCATAAGAAATGGGCTGGCTACGCGGAAGCGCTATGTCGTTGTCCCGTCTTCGAAGTTGAAGGTGGAACTGGCTCGCGTGCTCAAGGCAGAGGGCTACATTGATCACTACGATGTTACCAAGGATCGCCCTCAGCCTATGCTGCGCATACAACTCAAGTACACGGAGGGTAACAGGCCTGTACTGTCTGGCCTGCAGAGGGTTAGCAAGCCAGGCCGGCGTGTCTACACCAAGCGACAACACATCCCCCTGGTTCTAAGCGGTATGGGTATTGCTGTGCTCTCTACCTCGCGGGGCATTATGACTGGCAAGAAGGCACATCGGCTAGGACTCGGTGGAGAAGTACTCTGTTACATTTGGTAGACAAGAGGCACAGTGCTGGTTGGTCCTCTATTTCATGACCAAGGCTAGTCGGCTGGTTAACCAAAGCTGGAGGTGGAGGAATGTCACGCATAGGTCGTTTGCCCATATCACTCCCCAGGGGAGTGCAGGTGAATATTGATGGCCAATCTGTCACAGTCAAAGGTCCTAAGGGAGAGATTCGTCGCGATTTCGATCCGCGGATGCAAATTGTGCTGCAAGAAGGTCAACTGATGGTGACCCGTCCCAGTGACCATGGCCCGGTGCGATCGTTGCATGGACTGACTCGCGCTTTGCTGGCTAATATGGTGGCAGGAGTATTCACCGGTTTTCGCAAGTCGCTGGAAGTTGTTGGCGTTGGCTATCGGGCTGAGTTGCAGGGGAACGACCTGGTACTGCAGGTGGGCTATTCGCACCCGGTCAGATATACCCTTCCTAAGGGGATCACTGTTATGGTAGAACAGGGCAACCGCATTATCCATATTGATGGTATTGACAAGGAGTTGGTTGGCGAAGTTGCGGCCGAGATCAGAGCCATACAGCGGCCAGAACCCTATAAGGGGAAGGGTATTCGTTATCTCGGGGAGTACGTGCGACGTAAGGCTGGCAAAGCCGGCAAAGCAACTGTGAGCTAACCTGCTGCGCTGAGTTTATCTTTTTAGACCTCGGGTTTGGAAACCTTTGGGATCTTTGGGCAAGGAGTCATAAATGGCTGAACTAAAGGGTACTGAGTCGGCGCGCCAGAAAAGGCATAGGAGAATACGTGTGCGCGTGAATGGTACAGCAGAGTGCCCTCGCCTGAACGTTTTTCGTAGCTTGCGGCATATATACGCACAGCTTGTTGATGATACTATTGATCACACCATAGTTTCTGCATCCACGCTGGATGTGGAGGTTCGCCAACAGCTTGGGGGCCTGAACAAGGCAAAGCAAGCCGAGTTGGTGGGTAAGGTGTTGGCCCAACGCGCCCTGGAAAAAGGTGTGAAGCACGTCGTTTTCGACCGTGGTGGATACAGGTATCATGGACGTGTCAAGGCGCTTGCCGAGGGAGCGCGGGCGGGAGGGCTAGAGTTCTAGCCTAGCCCTTAGCGTGAAGGCCTTCAAGGTTTGCTTAGACACGCCAAAGGTCTAAGCAGTTCGAAAGTGAGGGATCAATGACGGGTGAGTTTGAGCGTGAATTCGAGGAATCCGAAGCGGAAGAAGCATTACAGGAACGTCTTATCCACATAGACCGTGTGGCCAAGGTGATCAAGGGTGGCCGGCACTTCGGATTTCGGGCCCTTGTCGTTGTTGGCGATGGTCAGGGTAACGTGGGTGTTGGTCTGGGTAAGGCTCGAGAGGTTCCGGATGCCATCCGCAAAGGCATCGAGCGGGCTAAGAAGAGCATGGTGAAGATACCGCTGTCTGGTTCCACCATCCCACACCAAGTCGTATCCAAGTTTGGCGCGGCGGAGGTCCTGCTTAAGCCCGCTTCACCGGGCACTGGTGTGATTGCTGGCGGCGGTGTGCGGGCTGTTCTGGAAGTAGCGGGGATCAAAGATATCCTGACCAAATCCTTGGGCAGTTCAAACGCCCTGAACGTTGTGTACGCCACAATGCGTGGCTTGCAACAGCTCAAGGATATCGAAGTAGAGGCACGGCGGCGCAACAAGAACATGAATGACCTCACTGCACCTTGGAGGAAGAAGGATGCCTAGGAAAAAGACTCCAACCAGGAAGTTGCGCATAACCTATGTCAAAAGCTCGATTGGCTACTCGCAGCAGCAGAAAAGCACGATTCGTTCCTTGGGGCTGAAGCGTGTAGGTGAAGCAGTTGAGCACAAAGATACGCCTGTCGTGCGCGGAATGGTAGCCAAAGTGCGACACCTGGTGCGGATAGAGGAGATTGTGGGCTAGCTGAGGTTGTGGGGAGAGACAAGGATGAAACTACACGAATTGCACCCTTCCAAGGGAGCTCATAAAGGGAAGAAGCGAGTAGGTCGAGGCACAGCTTCTGGACATGGCAAGACGGCTGGACGTGGGACCAAAGGACAGAATGCTCGTTCGGGCGGGTCTGTCCGTCCCTATTTCGAAGGCGGTCAGTTGCCACTGGTGCGGCGCCTTCCCCACAAGCGTGGCTTCACTAACATCTTCAAAGTGAAGTATAGCGTGGTAAATCTCGACCGCTTGGCTGGTTTTCGCAAGGGCAGCAAGGTTGACCCTGAGGCTCTGGCAGAAGCAGGCATCATTAAGTCTTCTGTCAAACTAGTTAAGATTCTGGGGAGAGGCGAGTTGAAGCATGCCTTGACGGTCTCGGCACACAAGTTTTCGGCCAGCGCCAGAGAGAAAATCGAGGCGGCAGGTGGAACGGTTGTGGAGTTGGAATAGCACAGTGGCGAGCTATCCGCTAACAGACATGGAGGAATCATGTTGCGAGCCGTATCTAATGCTCTGAAACTGCCGGATCTACGACGGAAGCTGACCTTTACCTTTTTCATTCTGGTTGTCTTCCGTCTGGCAGCGCATGTGCCGGTGCCTGGCATTGACCCTGAAGGGTTGCGCAAGATATTCGAAGCTAACCAGTTGCTGGGCTTGTTGGACATGTTCTCGGGTGGGGCTATGTCCAACTTCTCGGTGATGGCGATGGGCGTTTATCCCTACATCACGGCTACCATTATTTTGCAGTTGCTACAGCCGATTATTCCGGCGCTCGAAGAACTGGCTAAGGAAGGCGAAGCTGGTCGCAACAAACTCAATCAGTACATGCTCTTATTGACTATTCCATTGGCTGCTTTGCAGGGATTTAGTCAGGCTACCCTCTTGCAACGGGGTGGTGCTCTGACTAACTTTGGGCTGTCCCGTGCCACCCTACTGCCTACGCTGGCTACGCTGGCTACACTGACGGCAGGTACTATGTTCGCTATTTGGTTAGGTGAGCTAATTGATGAGCAGGGTATCGGCAATGGCATATCGTTAATCATTTTCAGCGGCATCGTGGCGGATGTCCCTGGGCGTGTAGGGGAGCTCATTCTGGGCAATCCCCTGGGGCTGTTGATCTTTATTCTGATTACTGCTGTGACCATCGTTGGTATTATTTTCATCCAAGAGGGGCAACGCCGTATTCCCGTGCAATATGCCAAACGGGTGCGTGGCACCAAGGTCTATGGTGGACAGAGCACGCACATTCCTTTGCAGGTGAACTCAGCAGGCATGATACCGCTCATTTTCGCCGTTTCGATCATGCTCTTGCCAGGTGTGGTATCCAGTTACTTTGTTGACTCTCAAGTGACCTGGGTGGCGAGTATTGCTAAAACTGTCTCGTCAGTGTTCAGTTCTGCGGG
>Ga0172366_10003949_pt1 | contig 11688 bp, 14 predicted proteins | sample LakKivSesite69cm_FD_114533 | JGI IMG/M metagenome (GOLD analysis project Ga0172366, IMG submission 114533) | Sediment microbial communities from Lake Kivu, Rwanda - Sediment site 69cm | ecosystem: Environmental > Aquatic > Freshwater > Lake > Sediment | place: Rwanda: Western Province, Lake... | reverse complement strand
ATATATTGCGAAATTAATATTAACCAAAAAGATGCCCGAATAAGAGAAAGATATCTGAAGTCTGGCATGGGTAGAAGATACCTTAAAAACAGACTAAAATTCTTTTTCGCCAAGGGTTTCTAACGGGGTGAAGAAATACGCGTGCAAACAAACCCATAAAGGCCGGACTGCCTACCGCACGCCAAGCGTGTTTAGGTATCAATCCGTGCTTAAGAATTTAAGAAATAAGAATAAATATGCGCACAGGCATCGCTAGTTTTCCCTTGGATTATGGCACTTGTCCGAGATGGTTATTTGAGAGAATGACCCGACTCTCGCGTTCAATTGTTCAGGCAATAGTTTCTGAATTCGGAGCAGAAGAATTTCTGAAAAGATTATCCGACCCGATCTGGTTTCAATCCTTTGGCTCGGTTCTGGCCTTTGACTGGAATAGTTCGGGATTGACTACCACTACTACCGGGGCATTAAAGGCCGGAATATATGGTTTGGAAAAAGACCTCGGATTTTTTATTTGCGGCGGGAAAGGAAAAACTTCACGAAAAACACCAGCTCAAATTATTGAGTGGGCGGATAAATTAAATTTTTCCCAGAATTTAGCTGATAAATTGGTTTATTCTTCAAAAATCAGCGCCAAAGTTGATAATACCGCAATTCAAGATGGTTTTCAGCTTTATCATCATACCTTTCTTTTTACCAAAAAAGGTAATTGGGCAGTGATTCAACAGGGGATGAATGAACAAGTTGGCCAAGCCAGACGTTACCATTGGCTTTCGGACAAGGTTTCGGATTTTATAGAAGAACCACATACGGGAATTTCTTCCAATATTAAAGTAAAACCTTTAAATTTAACTGCCAAGCAAAGCAAGAAAAATAAAGAAGTCAGCGCGGAATTGGTAAAAGATGGTTTTAATACTTTGGTTAGTGATTTGGAGCTAATAAGACAAAAACAAACTGGCCAAGCCAGTTTGTTCAAAACTTTAGAAATGCCTGATGATACTGTTTTGCCGCAATTGACTGGTGATTTGGACTTTACAAAAAGTAAATATTTAAATAAGATTTTATTTCGGGTTCACGAAAAGTCGCCAGCTAATTTTGAGCAAGTTTTAATGAGTGAAGGAGTTGGACCAATGACGATCCGGGCATTGTCTTTGGTTTCTGAATTGATTTATGGTGCCAAGCCATCTTATGAAGACCCGGCCCGTTATAGTTTTGCTTTTGGCGGTAAAGATGGAGTTCCTTTTCCAGTAAATCGGCCGGTTTATGATAAAACCTTGGATATTATTGAAAAAGGAATTAAAAAAGCCCAAATTAGTTATAAGGAAAAAGAAAAAGCTCTCCGTCGTTTTATGGAGAGCCTTTAGGTTTGACTTTGAGGACAGCCAGTGAATCGGGGATACTGTAATTTCTGGTTCGGCTAACTTTTGCGCCTTTTGTTATCGCTTGTTCTGGGCTTTTTGCCCAGATTCCTGCAACAAAAATAGGGGTTTTGTCAGAGCTGTTGCGATATAGCCAAACATAGTATTTATGAAAGGAAGGATCAACTAGTGGATGTCCTCGAAAGTGTAATTTTAATTGTTCCGTCATTTTTCCTCCTCATCCATAATTCTATCATAATTAACTAAAAAAGTCAACCCCAGCACCAAATTTTGCGAGACGCGAGATAGCACACGGCAAAATTGATGCGGGGCAAGGTATGGGAAAAATACAAAAAATTAGAGAGCAAAGAAAAATGGAGGAAATATTTCAGCAAGAGGTTAAGCATAAGAAGAAAAAAAGAATAGAAATCATTCTGATTATTGGGGTTTTGGTCATAGTTATTGGCATAGGCGCTATTTTTTATTTTTCACGTCTAGCCAAAGAAAAGAATTTTGTCAGCGCCACCATTCAAACTGCTAAAGGAAACATTGAATTGGAACTTGATAAAAAATCAGCGCCAAAAACCGTGGAAAATTTTGTGAAATTAGCTAAAGATGGATTTTATGATGGGACAAAATTTCATCGAGTAGTTGAAGATTTCGTGATTCAAGGCGGCGACCCTCTCAGCAAAGATGATAATCCAGATAATGACGGTACTGGTGGACCAGGTTATACTTTTGATGATGAAATTAATCCTAAATCTCTCGGTCTTTCTAACGAAACAATAAATCAATTGGAATATCAGGGTTATAAATTCAATTATTCTCTGAAATCCATTCCTCACAAACTCGGAACTATTTCTATGGCTAATTCAGGCCCCAATACCAATGGCAGTCAATTTTTTATTATTACTACCAAAGACCAGCCAGATTTAGATGGTCGCTATACGGCTTTTGGCAAGGTTGTTCAAGGAATAGATGTGGTGCGCAATATTCAACAAGGTGATATAATTAATAAGATAACCATTAATAATTAAAAATATGTTTGAAAGTTTTAAAACAAAAACAAAAGAATACAAATTATTTTTCGCCATTTTTGCGCTAGTTGTTTTTTGTCTGTTTTTGGTTTTAATTATTTCGGGAATTGTCGGGATTATTAACAAGATAAAGGAAGGTCATTATATTGGAGCCAATGCTCCCTACGCTAAAACTATCAGCGTTCAGGGTCAGGGTAAAGTTTATGCTAAACCAGATATAGCCATTGTTGATTTGTCAGTGGTTACTGACGGTACGAACCTCAAAACCGTCCAAGACAAAAATAGCGCTAAAATGAATAAAGTTACTGAGTTTTTAAAGGGTTTTGGGATTGAAGAAAAAGATATTAAAACCATCAATTATCAAATTTATCCCCGTTATAATTATGAAAATAGGGTAATTCCCCAGATTATTGGGTACGAAATCACTCAGGCATTGGAAGTTAAAATAAGAGCCTTGGATAAAATTGGCGATATTTTGGACAAAAGTGTTAGTGCGGGAATTAATCAGGTTAGTTCTTTACGTTTTTGGGTTGATAAAGATGAAGATTTAAAAGAACAAGCCAGAAAATTAGCCATTGACGATGCTAAGAAAAAAGCTGATAAATTAGCTTCTAATTTGGGAATAAAATTGGTTAAGTTAACTGGTTTTACTGAAGAAACTGGCTATTACCCTGTGCCAATTTATGCAAAAGAAGCGGGTGGGGTAGGTGGCGGCGGTGAAACAACGCCAAATATTCAAACCGGAGAAAACGAGATTACTATAAATGTAATCCTAATCTACGAGATAGATTAATGGAATTTAAAATTCCAAAAAATACAGAGAAAATTTCTTGGACAAGCCATTCCATTGGTAAAATGAGATATTATGGTTTATCCGAGGCGCGTTTGAAAAGAGTTTTAAACAATCCCAAGAGAAAAGAACTGGGCATTGCTCCGGGAACAGTAGCAATAATGCAGTCAACTGGTTCAAAAAAACATCCGACCGAAATCTGGTTAATGTATCAAAATCTTAAAAAGGGGAAAATCAGAATTATTACGGCGTGGCGATACCCGGCTAAAAGTCCAATTCGTGGTCCAATCCCAATTCCTCCAGAAATTTTGGAGGAATTGGGCGAAATAACTAATAATTAATCCCTAGGTCCGACTTCGTCGGACCGGGATCCCGGCCCAAAGGGCTTAGGGATAATTAAATTATGTTTGGAAAAATTAAACAGCTTTTTTTAAAAACGAAAGTTATAATTATTATCTTGTTGGTTTTGGCAATTATTGGCTGGGGATTTATGATTTATTTTGGTATTAAAGCCAATAAAGCAGAAAAAATGACTTCGGCCAGTTGTTCGGAAAGGTTAGCCAAGGTTAATGCTTATGCCATAATTTTGGATGAATCCAATAAACTGGCCAGGCAAGAAAAAAGCCTGGATGGTTTAGAGCAGGAGATTAGAAGCACGAATAATGGAACTCTTTTGGCTGAATGGCAAAACGTGGTTTTTGGCGGAAACAGGAAAGAAGATTTGAATAATTATTTTGATGTGATAATTGATTCTTTAAAGTTTTTTTCAAAATAACGCAAAATGAATAAAAAAGAAATCAGGTTATCGCCATCGAGTTTAAATTTATTTTTGGAATGTCCGAGATGTTTTTGGTTACAGGTTAATGAGAATATTCATCGTCCCAGGGGCGCTTTCCCTTCTCTTCCCACCGGAATGGATGGCGTGATTAAGGATTATTTTGATAAATACAGAGAAAAAGACGAATTACCACCAGAGATTCAGGGTAAAGTTGAGGGAAAATTATTACATGACCATAAACTTTTGAACAAATGGCGCAATTGGAGAACAGGATTGGAATATAAAGATGAGGAATTGAATGTTGTTTTATTTGGGGCTTTGGATGACTGCTTAGAAGATAATGGCAAATATATGCCCCTGGATTATAAAACCAAGGGTTTCGCCCCTAAAGATGGAGATTCGGAAAAATATTACGGAAATCAACTTGATTGTTATAGCCTGCTTTTAGAGGGGAACGGTTATCCAGTTGGAAATAATGGCTATTTGATTTATTATTATCCCGAGCATGTTGAAGAAAATGGTACAGTAATTTTTAATGTTGAGCCAATAAAATTAAAAATTGACCCGAATCGGGCCAAAAAAACATTAGAGGAGGCACTAAAACTGTTGAGCGGTCCAATCCCGCCTCATCACTTGGAATGTGAATACTGTATCTGGGGACGGAATAACGGTGATTGATTAAAATTTTATTTAAAAATTTTTAGCAAAAAAATGGCTGGGTCTTGCGACTCAGCCCTTTAAAAACTCAATGACTCGGGGAAGATATTGTTTCAACATATCTGGTCTCTGAAGATCGTGGTCTCCATCGGAAACAATGATTTTTTTGACCTTTGCTGGTAGTTTGTCGTTGCTTTGGATAGGGACTTTGTCATCGGCATCACCATGGATAATCAGGATTTTAGAAGGGTCGAAGGGGAGGGGTTCGAATAGATTTTGGTAGTCAATGTCTTTATTCTCCAGGAAATAGGCATTGGAAATCAGATGTTCTTTGGTCATTTTGGGCGACTTTTTCATTTCTCTTTCGAAAAGGTTTTTTAATCCGCTGAAGTGCTTTTTGTAGTTCGCCCAAGTAATTTCTGCTTCCACGTTGTTTTTAGTGAACCAAAATCTGTGGAGTTCTTTCTGGTTAAGAGCAGGAGAAAGAAAGACAACCTTACCGATACCTATGCTCTTAATTCTTTCAGGTTCTGCAACACCGCTGGCTAAATAGTTTAAAACCACTGCGCAACCAAAGCTATGGGCTACAAAGGATATGGTTTTCGCCCCGGCAATTCCCTGAATTTTTCTGACTGCCCTATCTAATTCCTTGGTTTGTTTTTCAACAGTAAGATCTTTGAATTTTCCATCGGATAAGCCACAACCCGAGAAATCAAATCTGAGCATATTGAATCTAAGACCCAACCTATCAACAATGTTCTTGAATTTTGACTCAACCGTTGTTCTCTCAAACCCGTGAACAAAGATTAAATCTTTGTTCGCTGAAGCAAGGTCGTATAAACCGCGCAGAGTTTCTCCTTTATGGTTTTTAAATTCTAATAAGCTAGTCATTTTACCTCCTTTTATATGTGTTCGAGAACTTTTTCCAAATTTCCTTCAACTACCACTTGGGCTTTTTCTTTCACACTGTCTTTGTCTGCGTTAAGAGCAATGAATTTACCGAGTTCTCCCATAGGTAAGTCAGAAACAGCATCACCTATTATAACCACGTCTTCTTTTTTGAGGCCAAGTTCCTGTATTTTGCTTTTGACGAATTCAGCTTTTCCGAATCTGTCAACTTTCTTAGAGATTTTGCCTGTTGCCACGCCATTTTCAAATTGAAGTTCAGTTCCTGTGGCAAAATTCAGATTCAGAACATCTTTTAGTGCGTCCATAACAAATTGTGGGCTGGCAGTGATTGCGCCTACTAGATACCCCTTCTCTTTCAGGGCATTAACAACTTCATTGGCTCCTTCTGCTAAATCTTCCTGGCAGTGTCTCTTGGCTTCTTCTCTTAATTCAGCTTCCGAAAGTCCCTTATACAGAGCGGTAACTTCTTCCATCCCCCATGGTCCTTGTTCTTTTCTGCGTTGATATTCCTCATCTAATTCTTTGACCTCTTTTTCCTTGCCAAAATGAACAAGGATGTCTTTAAAAGACCCCATTTTCTCCTTAAGAAAAGCACCCGAGCTAAAAATGACTAATTTTTTCGTGTTCATTTTTTCCTCCTTAAGTTAATTATTAGTATAGTTTTAATTTAAAGCAGTGTGTGTACTTTGTCAATAGTTTATAAATTTTTAATCATATATCCTTGTTTTAATTTGTATCCCAATTTTCGATAATATTCTCTAACTCCAATACCTGAAATCACGGCGATCCCTCGAATTCTCTCGGGACAAGTTTTTTTACCAAATTCATTACGAACTATTTTTTCTGCTTCCATCATTAATTTTTTGCCCAAGCTTTTATGCTGGTGGGCATTTTTTATTTTTTGGGCAACCGGAACAGTTTGCCCATAAGTATGAAGTTCGCGAATTAAAGCAGAATTTTTTAAAATTGGCAAACTCCAGTTATTCGTAATCCTCAACCTCAAAAAAGCTAAAATTTTATCATTTTTCACATCTTCAAATGATAGGAAAATTTCTTTTCCATTGGATGCATCATATTCTCGTCTTATAAGTTTTGAGTTTTGAGTTTTGAGTTTTGAGTTTCGGATTTCGCGGCAGCGAATGCATCTGCAATTTTTCCCTCTTTTTTTCATTTCTCTTTTAATAATTTCTCTTAAATTAGAAATCTTATTGCCCGCAACAATGCTTTGTGAGGGAATATCACGAATCATTCTCACGATTCTTACATAAGGCGGGATTTTTTCTTTGATTTTAATTAAAAGATTGATTAATTGTTTTTCCGTATACGGCTTATATTTTTTATTTTTCCAGATTTTATAAAGTGGAGCGGTTTTTAATACTGCGCAAGGATAGATTTTTAATTGGTCTGGTTGAAAGTTGGGGTTAGAAAACAATTCTTTAAACATTTTTTCATCTTTTTTCAAATTGGATCCGGGCAAATTCGGCATCATATGATAAGCAACTTTAAAACCAGCATCTTTTAGTAATTGAGTTGCTTTAATTGTCTCTTTTACTCCGTGTCCTCTTTTGTTCTTTTTTAAAATATCGTCAAAAATACTCTGTACCCCCAGTTCAATCCTGGTGCAACCTAATTCGCGCATTCTTTTAATCTCTTTTTGGCTTATAAAATCCGGTCTGGTTTCCAGGGTCAAGCCAATAACCCTGTTTTTAGCGCGTTCATTGGCTTTCTGGGCGCTTTTCAGGGGTTTTGTGGGATAACCGTTGCAAGCGTCAAAACAGCGCTTTATAAACCAATTTTGATATTTTTGGGGATATACCGACCAAGTCCCGCCCAGAACAATCAATTCTATTTTATCCGTAGTGTGACCAGTCATTTTTAAGGATTTTAAACGGGCGTCAACTTGTTTAAATGGGTCAAATTTAGTTAAAACCGCCCGCATACAAGCTGGTTCATTGGCCAAATAACTTTTGGGCATATCTTTTTCATCAGGACAATAAAGGCATTCACCCGGACAGGCGTAGGGCTTGGTAATTACCGTAATTGAAACAATTCCGGAAAGGGTTCTGATTTTTCTGGTTTTTAAAAGATTTTCTAAGATTAATGATTTTTTATTCTTGTGAGAAGCCAGTAGCTTGTGATATGCTTGAAGTAGATTAATATTATTAGGAATAGCAGTTTTGTATTTAAAAGCTGCTTGACGTTTAATCGCACCAAGTTTTTTCTCGGTAAGATTCTTTTGCTTTAAGGCAAATAATATAATATATTCAGAAATATTCATTTATGGATATAAAATACGCTAAACAAATATTAGAGGGAAATAAAAAAACATACAATGAGGTAGCTGAAGAATTTTATCAGACCAGAAGAAAATATAGTCCAGAATTAGAAGAGTTAAAATCTTATATTAAGGCGGGAGAAAAGGTTTTAGATTTAGGATGCGGAACGGGTCGGCTCTACGAAATATTCAAAGATAAGAATATTGATTATACCGGTATTGATTTTTCAGAAAATTTGATAAAGATTGCCAAAGAAAAATATGGAGACAGGTTTATAGTAGGGGATATATTAAGTTTACCATTTCCTGATAAAAATTTTGACTCTATTTGGTCAATTGCAGTTCTGCACCACATCCCATCGGATGAATTAAGAAAACGCGTCTTAACTGAAATTAAGCGAATTTTAAAGCCAAGCGGAAGAGTAATCATCACTTGCTGGAAAATAAAATCATTTTTTCGGAAAGATATTTTCATTCCATTTCATGGTAAAAAAAGATATTATCACGTTTTTACTAGAAGAGAATTGAAAAAACTATTTGAAAAATCAGGATTTAAGATTGAAGAGTCAAGGTTCTTGAAAAGAAATAATAAAAAAACTAACATTTTAATTGTCGCTAAAAAATTATGAAATTACATTTTTATGGTGGGGCTGGCGAGGTGACAGGGGTTAAATATCTTTTAGAAATTAAAACTAGTCCCAGAAAATTTACAAACATTCTTATTGATTGCGGAATTCTCCAGGGTGGCAAAACAGAAATGGAAGAAAATTATAAAGAATTTTCTTTTGACCCGAAAAAGGTTGATTATCTATTTATTACTCATGCCCATATTGACCATATTGGATTGGTTCCCAAACTCTATAAAGACGGGTTTCGAGGAAAAATTTTTACCACCCCGCCAACAAGAGATTTAATGGAGCTGGTTTTGACTGATAGCTGTCAGATTTTTGAAAAAGAATTCCGCGAGAGCGGTAAGGAAGCTCTTTTTACAAAAATCGATCTCGAAGGGGTTTTGACCCTTATTGAAACAATAGATTATGAAAAAAAACAGAAATTAGAGGATGAAATATATTTTAAATTTAACGATGCTGGCCATATGCTGGGTTCGGCCATAATCGAACTCTGGGCAGAGGGGAAAAAGATTGTTTTTTCCGGAGATTTAGGCAATGCGCCCAGTCCTCTTTTAAATCCTCCAGCCAAGATTACTGAGGCCGATTATATCTTGGTCGAATCTACCTATGGTAACAGAATTCATGAGGGCAAAGATAAAAGAAAGGAGGCCCTAGAGAATATTATTGAAGAGACACATACTCATAAAGGAACCTTAATGATTCCAGCTTTTGCCGTGGAGCGAACCCAGGAATTGCTTTGTGAATTAAATGAATTAGTGGAAAATCATCGTATTCCCCACGTACCGATATTTATTGATAGTCCTTTGGCGGTTAAGGCGACTGAAATTTACAAAAAATATCCGGATTATTTTAACAAAGGAGCAAGTAAATTAATTCAGGGCGGTCATGACCTGTTCAAATTTTCAGGCCTATCCTATACTGAAGAGGTAGATGATTCAAAGGCCATAAACCGAATTCTGCCCCCCAAAATCATTATTGCTGGTTCGGGAATGTCAGCTGGAGGGAGAATTCTTTTTCATGAGAAATTTTATCTCCCCGATCCCAAGAATTGTCTTTTGATAACCAACTTTCAAGTAAAGGGAACTCCTGGTCGTCAGATTATGGCAGGGAATAAAAGTGTAAGGATTTTTGATGAAGAAGTGCCGATTAGAGCAAGAATTACCTCGATTGAAGGTTATTCTTCTCATGCCGACCAAAAAGCCCTTTATAAATGGTTAAATAATTTTTCTAAACCGGTCAAACATATTTGGGCGGTTCAAGGAGAACAAGAATCAGCCGAAGGATTAGTTCAACTGGTAAAAGATCATCTGGGAATTCCGGCCTCGGTACCTCGGGTGGGGGAGACAGTGGATTTATAATTGGGAAAATGCTATTATAAAATTATATGAAATATAAAATCTGCGTGTCGGGAGCAGCTGAAACCGGTCATTGTCAGAAAGGCGCCTTAGAAAAAGCCAAAGAACTTGGTCGGGAAGTGATTCGCCAAAACGGTATTTTAATTACTGGTGCTACTTCCGGCATTCCTTATTGGGCAGCTATTGGGGCTAAGGAAGAGGGGGGAGTGGTTATCGGATTGTCGCCAGCCGCTTCCGAGGCGGCCCATACAAAAACCTATCAGCTACCCACTGATTTTCATGATGTTATAATTTATACTGGCTCTGAATATGCGGGGAGAAATCTTCAATTAACTCGAGCTTCTGACGCGGTTATTGTTGCCTGTGGTCGGATGGGAACCTTGAATGAATTCACTATCGCCTTTGAAGACCAGAAGCCGATTGGAGTTCTGGCTGAAAGCGGAGGAACAGCGGACATGATAAAGCAAATTGTCAAAAATGCTCATCGTGGTCCCGGTAAAATAGTTTATGAACCGAACCCCAGAAGGCTGGTTTCTAAATTAATAAAATTAATCGACAAAGAGAAAAGCAAATAATAATTAATTATTAATTTAAACGTATGGCAGAAAAAAAGGAAGAATTAATCGGCAAAATTACTCATTACTTCGGCAAAATAGAGGTGGGAATTGTTGAAATTACCAAGGGCGGATTAGCGGTAGGAGATACAATTCATATTAAAGGGACAGGCACTGATTTTGAACAACCAGTAGATTCAATGCAGATAGAACACGAGCAGGTGGACAAGGTTAAAAAAGGTGACGTTATTGGTTTGAAGGTAAAAGACAAGGTTAAAGAAGGAGATGAGGTTTATAAAGTTACTGAATAGGATAATTTTAATAACCTTTATTAAGATTTAGGAATAATAATATTATTATTGATTTTGATTATGATTATCTCTTTTGATAAGGAAAAAATTGATATCAGCTCAAAGAGGAAATGGTTTATTGTAGGGATGATTATCGCTATTTTAAACCCCATTTTTTCTGGTTTGGTGATTTCTTACGCATTTTTAACTGAGCCAAAACTAAGGAAAGAAGGAAAGATTCTTTTGCTGATTAGCTTTATCTGGGCAATAATTTTGGCTTATCTTATTGAATGGCTTAAGACCGGAGGCTATATTTAGTAGATTATTGCGTAATATAGGTTTTACGACCATTTTGGCTATATGGTATAAGTAATATGAAGCGATTTTTCTTGGGTACAGTCATATTAATGGCGACTATTGTGGGAGTTGGAATGTTTGGTCTACCCTATGTCGGAGCTCAATCAGGATTTCTGATTGCGGCTATTTTTTTATTTATTTTAACCGCAATTATGACGTTCCTTCATCTTTTCTACGGAGAAATAGTATCTCGGACCAAGGAAAAACATCGATTGGTTGGTTATGCCGATCATTATTTGGGGAGGGGGTGGAGAAGTTTAGTTGCCATTTCAGTGGTGGTGGGATTTTACGGTTCGCTTCTTGTTTATATTATTGTTGGAGGCGATTTTTTGCATCTTGTTTTTTCTTCTTTTACCAATATAGACGTTCCTGTTATTGTTTTTAATTTAATATTTTTTATAATTGGCGCAGGAGCTGTTTATCTAGGCTTGCGTACAATTTCTGGTTTAGATCTTTTTATGGGGATATTTTTGATTTTAATAGTTTTTTTATTTTTATATTTGGGATTTAATCAAATAAATATAAATAATTTAAAGACAGTCGATTGGCATAATATTTTTATTCCTTATGGCGTTATTCTCTACGCATTAGCTGGGATAGCCGCTATTCCTGAGATAAAAGATTTTTTTTCTGGGGAAAGTAGAAAATTTTATAAAAAAGCGATTATTTGGGGAACATTGATTCCGGGCATTCTATATT
>Ga0172366_10003947_pt1 | contig 11690 bp, 14 predicted proteins | sample LakKivSesite69cm_FD_114533 | JGI IMG/M metagenome (GOLD analysis project Ga0172366, IMG submission 114533) | Sediment microbial communities from Lake Kivu, Rwanda - Sediment site 69cm | ecosystem: Environmental > Aquatic > Freshwater > Lake > Sediment | place: Rwanda: Western Province, Lake... | reverse complement strand
TAACCTGGAAGCGGAAATAACTATAATTATCAGCGAAGAAAAGTAAAAATAGATGGCTAAAACTATCTTTGTTGCTGGCGGAGTGATGTCGGGCATCGGCAAAGGAGTGGCGGTCGCTTCAATTGGACGGATTTTAAAAAGCAAGGGATTTAGAGTGACTGCAATTAAAATTGACCCTTATATAAATGTTGATGCCGGAACGATGAATCCGGTGGAACATGGGGAAGTTTTCGTGACCGACGACGGGTGCGAGTGCGACCAGGATGTCGGCAACTACGAAAGATTTTTAGACGAAGACATTTATACCGATAACTATATCACCACAGGAAGAGTTTATCAGGCGGTGATAAACAGGGAAAGAAATTTGGAATACGGCGGGAGATGCGTTGAGGTTGTTCCGGATATTCCAAATGAAGTTATTTCAAGAATCAAAAAAGCGGCGAAGAAAACAAAAGCTGATTTTGTTCTCGTTGAAATCGGAGGAACTGTCGGCGAATATCAGAATATGCTGTTTTTGGAAGCGGCTAGAATGCTGCGTTTGTCACATCCCAAGGATGTGCTTTTTATTTTGGTAAGTTATCTGCCGATTCCCAATTTTATCGGCGAGATGAAAACAAAGCCGACTCAATACGCGGTAAGAACTCTGAATGCGGCAGGCATCCAGCCGGATTTGATTTTGGCCCGGGCCGCTTTGCCCTTGGATGAACCGCGGAAGCAAAAAATCGCCATTTTCTGCAATGTTGCCAAGGAGGATATTATTTCCGCGCCGGACATTAAATCAATATACGAAATTCCCGTAAATTTTGAGAAAGAGAATATGGGAAAAAGGATTTTAACCCATTTCGGGCTAAAGCCGAAGAACAATGATATGCGCGAATGGAAGGATTTTGTGAGAAAGATAAAAAATGCGGAAAAACCGGTTAAAATAGGCATTGTCGGCAAGTATTTTGAGTCGGGCGATTTTACCCTGATGGATTCTTATATTTCCGTGATTGAAGCGATAAAGCATGCCTCCTTTTATTTCAGCAGGAAGCCGGAAATTTCCTGGTTGTCCGCCGAAAAATATGAGAGAGATCCTTCAACTGCAGCCGAATTGAAAAATTATGACGGCGTAATTGTGCCCTGCGGATTTGGCAACAGGGGAGTGGAAGGAAAAATAAACGCAATTAAATTTTGTCGAGAAAATAAAATTCCTTATTTTGGTCTTTGCTTAGGGATGCAATTAGCCACCATTGAATTTGCCAGAAATGTTTGCGGCATAAAAAATGCTAATTCAACAGAATTCGACAAAAAATGCCAGCCGGTAATTGATGTGATGCCAGAACAAAAGGCGCTTTTGAAAGAAAAACATTATGGCGCGACAATGAGGCTAGGCGCTTATAAGTGTAAAGTGTATCCTGACACTATTAGTTTCTCTGCTTATAAAAAAGATTCTGCGGCGAACAAACCGTTTGTTATCTCCGAAAGGCATCGCCATCGTTATGAGTTCAACAACGATTTTAAAGATAAACTACAGGGAAAGGGTTTAACGCTTGCTGGAATTAATCCAGAGAGGAATTTAGTTGAGATAATTGAAATAAAAGGCCATCCTTTTTTTGTGGGTACTCAATTTCATCCAGAGTTTAAATCAAGACCATTGAGGCCTCATCCTTTATTTAGGGAATTTATTAGGGCTAGTATAAAAGAAGGTTAAACAAAAAGAACTTCCGACGAAGGAAGTTTTTTTGTTTAGATTTGTTATTTATTTTTTCGCGGAAGTTTTTTCTATTACGTTCACAATTCTGCTCAAACGTTGAGTGCCGTCAAAGTGTTTGATTTTTTTTGTCCTAAAATCAACTAAACCCCCTTTCATTGCATAGAGAGTATCATCTGCTCCTCTTTTGACGTTTTTCCCTGGCAGAAATTTGGTGCCTCGCTGTCGGATAATTATCATTCCCGGCTTGGCTTCCTGGCCGCCAGTAATCTTAATTCCGAGATATTTGGGCCTGGAATCTCTGCCTAACTTTGTTCCGCCTCCTGACTTTGTTTTTGCCATATTGATTTCGGTAAGCTAATATACAATAATGCTATCTAATATATCCAAATTTGTCAACCTTGCGGCTTTAGCGGCCTGGATTAAAAAATACCAGGCGGATATTATGCTTGTTATCGGCGTTGTCTTAGTTTCCTTGTTGGCATTCGCCGTTGGCTATATTACAGCGAAAGAAAGCCAAAAGCCACCTGTAATTTTTGAAGAAACACAAAATGGAGAATAGACACAATATCGGCATTATTGGAGGAGGAATCTGCGGGCTTTACCTGGCTTGGAAATTTGCCAGATTGGGTGAAAAAGTTGAGGTTTTTGAAAGAAAAAATGAAATCGGGAACGAGGTTTGCTCTGGCCTTTTTTCGGAAAGAATTTTGAATTTTTTGCCACAGAGCCACAAATTGGTCCAAAACGAGATAAACTCTGCAGTCATTCATTTCCCAAAAAAAGACATCAACGTTAGGTTTTCAAGGAGGTTTTTTGTAATGAGTCATTTTGAATTAGATAGATTGGTGGCAAGTTTGGCTAGAGAAGCTGGCGCTGAAATTTACTTAAATCACAATATTGAAGAGCTGCCACAAGGGTTTGAAAAGATTATCGGCTGCGATGGCGCAAATTCAATTTTAAGAAGAAAACTCAATTTGCCAAATCCGACGTTCCGGCTCGGCATTCACGGTTTTGTCAAAAAAAGGACAACGGATAGTTTTGTTGACGTTTGGCCTTGTAAAGGCGGCTTTATTTGGAAGATTCCCCGAGGCAATGAAATTGAGTATGGCGCGATTGCCAAGCCCGAAACAGCCAAAAAATTACTAAATGATTTTTTAGCGCAAAATAATATCTCATTGGGCAACGTCAATTCCAAGATAATTCCGCAGGGCTTGGTGATTCCCGACAATCAATCAATAACTTTGTGCGGAGACGCGGCCGGGCTCACAAAGCCATGGTCTGGCGGGGGAGTGGTTTGGAGTTTGATCGCCGCTGAAATTTTACTAAAATCGTTTCCCGATTTTTCTGCCTATCGGGCGAGAATAAAAAGATTTTTTCTGCCAAAAATAATTTTTTCAAAATTAGCCACAAAATTTGTTTATTTATCCGGTTTTAAAACGCCGTGGTTTCTGCCAAATTCAGCTAAAATAGAGGGCGATTTTCTGCTATAATAAGCCAAATATGAACGCTCCTAATCATTTAGCTATTATCATTGATGGAAATAGAAGATGGGCCAGAGAAAGGGGATTGCCGACCCCTGAGGGGCACCGCCGGGGGTACGACAATGTTAAAAAAATTGCCGACTTGTGCAAGGAAAAGGGCGTAAAATTTTTGACTGTTTATGTTTTTTCAACCGAAAATTGGAGTCGCTCCAAAGAAGAAGTAAATTATCTAATGAAGCTGCTTGGCAGAGGTTTGGATAAACGAAATGTTGAAAAATATCACAAAAAAGGATTTCGGCTTAGGGTTATCGGCCAAAAAGAGAGATTGTCAAAAGAGTTTCGGGATAAAATTAAAGAAGCGGAGAACTTGACCAGGAATAATAAATCTTTTTTCTTGACTTTGGCGATTTCTTACGGCGGCAGACCGGAAATTATTCAAGCAATTAAAAAAATGCTTAAAGATAAAATTTCGCCTGACAATATCAATGAAGACCTTATTAATAAATATCTTTGGACTGCCGGCCGGCCAGATCCCGATCTAATAATCAGAACCGGGGGAGAGAAGCGGCTTTCCGGATTTCTGACTTGGCAGTCTATTTATTCCGAGCTCTATTTTACCAAAACCTATTGGCCGGCTTTTACGGAACAAGATTTGGAAAACGCTCTTTTTGATTACTCTCAGCGCCAGCGAAGATTCGGAAAATAAAAAAAAGCTCCAAGTTGGTGTACTTGGAGCTTTTCATCGACGATCGTCGCGGTTCGCTGGTGACTACTTGTCGATGATCTCGCTGGTGGCGATCGGCGCCGGTTCGTGAAGCATAAATGCAGATAATGTGGTCTCGCCAGTGGGCGGACCGTGGGACAGAATGCCTTTCCTCATGGTTTTTTCCTTTCGTATCATGAGGGAGAACCAATGCGCATCCTACTACGCTTCGGTTGCGCGCCAGTTTAAGTTTAAATGAACTAATGGTATTATAGCTTATTTGAAATTTTTTGTCAATAGCGTGAAATTGTGCTATAGTAGAGTATTGATTTAAAAGTTATGGAGATTATTATAGAGAATCCCAGAGAAACCATTATTGGATTGGCAAGAAAAATCGGCTATAGGCCAATGGGTGTTGAGGGTGACGAGTACAATTTGGCGCGGCCTTTGGAAAGATCCGGCTTTCCTCGGTTTCACATTTACGCTAAAAAAAACGAAAGAGGGGATTTTGTTTTTAACTTGCATTTGGACCAAAAAGCGTCATCGTATCACGGAAGCGCGGCCCACAGCGGCGAATACGACGGAGATTTGGTTGAAAGAGAAGCGGAGAGAATAAGGAATATTACTGGATTCTTAAAATAACCCAAAATATTTGGTAAAATATATTTGGGTATGAGTAAGGACCAACAGATTATTAAAAAATACAAAAAGGAAAATCCGTGGGGACTAAGCATTTCAGTTGATTTAAAACAGTGCGACGGGAAATTGATTCGCAGCGCAAAAAAAATTAGAGAGTTTGTAGATCAACTTTGCAAATTAATCAAAGTTAAAAAATTCGGCAAAACAATAGTAGTTAATTTTGGCGATAATGAAAGAGTATACGGATTTTCTATGATGCAGCTGATTGAAACTTCCCTTGTTTCCGGACATTTTGCCAATCAGTCAAACGCAGTTTACCTTGATATTTTTAGTTGCAAGGAATATCCTCCCTTTAAAGCCGCCGCCTTTAGCAAGAAATTTTTTAAAGCTAAAAAGGCAATAATTAAAATAACATTTAGGTATTAAAACAAAAAAAATTTATTTAAAATCCCGCTTTCGCGGGATTTTTTAATAATCAATAAAGATATCCCCAGGTCTGCAGCCGATCTGAATCAGTGTACCATTTTAAGCCGATGTCTGTTCGGTAAAACATATTTTGCAAAAGGATATTTTTAAGCCGCGAATAAACCTGTTTTCTGGCATCGTCAACGGTCAGGCCAGAGCCGGTAACCACCAAAACATATCCGGAATCGCCGGCAATGCCCCAGACGCCATTATCCACCTTAACGTCGCCAAGGTGGATTCCATCAAGATTATTTTTCTTAAAAAGTATTGAGAGGTCTTTATAAATAAATGATTCATTCTTATCGTCAAAGGGGAATGGAGGGACGGCTACAACTACGCCAATTTGAAATCCTTTTTTTGTTTTTAATTCAAATGGCTCTTTTTTAACCAGCTTGTGCAAAAATTCTCCGCATTGGCTGGTAATGCCTTCCATTTGGATGCTTATTGTGGGATAGCCGAACCTTGAGGTAAATTCCAAAGGATAAATTCCTTTTGCGTTGGCAATGCAGTTTATATCAATGTAACCGACATAGCCTGATTTTGCCAACGCGGGACGTATTTTGGATAAGGTGCTTCTGAATATCTCGTTTGGCGGGGACCAATACATTAAAGTTCCCATTTCGCCTGTATAAGGACCTATGTCGCCAGGGAAAAGTTTTTTGTGTTCAAAGTTTACATTGATGGGATAAATAAAATCCTGTCCGTTAAAAAAAGCGCCGACCGCAACTTCAACTCCAACCGCCATTTTTTGCAGCTGGAATTTTTTGATTCTCTTTGTCCATGTTTTTTTGTTTTGTTCCAATATTTCAGTTATATCCTTTCCGTCTTCTTCCTGTCCCAAGAAAAGCAGACCTTTCTGGTCGGATGGCACATTGCCCGATGGTTTAAAAACGTATCTGCCAGGATTGGCTTTAATAAAATCTATTGCCGAATCAAAATCATAAAAATCCCAGTGGGGTAAAGTTATCATTCCCGCTTTTTTCATTTCATCTTGGCCAAATTCGCGGTCTTCTTCAAGCTTGTCGGTGTATGAACTTCCCCCGACTACTAATTTGCCCGCCGCCCTTAAAGAATCAGCTTCTTGGGCAAATCCGACATCGTCAAAGACAATGATATCGGCCCAATCCGTATAATTTTTCCAATCATCTACTTTCTCTAAAAAACCGTCATATACATCTTTATCTTCCTCTCTCTTTACATACGCTTTCACCTCGTGTCCTTCTTTTTTTATCTGCCAAGCCAAGTCGCCGCTTAAACTTTCAAAAGACACAAATAAAAACTTTTTGGGAGGAATGGGGGCGAGATCAATCCCATTAGAATTTTTTCCGTTGTTTTTTTCTATGCCATTGGTCATTTTATTTATATTTCCAATCGTAGGTTTTATAAGAAACCGTTAACTCTTCTCCTTTTTTTATTTTTCTTAAGGTTAAAAATGTAAAACCGCCGTCCAAAGTTTCCATATTCGGATTTTTTGAATTATTAAGAAAAAAAGAAATATCCATTCCGTTTAATCCGTTTTCCGGCACCAATAATTTTTCATTTTTTTCAATTACAAAAAAATCGTCAATCATCTCCAAAATTCCTCTGTCAAGATTTTTAAAATCCGATAATTTCATTTCAATCCATTTTTGTTTGCATATTCCCTTAAAAGGATTAATGCCAGCCGGGATATTTCTGATGGCAAAGATGCCTACGCCGTTTATTTTAGAAACTTTTATCCGGCAGTAAGTTTTCTTGATATTTTCTAAAACTTCCTCTCGTGAATTTTTTTTCATTCGGTTTATCTTTCATTTTTTTTAAAAAGCATTTATTAATAAAATGATAGAGTATTAATAGTTAAAGTCAATGTTAATATCTCAAATTTATTGACAAATTTTTAAAAATAGATAAAATTATAACAGTTCTTCTACAAACGCAATACAACAAAAGAAAGGGGATGAATATGGCAGAGAAAGAAATGTTAAAAGCAGAATGCGGACATAAAACAAAGCTAAGCGGGATAGCAAAAGCTTTTGGAGCCGAAAAACAGTATAATTTAAAAGTGGAAGACGGAAAGATTCGCATTTGCCTCCAATGCTTGGGCGATGCGGCAATCCGTTGTACTTGGTGCGGGAAAACAATTTTTCCCGGCGATCCGGTAACGCTTTACACGCCAACTGAAAAGGGTTTTATAAAGACACAATTTGCCAAGCCGGCATACGCTGTGGCTCACGATGGAGAGGGGGAAGGAGACGCGTCGGCGCGTTTTGTTGGCTGCATAACCTGCGCCATAAAACCCCAGGATAGAAAAGGATTTTGGCTTCATCCAGGAAGAGTTTTGTTGATACAAAAAAGTTAAACAGTAATAACATAAGAGCTGATATTCTCTTTCAGCTCTTTTTATTTGCAGTAAGCATCAGTAGTATAATATTGTGCGACATTTCATAATTTTGATAATTCCCGCGAGTAATCTCAAAAATAACATTAGGTTTTGTTATTCTTTCAAGCTATGAAATTTTCGGTGAATGTCGCGAAAACGTTTGTTGGTCACATGAGTATAAATTTGAGTTGTAACAATATTTTTGTGTCCAAGAAATTCTTGAATGGTTCGCAGGTCAACGCCTTGAGTTAGTAAATCTGTTGCATAAGAATGACGAAGAGTGTGTGGAGTGGTAAATAGGGGCACCCCGGCCAAGATGCAGTATTTTTTAACAATTCTTTCAATAGAGCGAGGAGTAAGGCGTTTTTCAGCGTCGGCTCTTGCTCTGTAATGTATAAATAATGGTTTTTCTTTATCGTTCCTGGTCGTCATATATTTCTTCAGCCAGTTAAGGGCTCGCTCGGAGAAATAAACGGTGCGGGGCACGCTTCCTTTACCGATAATTCCTAATTCTAAATCTTTGCGGTCTTTTAGATTCGCGAATTGTTCAACATTTAACGCTACCAGCTCGGCGATCCTAAGACCAGTTGAGAAAAAGGTTTCCAAGATGGCCCGGTCGCGTATGCCAATCACATCATTGGCGTTGGCTGATTCCAGAAGCTTTTTTATCTGCTCTAAGCTAAGGAACTTTATGGTTTTCTCCTTTTTAGAGTCCTTAGGAAGGGCTATTTTGTCAACCGGGACTGAAACCACGTCTTTGGCAGTAAAATAGCTCAAAAGGGCTCTCAGGGCGATTAGGTAATAGGCCTGGGTAACCTTTTTAAGGGGTTGGCCCTTATTATCCCGAAAACGGGACAAAAATAGGCGATATTCCCAAATATGCTCGGGGGTTAGTTCGTGAGGCGCTAGATCCTGGATTTTCTTGATTCTTAGCCACTCAACGAATTTGGCAAGGTAGCGCTGGTAATTTATTTGCGTGTTATTTGATAAACCTTTTTCAACTTCGCAATAATCTAGAAAGTCGGGGATTGCTTCAATGACTGATTTATTTATTTTTTTCATAAATAAACCTTTAATTATTTTGCGATAAATTCTATTAAATATTCGTCAGACGGAACTATTAGAAGAATAATATTTTTCATTTGTTCCAAATTTATCCAAAGTTTAAACAAAGAAGTCGTTCCAACTTCTATATATAAATCTTTTTCATTTTTTTGAAAATACCCAAATCGGCACGTCCCCAATGTAGAGTCGGTTCTCTAATCACCTTAAAACCTTGCATGATAAAATGATTTTCAATTTTTTCCATTGTATTTTTATGCCATTCTTTTCCATGATGCATTTGGGGGAGGTTATTATTGATGTAATGCTTTTTATCAAAGTCCGACCAGAAACTCTTTAATTTGGGATTTCTTTCAATTTCCGTTGCTCGAATTTTTCCAGAAACAATCAAAATCGAAATTCTACGTAGTAAGCATTCTTTGCAATTTATCGCTACGTTGTTTTCGGTTTCTGAAAAAACATCAATTGAATTACGGAGCCAAATTATTTCATTAATAATTTTCCGTTCCACTTCATCCCAAGGTAAAGATTTAGAGTTAGGGGATAGCATATTTTTTATACGCCACTATGGAAATTTCTGTGGATGTCGCGAAGCCTTTTATTGGTTATATGGGTGTAAATTTGTGTAGCTAAAATATTTTTATGCCCTAGAAATTCCTGTATAGTTCTTAAATCGACACCCTGATTAAGTAAATCGGTGGCAAAACTATGGCGAAGAACATGCGGAGTAGTAGTAATCGGTAAGCCGGACATAATTGTATATTTTTTTATCATTTTTTCAATAGCCCGAGGTGTTAATCTTTTTAAGGTATTATTTTTACTTCGATAATTAATAAACAATGCCTTTTCTTTATCATTTTTATCATCTCGTATTTCTAAATATCTTTTTAACCAATTTACTGCTTCTTTAGAAAAATAGACGGTTCGGGCCCTGTCGCCTTTTCCGATAATTCCAAGTTCTAGTTCTTCGGTATTCGTGTCAAGTTTAATCTGTTCGCGATTCAATGCGGTCAATTCTGATACCCTCATGCCGGTTGAGAATAAAGTTTCTAAAATAGCCCGATCTCTTAATCCTTGCGGTTTTAATGTGTCCGGTGCCGAAAAAAGTTTTTTTAATTGATCTAATGCTAAAAATTTTACCGATTTTTCTTTATCTCCCCTTGGAAGTTCTATTTTATCAGTTGGTAAGGAAATTATATCTTTGGCCGTAAAATAGCTCAAAAGGGCTCTCAAAGCGATCAGGTAATAGTTTTGAGTGGTCCTCTTGAGGGGTTTTCGGGTTTTTGAGGGGTACTGACGGGATAGAAAAACGCGATAGGCCCAAATACGGTCGGGAGTTAACTGGTGTGGTTTTAAATTATTCAAATTATTTTTTTCTAGCCAAAATAAAAATCGCTTCAAAAATCTTTCATAATTTTCTTGCGTTTTTGATGATAATCCTTTTTCTATATCTAGCCAGTCAAGAAAATCATTTAAATGTTGGGGGATTGGCTTTTTGCTTTTTTCCATATTATAAAATTCTCTTAACTATAATTATGCGAACTTTTATATTTATAGAATATTACGATTAAGATCTGCCGTCAAGTGGAAAAACCACTTTCCCCTGCCCATTTAAAACAAAAAACCGGGCCTGGCCCGGATTGGATTTTTATTTGATGATTTCCAAAAATCTATCCCACAACCCTTTCGTTGATTCGGGCACGTCTTTTTTCAATTCTTCTTTTTCTTTTTCAAATTCGTTCTTAATTGAGGTTTCGTCGCCAAATTGCTGATTTAGAAATTCTGTTATATTATCCCAAATATAAAAAACCGGCTGTCTGACGTAGGCATCCCAAAAATTTTTCCAAATTCCCAGAGCTTGTGTCCAAACCCATCCCAGTGCTTGAGGAAAGTTGGTAATAATCCCCCGTATGTCATTTTCTGCTTGCGGAAGGGACTGCGGAGCCTCAGTAGCTGCAGTCGCGCTTTTTGCAAAGAAACAGCTTAAAGCTCCGATTAAGATAAAAAATAAAAAAAATTTTTTAAACATTATTTTTATTCTAACATTTCTCTAGCGGCTGCCAAGCGTTGTAAGACTTTTTCCTTTCCCAAAACTTCTGCTATTTCAAAAGGCCCGGCTGAAAACTTCTTTCCGGTCAAAGCCGCTCGGAAAGGCCAAAGCAGATATCCCCTATCGTTTTTACCGGTTTTTTCCAAACCGATTTTTTCCGCTTCGGGCATCAGGCTATTTTCTAATTTTTTGATTTTCCAATCTTCTTCTTTAATTTTAGATAATATTTCGGTCAGTTTGTCAATTATATCTTTTAAATCTCTATCCCCTATCCCCTTCCATTTTAGCAATTCTTTGTCGTATTGGATTTTTTCTTTAAAAAAGAAATCTGACAGCTCTACAATTTCTGATAATTTTTTAAGCCGTTCTTGGTACAGCAAAACAATTTTTTTAATCTGCTCAAAATCTATTTTTTCGCCGGTATCCGCCACCTTATATCCTTTTCCATCTTCCGACATTAAATTCGCGCTAGTTAAAAAAGGAATGCAAAGTTTTGTTATTTCGTCGCTAGTTTTGTGGCGTATATAAAATCCATTAAGATAATCAAGCTTTTTGACGTCAAAAATAGCCCCGCTTTTCTGGATTTTTTCAATAGAAAAATCTTTTATCAATTCTTCCAGCGAGTATATTTCTTTATCGGTTCCGGGGTTCCATCCCAAAAAAGCAATCATGTTAATCAATGATTCGGCTAGATACCCTTGTTTTTTATACTCCTGCAAAGGAACGGAGCCATGGCGCTTGCTTAGTTTACTTCGGTCGGGCGCTAAAATCAGCGCCAGATGACCGTATTGCGGCGTTGGCAAATCCAGCAATTCTTGCAAAATAATGTGTTTTGGCGTATTTGAAAGGTGCTCCTCTCCTCTTATAATATGAGAAATTTTCATTTCGTAATCGTCTATTACAACGGAAAAATGAAACAGAGGAAGCGTTAGACTTTTAGCGATAACAAAATCTCCTATCGCTTCGGTATCAAATTCTACCTCCCCTTTGATTATATCGTTTATCTTTATTTTTTTTGACGGAACCCTCACTCTGATTACGCATTTCTTCCCTTCCTTTATATTTTTTTTAATTTCTTCCCCGGAGAGATTGGCGCATTTTCCGCTGTAGCGCGGCGGCCGTCCGGCAGCCATTTGGTATTGCCGGTGCACCTCCAATTCTTCTGGGGTGCAGAAACAAAAATAAGCCTTGTTCTCTTTTAAAAGCTTTTCTAAATATTTTTTGTAAACTTCGGTTTT
>Ga0172366_10003945_pt1 | contig 11694 bp, 12 predicted proteins | sample LakKivSesite69cm_FD_114533 | JGI IMG/M metagenome (GOLD analysis project Ga0172366, IMG submission 114533) | Sediment microbial communities from Lake Kivu, Rwanda - Sediment site 69cm | ecosystem: Environmental > Aquatic > Freshwater > Lake > Sediment | place: Rwanda: Western Province, Lake... | reverse complement strand
ACCGGTGGGTAATCAGCGGCTCTACGTCCAGTCGGCCTTTTGCCATCATGTCAAGTACAGCCTCAAAATTCCGCTGGGCGGTCCAGCGCACAAAACCAATGGGGTAGTCATGCCCCCGCTGTTCGTACTCCGGGTCATAGCGCCCGGGACCGTAGGAGCAGGATACCTGGAAAGTGAGCTCCTTCTTATAGAAATCTTCTCGATTAAGTTCAAGCTTTGTCACACCTACCAGTACGATGCGTCCCCGCTTGCGGCACATCTGTGCAGCCTGGTGAATCGGCTTGCTATCCCTCGCTGCCAGTGTCAATAACACGGCGTCTGCGCCGCGGCCACGGGAAAACGCCATGGCGGCTGCAACCGGATCTTCGCCTCGATCCAGTGCAACCGTTTCGGCGGCGAAACGCCGCGCCATCTCAGCCTTAAGCGGGTCGGGGTCGATACCTAGCACCCGGCAGCCGTTTGCCTGCAGGAGCTGAACGGTTATCTGCCCGATGAGCCCAAGCCCCATGACCACAAAATATTCACCCAGCGTGGGCCGGGCCAGCCGAATGCCTTGAAGGGCAATTGCACCGATCACGGTAAATGCGGCGGCATCATCGGAGACTCCATCAGGAATTCGGGCACAAAGATTTTGCGGAACCACCACCACTTCCGCATGGGGACCGTTGGAGACGACCCGGTCACCAACAGCGAAATCCCTAACACCGGCACCAACCTCGGAGACAACACCCACATGGCAGTAGCCAAGCGGTAAGGGCTCATCTAGCTTGCTACGGACGGCATCCAAGGTGGCCATAATTCCATCTGTGCGGATCTTATCTATTACCTGGCGCACCTTCTCAGGCTGCTGACGCGCTTTTTCTATCCAGCCGGCTCGGCCGAACTCCACGAGCATGCGCTCGGTGCCGCTGGAAATAAGAGACCGCCGAGTGGATATGAGGAGATGATCGGGACGACATAAAGGAACAGGAATATCGATCAACTCGATTTCACCAGTCTTGAGATTCTGGACGATTTGTCTCATAAGAGCGACCTCCCAAACTGCCCTTCCTTTATATCTGAGACAACAAAACGCAGTTTCCCTGTTGGTGAGCGCTCAAGGTTACTCACATACTCTATGAATACAACTGTATCCTCACCAACTCGTTTTCTGATCTCCCGACGCAAGGATTCCTCATCAGCATCAGTATAGCAAGGCCCGCGGACAACACGGATAATGATTTCGCCCGGTACCTTTTGATATATTTGTGCTTCCCGGATGTTAATTAGATCCTTGAAGATGTGATCCATGCGTCCCAAACGCGCACCGTTCTTCAAGATAACATAGTCTTCTTGCCGCCCGTCAATACTGGCAACAATGCGGCCTGGCATGCCACAAGGACACACAACATCCCCAAGCGTAACCACGTCCAGAACATCATATCGTAAGAGAGGAAAAGCCAAATTGGTAAAGTTCGTTCCAATCACCTTGAAACCCGGAGCGTCCGGATTTGGTATAAACTCCACTGCAGCAAAGTCCTCATCAACATGTAAATTGCCGTATTCACATTCGGAGAAATTGGCTACCGCTTCGGCCATACCGTAATGTTGCTTGGGCCGTGTGCCAAACGCACGTTCAATCAAATCAGCCTGGTGAAGCAGCAAATTTTCGGCTCCGACGGTGATCCACCGAACCTGATATCCCAGATCTTCGCCTGTCTCAAGAATATAAGCTGCCAGCAAAGCCAGCAATGAGGGATAGCCGTGTAACCAAGGTGGTCGTCGGCGACGAAGTTCATTCAAATAATGTTTCAGGTTGGGGGGACTCATATGGTAGCCGCTGAACAGAATCTGTTTTCCAGGGTAATTATAACGCCAGAAAGGAGGATGACTTTGAGAAATAGGGACTACAGAGCGACCACCAAAGTAGCCACACCAGGTACCCTGCTGTATGCTGTGCCAGCGACGGTACCGCCACCAGCAAGCCCATTGTTCCTGTATAGCCCGCAAAGTTGTGGCGAAGCGTAAACCTCCCCCAGTGGTCCCGCTAGTGTGCGTGACGATCTGCTGCCATCTGGGTACCGCCTCGGAGACTAGTTCAGGATAATGCGCCCGCACCTCATCCTTTGTAAGAATAGGTAGATGTTGTAGGTCATCAAGCGTCTGAATATCTTCAGGAGAAATGCCACATTCTTGAAATCGACGGCGGTAAAAAGGTACTGTACGGGCACAATGTTGCACAAAAGAACGCAAACGCTGATCTCGGAAAGCCCGAATTTGTTCCGCCGACCAGAAAGTACGCTCCTCATATTCCCGCAGTAAGGTTGGAAAAGGATCACCGAAGCGACCCCCCTGAATGCGCAACCCTTCCAAGCTACAGGCAATGTGCTGTAAAAAAGTCGGCAACTTATGATATAGAGATTCAATATCAGCCATAATTGGTCATCCTTTAAATTGTCAAACGTTCTATATGCCCTTTCCAGCCAAAATGAGGCTCAAAATGAAGGGTGACATCGTCCGGAATATCCGTAAGCGCACCATTCCACTCTGGCCGGTTACTCACCAGCCGCACATCTCGCCAGTCCCACTCAGCCAAGGGGTAGTCCCGACATCGAAACGCCTGACGGACAATAGGAATACGCTCAGGATGATAGCCCATCAGGTATGCGCAAGCAGCGTCCACGCTGGCTGGATGCAGGCCAAAGACCAGAATGCCCGCGGGGACAGGATCCGGGTTAATTGGACCATTCCCTTGGCCTGCGATGATGCCATCCACTAGCACATAATAGCGCTTGCGATTCTCGGGCGTGCCTGGGCGCAATGTGCCGTCTGAATTGCCATAGAACAGGATCTTGTTAAGGTCCAAACACATGCGCCAGACCGTGTCGTTTCCCCACCAGTTTCCACTGCGAATAACTTTTTCCGTATCGCCAAACACCGGAGTGCCTACCTGCCGAGCTAGGCGGAATAGCCACGGTCCCACCCATGGTACCCGTAGGGCTAACTGACGGAACAACGGAATCAATGTTCGCTCAATTCGGTGTTTGAAATCAGGGTTGGGATGCTCGTCACCACCAATCGCCGGGTGGCCCTCCGTGTGATGTGGCAACCAGTTCTTGTCCCCATTGATGCCCACCAAATTCTTCAGACTGACCGTGATGCCGGCTTTCTTATGCGTCTTGAGCTTAGGCAAATTAAATACTACATCATACTGAATAGCAGAACCAGCGATCAAATACTCGTGACGCCCGCCATTATGATGACGGTTGAGCTCTCCAGCATCATAATCGGCACCATAGTAGCGTCCAGCGCCAGGGTGGTCAGCAAATTCGCTGTGCTCACCGAGATCAAAAACGATGTAGCCATTCGGGTCGCCTGGCAATTGGCGGCGACTGAAGATCACGCCATCACGGTTTACCCATTCCTCTCGACGTAGATCTATCAGCTCAAAATCAAGTCCCTGAGCGAGGTAAAAATCACGAATCACATCCAGCCCAAGAATGCGCACGATCTCTGTAAATGAGGAATCGGTTTGCGGAGCATCAGCAACAACTATCCGCCCCTGACATTTCATTGCTTTCCACAGGTAATCCGCTACTGCACGAATCACGCTTCCATGAGTGAGCACATACTGCCATCCATAAGGGTCGCGAGGGTGCAGCTCTTTGATCAGGTTGGGTTTCAGAAGAACCGTCTCCCCTGGATTGATAAGACCACCAAGTGGATTCCAATTCGGTGTGTTGTACCTTGTACTATCAAGTCCTGCAATTTTAAATGCTAAACGCACCGCATCGTACACTGGATTCGGGGCTGAGGATATCGAGTGGAATTCATATTCTGGATACCGTTCCTGCGGATGGAAGGGAGCCTCAACGGGATATGATGTAACCGAAGATCGTACTACAGCAACATTCCTTCCAGTTTCAAACTGTGTAGCAACAGGTTGATTTTGCTTCATTTCCAACTCTCTTCAGAGTTTATTATATTTTTAGACAAAGCTGCCGCCAATGGTCTACAGCGATTCGCAGACCGTGTACAGGCTCGCGCCAGTCAGTCAGCGTTTGCCAACCGCCACTCCCGTCACCCATCATGCGCCTGTTTCCCCCAAAACGGTGGCAGCGTTGACATCCGCAATATTTTTGTCCAGCCAATCATAACAGTCAGTCATACTGGGGAACGCGCGGATCTGGTCGACCCGGCCCATACATCCGCTTGACCGGCTGCCGCCCTGCAAGCTTCATCTCGCGAACCTTGTATTCAATCATGCGCATCACATCCACCCGCAACCGCGCCCAAGCGCAGCCTGCCCAACCGGCGCGATATGCGCCTTGCCAAAGGAAGTGATAGAGGAATAACAGGTGATAACGAAAAGGCACTCGATAGAAATTTTTCTTCAACCACATACGTCGCTGTAAAGGGGTGCCAAGCAAACGCGGGGTATCGGCAAGCGGGGAGCGGTTGAATGCAATCAAGGCCTCAGCTGTTGTATAGCGGTTCTGTTTTTCGAGCCAGTGCTCAAGATCAGGGCTGTCATGATGTTCCATAATACCGTTAACATGCTTGATAGATCCTTCCACAATAGGATGTTCGTTCACGGCGACATCGGTGAAACGGCGTTTGCCTGTTCGCCAGACACGAATTAAGCGCTGTTTAACAGTTAATCTTTTTCCCATAAACCACAAATACCGATCAACCGAAAACCCATCAGCCTCTTCATTTCTCATTGCCGATATAAGATTATCCTTCAATTCATCCGTCAGCCGCTCATCCGGATCCAGTTTCATCGTCCAGGGTGCAGTGATCGGTAACTTTTGCAATGCAAAATTCCATTGATCCCCAAATCCTCGAAATCGTCTTTGCACGACATACACACCATAGCGCAAGGCAATGTCCACAGTCTCGTCCCGGCTATAACTATCAACCAGAAAAACCTCCTGAGCCCAGCCTTTTAGGTTTTCCAGCACCGCCTCCATGTTGTGCCCCTCGTTCAGGGATATCATTACCACAGCGACTGGAGCGATACCTGGTGTCCAAGACATGATTTCTTTCTTATTTAGCATTGGCGATCAACACCCCGCTTTCTAAAAAGGTTTTCGTACAATACATATAAGCTCGTCCCCATACCCTAGGCGACCCTGTATCAAGCGCACCGGCCATAGTATCCCTCCCGCAAGAAGCATGTTGATACGGTAGGCATGCTCGACTAACTTGAAGTTCCGAATTTGCTGCCTAGTTGTTTTTGCTGCAGGTCTTGTTTGTATACAAGATTCGCGATTAATACCTAACGCACTACGCAACACAGCAAGAAACCAACCAGAAAAAGAGTCTCGAGTATAAACTAATTCCGTCGAAAAACCTGCTAAAGACACAGCTTTCAACAAAGTATTTCGGTTGAAGTAAGTAAGGTGGTAAGGTTCGTAACTGGTCCATCCTGTCAAATGCGCTAGCCAGCAATTGATGTTCGGGACAGCGATATGAAGAATGCCGCCGGGCTTCAGTAGGCGAAATGCATGGCGTAGAAATTCGATTGGGCGCTGTACGTGCTCAAGCACGTGGTTCATCACGATAACATCGAATGTGGCTTTGTATGGCAATGTCTGCACAGATCCACAATGCATTGTAATGCCCAATTTATGCTCTGCATGGCGACAGATATCTGCAGATAAATCGCAGCCCACCACATCAAAGCCTTTTTTCTTAGCATATCTCAGAAAACTTCCGCTACCGATGCCGATTTCCAGTAACTTTCCATGCCGAATGTACCTAGTCAAACGCGACAGTGTCCTCCGATTGTTCCATGCCTCAAACCATTCGACCCATACCGAAGTTTTTTACTTACATAGCCATCACCAAACCATTCACGTTCCATATGTTCTTCTATTTGCGACTGCCAGACCAATGGCGAAAGTACTAATCCGCAGGACTCGCAATGCAAAAGGCCCAACCGGTACTCCTTGAAAAACACTCCCTCGCAGAGCGGACATCTCTGCTCCCAAATCGTGGTCTCATTCATGCTGGTTTCCTTTTATTAATTAATCTATGATAACCCAAGCAGGGCGTGCGCCTCCATGCAATAGCCAGCGATAGGTTTCGGCCATTTGTTGACCAATGCGATGCCACGAATAATCCCGCTCCATCCAATCCCGACCGCGCCGGCCCATGGCTGCTAGAATTTCCGGCGGCTGAGACATAGCCTCCTTCAAGCATTCTACTAAAGGCTCAACTCCAATCTCGATCCACCAGCCTGCTTTATGGATTGTTAGCCCCTCCCACGGCGCGCCACGGGTAACGATGGCCGGCGTGCCTGCCACCAGTGCTTCAGCCACCACTATCCCGAAGTTTTCGGAATACGTGGGCAAAACGAACAAGTCCGCCTCGCTGTAGGCCCGCCATTTATCTTCGCCATACAAGGGGCCACAGAACTTGACGCGTTCAAGACCAAGTTCGGTCGCATACGCACGCAGTTTTTTCAAATAACCGCCATTGTCTGGTCCAACGATACGCAACCGCCAATCGGGAAAGCGCTCCTGTACAGCTCTCCAAGCTGACAAGAGCATGTCCAGCCCTTTATTCGGATGGATTCTGCTGAGAAAAAGCAAAGTACGGGTATCGTCACCAGACTTATTTTGCTTTAACCGAAGTGGCGGAATATCGATGCCGTTAGGGATGACGGCCACTGGCTGATGAAAACCAATGCGCCTGATGTCCTCGTATTCTGATTGCGAGGTTGCATGAAAACAGGATACCGCCAATAATGACGGTTTTTGAACAAGAGGCCAAAAAAGCCTTTTCACTTTTGAACCACTTCGCATAGCCCATTCGCTGAGCGTGCCATGTGGAGATACAATATATGGAATAGAATAGCGTTTAGCAATACAGCCAGGATATACATTTGGAGCCATCCACAAACTATGATTATGTAAAATTAAAACCTGATTTGAAACAACTTGACTTTTTAGCCAACGTGCCATAGTCGGTGAAAGTCCCAGCCGTCTTGGCCCAAAACCCAATGGAAATGTCTTGAGAAAATTTGGCGAAGTACTCAACGGCGCCCAATCTAATGCCGCAAGTGTGACCTGTATACCTTGCTCGGTAAGCGATTCGCAAAAGCGCACGACCGAATAGGACGGGCCACTAGCTTCTTCATTAATGGCGGGAACAATATGAACAACACGCATTTGTTTTTTTAAACAAAAATTATTCATGTCACAATATTCACATCTTTAATAAACTTCCAATTCGAGCGCGTCGCGGTCTCGCGTCACGATCCGAAAATCGAGCTCATCACCTAAATGCTCCACCATATTGGCAATGGTGCGCACCGGACCACCGGATTTGTAGCCGGGGGGGTAGTAGGCGACGAAGCAAAGAATGTTCCAGCGCCTGGGTTCCTGCTGAATGTTATCGACCTCGCTAATACCTGTCATCGACTTTTCAAATCCTCCAATGCTGGCCTTTCATTGATTAATCTTCGCTGTAGAAACATAAGATTACGCTAATCCCTCTAACCTCAATCTCTGGATAAAGTCTTCGAGTATCTCATCAGTCTTTGTTTTCCCTCGCGTCACTACATCAGCCCTGTAAAAATCAGAGCCCAGCTTCCGAGGCTGCTTCTCGCAGCGAACAGCTTTCAGCACGCCATGGCGGCACCGGCCGCTCTCTTCTACCCTCAATATGTTCAATAATCGATAAAAGGTATCGAGCTCCGGCCCTCGCGCCAAATACAGAAATCGCCCAATGCGCAAGTTCTTGACGCTTTTGGGTGCTGAGGCGACCTTGCTCCACCATCTTCCCAAGCAACGCTGTCAAAGCATTCACATCGCCACTCGGGAACACTCCCCCAACGCCACTCGCCAGCACCGCCTCTGCCGAACCGCAGGCATCGCTGCACACCACAGGTGTGCCCACCATCAAAGCTTCGGAAACCACTGCACCCCAGCCGTCGAAGCGGCTCGGGAGAACCAGGCAATCGGCCTGCGCCAGTTCCTGCGGAATGGCTTCAATGGGCAACCGGCCTTTCCAGTGAATGCGTCCCGGAATCAGCGACTCAGCCTGTGCTCGGAGTTCATCCTGCTGTGGACCATTTCCGATGACCACCAACTCCACATCCCGAGATACAAGTCGGGAAACCGCCGCAATGAGCAGGTCGACCCGTTTACGGGCAATAAGCTGACCGACAAATGCGATTCGGTACGGGCCATGCTCATTCCGGCTGGAAACGGAAGAGAACCGCCAGTCTGGCAGGAAATAGGCGAACGAGAAGACCCGCTCCCTGGGCATCCCCCGCGCCACCACCCAGTCTGGTGTACGCAGCCCAATGGCCAATACGCCGGAGAGACTGCGGCACCAGCGCCAAAATAGGGTGGTGTAGATAAAGCGCTTCAGCAAACCCTGCGCTCCCTCATCATTCACGGTTTCCATGACAACCCATTGCGACAGCCGCCGGCGAGCAAGCTCACGCTGTGCAATTTTTACGAAGCCATTGTCTCGAATCCCCTGACACAGATGGATCGAGTCGTAAGGTGCGGTAGCGATCAAAGCACGGACGGCTTCTGCATTAGATACCAGCTCCAGCCGAGCTCCACCCAAGTCTGAAGGTGACCAGCCCTGCCGAGCACGGCTTTCCGACATGGTCCGCTCGGCCACATACACAACTTCCATCCCGAGATCGACCAAAGCAGTCGCCAGCCCGGCCATGTGCGGACTGATGATCCTTTGCCAGATAAATATCGCTCTCATCGATTCATGCCTCCCGTTAATTTGCTTCTCGCCCCTTAGTTACAGCCCATCCAAACAAAATGAGGCACAACATACCCATTCCACCCGGTGAGAAAAATACCGACTCGCCTAGGTTGATGTACAAAATCGTCAACACAACTGTGAAAGGCGCGATTCCAGAACGCGCACTTCGTCGCAAAAGCATCCCCAGCCACAGCAAAACAAAAAGTAAACCGAAAACTCCTACTTCTTCCAGCACTGCCAGCGGCATAACACCTTTTTCGACTGAGGCACCAATCGGAAGCCCAAGCACGGGATCACGTCGAAGGTCCATAATTTTTGGATGCGAGGCGATTCCAAATCCGATACCCCGGAAGGGCGCAGCTGCAACGTTTTCGAGCATAGGATCAATGAGGACGCCACGAGACTCATAATAGGCCTCGCCCAAGCTGCTAGCGTCTGCACGGCCACTCTTGGTAATAAACTGATTGATTTGTGCGCTCAAAATCGGCGATGCTATGATCAATGCACTCAAGCAGAGAGTAAGGATAAGCCAAAATCTCTGCGATCTTATGGAAGGAAGTATCGAGGCAATTTTGCGGCCAGAAAGCAGTGCCGCAACAGGGACAGCCGTGCCCACACCGAACACCATTGCTAATCCGGCAGTCCGAGATTCGGAAAGCGAGATCAAAACCAGACACAGCACCACCAAAAGAACTGAACCCCAATGTGGGCGGAAGGTCCCCAGGAGACGTCCTACTGTCCAAGCCCCAAGCAACGCCATTGTAACGCCAAATGCCTGCGGGTGGTTCAGTATACCCTGGAAGCCCAGATTGTTTCTAAAAAATCCTACAGGTAGCAATATCAACGGTAGGCTCAACAGCGCCACAGCGACAAGCCCGAAATAAATATGGTCTGATAATTTATTGCGTTCTTCAGTGCGCAAAATAGACCACGCCGCGAGCAATGTCATTATAACGATCGTCCAGGTTAGGGCCTTCAACAGAGAAACACTACGAATTGGGCTTACGACTAATGAATGCACAATAAAAAAAGCACCCAGGCAGAGAGTGCAGAAAATCAACTTATGAACTCGGACGGTCCAAACGACACCACTTTTTAAAACCACTGAGCCGGCTGCGGCTAATATGACAAAATAACGGCCTAGATCAACATAGGGACTAACCGGCGCCAACCCTGGATTCAACATTGTGATGAGCCACGACATTGCTAATGCCAAAATTGTATGGCGCAGGCCAAAAAGTGCCAGGATCGACAGCACAACATAACTCAAAATAGCAGTCTTTTCAGATACGAGCCGCAAACCCAACGCTACAACGATGGAAAATAGAATCAAACCATTACCGAAACGGATGTGCGTTCCGCGAGTCTTGGAAGTGCACAAAGTTGCTTGAGAATATGGCTGCATAACATCACGACCCATTGAGTGTTTATAGGATCGCCCAGATGTATTCATGCTGCTATCAATTGCCGCAACGCAACCTTGTCTTACCAAGGGTCATTTATTTGGACAGCTCCGGCTTGAACTAGCTCTAAAGAGCTCAAGGTAATGTCGTGCGTTTCTTTCACAAGAAAACTGCTCTGCCGACTTACGATCCATAGACCCCATCCGGCTACAAAGCTCAGGCTCAGATAACAGTCTCAGCAAAGCTGCTTTCAGATTCTTTAGATCTCTAGGTTCGACCAATAAGCCCTCCAAACCGTCCTTAACCATCTCCTCAGCTCCCGCACCCCGGCAACCTATAACCGGACGCCCGCGGGCCATCGCTTCCAAATAAACTTTCCCGAAAGGCTCGCCCCGGCTGGGTAGCGAAAAGACATCGCACTGCGCCATTTCCTCCATTGTCTGCTCATAGGTTAGACGACCAAAAAATTTTACTCGACTGTTCACACCTAACTCATTAGACAACCGTTTCAACGCCCTATACTCTGAACAGGCACCAACAATTCTATATTCCCAATAAAGCACCTGTGCTTTCTGTGCTAACTTCAAGTTAATGCCTCCAATTACTCGTTCGTTCTCGATAAGCTCCTCTAGTATTCTACCTGGCAAAACCCTTTCCGGGCAATATGCGAGATAAACCTCCTCACCGATTTTAAGACCAGAACGGGCAAGAATCGGGGCAAGGAAATCTTTTGTGGTGCCAGGAGAACAAGTGGACTCAAGAATAACAAGATTTTCCTTCCTTAAAATTGGCAATATGCTCTCAGAAGCAGATTTAATAAATTAAAGATCGGTTTTTTTATCTTTTGTCACCGGCGCAGGAACAGCGATAATAAATACATCAGCTTCTTCCGGAGAATTTTGCACCTTAAGGTTACCAGATTTTATGCTTGCTTCAACTAATGTATTAAGCCCCGGCTCTTTAATATGGGGGTTCTCCTTTTTTGAGCTTCGTAATTACTTCGTCGTTTATGTTGACTCCGATGACTTTAAAACCATGAGTAGCAAGAATGGTCGCAGTTGGAAGTCCAATATAACCGAGGCCTAGGATGCAGATTTTATTCATGTTCAAGCCTCCTGATTGCAAAGACAACTGTACCTCCTCCTGTGTATTCACATGGATCAGGACATTGGATATGAGCCAATTCTTCGCTCCCAAGATGCAAATTTTTTGGAGACACCCCTTTACTTAGAGCTACATACCACGGCATAAGCGAAGTCAACGAGTGCATACAAAGCAGTTTAGGAGCTTTCAGTTTATACCCTTGAACGATGGTAAAATGGTCGCCCTTTTCATATACAGGGCATTCACCTTTGATTTCAACGACCGTGACCAAAAGATCCACCACTAAAACACCTCCCGACGAATATTTACAAGTTGATGACTTCGTAGAGGCTCCCTTCATATACCATGGCCGCCCGAATTCCAATTATAAGATCATCAATATAAGTATAATCTCTGATGCTTGAGCCGTCCCCCTTATTCATTATTCGCACCATATTTATAAAGATATATCATTTCAACCTCTTTT
>Ga0172366_10003944_pt1 | contig 11695 bp, 10 predicted proteins | sample LakKivSesite69cm_FD_114533 | JGI IMG/M metagenome (GOLD analysis project Ga0172366, IMG submission 114533) | Sediment microbial communities from Lake Kivu, Rwanda - Sediment site 69cm | ecosystem: Environmental > Aquatic > Freshwater > Lake > Sediment | place: Rwanda: Western Province, Lake... | reverse complement strand
GACGCGGCATAGCCCAGCGGCATCATGGCCACGAGCTTGAATTCCCGGGGGATGCCCAGGGCCTTGCGGGCCCGGCGGTAGCTGAACCAGCCCATCCAGCAGGTCGCCAGGCCCAGCTCCTGGGCCTGAAGGGCGATGTGCTCGCCGGCGATGCCCATGTCGATGAGATAGAAGGGCACGCCCTGGATGCGCGCGCCGAGGCGGACCGCCGCCCGGCCGGGTTTGGCCAGGAGGACCAGGATGACCGGGGCCTGGGCGGCGAATTTCGATCCGGAATAGAAGCCCGAGAACGCGGCCGCGGCCAGGCGTTCCTTAAGGGCCGGGTCGTCGACGACGATGAACCGCCAGGGCTGGACGTTATGGGCCGAGGGCGCGATCCGGGCCGCTTCGAGGCAGGCCCGGAGCTTTTCCGGCTCGACCGGCGTCGGCAGGAAACGGCGGATGCTCCGCCGCCCGCCGATGATCTTCTGGAAGGCCGTCCGTTCGACCGGCCCCTCGTCGCGAGCCATTTCTCCTCCCGCCGTTATTTTATCAAGTAGAGCTCGGTCTGGCGCTTGTCCAGGAAAGACACTCCGGACTTGACAAAAGCGGCGTCCTGCTCCAAAGCGATCTGGACGTCCTGGTTGTTCCACTCGGGGACCGCCGCCCGGACGTTGAGCTCGATCGAAAAGACGGCGTCGGGATAGAGCGGGTAGTCCCCCGCCCCGGGGACGCCGCCCTGGCGGTCCCAGAGCCCGATCGTTGGGCCGGCCGCGTGGCCATGGACGCCGAGGGGATGGGTGTAGATGCTCGGCCTGAGGCCTTCGTCCCTGGCCCGCCTGAGGGCGGCGGCCAGGATCCGGTTGCCGGTGAGGCCCTCCTTCATCTCGTCGAGGAGGATGTCCTGAACCCGGTTGCCCTGGGCCAGGGCCGCGCGGAGGCCCGCCGGCGCGTCGGTCTCGCCGGGAAGGAGGACATACGCGTGCTGCTGCGTGTCCGTATTGAGGCGAAGGTAGTTGATGCCGATATCGCAGTGCAGGAGGTCGCCCTTGTGGATGACGGGGCTGTCCTTGTAGGGGCTCGAGGCGGGCCGCTGGATCTCGACCCCGGGGTCGAACCACGTCGTCTGGCCGAGCGCGCGGAGCTTTTCCCAGATCCACCACTCGACGTCCTCCGTCGTCGTCACGCCCGGCGTGATGACCGTATTGGAGAAGGCCTCGGCGATGACGGCGTGGGCGATGGCGCAGATGTGATGATACACCTCGATCTCGGCCGGAAGCCGCCGTTCGAGCCAGCCCACCGCCAGCCGCTCGGCCGAAACCAGCCGCTTCGCGATGTCCGGCCCGAGGGCCTGGACGAGCCGGGCCTTCTTGGACGCGCTCAGGCCGTCGCCGAAGGCGAAGACGTCGGACTCGTCAATGCCGATCCTCTTCGGGTCCCGTTCCTTGACCGCCCGGGCCAGGGCCTGCCACTGGTCCTCCTCGTCGGCCTTCCAGACCGTCGGGAAGAGGTCGCCGACGCCGTAGCGGTTGACGGAGAACCGCTCGATCCCCTTGTCCCCTCCCCGGTCGAACATGACCAGCATGGTCAGGCGCCGGGCCGAGAGGCTGGCAAAAGGCACGAGCGAGAGATAGACCGGGTCCTCGTTGTACTCCTCGCAGATGACGAGCCACATGTCGATCCGCTCCCGCCTCATCAGCTCGGGCAAGAACGTCGTCAGGCGCTCCCGGAGCCAGCCGTCGTAGACGCGGGCCTGCTCTTTGAGGCTCAGGACGGCCGGGATGTCGGCGCCGGACGCGGCCGGCGCGAGCGAGGCCAGAGCGCTCGCCACGACAAGAAGACCGACGAGGAAACAACGCATATCCGTCTCTCCTTTCTCTCGGCGGGCCGATCTTTCGGGGCCCGATCGCCGGGGATTATACCTCAGAACCCGGCGAGAGGGCGAAATCCGCGTTGCCCGGGCCCGGCCGGAGGTGATATAGTCGGAGGGAACCTGGGAGGTCGGGAATTCGTATAGCACAGGGAAGCCCTTTGAGGAGGTCTGAACCATGAAAAAAGCGATTACCCTCGCCTTGACGTTCCTTCTGGCGGTCCTGTTCACGTCGTGCGCTTCGACCGGCCCGAAGTCCGGCGCCGCGGCCGGCGAGGCCTTGATCAAGCTCATGCCCAAGAGCACGACGGGGGTCATGGCCTTCGACTTTCACCGGGCCATGGGGACGGAGGCCGTGGCCAAGGCGCTCCAGGACCCCAAGGCCAAGGAAAAGTTGGATGAGTTCGCCAAGATCAGCGGCATCGACCTGATGAAAGACATCTCCTACGTCGGCGTCGGGCTCAGCGGCGGCGGGATGAACCTCCAGGACGGCGGCGTCATCGTCAACATGACCTATGACAAAGCCAAGCTCCAATCCCTCATCAAAGAGAAATCCCCCGAGGCCAGGGAAGAGCTCTACAACGGCGTGACCGTCTATTCCAACCTCGACGGCAGCGGCGACAAACAGATGACCCGGGCCGCGTTCCTCGACGCGAACCACATCATCCTCGGCAGCGAGAAAGGGGTCAAGGGCATCATCGATGTCCAGATGAAGAAGGCGGAATCGGCGGCCAAGAACGCCGAGCTCGCGGCGGTATTGAAGAAGGTCGACAAGACGAACATCGCCTGGGGCGCCATCCTCGTTCCTCAGGCCCTGCTCCAGAAGGGCGTCGCCTCGAGCCCGCAGCTCAAGGTCCTCGAGGGCGTCAAGGCCATCAGCCTGACCTTTGACTACCGGCTGAACGATCTCGTCGCCGATATCCAGACCCACGGCGGGTCCAAGGAGCAGAACGCCAACTTGGCCTCGACCCTGAACGGCTTCAAGGCCATGGGGGCGATGTTCGCCGGTCAGGAGCCGGTCGTGGGCGAGGCCCTCAACGGCATCGAGATCACCTCGGGCGCCGACTACACCCGCCTGGCGATCAAGCTGCCCCAGGAGACCCTCGACAAGCTGGGCAAGGTGGCCCAGTCGAAGGCCGGCGATCTCATGAAGATGAAGAAGGGCGGCGAGCCGGATAAGGACTGAGGCCGCTCAGTCCTCGGCCAGATATTCTTTGGCCCTGAAGATGACGCAGGCCAGGGCCAGGAACACGGCCGTGATCGCGACCAAGGCGATGACGGCCAGCAACGGCGACGTAGGTTCCAGCCGGAAAAGAAGCAGGGCCACCCCTCTTCCGCCGCCTCTCCCGGGCTGGTAAGGCAGCAGCGATTTCAAGTAGTGGACAATGGAAAAGCGCTGCGTCGAGCCGGGGAAATACTGGATGGCCGTCTCCCAGCCGAAGCCGAAAACGAGGCCCAGGATGATGGCCCGCTTGAGGATCGTTCCGAGGAACGTGAAGAAGGCCGTATAAGCCAGGATGCCCAGGACGAGAACGCCGAGGTAGCGCAGGAAGGTCGCGTAAACGGCCAGGTCCCCCATTTGGCCGGCGTTGAGGATGAAGTAGGAGACGCCGAGGCCGAGGGCCACCATGGCCGACGTCAGGGCCGCGGCGGCCGAGAACTTCCCCAGGATGATGGCCGTCTTCGGCACCGGCCGGGTCAGGAGATAGGCCAGCGTCCGGTTCTCTGTCTCTTCGGCCGTGACCGACGTGCCGTAGAAGAGCGTCACCAGGACGATATAGAACTGCAGGAAGATGACCATCAGGATCTCTGTCGAGACGGCGACCATGTCCCCAGTCCGGCCGTGATAGAAGGCCCGGGCCGCTACGGCGAGGGCCACGGGAACGAGGCCGATCAGGGTGAAGGTCCGGGCCCGGCCGGTGCGCCGCCCCAGGCCGAAGAAGAACCCGAAGATCTCGCGAACGGCGGCCCCGGTCCTCATGTCACTTCCCCACCAGGTATTTGAAAACGGCCTCGAGGTTGTCGTCGGGAGACGAGATCTCCTCGACCTCGATCCCGGCCTCCAGCACGGCCGGGGCGAGGCGGCCGAAGAAGACGTCGCGCTTGCGGGTCTCGACGACGAGCGTGCGGCCGTCCCCGCCGAAGGTCATCCTGAGGATCGACGGGTCGCCGACGAAGCGGGCGGCAAGCGCCCGGGGGTCGCTCGAGCGGACCGAGATCTGGTGCGGATGGGCCTCGATGAGCTCGCGGATGTAGGGGACGTCTCCCTCGGCCAGGACCTTCCCCTGGTGGATCAGCGCCACCCGCGAGGTCAGGGCCTCGATCTCGGGCAGGACGTGGCTCGAGACGAGGACCGTCCGGCCCTCGTCCTTGAAGCCGCGGATGAGCTTGATGATCTTGCGCTTGCCGAGAGGGTCGAGGCCGCTCAGGGGCTCGTCGAGGATGAGGATCTCGGGGTCGTGGGCGATGGCCTGGGCGAACTTGACCCGCTGGCGCATACCCCGGCTATAGCCTCGGATGAGCCGGTCCTTGTCCTTGGTGAGCTCGACGATGTCCAGGGCTCGGGCGGCCCGCTCGCCGATCTCCTTGCGGGAGAAGCCGTAGAAGCGCAGGAGCCCGGCGAGGAACTCGAAGCCGGTCATGTCCTCGTAGAACGCGTCCGGCTCGGAACAGAACCCCACGGTCCGGAAGATCTCCGGGGCGTTCCAGACCCGGCGGCCGCGGATGGCGACCGCGCCGAGATTGGGCTTCATCTGGCCGGTCGCGAGCTTCATGAACGTCGATTTGCCCGCCCCGTTCGGCCCCAGCAGGCCGGTGATGCCGGCTTCGATCTCGAGGCTGACGTCGTCGAGGCCGAGGACATGGCCGTAGTACTTGGACAGGTGCGTCGCGGAGATGACGGCCGTCACTTGATCACCTCGACGCTGCGGATCTTGCGGTCGAGCACGGCCGCGGCCAGGAGGCAGATCGCGGCCAGGACGGCGAAGGACCAGAAGGCCGGCAGAGGCAGAGGGAGCTTCTGCCCGAACAAGGCCGCGCCGGCTTGCCCGATGTTGGCCGGGATGGAGAACAGGGACATGTAGGGCGTCCGGAAGATGCCCTTGAGCATGGCCGCGAGGACCTCGGAGAAGTAGTACGCGCCGAAGATGAGGACGATGGCATATCGGGTGTTGCGGCTCGAGGCCGAGAGGAGCATGATGTAGCAACCGAAAAAGACGGTCAGCAGGGCGGAATAGGCCAGGATGGAGACCGGCAGCCAGGGATAGGACCCGAGGAAGGCGAAGCTGCCGGCGAAGATGAGCTTAAAGACGACGAGGAGGAGCCCGGGCACCGCGGTCGCCAGGAGGACGAAGAAGGCGACGACGGCCATCTTGCCGGCGACGTAGTCCTTCTTGCCGAGAGGCCGGGCGAAATAGAGCTGGAGGGAACTGTGCTTGAGGTCGTCGGAGACGAGCCCGGCCGTGCCGAAGGCCAGGACGAGGATGAGCAGGAAGAGGAAGAAGCCGTTCGTCAAGAGGACCTTGAAGTAGTTCGGATCGATCTTGAGCAGGGACTTGTTGCTCTGGATCAGGGCCTTGAAATCCTCCAGACGCTCGGAGACATAAAGTCCGCCGAGGGCGAAGAAGGACGGGACGAAGGCCCCGGCGAACGCGAATTTGAAGCCTCTTTTCCGGAAGGCCAGGCGGATGCCCGTCCGGGTGATCGGCAGCCAGGGGAAGCGGCGCTCGACGAGACGCCCGTCCCAGTGGCTGTAGCCCTTCTCCCTGACGACGGCCATCAGTCCACCCCCACCGCGCCGGCGAAGAGGTCCTCGAGGGACGTCCGGCTCTTGACGAACGAGCGCAGCTGGGCTCCCGTTCGGACGGCGGCCCGGAAGAGGTCCATCCGTTCGGCGCCCTCGGGCATATAGACCTTGATGAGGCGGTCCTCGGTCTCGTCGACCCGGCAGCCGCGGGCTTCGAGCTCCCGGCGAAAAGCCACCGCGTCGCCCTTGATCCGGACCTCGTAGAGGCTGTAGCGGATGGCCCGGAGGTCCTCGATCCGGCCTTCGGCGGCGACCTTGCCCTTGTTGAGGATGACGACCGAGGCGCAGATCGACTCGATGTCGTCGAGGATGTGCGAGGACAGGATGACCTGGATGCCTTTGTTCGTCGCGACGTCGCGGATGAGCTCGAGCACCTCCGCCCGGCCGCTCGGGTCGAGGTTCGAGGTCGGCTCGTCGAGGAACAGGATCTTGGGATCGTGGACCAGGGCCTGGGCCAGCTTGAGGCGCTGCTTCATGCCCGCCGAATAGGTGTCGAGCAGGCGGTAGCGGGCCTCGTCGAGGCCGACGTAGAAGAGGACCTCGTGGGCCCGCTTCATGGCCTCCTGACGGGGCATTCCCGAGAGCTCGCCGAAATAGGCCGTGAAGGTCACGGCGTCCATGCCGGCGATGAAGCAATCGCTCTCGGGCATGTAGCCGACCGAGCGGCGGATCATGGCCCGGCTTCGGCGGATGTCGTAGTCGAGGACCCGGCCCTCGCCGGACTGCGGCGTGAGGAAACCGAGCAGGATCCGGAGCAGCGTGCTCTTGCCGGCCCCGTTCGGGCCGAGCAGGCCCACCGCCCCTTCGGCCAGGCTCATGGTCACGCCGTCGAGGGCCACGATCCGGCCGTAGCTGAAGTGGATGTCCTTGACCTCGATGCTCATGCGAAGCGATATCGTATTCTCATGGAAGGACGGAACGCAAGCGAAAAAAGTTCCCGTTATCCCCTTTCCCGGCCGCGGAAGGGTCTCGGGGATCCACTCCGTTCGCTGCCGGCGGGGAGCGGAGTCTTCGGAGCGGACCTGCAGAATCGGGCTGAGCACTCGAAGCCCGATTCTGCGAACTATCTTAATTCAGTGTTTTCTTAAGATATCTCCCAGATGCGCAGCTCCGCGTACCTCCGCAGCGCATCTGGACCTCCGCTCCCAGGAGTTCGCTCCGGGCCGGTCCCGAGGCCGGCTAATTCACCGCTTTATGCTCACTCCGGGATACCCCTCAACCCTTTCTCCCGCGGCCTTAGAGCGGGAGGTGCAGCATCGCTTCGGGGTCGACCCGGGCGTCGAGGACTCTGACCGACCAATGGAGATGGGGGCCGGTCGAGCGGCCGGTCGAGCCGCAGAGGCCGACGGTCTGGCCCTTTTTCACCGACTCGCCCCTTTTGACGAGGAGCTTGGACATGTGGCCGTACGAGCTGAAGACGCCGAGGCCGTGGTCGATGATGACGGTCATGCCGCCCATGTAGAGGTCGGCCGCCAGGACCACCCGGCCGGCGTTGGCCGCCTTGATGGGCTCGCCGAAGGGGACGCGGAGGTCGAGGCCGGTGTGGAGCGACTGCAGGACGTTGTTGTTCAATCGCCGCTGGCCGAAGTTCGACCAGGACGCCGCCTCGTTCGGCGCGACGAAGGGGCCGTCGCCGAGCCACGCGGGCGTGATGACGCTCATGGCCAGGGCCACGATCTCCCCTTCCCGCTTGATCCGGGCCTGGACCGAGGCGGGCGGCGTGACAAACTTCTGCGCGAGCGTGAGCTTGGTCGAGGGGAAGGCCTTATCGACGATGAGGAGGTCCTTGCGCACCGTTTCGACCGGGCCGTCGGGCCTGACGAGCTTGACGACGAGGACCGCCGGTCCGGCCTTGGCCTGGACGTCGATCCCGACGAAGGCGAGGAAGCTCCCCTTTCGCGGGCCCGGGGCCAGGTCGGTCCGGCGCCCCATGAAGGCCACCGAGCCCGACCGGACGGACCCGTCGGATCTGAGGCTGACGAGGATGGGCTCTCCGGGTTGGAGGGCCCGGTAGGAAAGGCGGACGACCGGTCCCCCGGCGGGCCCTGGGACTTGTCCGGCGAAGCCGCCCGCGATAGCCGCCGCAGCGGCGATCGCGAGGGCCGCCCAAGCGGCTCTCGCCGCCATCGCCTCCCGCCTCCGACCTCCCATCACGCCACGGCCCCCCGCGCGTTCTTCCTCAGCGCCTTGCCGGGCAGGCGCCCCGTGTGCTCTCCGCCGTCGACGACGATCTGGCCGTTGACGACGACCGCCCGCACGCCTTCCGGATAAACGGCCGGTTCCTTGAAGGTGGCCTTGTCGATGATCCGGTCCGGATCGAAGACGCAGAGATCGGCGGCCCAGCCGACTTTGAGGCGGCCGCGGCGGACGAAGCCCATGTGGGCGGCCGGCATGGCCGTGATCTTCCGGATCATCTCCGCGAGCGGGACAAGCTTGTCCTCGCGGACATATTTCCCGAGGGCCCGGGGGAAGCAGCCGTAATTCCGCGGATGGGGCTTTCCCTTGGCCAGCGGCCCGTAAGGGGCGAGCGCGCTGCCGTCTGCCCCGACGCCGGTGAGCGGGTAGGACAGGATCCGCTTCAGGTTGTCCTCGCTGCCGAAGAAGCTGATCATCCCGACACGGTCCGATTCCTCGATGAGGAGGTCGCGCATGAATTCGTAGGGCGGCTTCGCCGCCTCGGCCGAGGCCTCGAGGACGGTCTTGCCCTCGAGGCCCTTGTTCCTGTCCGAGCCCACGTCCGAGATCAGGATCTTGTCCCAGGAGCCGTAGCCCTTCTCCTGCTCGGCGAGATGGGCCCGGATCCGGGCGTCGAAGGAAGGGTCCTTGAGCCGGGCCAGGAAACCTTCCGTGCCGCCCTCGCGGGCCCAGATCGGGAAGAGGGTGCTCAGGCCCGTCGCGCTGGCGATGTAGGGGTAGCGGTCGGCGTGGAAGTCGATCCCCTCGGCCCGGGCTTTCTCGAGCATGTTCATGATCGTGTCGAGCTTCGGCCAGTTCACGGCGAAGCCGGCCTTGAGGTGCGAGATCTGCAGCCGGATCGGCGTCTCCCGGGCGATCCGCAGGGCCTCGGCCACCGCCTCAACGACCGCCGTTTCCTCGTCGCGCAAGTGGGTGGCATAGACGCCGCCGGTCCGGGCCGCAACCCGGGAGAGCTCGATGAGCTCTTCCGTTGAGGCGAAGCTGCTCGGCGTATACTCCAGGCCGGAGGACAGCCCCAGGGCGCCGCCGGCCATGGCGTCGTCCACCAGACCCTTCATTTTTTCGAGATCTTCGGCGGAGGGCGGCCGGTCGCCCTCGCCGATGACGGCGCCGCGGATCGTCCCCTGGCCGACGAAGGTCGAATAGTTGAGGGCCATCCCGCTCCGCTCGAGCCGGCCGAGGAAACCGCGGATGTCCTTCCATTCGGCGTCGAGACCGTAGGACTTGGCCAGGCGGGACGTGTTCTCGGCGGCCTGCTCGTCCGTCAGCGGGAACGGGGAGTCTCCGCATTGTCCGCTGACGACGGTCGTCACGCCCTGGCGGACGGCGCTCTCCGCCTTGGGATTGACGAGGAGGCTCGTATCGGTGTGGTCGTGAACGTCGATGAACCCGGGCGAGACGGCCAGCCCGCGGGCGTCCACGATCGCCTTGGCCCGGGACCTCGCGATCTTGCCGATCTCGCGGACCGCGCCGCCGAAGACGCCGACGTCGGCCTTGACCGGCGCGCCCCCCGAGCCGTCGTAGACGGTCCCGCCGGCGATGAGGAGATCGAAGTCCTTCGCTTTCGTGCAGCCCTGGAGGATAAGGCCGGAACCGGCCGCGGAGACGGCGGCGGCCGTCTTCAACGAGCTTCGCAGGAACGCGCGTCTGTCCATCGGTTTCACCTCCCCCGCATCATAATCAAAACGTCCGGCTGAGTAAACGCCCGGTGGACCCGCCCGCCCGCGATTTGCTTTCGCCGGGCCTTTCTGGTAGATTGGCGGCTCTCCCCCGTCCGGCCCGCCGGACGGGGAACCCCGAAAGGAACGCCCGAGATGGCCGAAGAAACCAAGGAAACGACGCCCAAGCGCAAGAAGATGAACACCCTCAGCCAGGCCGAGATCGAGGCCGAGCTGGCTAAGTGCAAGGAGAAGCAGGGCGGCCTCATCTCCAAGTACGCCCGCCAGCTCCAGGCCCGCAAAAAGGCCCTCGGCGGCTGACCGGCCCCCTTCAGCGTCCCCTCCCCCGCCCGCAAATAAAAGTCAGTGTTGTTTTTCCGGGTCTTTTTTGGTAAAATGGCGCGGAAAAAAATATATCAGGAGACACAACAAGCGTGATCAGCAAGGAACAGAAGACGAAGATCGTCAAGGACAACCAGGCCCATCCCACCGATTCGGGATCGCCTGAGATCCAGGTCGCCTTGCTGACGGAGCGGATCAACCTGCTCGTCAAACATTTCGGCGACCACAAGAAAGACCACCATTCCCGGGCCGGCCTGATGAAGCTCGTCGGCCAGAGAAAGCGGCTCCTCGAGTACATCAAGAAGAACGATGTCAGCCGCTACGAAAAGCTCATCAAGAAGCTCGGCCTGCGCAAGTAGGCCCCGCCTCCAAAGGAACACCCCATGTCCCACACTATCAGTCTAGAGATCAACGCCCGCACCCTGTCGATCGAGATCGGCAAGGTCGCCAAGCAGGCCGACGGCTCGGCCCTCCTTCGCTACGGCGACACCATGATGCTCGTGACGGCCACCTCCCGCAAGGAGCTCAAGGAAGGCAAGGACTTCCTGCCCCTCATCGTCGACTACCGCGAGAACACCTATGCCGCCGGCAAGATCCCGGGCGGCTTTTTCAAGCGCGAAGGCCGGCCGTCGGAGCGCGAGATCCTGATGGCCCGGCTCATCGACCGGCCCATCCGGCCGCTCTTCCCCGAGGGCTATTTCTTCGACACCCAGATCGTCGGCCTGCTCCTCTCGGCCGACCTCGAGAGCGAGCCGGACACCCTCGGCGTCATCGGCGCCTCGACCGCCCTCTACTTCTCCGACATCCCCTTCACGACGCCCCTCGGCGCGGTCAAGGTCGGCCTCGTCGACGGCGCCTTCGTCGTCAACCCGACCGACAAGGAGCTCGACCGCAGCCCGCTCAACATGACGGTCGTCAGCAACGAGAGCGGCATCATCATGATCGAGGCCGGGGCCCAGGAGATCGAGGAAGAGAAGGTCCTCGAAGGTCTGGCCATGGCCCACGAGGCCAACCAGCGCATCATCCGGGCCCAGAAGGACCTTTTCGCCACCCTGGGCATCAAGAAGCGCGAGTTCGCGGTCAAGCCCGTGGATGCCGAGAAGCTGGCCCGGGTCGAACGCGAACACGGGCCCGCCCTTCTCGAGGCCATGCAGGTCAAGGGCAAGAAGGCCAGCGAGGCCGCCCTCGTCGCGGTCCGCGACGCCGCCCTGGCCGCCGTCCCCGAGGATAAGCCCGAGGAGAAGCTCGAGCTCAAAGGCCTCTTCACCAAGCTCGAAGAGAAGCTCTTCCGCGACCTCGTCCTGACAAAGAAGCTCCGGACCGACGGCCGCGGCTTCGACGACATCCGGCCGATCACGGCCGAGGTCGGCCTCCTGACCCGGACCCACGGCTCGGCCCTGTTCACCCGGGGCGAGACCCAGGCCCTGGCCACCGTCACGCTGGGGACCTTCGAAGACGCCCAGAGGCTGGACAGCCTGGGCGAGGAATCGAAGAAGCGGTTCATGCTCCACTACAACTTCCCGTCGTTCTCCGTCGGCGAGGTCGGCTTCCTCCGGGCCCCCGGCCGGCGCGAGATCGGTCACGGCGCCCTGGCCGAGAAATCCATCCTCCCGGCCATCCCGGACCAGGAGACCTTCCCCTACACGATCCGCATCGTCTCCGACATCCTCGAGAGCAACGGCTCCTCGTCGCAGGCCACGGTCTGCGGCGGCGTCCTGGCCCTGATGGACGCCGGCGTGCCCCTCAAGATGGTCGTCGCCGGCATCGCCATGGGCCTGGTCACGTCCGAGGGCGGCGACTACGCCATCCTGACCGACATCGCCGGCCTCGAAGACCATTTCGGCG
>Ga0172366_10003943_pt1 | contig 11697 bp, 10 predicted proteins | sample LakKivSesite69cm_FD_114533 | JGI IMG/M metagenome (GOLD analysis project Ga0172366, IMG submission 114533) | Sediment microbial communities from Lake Kivu, Rwanda - Sediment site 69cm | ecosystem: Environmental > Aquatic > Freshwater > Lake > Sediment | place: Rwanda: Western Province, Lake... | reverse complement strand
CTGGTCAAGCGGCGCACCGGCGCGCCCTTCGGCGACGCGATCCTGGCGGGCGTGGCCACCGGGGTGTTCGAGGATTTCTCCATCGTGAAGGAATGGGCCGAGTACGTCGAGCCGATGGAGCCCAACCCTGAGAACCACGCGCAGTATATGGCATATTTCGATCTGTACAAGACGATTTACGAGCATGTCAGAGAGGATTTTCAGACCCTGGCCCGGCTGAGGGACAGAAATTTGGAGGGGACCAGATGAAGGCGTTACGCAAGACCGGCTCGGGCGTCGGGCACGTCGAGCTGTGCGACGCGCCGGTTCCAGAGATCGGGCCGGACGAGGCGCTCATGAAGGTCTACGCCGCCGGAGTCTGCGGCAGCGACCTGTTGATTCAGGAGGACCGGCACTTTTACCGCGCGCCGGTCACCCTGGGCCACGAGTTCTCCGGCGTCGCGCACAGTGTGGGCCGGAACGTTACGCGGGTTCAGGAGGGCGACAAGTTCGTGGCCGACATCGAGTGCGGCCAAGGCGAGTGGCTCGGCGTGACCGTTGACGGCGCCTATGCGGAGTTCATGCGCGTGCCGGAGCACGTCATCTACCGCATCCCCGACCACGTCTCGCTGGAGCACGCCTGCCTGGCGGAGCCGATCGTCGCCACGCATCACCTGATCCAGGAGCGGGCGCAGGTCAAAGTGGGCGACGACGTGGTGGTGGTGGGCCCTGGACCGATGGGCCTCATGGGTGTGCAGTACGCCAGGGTGTGCGGCGCGCGCCAGGTCTTTCTGATCGGCCTCAAGAGCGACGAGAAGCGGCTGCAGATTGGCCAACAGGTGGGCGCGGACCACATCCTCTACTCGGAGGACGGCCCGCAGCAGGCCGTGATGGAGGCCACCGGCGGCAAGGGGGCAGAGTTCGTGCTGGAGTGCTCGGCCAGCCAGCAGGGCGTGCAGCACGCCATAGACTGCGCGCGCAAGGCCTATGAAGGCCCAGGCGGCAAGGGTGTGGTCGTGTTCATCAGCCTGTGGGGGCAGCCGATCACCGTCAACCTGGACCAGGTGAGCCTGGGCCAGCTCGACATCCGAGGCAGTTGGAGTTGGAACGGGCCGGAGACGTGGGAGCACGCCATTGACCTGCTAGAACGGGGGGTCTTTAACCTGGCCCCGCTGATCACGAACCATTATGCGCTAGAGGAATGGGAGACGGCGTTTGCGAACCTGCGCGCCAGGCAGGATGTGAAGGCGCTCATCCACCCGAATGGGCGAGATTGGGCCAGGTGACGCCAGCCCACCGACACACAAGACAAGGAGCGATGCTTAGCCTGTGGAAACCTACGCACATCTACAACGCCTTGAAGCAGAGGGCCAGCCCATCCAGGTCGGGCTGGTCGGGTGCGGGCAGATGGGGTCGGGGATGGTGCACGCGACGCACCAGATGGCCGGCATGGAGACCGTGGCCATCGCCGATCTGAACCCGGCCCTGCCGCTCGCCACGCTCAGGGAGTTGGGCATTCCGGAATCGCACATCTGCGTCACCAACCGGCCCGGCGAGGCCGAAGACGCCCTCCGCGCCGGCCGTTACGTCGTCACGGAGGACGCGCTCCTGCTGGCCCAGTTGGGGAGCCTGGACGCGGTGGTGGAGGCTACCGGCCTCACCGAGGTCGGATCACGGGTGGCCTGGACCTGCATCATGCACTCCAAGCACGTCATCATGTTGAACGTGGAGACGGACGTCACCGTGGGGCCTCTGCTGCACCGGCTGGCGCAGCAGGCCGGCTGCGTCTACACCGCCGCCTCCGGCGACGAACCCGGCGTATGCAAGGGCCTGTACGACTTTGCCACCGCGCTGGGCTTCGACGTCGTCTGCCTGGGGAAGGGCAAGAACAACGTGATTGACTTCGCCGCCACCCCCGAGTCCTGCCGGGAGGAGGCGGAGCGCAGGGGTATGAATCCCAAGATGCTATCGGCCTTCAAGGACGGCTCCAAGACGATGGTGGAGCTGGCGACGATGTCGAACGCCACCGGCCTGGTACCCGACGTGCCCGGCATGCACGGCGCCCGGGTGGACGTGCCCGACCTGAACAAGGTCTTTATTCCACGGGCAGACGGCGGCATCCTCGGCCGCAGGGGCTGCGTTGACTATTCCACCGGCAAGGTCGCCCCAGGCGTGTTCGTCGTCATCACCTCGCCCGACCCGCGCGTGCGCGTGGACATGAAGTTCTATTCCATGGGCGATGGCCCCTACTATACCCTCTACCGCCCATATCACCTGTGCGCCGCCGAGACGCCCATCTCCGTCGCCGAGGCCGTCATCTACGGCGAGAGCACCATCGTGTCCAAGCGCCTCGTCTCCGAGGTAGCCGCCCTGGCCAAGCGCGATCTGAAGCCGGGCGAGGTGGTCGGCGAGATCGGCTGCGCCGACTTCCTCGGGCGCACCTACCGCTACGAGGAGGCCAAGGCCCTACGGGCAATTCCCCTGGGATTGGTGCCCGGCGGCCGGGCCACCAAGGCTATCGGCAAGGGCAAGCCGCTGACCGATGATAACTTTGCGCCCGATGCGACCAAGTTCGTGTACCAACTGCGCCAGATTCAGGACGCGCAACGGGAGATGGAAGCACAAGCCGGCGTACTCGCCGGCCGTGGAGCGTGAAGCGTGAAACGTGAAACGTGAAACGTGAGACGTGGAGCGTCACAGGCGCGGGGAGGCGAGCCGGCGCCGGCGAGTACGCCGGAAGGGGAAAGACAATGAAAGCAGTGGTGGTGCGTGCGCCGATGGAGTTTGGCGTGGAGGAGGTGCCTGTCCCAGAGGTTGCCGACGAGGGCCTGCTGTTGAAGGTGATCGCCTGCGGCCTGTGCGGGTCGGACCTGCGCACACTGCGCAGCGGCCACCACCGGGTGACGCTGCCCTGGATCATCGGCCACGAGATCAGCGGGGAGGTGGTCGAGCGGGGAGCAAGATACGAGGGGCAGTGGAAGGTAGGCGATAGGCTGGCCGTCGGCCCGGTGGTCTACTGTGGCTATTGTGATTTCTGCATCAACGGCCAGTACGAGTTCTGCGAGAACTATCGCGAGATCGCCCAGGCCTGGCCCGGCGGCTTCGCCGAGTACGTCGCCATCCCGCCAGAGGCGCTGCGGCTGGGCACCATCCACCGCATTCCGGAGGGTCTGGATCCCGCTTATGCCGCCATCTCGGAGCCGATTTCCTCCTGCGTCAATGCGCAGGCCAGGGGGCAGGTGGGGCTGGGCGACACGGTGGTCATCATCGGCAGCGGGCCTGTTGGCTGCATCCACACCAGCCTGGCCCGCGCCCGCGGCGCCGACCGCATCATCGTCGCCGACATCGTGGACGAGCGGCTGAGGATGGTTGAGTCGTTCGGGCCGGACGCCACGATCAACGCGGCCCAGGCGGACCTGGTGGCGGAGGTGCGGCGGCTGACTAACGGCAAGGGCGCGGAGGTGATCATCACGGCCACGCCGGCTCCCGCGGCGGTGGTCCAGGCAGTGGAGATGGCCAAAAAGGCCGGGCGCATCCTGGTCTTTGGTGGGCTGCCCAAGAACGACAGCCGGCCCAGTGTGGATATGAACGTCGTCCACTATAATGCGCTCCACCTGATCGGCACGACCACCTTTGCCCCTCGCCATCAGCATATCGCGCTGCAACTCCTGGCATCCGGCAGGGTTCCGGGCGACAGGCTGGTCACGCACCGTTTCCCGCTGGTCGAGTTCGAGAAAGGTGCGACGATGGCGCTGGAGGGGAAGACGTTAAAGGCGGTTTTCCTACCATAGGTGGTACGTGAAACGTGAAACGTGAAACGTGAAACGTGAGGCGTGAAACGTGAGGTGTGAAACGTGAGGCGTGAAACGTGAAACGTCCAGAACAGGAGGACAAGGATGGATGTCAGCGGCTTTCTCACTTCACAAATAGGCTACGATCTGGGCGATCCCAAGCGAGCGCTCGTCCGCAGCCATCAACGCGACTATGTCCCTGAAAACGCCACCTATCAGGTTCTACCCGCCGCCGTCGAGGACGCGCACATAGAGCCTGTACTGGCCGGTGAGGTGCGTTATTGGGGCCAAACCTGGAACGCGCACTGGTGGGAGATTGACTTCTCCGACCTGGAGCAGGTGGGCGACTACGTCATTGTCGTCTGCGCGCCTGGTGTGGATGGCAGAATTCTGTACCGGAGCGAGTCGTTCAAAATTGGCGACAACATTCTGTGGCAGGAGACGGTCGAACCGATTGCGTTGGAGCAATTGGAAGAGCGCGCGCGCCTGGCGCGGAATGGCATCGGCTGGTTGGATTGTGGTGTGGAGTGGCGCGAGGCCAACAGCCACGCCACCACGGTTGTCGGCCTGTGCGAGCTGCTTTCTGTCGGCTATGAGTGGCTCACAGACGAGCAGGTAGCGCGGCTGCGCGCGCAGATCATGCGCGGCTGCGACTATCTCGCCATCCTCCAGGATACAGGTGAGCGAGTCGGCGCGCCGGCGGGCGCGCTGGTGCACGAAATCCCCAACCACATGTTCCCCATCCCCGGCGACAACGCGCAGGCAGTGGTGGCCCTGGCGCACGCCGGGCGGTTGCTCGCCGACACCTACCCAGAAAAGAGCCAGGAGTATATCCAGCGTGCAGTTCGGGCGATGAACTATCTCATTCAACGTGGCATTTTCCACGGAGAAATTCCAGGGTCACTACCCTGATTTCGAGTGGCAGGTAACGTTGGAAGCGTGGGCGCGGCACTATATTGACGAAAATGACCGGCGCGGCACGTTCCCGCCCCCTGAGAAAGTCATCTACGATGATCGCCTGATTGCTGCATGGCGCCAAGCCATCCCAAACATGAAACTTGAACCCTTATGAGCGTTAACACTGGCTATTTTGTTGGCGTGGATGTGGGCGGCACGAATCTGCGGGCAGGGGTGAAGCGCGGTGGGGAAAGCCGCCTGCTCTCGGTTCTGCACGCCCCGACCCTTTCGCACGAAGGTCATGCGGCGGTGCTGGCGCGCCTGGCCGGGCTGGTACGCGAGTCAATCTCCGCCGCCGGGCTGACTCTCCGGCAGGTGAGCGCTGTCGGGCTGGGATTGCCCGGGCGCTTGAACCCGGCGGAGGGGCTGGTAGAGTTCCTGCCGAACCTGAGCGGGAATTGGATCGGCGTTCGGGCGGCAGAGTCGCTTTCGACGGCGCTGAATCTCCCCATCCACCTGATCAACGATGCCCGCGCGATGACCTTTGGCGAGTGGAAAGTTGGCGCGGGGCGCGGCGTGGAGACGATGGCGTGTTTTACGCTTGGCACGGGCATTGGCGGTGGCGTAGTGGTCAACGGGCAGTTGTTATGGGGCGTAAATGGCACGCTGGGCGAACTGGGGCACCAAGTGGTGGAAGCCGATGGACTGCCCTGCACCTGCGGTGGGCGCGGCTGCCTGGAAGTCTATGCTTCGGGCACGGCGATTGCCGCGGCGGGAGCGCGGGCGGTACGCGAAGGGCGCGAAACCCGCCTGCGCGAAATGGCGGGGGGCGATGTGAGCCGCATCACCGCTGACCTGGTGGCGCGCGCCGCGCAATTGGGCGACCCGCTTGCCAAAGGGATTTTTGACCGCGCCGGGCTTTACCTGGGCATAGTCATCAGCAATGTGGCGCTCACTATCAACCCGCAGCGTGTGGTGATAGGCGGCGGCATAGCTGAAGTGGGGGAGTTGATCTTCGAACCGGCGCGGCGCACCCTGCGCGAGCGCGTTCACCTCGCACCTGTGGAACACATCGAGATTGTCCGCGCTCAATTGGGAGCAGACGCCGGGTTGATTGGCGCTGCCAGGTGGGCAGAACAGAAAACATTGGAACATTCAAAATGAAATGGAGAGATTTCATGAACGGACCCATGACCCTGCAATCGCTTGCTAAAATGATTGACCACTCCCTGCTGCACCCCACCATGACCGATGCAGAGATTCTCAAGGGCTGTGAGATTGCCAGACGCTACGATGTAGCCACCGTGTGCGTCAAACCCTACGCTGTGACGATGTGCAAAGAAGCCCTGCAAGGCTCCGGCGTGGAAGTTTGCTCAGTCATCGGCTTCCCACACGGCAACAACACCACCCAAATCAAAGTGGCCGAAACCGAACAGGCCATCTGCGACGGCTCGACCGAAATTGACATGGTCATCAACATCGGCAAAGCCCTGGGGGGCGATTGGGACTTTGTCCGCGCCGATATTGACGCGGTGAACCAGGCTTGCGTCAAGAATGGCGCGATTCTCAAGGTCATTTTCGAGACCGACCATCTCAAAGACGAACACATCATCAGACTCTGCCAGATTTGCTCGGAACTGAAAGTGGCCTTCGTCAAGACCTCCACCGGTTATGGCTTTGTCAAGCAGCCCAGCGGCGACTATAACTACACAGGCGCCACCGACCATGTACTGACGCTCATGCGCGAGCACAGCGCCCCCGAAGTGCAGGTCAAAGCAGCGGGCGGCGTGCGCACCCTCGACCGGTTGCTCCGTGTCCGCGAACTCGGCGCAACCCGCAGCGGCGTAACCGCCACCGAAGCCATACTCGAAGAGGCGAAGAGGCGCGGATACAGTTCTGGCAGATAATTGGCCTATCGGTGGCCTTGACGGCCGAGGCGAAGAGCGAGAACACCTGCTCGACGGTCCCCGGCGAAGGACGGCTGGCCGACGTCTATGTGCCTGGCGTACAGATCCTGGTGAAATACAAAACAGATTCCGGAGAGACTCTATGCCCAAGCCCATTGTGGTGATTGGTAGCTCAAACATTGATTTCATCATGAAGATGGATCGCCTGCCAGCGCGGGATGAGACCATCACCGATGCCGTGTTCATGCAGACCTTTGGCGGCAAGGGGGCCAACCAGGCGGTGGCGGCCGGGCGTGCCGGAGGCGACGTCGTCTTTGTCAACTGCGTCGGCGACGACCCCTACGTCGAGCGCATGCTCGCCGGCCTCCGAGAGAGCGGCGTCCGCACGGACCATATCCGCCGTGAGGCGGGCGTCTCCAGCGGCGCAGCCCTGGTGATGATCGGCGAGGGCGGCCACAACTACCTGTCGGTCGCACCGGGCGCAAACGGTTGCCTGACGCCGGCGCGGATCGATGCCGTCCGCGACCTGATTGCCGGGGCCGCCTACGTGCTGATGCAGTTCGAGATTCCTGCCGAATCGGTCGCCCGCGCGCTCGAGATCGCTGCGGCGGAGGGCGTGCCCGTGGTCTGGAACTATGCCCCGGCCAGGCCGTTTGGCGTCTCGCAACTTGGTAAGGTGGCGATCGTGGTCGCCAACGAGCCGGAATCTTCGGCCCTGACCGGCATCCCGGTGACAGACCTGGCCTCGGCACAGGCAGCGGCCCGAAAACTGCGCGAGATGGGCGCGGGGACGGCGATCATCACTCTTGGTGAAGCCGGGTCAGTGGTGGCGGAGAAGGACGCGCCAGAGGGGGTCCACATCCCGGCCTTTCCCGTCGAGCCGGTGGACACCACCGCCGCCGGCGACACCTACTGCGGCTGCCTGGTCGTCGCCCTGGCGGAGGGCAAATCCCTGGCCGAGGCGGTGCGCTTTGCGAGCGCCGGCGGGGCGTTGTGCGTGCAGCGATTGGGCGCGCAGCCCTCGATTCCCTGGCGGGACGAGATTGATGCGTTTCTGGAGGAACGGCTATGACAGAGATAACGCGCGAACAGGTTGTCGGCCGTCTCGAGGCACATGCGATTCCCTACGGCAGAAGGAGCATGCTATGTCGGGCAAGACGCTGACTTTCCTGAACAACGGTGTGGCCCAGGTAGCCATCGTCGTTCCAGACCTGGAGGAAGCGGTGGAGCAGTACTGGAGGCTGTTTGGCATCGGCCCCTGGCACTTTTACACCTACGGCACGGGCCTGTGCACCAAGATGACCTACCACGGCCGGCCGGTCGAGTACCGCATGCGGGTGGCCCTGGGCTACCTGGGCTCCACGCGCATCGAACTGATCCAGCCGCTGGAAGGGGACACCGTCTACGCCGATTTCATCAAGGAGCACGGCTACGGCGTGCACCACTTTGGCGTGCTGGTGGACAACATGGAGGAGGCCCTGGCCCAGGCCGAGGCGGCGGGCCTGGCGATGACGATGGATGGGGCAGGGTTTGGCCGGGACGGGGATGGCCACTACGCCTACCTGGACACCGAGGACAGGATCGGCGTCACCATCGAACTGATCGAACGGCCCAAGGGGCGGTTGGAGCCGGAGAAGGTCTATCCGCCGGAGGGGAGCGGGTGAGCGAATCAGCGAATCAGCGAGGTTTGACAATGACCAGGGACATTCTGGATGCAGTGTATGGCTGCCTGGGAGGTGGCCAATACCATGAGAACCGCTGAGCGTTGGGGGATGTTTGAACTGGCGCTGGAAGGCCCCTCCGGGGGAAACCCATTCGCGGGGGTGGTGCTGGGCGCGCAGTTCGCGTACCGGAACCGCGTCCTGTACGCAGACGGGTTCTACGACGGCGAAGGCACGTACCACGTCCGCTTCATGCCGGATACAGTGGGCGAGTGGCGCTACGTTACTCAGAGCAACTGCCCCGCGCTGGACGGCCAAGAGGGCACATTCGCGTGCGTGGAGGCCGCTCCGGGCAACCACGGCCCCGTGCGGGTGCACAATACCTATCACTTCGCCTACGAGGATGGCATCCCCTTTCTCCCCATCGGTACCACCTGCTACGCCTGGGTCCACCAGGGGAACACGCTGGAGGAGCAGACGTTAGAGACGCTCCGGCGCTCTCCCTTCAACAAACTGCGCATGTGCGTCTTCCCCAAGCACTACACCTACAACGAGAACGAGCCGCTCTTCTACCCGTTCGAGCGGACAGAGGCGGGGGGGTGGGATTTCAATCGCTTCAACCCCGCCTTCTTCCGCCACCTGGAGCGGCGGCTCGGCCAGTTGCTGGAACTGGGGGTCGAGGCCGACCTGATCCTCTTCCATCCCTACGACCGGTGGGGCTTTTCGAACATGGGCGCTGAGGCCGACGACCGCTACCTGCGCTACGTGGTGGCCCGCTTCTCTGTCTACCGCAACGTGTGGTGGTCGCTGGCCAACGAGTACGACCTGATGACCGGCAAGACGATGGGAGACTGGGACCGCTTCTTCCGCATCATCCAGGAGCACGACCCCCACGGCCACCTGCGCTCGGTGCACAACTGCCACCAGTTCTACGACCACGCCAGGCCCTGGGTCACGCATTGCAGCATTCAACACTCGGACCTGGGCCGCACGTCGGAGTGGCGGAAGATGTACCGCAAGCCGGTCGTGGTGGACGAGTGCTGCTACGAGGGCAACATCGAGGAGAACTGGGGCAACATCCCGGCCCAGGAACTGGTGCACCGCTTCTGGCTGGGGACGGTGGGCGGGGGCTACGTCGGCCACGGGGAGACCTACCGCCATCCTGAGGACGTTCTGTGGTGGTCCAAGGGGGGCGTACTGCACGGGCAAAGCCCAGAGCGCATCGCCTTCCTGAGAGACATCCTGGCGCAAGGGCCTGCGGGCGGCCTCGACCCCCTGATTGACACGTGGCGGGAAAAGGCGGTTGGGCGGGCTGGCGCATACTACCTGTTCTACTTTGGGGTCCACCAGCCGGCCGAACACACCTTCGACCTGCCGGAAGGGAGCCGGTACCGGGTGGAGGTCATAGACACCTGGGGTATGACCGTCACGCCGCTGGAGGAGACGTTCGAGGGCCGCTTCAAGGTTCCGTTGCCTGGGAGGCCCTACTGCGCCGTGCGGTTACGCCGGGCTGAGTGAGGTAAGTATGACTGACGATCCAACTACCATCTTTAGACGCACTGTGAGCGAATGGACCTTACGGAGCCGACATCCCTATGGAAACCCATTCACGGATGTACGGGTGGATGCCACCTTCGTCGGCCCATCTGAGCAGAGATTCACGATTCCCGCTTTCTACGATGGGGAACAGACGTGGCGGGTGCGCTTTAGCCCCAACGAGGCCGGCCGGTGGCGCTACCGCACCTGTTCCAACCCGGCGGACGCCGACCTGGCACGGGAAGGCTCTTTTGAGGTGACCGGGCGCCAGGCGCGGGGCTTTCTGCAATCCACGCCCGGCCGCGCCTGGGGCTTCCACTATGAGTCGGGCGAGCCGGTTTTCCTGCTGGGCGACACGGTCTACAACCTGTTCGGCATGGCCTACTGCGGCGGCGACGTGGGAGCCTTCCTGAAGCGCCGCGCCGAACAGGGCTTTAACCTGCTGCGTGTGCGGGTGCCGGTGAGCCCCTTCCACCCACCCAAGGCTTACAGCGGCTGGCAGACGCGGCGTACCTGGCCCTGGGGCGGCAGCGAGCAAGCCCCCCGCTTCGACCAGTTCAACCTGGACTATTTCCGCACCGTGGACCAGGTGGTGCGCCAGGCCGAGGAATTGAGCGTCGGCTTTGAGATGATCATGGAGGCGTGGGGCTTCGAGTTCCCGTTCAACAGCCGCAACATCTTCGTGCCGGAGTGGGAGGAGTTGTGGATGCGCTACCTGGTCGCCCGCTACGACGCCTTCACCAGCGTCAACTTCTGGACGCTGATGAACGAGTACGAGTATTACCCGGACGGCAACTGGCATCACAACCCCGTGGCCGACCGCTGGGCCATGCGCGTGGGGCGCTGGGTCAAGCGTGTGGCCCAGCACGGCCACGTCATCTCGGTCCACAACGGCCCCAACGACCCGCCCTTCGCCAAACGCTTCGCCGCCGACCCCGAGGCCGTTGATGCCATCATGTTCCAGAGCTGGGGCACGACGGACGAGCGAGATGGCTGGCTGGCGGCCGGTATCGAGGAGCAGATCGGACGCAGCCTCAAGGGGTGGCCGGGTTCGGCCGTGTTTGCCGAATACGGCTACGAGCGTAACCCCGACCTGCCGGTCACGTTTCCCGGCTTTGACTATTGTGACCCCAGCCACACTCGCCGGGGTGCCTGGCGCGGCGCATTCTGCGCGCTGGGGGTGCTCAATGGCTTTGAGAATTCGTGGGGTCCCTGGATGATCCTGGACCAGGACCAGCCGGGCGTGGCGGTTCTGCAGAACGTGCGGCGCTTTTTCACCACCGTGGTTCCCTTCCATCAGATGCAGCCTGCGCCCGAGATCGCCGTCCCCGCCGAGTGCGCCCCTGGCCACCACCCGCTGGCGCTGGCGACGCCTGGCCGTGACGCCGTAGCCATCTACCTGCCAGCGGGCGGCGTCGTGAGGCTTGCGCTACCGGCAGACGGGCGCTACAATGCTCAGTGGTACGATCCAGGAATGGGCCGGCTGAGCGAGGCGTCACCTTCGCAGGTCGTCAATCTGAGCAAAGACCGGCTGGCCTTTGAAGCGCCCGTGGGACAGGATGAAAAGGGCCATCCTCTGGACTGGGTATTGGCCCTATTTAGATAGACCGATACCTACGCACACACAAACAGTATCCTTGGCACAGGCAAGGCGGGCTTTGCAGCCTACGTCAACAAGGTGCTGGAGTTGGGCATCGAGCAGAACTGTGCCAGGTACGGCGAGGCGTGCGTCGCCGGGATCGAAATGGGAGAGCCGGGAGGGACCGTGGATGACGCAGACCGGTGGGTGCGGGAAAGCCTGGCATACCTTGAAACGGTCCTGCCAGGATTGACGATGTGATACACGACATAATGGAGGAAGGGGCGTGACAAAATGAGAATCGTGGAAAAAAAGCCCAGTTTTGGCCTGATCGTCGGCACGCGCGG
>Ga0172366_10003942_pt1 | contig 11703 bp, 10 predicted proteins | sample LakKivSesite69cm_FD_114533 | JGI IMG/M metagenome (GOLD analysis project Ga0172366, IMG submission 114533) | Sediment microbial communities from Lake Kivu, Rwanda - Sediment site 69cm | ecosystem: Environmental > Aquatic > Freshwater > Lake > Sediment | place: Rwanda: Western Province, Lake... | reverse complement strand
CTGGAAGCCCACGCCCCCCGATCCATTCGCTGGAGTCTGACCCCCAAGCACGGTGGTCCGGCTTCCATCGCCGATATTAGCTCGCCTTATGTCCAGGCCTTAAGTAATGCCCTGGAAGCTGTATGGCACAGACCTCCGATATTCAAGCGTGAAGGAGGCAGCGTGCCGGTCGTTTTAGACTTCCAGCGGATTTTAGGTGTGCCAACGGTAAATACGGGATTTTCCATGCTGGATGACAATATGCATTCACCCAACGAGAAACTTCACCTGCCTTCCTGGTATCGTGGCATTGATAGCTTCATCCATTTTTATTTTAATCTGGCACAGTAACTTCGTGCTCGAATAATCCTTGGCGCTATATCTAGATTATCTAATGATTATGAATGAGAAATCTCGTTTTCCGTTGTACGGTGGCCAGGCTGTGATTGAAGGGGTGATGATGCGCGGCACACATTCCGTGGCAATCGCTATGCGTGCCCCTGACCGTGAAATAACCATTCATCAAGAGCCGTTGAGCGCTATCTACCAGCACCAGATCATCAAGATCCCGTTTTTACGCGGCATCGTTATGCTGCTCGATGCCCTGGTTCTTGGGACGCGTGCGCTGACCATCTCGGCAAACACCCAAACCGGCGAAGATGAAAAAATCGAGGGCCCGATGCTGTACCTGACCCTGTTCATTTCTATTGCCATTGGGGTTGGCCTGTTCTTTCTCGCTCCTGCTGCCATCGGTCAGCTTTCTGAACACTACCTTGGTTTCAATGCTTGGCTGGGAAATCTGCTCGAAGGGCTTGTCCGCCTATTTTTACTCGTCGGTTACATCTGGGCAGTTGGCTTCATTCCCGACATACGCCGGGTATTTGCCTACCACGGCGCCGAGCACAAGACCATCAATGCCTATGAAGACGGAGCCGAATTAACCCCCGAGTCGGTGGCTAGATTTTCGGTTGAACACCCACGTTGCGGCACTGCGTTCCTGCTGACCCTGGTATTGTTGTCGATCGTACTCTTCTCGTTGCTGGGCCCGCTTCCAACCACCTGGCGCCTGGCAAGCCGCATACTTTTCCTGCCTCTCCTCGCCAGCCTCGCGTATGAATATATACGCTGGACGGCTAATCACCTTGACCAAAAATTAGTGCAGCTGCTTGTTAAGCCCAACCTTGCCTTGCAGCATCTAACCACCCGCGAGCCTAGCGATGACATGTTGGAAGTATCCATTGCAGCATTCAACGCCATGCGCACGAAAGAAAATCTCCCAACATAAAGTATTTATTCTCGGTCTATCATTGAAAAGCGGCCGGTCAATCGGCCGCTTTTCATAGGAGTCTACTCTCCGAGAATTTGGACAATAATCTCCCTCTTTCTCGGTCTTACATCGAAATCGACAAACACCACCTGCTGCCATGTACCCAGGGTCATATGTCCATCGACAAGAGGAATCGTCAATGAAGCCTTTAAAAGGGCAGCACGGACGTGACTGTGTCCATTTCCATCGTGCCAGGCTTCATCATGTTCATAGTAGCGGTCCTGTGGGACGATTTCCCCCATGATGTGTTGCAAATCATGCAGTACGCCTGGCTCATATTCCAGGGTGGTTACGCCACTGGTGGATGATGGGCAAAAAACAGTCACCAACCCGTTGGAGAGATTGCTGCTGGTGATGCAATCCTTCACTTTTTGTGTGATATCGATGATCTCAGAATTCCCCCTGGTTGATAGAAAAATGTGGTTGAGTTTAACATTCATTGGATCATATTTCTGGGGTTAATTCGACTTTATTGGGCAACATTTACCTGGTTGCGTCCGGCTGCTTTAGCCGCATACATCGCTTGGTCTGCCCGCCGCACGATTTCTTCGCTGGTTGTACCATGTAATGGGTAAACCGCCACTCCTGCCGATAGGGTGGCATTCAGCACTTCCCCTTCATACTCAATTTCCTGGCTCTCGAATTTGATGCGCCAGTCATTTGCCCTTTGCCGGGCAACCGATAATGATGCCTTGGGCATTACCACTACAAATTCCTCGCCACCATAGCGGCAGGCGATATCGCCGGCTCTCACCTGTGATGTCAACATCTTGCCCAGCTGCTTCAACATGAGATCACCCACGTCGTGGCCGTAGGAATCGTTGAAATTCTTAAAATGATCCAGGTCCAGCATCACTACACTGACCGAATATTTATCCCGTTCTGCGCGTGATAATTCACGTGATAAGGTTTCATCCAGGAACCTGCGGTTGTATAAACCGGTCAATGAATCTCGGATGGCTTGTTCCTCCAGCTCTTTTTGTAATTTTAATAATTTCTCTTCTGCTTCGATTTTCTCCATCAGCTCTTTTTGAGCATCTGAATATAAACGGGCATTTTCAATCGCAATGCCTGCCTGAGCTGCAAATGCTAGGGCAAATTGAGATTGCTCCTGGGTATAAAAATTGGGCACATTTTTATCCAACGCCAACATCCCAATCACCCGGTCGCCTATGATCATTGGCACACCCATCCAGCCGCGGTTCATGGTCTTGGTTTGATTGCCATTTTGCAGTGCGTTGAAACTTGACGAGATATCATTTTCGATTAAGGGCATGCGTGAGCGGATTACCCTTGCATTGGCATTGTTGCTTGAGGAGAGAGTAAATGTCTTACCAATCAATGCCTCGGGATTGGTAAATCCATACGCGGCGATAATTTCCAGGCTATCCTCTTTACACAACCAGATCGAGGCGCTATCGTAAGGGATCACCTGCTGTATTTCCTGCAAGATCATATCGAGCACTTTCGAAAGGTCGAGACTGGAACTCAATGAGCGCATCACCCGGTTTAATGTGGCGATTTGATCGGAGCGTTTACTCAACACCTGCTCGGCATGCTTTCGCTCGGTAATATCTTGCTTGATGGCAATGAAATGCATGATCTCCCCCGAGCCATCTTTAACCGGGGCGATTGTTTGTTCTTCAGTGAGAATGCTGCCATCTTTCTTACGGTTAATCAGCTCGCCATGCCATACATTGCCGCTTAATATCGTGCGCCATAAATTACGGTAGGTTTCTTGCGGCACCAGCCCAGATTTCTGAAGGCGTGGATTCTTACCAATCACCTCATCCACACTGTAACCCGTCATTTTGGTGAATGCCGGATTGACCCATTGGATATTTCCATTACGGTCGGTGATGATGATCCCATTTGCTGCCGATTCAAGCGCTACGCTCTGTAGCCGTAATTGTTCTTCAGCCTCGCGGCGAATGGTCAGATCGCGAATGATATTTGTGAAAATTACCCCCGATGGGATTTTTACCGGGCTCAATGCAATTTCGATGGGTATTTCACGCCGGTTTTTCCTCACCCCATACAGCGGCAGGCTGATCCCCGGACGGGTGTCGATCTCATCGATAAAAGCTTTTTGATACTTGTAATATGCTTCCTGGTAGCGTTCTGGCACGATCAGGTCAATCGAATGGTCCGCCAGCTCCTCCATCGAATAACCAAATAACGTTGTAGCCTGGTTGTTAGCCAGCAGGATGTGGTTATTTTTATCGGTAATAATGATGGCATCCGGCGCCCCTTGGAAAAGGGCTTTAAATCTTGCCTCAGAATCCCTCAAAGTAGCTTCCACCTGCCGGTAGTTGGTGATGTCCCACCAGACCACCATTCGGCCAGTTACGTGCCCATCCCGATCTTTGAGGTTAGAGGTACGCACGCTGATAGTCTTCGGGACCTCCCCATTGATTCGCACCTCGGTTTCATAATTATGGGGCACACGGAAAGTCTCAGCAATGCCTGGCCAGATGGCAATGATATCATTTAGTGTTTTCCGCCTGGCAGAACGCTGGCTTAATCCCAGCATTTTCAATGCAGTCGAGTTTATATTGTATATCCTGTCTTTCCTATCCAGGACGATCACGCCTTCACTCATATTGTCGATGATTTCATCACGTGAAAGCGACGAGTATTCGAGCAGCTGAAAATAATAGATACCCCAATAATAGACCAACCCACTGATCACCAAACCGATCAAGATGATGATATTCATCTGAATGGATGGGACGATCTGAGCCTGGAAGATCAGGTTACAAACCAGGGGAGGGATGATCCCTGACAAAATTAAAAGGCTCCTGGTGCCTGCATATCTGGGGGCGACGATGATTCGCCGAATTAAGATCATCACCCCAACGATGAGCTCCAGGTAAAAAAAGGCAGCTGATAGTAAATACCACCATGCGCCGTTGAAAATCAGCGGTGCACCTGGGGCATTCGATGAAGGTACGATCGATTTCCACAGCCAGTGATGCTGGTTTTCGGTAACAGCAACGTATATGGTCATCACCGGTATGATCATTAATAAGACAACCCACCAGTTTGCTATCCTTTTTTCCTGGTGGGTGAATTGAAGCAGGAATAATAACCAAAATCCGGCAATAAATGCAACGCTTATGATTTGCATTTTTGCCCACAATATTTTGAGAAGGGTGGGTACCGATGCAATTTCCAGCCCGGAAAATATTGCCCAACCCCCTACAGCAATCATCATCAGTGCAAAGAAAATTACCCCAGGGGTTCTCCACCACCGCCAGCTTAATATGCTCAAGAGCAATGCAATGGCGGCTGCCAGTAATGCGATCAGTACCTCAGTTGTGAACTGCCAGGTCAATGCTAAGTCCTCTGTATATTGACGATAAGATAATATCACAAAAATAAATGAATGACTTGAATTTTCTGTAAAGCGCCTTCACAGAATTGTTAGCCTGCCTTCCTTTCTATCCACCACCATAATTCCGTCATCAAGATTACTGGTTTTTTCATTCTCCACTTACGTAAATCTCCTGATCTAAATACCGCTTCACAGCTGATTTATCTTCGACCATGTCCAATGCTGAATCACCATCCCTCGAAGCTAAATACTCTCACCACAAAGGTCGAGATATATCTAAACCACTTGATATCTGACAAAATTATATAACAGAACTGGCAGGCATGTGGACGATGACGATAAAAAATAAGAGCCCGCCTCCGCTAAATTATTGATCGAATCGTGTGGGTCGAGTGACCGAAAATACACATTCAACGAATACCTAAATGATAGTATCAAACTCCTCATCATTTAGTTATTATTATCCAATAACACCTGCTCGGCATTTGTAGAATAAACCTTCTTTAACACCTCATCGGGCAGATGCAAGCCACACACACACCACCTGCCTTGTTGGGGAACCTCCGCAGCATTATAGTTGAAGTATTCATCGTCTGTTTCTAAAAATCGGTAAGCCAATCGATATTCTTCCAGCTTCGGTCCCATGTCACTGCCAAATAATATGCGGTCTTCGTGCTCGAGGAAAAATCTCCGCCCGGTGTAGGGTTGGCGCCCTAATTCGCTGATCCTGCCGCTGATATCCACATAAAAATTTGGGCACTCATCCATCAGGCTGGAAACCCATTTCAGATTTTCAGCATAACATCCCACATGGGCCCCAATGAATATAGTTTTTGGGTGGTGTTTCACTAGCTTAGCCAGGGCTTCAAGGATGGAAATGAATGCCGGATATGGCGGGCATGGGAAATGCCAAACAGGATGGGCGGTTAATTCCTCCCAGCGCTCGTTGGTTTCATCCAACGGGTCGAAAAACGCCACCGGATCAGCGACATGGATCATCACCGGTAAATGCAACTCTCCCGCAATATCCCAGATTGGTGCCAGTCGGGCATCGTCGACCTTAACCAGCTGGCCGGTGTGGTCGGTCACCTTCAATCCAAAATTCTTCCAGATTTTCAGGCCTTCTGCGCCGCTCTTTTTCTGTGTTATTACTTTTTTGGCCGCCCAAACCGGAAAGGCCTCCCCCAGCGATTTCCACATCTCCCAGTTCACCCCTCCAAACACCACGAAACGTTCGGGGTGGCTGGCTTTGAATTTATCGAGATGGGCTGCCAGGATATCATCGCTCCAACCCCCATCCAGATCCACGTATCTCTTCACACCTGCCTGGTCGAGGAGATCGATCAGCTCGCTTACCGGGCGGTTGATCCACCCCCCACCAAATTCATCGCCTAGATGGTTATGAGCATCAATTACCGGGAATCGAGGTTGATTCACTGTGGTGATTTTTGTCGCCAGCCTGGATTTTGGACGAAATGATTGCAGCAACATCTATTCGCCTCCTGATTAACATACTTTAATTTTACATCCAGCTGGTTGGAATCAGCGTTGTTTGAGCTAATTTAGTCGATAACAGCATGCCCCTACATGGTTAGAAAATCGGTTAAATTGAAATAATTAATTCCCCCATTTGCCTGCTATAAATCCTGTTTTTTTGTGGTTAAATTGGCATATGACAGCGAAAATCATCCTGCGCAAACAAGAATTTGAGGTTAAGCATGGCATGACTGTACGCAGAGCCCTGCAAAAGCTGGGTATCGAGCCAGATAGTGTGCTCGCCACCCTAAATGGGGAGCTGATCACCGATGATGAGATCATCAAAGAGAATGTTGTCATCAAGCTGATCCCGGTAATTTCAGGCGGCTATCAGTAAACCATGGGCACCTATATGATGGGGGAATTTTTCCCATGAAATCTATGCTTACGCTCGATCATATCCGTGAATATCGCTCACAAACCTTCGCCTTTCAACCGCAGCTTCGCTTGAAAACGAAGGATGATGCGATTCGCTATGTAAACGAACGCGGCTTTATATTTTTTTGGCCCATACAGGGCATTATCTTGCCCAGCCTGTGGGGTGCAGTGGCTGGTGACCGTCCGGTTCCGGATGAGCATGATGATCCGGGTCATATCAGCTGGGATTGGAAGGACTCTCTGCTGGGTAAGCACATCTGGTATTATGGAAAGATCCTTCGTAAAAGAGCCACCATTATTTCTATGGAGGTTGCCGCTTATTTTTATGCCCTGACTGAAAATTACGGCTCCCCCGAAGAGGATTACCTTACCATTTACGAGCAAGGGCGTATGACACAGGAAGCCAAGGCTGTGTATGAAGCCCTGCTCGCCAGTAGCCCGCAAGACACCATCTCATTGCGCAAGGCATCACACCTCACCAGCCACGAGAGCTCCAGTCGCTTTGAGCGTGCGCTGGCAGACTTGCAGGCAGATTTTAAGATCATGCCAGTGGGCGTGGCGGATGCTGGCTCATGGCATTATTCGTTCACCTATGATATCGTGTCCCGCTATGAACCTTCGCTGCTTGAACACGCCCGCTATTTGGGGGAAGTGGATGCTCGCCAAAAAATCATCGAGCTTTATTTCCTTTCGCTCGGGGCAACCCAGTACCGCGATGCGTCCAAGCTTTTCGGGTGGAAACCGGCAGATCTCGACCAGGCTATTACTCGCTTGGAACATGCCGGTGTGATCAGGAACCACCAGATGATTACGGGTACACCTGGCGAATGGATGGTTCTTGCCCAATTATTGTAATGCTCAAATGGCTTTCGAACTGGTATCTGTCATCGCCATGCTGATTGGAGTGTGAATCCAGAGAAAAGCTGGATGGCGTGCGCTGTCTCGCAGCCAGTTTGCCGTGGGTTAACTGGAGAGCTGGTTAATTCGAAACGCTTCCATCTCGAGCAAGGTTTGGGCATCTCCCTCGCCCAACTATATCGGCTATGCGAAAAAGCCATGTTAATCGCCGCACTCCTGCCCACTTTTTTGGAACCTGGGCGCCTCGCAGGTGGGCAAAGCAGCTATTTGCGCCTGGCGTGATTTGCTTTCCCAGGCTATAGTGGACCATAACCTGAATATTCAGATCTGGCCTTGTTCAGCTCCAATTGTAGATTTATACCTGCCCGGTAATCTGGTTGTGGTCGAAACTTACCCGGCAGAGATTTATGGGCACCTCAGGCTAAGCTTCTCCTCACCACATCGGAAAAGCAAGCGTCGCCAAACCGATAGGCAATCATTCTCAAAACAAATACTATCATGGGCTGAAATCAACAGCCTGGAATTGTCGCCGTCGATTAAAAACGCTATTCTTGATGGCTTCGGTAACTGCCCATCGGGTGAGGATCAGTTTGATGCATTGGTGGGCCTGTATGGTATGATAAATATCATTTTTGAGGAATCGGGCTGTGTGAGAACCACAGCTTCCAAAGCTTCAAAAGATCGAGGGATGGATATTTGGACAATCTCAACCAGAAGAGTCCGTTAGAAACTCAGCAAACCTCGGCTAAGATTGCACTAATCACCGGCGCTTCAAGCGGATTGGGATCTGAATTTGCCCGCCAACTGGCTTCCCGTGGATATGATTTGATCCTCGCAGCCCGGAGGCTGGAGCGGTTACAGGTGTTGGCTGACTCTCTCCATTCCGAATATGGCATCATTGCACAAGCTCAGCAAACTGATTTATCGAATATGTCAGGTATTGAGCAGCTGGTTTCTACCATCCGGGCTCTGCCTCGGCTCGACCTGTTAGTGAATAGTGCCGGTTTTGGCACGGTTGGGAGATTTTATCGGGTGGATGAAGTCAAACAGCTCTCCATGATGAATATTCACATGCTGGCGCCGGTGTTGCTTTGTCGGGCAGCCCTTCCAGGAATGGTAGCTCGCAACCAGGGTGCCATCATCAATGTCGCCTCTTTGGCTGGTCTCATTCCCATCCGTAATGTCTTATATTTCTCAACCAAGGCTTTCCTGGTTAATTTCTCTGAAGCACTAAGTGTTGAGCTTCATGGCAGTGCCCTGCATGTCCAGGCGCTGTGCCCCGGGTTCGTCCTGACTGAATTTCACGATACCCGCGAATACACCCGCTTTTCCCGGAAAAGTATCCCCAGCTTCTTATGGATGAAACCTCATCAGGTAATCACCGCCTCCCTGAATGCCCTCGCGCACAATAAGCCGATTTGTGTGCCAGGAACGTTTTACCATTTTGCTAGCATTCTTATGCGCAATAGCCTGTCTGCCTTCCTAATCAAATCCATTGCCCAATTCATCCTCTACCATAAAAAAAGGCAACCTACATAAAATTGGAGTCAATCATGGCAAATATCACTTTCAACCAAAATAAGATCATCACCATTGAACGGCACATCCTCGAAGAACAGCAGGTACATCCTGAGGCCACGGGAGTACTGACCAACATCCTTTACGACCTTGCCCTGGCTGGAAAATTTATCGCTAGCCAGACCACCCGTGCAGGATTGTCTGAGGTCCTTGGCTCTACCGATGATGTCAACATCCAGGGCGAGACGGTAATGAAGCTTGACCAGCTCGCCGACCAGGCTATTTACCGGCTCAATGATCATACCGGGCGGATTGCAGTAATGGCTTCTGAGGAACATGAGCACCTCATCACCATACCTGACGGTTTTCCGATCGGAAAATACGTCCTTCTTTATGACCCTTTGGATGGCCCATCCAATATCGATTACAACGCTACCATCGGCACCATCTTTGCCATCCACCGGCGCATCTCTAGCGACGGGCACGGCACCCTGGAAGACTGCCTGCAACCGGGCAGGAACCTGGTAGTTGCAGGCTACATGATCTATGGTTCGAGCACCATGTTGGTTTACACCAGCGGGTCAGGCGTGCACGGCTTCACTTTAGACTCCACGATCGGTGAATTCCTGCTCACCCATCCGAATATCCATATTCCTAAAACCCCTAAATACTATTCTGTTAACCATGGTAATGAGGTGTATTGGAGTAAGGGAGTTGTTAAATATACCCACTGGCTACAGGGAATGGATGGCGAGCAAAAACCCCTATCACTGAGGTATATTGGTTCTTTGGTGGGTGACTTTCACCGTACTTTACTCTCCGGTGGCTTATTTTACTATCCCGCCGATTTACACGACCCGTCCAAGCCCTCCGGAAAACTCCGCCTGACTTACGAAGCAGCTCCTCTGGCTTTCATCGCCAATCAAGCAGGAGGCTATGCTTCAGATGGCACTAGAGATATCCTGGATATCCATCCCACCGATCTTCATCAACGCACCCCCCTGTTTATCGGTGATAAGCATCTGGTGGAAAAGGCAGAAGAATTCATACGCTTACTTGATGGATAGGCTTCTTAATTTGATAGAACTTTGGCAGGTATTGCATAAAATTGCCCCCTTGACAAATAGAACATTTGCTCTATAATATGGTTTATTAGCACTATTGTTCTATATGCGTGCCAAACCATTTTCTTCAAAGGAGCTAAGCCATGAATCACTCAGCCAGTCGATCCATCAATTTCAACTTTTTAACCAAAAAGGTGAACTATTCACGGGGCAAATTATTCGGTTTGTTGATTATTGGCGCATTGCTTGCTTTTGAAATTTTCAATTACACCACCACCGATTTTGCGCTCAATGATCTCCTTGGTGGTCTACGTTTCCTTGGAGTGCGCTGGGCAACCATTCTTGCCTTAGCCTTTTGTGGCATTGATTTTGCCGGCATTGCCCGTTTATTCACTCCCCAGCAAGATGAAAATAGCTCTCGTGAAGTGTGGTACTTATTCGGTGCCTGGTTGTTGGCTGCCTGCATGAACGCCATGCTCACCTGGTGGGGTGTGGCATTGGCTATCGTTAATCACAATTCACTCGGTGGTGCTGTGATTTCGCATGAGATCCTCTTGGAAATCGTGCCCATTTTCGTGGCTATCATGGTCTGGCTGATCAGGGTCTTAATCATCGGTACCTTTTCCATTGCCGGTAATCGCTTGTTCAGCCAGGGAGAGAGCGCTCCACAGCCACGCACTGTACCCGTAATGCGTCGCGCCGATAACCCTCTCCATCAGTCTCAGGCTCCTATGGCAATTCACTCGGTTCCAAAACCTTCCAACTCTGCTTCTCGGCAGCCCCAGAGTCGCCCAGACCCCACTTACCACCCTGCTGGCATGAGCACTTATAAATCTGATCGCAATCAAACTAGGCAGTAAGTGAATGAAAAAGAGCGGCCTCCATTTTACTTTATGAGGCCGCTCCACAAATTCTGAATTGAATCTAATTGAATTTTTGCATTTTTTTAAGCACTGTATTTAACACGCCCCCATTGCGGTAATAATTAATTTCAATGTTCGTGTTCAGTCTCACAATCACATGAAAATAGATGACGCTCCCGCTTTCCCGTTCCAGCCTCACACTTAATTTTGAGTTTGGTGATATTTGATCGTCCAATCCTTCCACACTGAATTTTTCATTGCCTTTGATCCCAATAGTAGCTGAATTCTCTCCCGGCATAAATTGTAAGGGAAGCACACCCATTCCCACCAGGTTGGAGCGGTGGATTCGCTCGAATGATTCTGCGATTACCGCTTTAACACCAAGCAGCTTGGTTCCCTTCGCTGCCCAATCCCGGCTGGATCCGCTGCCATAATCTTTTCCGGCAATGATTACCAAAGGTATGTTCTCTTCTTGATACTTCATCGCGGCATCAAATATACTCATCTGTTCACCTTCGGGCAGGTGCAATGTGAAACCACCTTCCTTATCCGGAACCATCCTGTTTTTAAGGCGGATATTGGCAAAGGTACCACGTGTCATCACCAGGTCATTCCCCCTTCGTGAGCCATATGAATTAAAGTCGCGTGGCTGCACTCCATTGGATATCAGGTATTTTCCTGCCGGGCTGTCAGCAGGGATGGATCCGGCAGGTGAAATGTGGTCGGTAGTGATCGAATCGCCCAACAATGCCAGCACCCTGGCGCCTACGATGGGTTTGATGGTTGCTTTTTCAGTGGTTTCATTGGTGAAAAAGGGAGGTTCATGGATATATGTGGACGCTG
>Ga0172366_10003941_pt1 | contig 11704 bp, 11 predicted proteins | sample LakKivSesite69cm_FD_114533 | JGI IMG/M metagenome (GOLD analysis project Ga0172366, IMG submission 114533) | Sediment microbial communities from Lake Kivu, Rwanda - Sediment site 69cm | ecosystem: Environmental > Aquatic > Freshwater > Lake > Sediment | place: Rwanda: Western Province, Lake... | reverse complement strand
CGCACTAATTCCTTTGAGTGCGCAGAAAGCAGACGCAAGCATTAGCTTTTTGATTGTTGAAAACAAGGTGGTCTTGCAAGGAAGTAACCCTGGAGTTCTGATACTTATAAATGAAGAGCTTCATCCGAAGATTAAAGAGAAACTAACGGTTTTCGAACAGGATCTGAATATTGAGGGTTATCAAGCAATTGAAGTTACAGTAAGTGGTCAATCTAGCCCTCCTGAGATAAAGGACCTTATAAAATCATATTATTTGAAGGGGAATCTGAAAGGCGCAATACTGGTAGGAAACATTAAATCTGCATATTATGAGTCAGATACCGGCGATTTCTCAAATCCGAACGCCCTGAAAATATGGATATCGTTGGACGCAGCCGATCACTATTATATGGATATTGACGGCTCTTGGGAACACGCAACTCCTGATTTCTTTGATAATGCACCAGCGAATATCGTTGAACGCAACAAATACCCAAGCTGCGACACATTCAAGAACGAATATGTCGTGTATTTCGACAAAGAGAAGAAATGGGATTACGGCTCGATCACGAATAAGGAACAATATAGGGCCGAGATATGGGTCTCAAGAATAATGCCGCATAACCTTAATATCCCCGGTAAGAATGAGGCGCAGATAATTAACGATTTTTTTGATTGCGATCACAAATATCGAACTGGAGAGCAAAAGGTTTCAGACAAAGCTTACATACTGAATGCTATTGGTCCAGGATATAATGAGCAAGGTATGGATTACACTGAGATCTTTTCTTCGGTCATAAAAATGACCGATGTCACAAAAACTGATTTCATAAATTGCTTAGAAGACCCTGCTGGAAGCCAATTAATCTACTTAACTGCCCACTCATGGCCACAAGGCCACTCACTCTATGATACAAGCTTTACAACAGACGAACTGGCAAATAAGAAGAAGAATTCTCGATTCTACCTCTTGAACACCTGTTCCGCATGTAGGTGGGATCAATATGTCTCCTCTCCGGAGAACCCAAACTATCTGGGAGGCTTATACGTCTTCGACAAAACGGAAGAAAACGGAGATTATGGTTTGGGTGCTATCGGGTTCACTGGAATTGGAGGATTCAACAACCTGAAATACTTCACGGATTATTTGAATGACGACCCAAATGGCACCTATGGGGAAGCTTATCAGTACTGGTTCAACAAGAATCTGATGATCAATTTTTCACCATCCAACTATGTGTATCTAGGGGATCCAATCATAGGACCTGTGCGCACCCCTCCAGAATTGACCTTGTTTACGCCAGAAATTGGTGAGTTGAATGTTACGATAAACGGTGTAGCGACACCCTATTCAAACTTTGAGATCACAAGGATCGGTTGGAACTGGGGTGACGGCGCCTTAGAAAACAGCTGGTTTCCGGCGTTACACACCTATAGTAGCGCAGGAAATTATACAATTTTGGTAACAGCCTATCAGAGCAACGAGCAGACGACCACGAAGGCCATTACTATAGAGATCAAAGGACCGCCACCTCCGCCATCGTCATCTGGTATACCAGGATTTCCAATTGAATCGATACTGTTGGGGATAGCGATCTCGATAGCAGCGTTAATGATACACAAAGGCAGGAGAACCAATCCTAGACGAAATATTGCGATGACAACATGATCAACACTGGAGCGGGCATATCACCCGAAGCTTCACACATGCGCGCGAAAAAGTTAGCATGAAGAAGGGCAAGAGTTTAGAGGATCTTGATCAGATAGCCTTAAGATACTGATAGTGGGAAGTTGTGCAGGAAAGCTGTAGTTCTGCTTACATTATTTCTTTTGAGTCCCTTGCTAGTAACGCCCCTTACCTGTGCATATGAAGAAATCGAATTAGTAAAAAATAGTGATTTCTCTGCCGGTTTGCTTCATTGGTCTATAAACAACGAGCTACTAATTGTAGCGCCATTCATGGAAGATAGTGGTCATACAAAGTATGAGGATCCCGTGTTACAATTCTATATCGACTATCAGAAGCCCTCAGGCACCTACTATGGGTCTGCGAGTCAATCGTTTTACCTACCTAAGACTAACAAAGCCGTATTGTCTTTCATATATTTTGACAGTAGTGCTGATAGAAAGGTATCAAGCCTTCGCGTAAAAGTTGTAGGAAGTAAAACAGGAGAAACAATCCTGACCAACTGGTTCATTCCAGACGGATATGGTTATGAAATACACAACCTGAGCTACGATCTAACGACAATTTCAGATCAGAATATTACGCTTCTAATTGAGCTACAGGTACAACATAGTGGAGGTTGGTTAGGATGGACCGATGTTTGCTGTATAGACGATGTGTCCGTAAAATATACGCCATTACCATATACGTCCGTTCAACTGATAGAGCCAACAGACGGGGCCCATTTGACATCTTCACCTGTAATCCTTAAAGCCAGATGTACTTCAGACGGCTCAGGAATCGAAGGAGCGACTGTCAAATTCTACGTCGATGGAATACAAATAGGCTTGACCACCTGCGACTACAATGGTTACGCTTCTTATAGCTACTTATCGTCAGAAGGGTTCCATAACTGGTATGCGATAGCAGAAAAAAACGGCTACAACTCAGGAATGTCTGCAACATGGGATTTCACTTACAGTCAACCCGAGAAATGCAGCGTGACTTTCTATGCAGCCGGCTTGGGAAGCGAAGCAACTGACATAATTCTTACGGTTGACGGGATGAGCTACAAATGCTCACAGCTTCCAATAACATTTGAATGGGATTCAGGCTCCACACATAGTTATTCTTGGTCCTCGCCAATGGTAGCGTCTTCTGGCAAGAGATATGTTTGGGCTTCAACTTCTGGTCTTGCAATTGTCCAATCAAGTTCTATAACGATATCCTATGATGGATCAATTTCAGCTTCCTACAAGACCCAGTACTACATAACTATGGACGTTAATCTCCGGGCTTCAGGAACAATTTTCCCGGGAACCGGTTGGTATGATGCTAGTTCTCAATTTGAAGTATTTGTAAATCCGAAATCAGGTTATTTGTTTCTGGGCTGGAGTACTTCCGGAGGAATCTCTATCACGAGTACAATAAGTGATACTACCTCAGTTACAGTTAGCGGGGGAGGCGCGATAATAGCTAGAATGGAACAAGAGCCAATGTTGGATCTACTCAGAGAATGGGGGCCTGTCATTACAATTGTCAGCATCGTTCTCGCAATAATCGGCATTGTAATACGTGTCCTTGAACTTAGGAGAAAGAGGGTCAGGCAGTAATATTCCAGAACGAGGATCAATTGAACCGTCTTCTTGCAAATTGTCAAATGATAAGAGCTGGTATCGGTGTTCAAATCCTGAATGTTTGTATCATGCAATACTTTGAGTTGCACAGAAGTCTCTACCTAATACCGGCAGGCAAGAATATAGAAAACAGTTCTACCTCGTCAAGCCGCTCTAGTTTTCTCATTCTGTTGAACTGGCTTAAGGCAACCTTCCTAGATCCTCCACTTCCTAGAGGAAATAGCGGAGGTAGAGGAACGTTGAATCGCTTTAAATCAGGCTCGCCATTTTGGTCATGCCGACTTTGTTAACTAGTCTTTGCTTCTATCTAATTGGAGGCAAACTAAAGGAAAAAAGCGGATGCCATTATAGGGATCAATGTAGTGGCAGGATTAAGGAGGGATGAGAGAATATGGCCAGTGCATCAATGCTGTATACGATACAGCGACAATTAGACGAAATAATCCTGTTGCTGAAGAGTATAGACGCAAAAATGGAGAAATCGAAATACAAAGCCTAGTTATTCACTTTCGACTTTGAGAGTGCTATCAAGCGCCAACTGCGTGCGAGGTTAGGCTTTCCAAGCTTTCATATACCATCAGCGGAGCTGTCGCCCGTAGGGCTCCACTTCCTCCTATTTTTGATTCTTTCTCAATTCTCATTCAAAGAATCCTTGTCTGGATTTGCCCTAAAATACGAGAATGCTTTCTAGGCAAACTGAGTCAGAAATAGAGGGTTCGTTATCAGAACGCAAGATTCCTTGAATTACTTGTTCAACTTGTATACCAAAATCAGAGACAGAGGAGAGAACATATTCTCTGAGTCAACATTACCGGAATTATTAACTGAATATGTCTCAATCAAAATAGTTTCTCTTAATTGGCCGTAAGGCCCTCTGTCCGCATCCTGTCTTCATGAGATGACAGACTTAACATGGCATGCCAGATAGTTAATCCACTTTTCTTCCGCAGTAGCAACAGTATCTGGCGTCTTCAGGAATCTCTCGATCGCAATACGGACATGGTTTTCGGTAAGCGTAGTGCGTGGTGCTTCCTACCACGTATCCTTCCCCTAGTCCTCGCTCGTACTCGTTCACCTGCATCCCCTTACAGTTGTTATTCTTTCGATTCTCCTTATTTGATTATCGCGCGCACGCCTATTGTCTAGATGATCGAAAAATTCATTGTCATGACATACAATGAGACGCCTGTAAAACGCCTCTTTTCCGAAAAGAAACGCTTAAACGCGAGTGATTAATGGATTTTAGAGGCATCATAAGGAGAATAGCAGAATTTAGAGGATAAGAAGGACGATGGAAAGATGAGCTTCCACGCCAGGCTCGCCTCGAGGGGCCGCGTCTACATACCGAAGAGAATCGTGGAGGAAGCCATGCTTTGGGTAGGCTCAAGGATCCATGTGAGTGTCCGCAGCATTTACTCTCAGTGGCCGGTCGAGTTTAAGGCAAGGGTGAGGTCAGGCTTCTGCTTCACGATCCCTAGCCCGGAGCTTGAATCAACGGGCGCGAAGCATCAGGGTCTTCTTGAGGTCCATGTGACAAAGTTGGAGCCTCCACTAGCTGAAGCGGAAGTGGAGAAGACACCTAGGAAGGAGAGAAAAGCAGCGGAGAGAGGCGTAATTTACCTCAGATCCGCTTAACCTTCAAGATTCAAGGCGCCTGAAGGGACGATAGAGAAGCCTCGAAAAGAATTGAAGGGGAGGCAGGGAGGCCTAATTTACCTAAAGTCCGCATAGGGGATGGAACAGTGGGGGTAAATCGACTTTCGCCTTCTGTCGCTTGGATCAGGCTCTTGTGTGCTTAAACTGGTTCAGGTTTACTCAGCTTTCAGCTTGTAGAGCCCGCTTCTAACCGCCTCTTCCACCTCACTTGGGTTTTTTCCCCGAGCTAGGTCAGCGAAGGCGGCGGCGAGGTCAACATCCAGCTTGTGACCCGCGAACACATACCTCTCTAAAGCGACGTCCATTATCCTAGAAACATCCAGCCGTTCCCTGTAGTCCCCTCTGATGAGGCGCCAGCCTTCATACAGCGCGGGGTCGTCTTGCATAGATCCTAGCCTATCCCACAGAAACGCATATACCACCCGCTCCTTGTCCAGCTCTCCATCAGGCCAGTTCCTAGTGGCGGCGCGAGAGAAAGTGTCCTTCACTGCTTTAAGGCGCAACTTATTTTCCTTTGGCAACTTTGTCTCTGCATGGAGACAGTCTATGTAGGCGAGCACGTAGTCGAACACGTTCAACAGCTTTTGAACCGCCTCTATGTGCCTTGGATGGGTAATAGAGGTGAACGTTGGTGGAGTGATATCGCGGAAGCTTTCGAGGTCTGTTCGCCGCGGCTTGAACCCAAGCATAACCCAAAAAAGCATAGGCATGAAGAAGTCCTGCTCACATTTGTGTGCCTCGTCGAGCCTCCTGTCCACCCACCTTCTCACTCCTTCGTCCCTAAGCACCGTGATGATTTCTTCGCCTAGGTCGAGGATGTCTAGGAGATTGGGAAAGTAAAACGCCTTAATTCGTTCTCCCCCAACCTGTTGTAGAGTCTCGGAGAACTGTTGATCCAAGACGGGTAGGAGTGGCGCCACTTCTCTCAACTTAAACAAGAGCTCTCTGTATCTTCTCCACGCCTCTTCCCATGCTGGCTCCAACTTGCCCCACACGATCTTCTTCCCCTCCTCCTCCAGCTTTGAGGAAACAGGAACCAGCTTGAACATGCCTTCCACCTCCTTCCTCACATTCAGCCACTCGACAGCCACCTCAAGCCGTCTCTTCCAGTATTCATCATACTTATGTAGATCCCATAAGTCCACAGTGTGCATGTCCGGGTCCAAGGGATCCGTAATTCTGGGTGTCAGAAACACCGGGCCCCTAATGACCTTGAGGTAGAAGCCCCACAGCACCGTCGCAAACTCCGGGATCACACATCCGACATGACCTTTCAGCCTGACGGACAGAGATAGATCCGTGTGATGTCTGGCTGGTTTCGCGATTCCAGCCGACAGCTCCATAAGCCTATCCACGATGTGGGGTTTAGTCAATATCTCAAGCTTCTCCCTGTCGCTCAGCCCCTTGTCTTTGATCTCCACCTCGACTTCGCTCGGTTTGTCGCCGAGGTCTAGGCTCATCTTTAAGACTGGTTTAGGGGCGTTCAAGACCTCGTCAAGTTTCATATAAGCGTCTCTCCCCTCCTTCGTGAGTGTCAGCATTTTTTTCCTCCCACGCTTTTCCTCTGCGACGTATCCTCTTTCCACAAGCCACCAAACGGCTGCTATCATGTAGCGGTTTCCCACCCCCTTCAGCCCATCTGATTTCATGAGTTCCCTTATCCAGATCGGTTTTCCGTCCAGCTGACGCGCATATATGAGCTTAAGAATCTCTTGGATCTTCCAGGGGTTCTCCTCAGATCTACACAACGATTCCACGTCATGTTTTGACAAGCGGTTTTTTATCTCAGCCACACCAGTCAATGTATGCACTTTTTTCCGAAAAGAACATATTAGGACACACATATATATGTTTAACTGTGAATAAACAATGTCAAATCGAATAATAGGTGTTCGCGTCACCGATGACCTCTACTCAAAGCTTAAAGCTGTCAGCAAAATGCGTGGCGAAACCGCCAGCGATTTTGTGAGAAGAGCCATACTGAAAGAGTTGGCTGCGCTTAGTTTTCTCTCCGAGGATCAGAAAAAAGCCCTAGGAGTATCAAAATGATGGGGCTCTGTCAGCCTCGAGGTGATTATATGGACAAGCCTTGGAAAGAAGATGATGCAACGATCGAAAAAATGGTCACGGAAGGCGCCTCCGTCCACGAAATCGCCGCAGCCTTACCGCATAGGACGTTTCAAGCGGTGGAGAAGAGGCTCTCAAGGCGCGGCTTAAAGACAGAAAGTCGTCGTCAGAAAAAAATTTCTTTCACCGAAATCCGTGCGGAACGCATCATCGAACGCGAAGAGGCGCTGAAGATCCTGGCAGGCACCATCGAGAAGCTGCAGAAGGGAGGCGAGATGCAGGAGGAGGAACTCGTTCGAATCCGGACGATCATTATGGCGATTCGAGGCTATTTCATAGCGTTTGATAGTTATGAGAAGTACGCGGAGCTTGAGGCAAGAATCTTGAGGCTGGAGGAGGTTGCTGGGAAAGCCTTGGAAAGAGTTCCGGCAGATGTTGGACAAGACCATCAAAATGGAGAACGCCAAAGGTGAACTACTGTGACGGAGGAACCTGTTTCTCTAATCGTTGCCAAGATCCGTGAAATCCTCCAGACAGCTCTGGACGAACTCGACGCTATCGAGAGGCGTTGGAGGGAGATGCCGCTTGAAGCGAAGCTAGACGCAGACAGATTGGAGGCTCTGCCTTGGACACTCTACAAGAACGGGAAGGGCGCCTGGCTGCTTTGGGGAAGGGTTGAGGAAGCCAAGATTCTCAAAGAGACGCTTGAAAAGGCTCCTGACAAAACCGTGGTTGTTGGAGGGTTTGGTTATCGGCTACAGGGCGATAGGCTCCAGTTCATTTCGAGATTCTCAGCTACTCCGACAAAAACTGGAAGGTAAACAAGATGATGCCAAGTCCTGAAGAAAAATCTTCTGAAGAGCTTAAACCTAAAGCGGTTGCACGTTGTACTGATGAAGGCTGGTTCTTTGAAGCTGATTGTAAGCGCCTAGGACCTTTCTCGCTCCAAGAGATGATTAGCGCCGGCTTTGAACTAGACTTAGCTTCGCAACTCAGTGTTGAACCCAAAGATATCCTGACTGCCAAACTTAAGAACTACACTAGAGAGCTGGGCATTTCAGAGCTGAACGAAATCCTCTCAACAACCGTGAAGCAAGACGAACCTTCCAAGGCCATTACTTTCCTAGCGATGCTTATGGCTCAAACAGAGCAGGACCAGTATAACATCGCGTTTCAAGCAGAATCATCAGCTGGCAAATCGTACATCCCTCTGGAGCTGGTCAACTATTTCCCGAGAGAAGAACAACGGATCTACGCCGGAGCCTCTCCCACAAGCTTCTTCCATGAGGTTGGCGAGTGGGACAAAGAGAGAAAAGCCATCAAAGTAGACCTCGAGGGCAAGATCTTAATCTTCATGGATCAACCACACTGGCAACTTCTGGAGAAGCTGCGACCGCTTCTCAGCCATGACAGAAAAACCCTCATCTACAAGATAACGGATAAGCGAGAAAAAGCTGGGCTCAGGACTAAGACTGTTGAGATTATCGGTTATCCTTCAGTACTGTTCTGTACGGCAAAAACAGCCTTAGACGATCAAGAGAGAACCAGACTCTGGCTTCTATCTCCAGAAGTGACCCAGCAGAAACTTCTTGCGTCTCTGAAGCTCTTGACTCAGAAAGAAACCGACCTCGAAGAATTTAGGAAATACATAGAATCTCATCCTTTAAGAAACTGGCTAGTTACCCGAGTGTCTCAGATCAGGGCAAGTGGCGTCAGAAACATCATCATCCCCTACGGAAATCAGATACTTGACCGGTTCTTACAACATCACTCATACCTGACCCCTAGGGATCAGCGCGACTATCCACGTCTTCTGAGGCTGATAAAAGCCTCTGCATTACTCAATTGTTTCAATCGAGAGAGGAGGAGGCCGGAGACAATAACAGCTAATGACAAGGATGTTGAAGAAGGCTTCAGCCTCTATGAAAAACTGGCCAAGTCCAACGAACTTGGTATATCGCCTGAGACTTATAGAATCTACGAGGAAATAATCGCACCTCTGGCGCAAGACTATTCAGGCCAAGAAAATGGCGGAATCAATCGAAAACAGATTTGCCAAGAGTACTTTAAGCACTACCGGAGGGCGATTGCAAGTATCCGACTCAGGCAGGAGGTTCTTCCAGCACTAGAAGCAGCCGGCTTAATCCTCCAAGAACCAGACCCAAACGACAAAAGGCAGATGCTGGTTTACCCCACTATTCCCCACACTATATCTGAAGAAAGTGTCCCTGCGATCCAACTTCAGCTTTCAAAAAAATATAGTGTAGAGAACAGTGGGGTAGATTCGGAGAAAAAAGCTGAGCTACAAGGTCAAGAGCTTCAAGTCAAAATGCGCGAGGTATTCACGAAAGGGACAGAAGAGGACTTCGTGAAAGCCGTGCTGAAACATTCAAGGTACACAGAGGAAGAGACACACCAACTCTTCCAAAGCCAAGTGGAGAGCGGGATCTTGGGGCTCAACCCTGACGGTTTCTGGGAGTGGGTTAAATGAGCTCCTCTATCTTAGAGCGGGCAGGGTTACAGACTGATGAGACTACGAATGATCCAGATGAATGCGCTCTATGCGGCCGTAAGGTTAAGGAGTTCAATCGTCGCTTTGGTCTGTGGAGAGGCTTCATCCTGCATATGAAGCGAGATTACGTGGTTCTTGCGCTGCTCATTGAAGCGCTCAGGCATATGGGTATGCAGCCGGAAGACCGTTTCTTCACCGCGACCCGGCTTCTGCACCTGATGGAAGAAAAGAAGCGGGGACAGGTTGATCTGGAGGTCGTGTCGTTATGATCGCCCACTACCATGATAAGGCGAAGCCTAGACTTGGCTCCATCGTCTATGTGAAGTATAGAGATCATGTTCTTTTTCATAGGAGTGATCCAAGCCTGCATCTGCCTTCGATCCAGGAAGCGGTGGGCTGGCTTGAGCGGGAGGAGCCGGACTGGCTTCAGATCATCTGGAACCGCAGCCACATCCCCAACCCGCTGGAGAATAAGCATCAGCTTGGCTCCGGCCTAGTCATCCTGAAAAGCGACGTTGAAATGTTCTACGAGCTGGCTGGTCACTAGTTTTAATTAGGTGAAGCACATGGTGTCCCCGCAAGCAGGAGACTGCAAAAAAATGGAAAGAGCAGTGATTCAACACTTTCACTGGAATCATGAACCATTATCCTCTGACACAGAATCTGTCCAAGGAATTGACTCTGATGTAGAGATGCATGAGATTGTAATTGAAAGGAGTCTAACCGGGAAGCCGCTCAATCAGCCTATCAGACTGGTCTTGCCTAAACCAAGAAGCCTCAGCGCTGAAGCTGTTCAAGAGTACATCATACAGACTTTCACGGGAAAACAGCAATCATTAATGTTCTTCACCTTCCAGAACCAAGGCCTCATCGCTTTAGCCAAGTACCTGTTCAGACACGGATCCCAGAGCACTCACACTCTACTGCTCTACGCGTACGCTATGTCGAGGTTCACTGAATGGTCAAACAAGCAGCCGGACCAGATGATCAGCGAATGCTTAACCTCTGAAGGTCTACCAAGACTGGAGAAGCAACAGGAGTATGTTCAACTGATAGATGAGTATGTCAGCTACCTTCAAGCCAAGAGATTAGCGCCCATGAGCATCTCTAACTACGTGAAAGGCGTCAAGACCTTCTTCCGAGCCAATAGCATCCACCTCAACCTGCCCTACAGATTGATGAGACGGGTGAGGTACAGGGATAGGTCACCGACGCCAGAAGAGCTCACCGCAATAATCGACGTTGCTGACATACGAGAGAAGCTCATCGTTAGCATCCTCGCTCTCAGCGGCATAAGGGTTGGCACCCTCTGCAAACTAAAGTACGGTCACGTTCGAAGAGACCTGGAGGCTGGAATCGTTCCTGTTCACATGTACATTGAGGCCGAGATCACGAAAGGCAAGTACAATGACTACGACACCTTCATCGGAGAAGAAGCGGTCCAACACCTCAAGTCGTATCTGCAGCTGAGGAGGAACGGCACGCCTCGAGGCGGAATTGCCCCCGAAACCATAACTGATGAGAGCCCCCTCATACGGACAAAGAGCAGTGACAAGGTGAAACCATTAACGCCTAGCAGCGTCCACCAGATCATACACAACCTCTACCTCAAAGCAAGCATCCTCAAGCCCGAAAAAAGCCAGCACTATGAGCTTAGAGTCCACTCCCTTAGAAAATACTTCAGAACCCAGATGGCAGCCCTCGGCGTCCCAACTGACTACATCGAGTACATGATGGGGCACACCGTTAGCACCTACCACGACGTTAGAATGAAAGGCATCGAGTTTCTGAGAGGTATCTACCTCTCTTCAGGCCTATCCATCAAGCCAAAAACCAAACAAAACAAACTCGACATGCTAAAAACCATCGTTAGAGCATGGGGCATGGACCCTGAAAAAATTCTAGTCAAAGAAGCCTTCACGGAGCCCCACAGATTCATAAAGCCTGACGAGATGTACCAACTACAGATAACGACGCTGAACAGAACAATCAGAGAGATAATAACTCAAGAAATAGCTGAAACACAAGCCCCCAAAACCGGTATAAATTCTGCTCTAGAGCATTAGTGCCTCAGCGTAACTCTGATCGATCATTAAATCACACTATCAGAACACATCATCGGCAACAATCAGTTAAGTTCCTCTGAAAATAAACCTTACTCATCCTTCAAACAGAAGAATATTGTGG
>Ga0172366_10003940_pt1 | contig 11705 bp, 12 predicted proteins | sample LakKivSesite69cm_FD_114533 | JGI IMG/M metagenome (GOLD analysis project Ga0172366, IMG submission 114533) | Sediment microbial communities from Lake Kivu, Rwanda - Sediment site 69cm | ecosystem: Environmental > Aquatic > Freshwater > Lake > Sediment | place: Rwanda: Western Province, Lake... | reverse complement strand
TTTCAAGGTGGATCAGCTTTATGCGGAACGGTGTTTCCTCTACGCTGTTTCTGAGGCAGTTGACAACCAAATTTGGCTTGCTGTTTACGATGGTTTCCGTCAGAAACTTCGGCACATTCTCGCGGAACACGTCTGGTCCTGTTTCCAGCATCACTAACCTAGTGTACAATCCCAGTTCTAGGCCTGCGAATGCGAATGTTTCTCCGACTTCATTCTTCACGTCATCGGATACGACGAGGAGTTTTTCTCCAGGATAGGCGTCCATAACTTCTTTGAGTGCGTTGCCCGCATGTTTGACCGCTGTTTCATTCATGTAATCAGACCATCCATAATTTTTATTCTCTCAATTCTTACATTCTTTTTTAAAGGTGGCTGTTGGAGTAAATAAGTATTGTTTTCATGAAGTCGGAGAACAAATTGCCGCGTGGTTGGTAGATGGGTGAAAATTATTTAAGTGATTCATGCTGTCTTAAACTCCCTAAAAACGTTATCGAGTCCATCTTTTGTCATTGTTAATTCCAGTATGGCTTCAGAAGATTTGAAGATCATGGGGTTTTCGAATGATCTGCGGCTTCGGGAAATACGGTTTAGTGGGCCTTCAATTCTTAGGCAATGTGTGTTTAATGAGAGACATTAAGTATTTAAAGTAAGAATCTTATGTGAGGGGAATTTCATGATTAAGTATGAGAAACCGGATGTTGCGGTGGTCAGCAGTAAGGGTCAGGTAGTAATCCCTCAGGCTATAAGGAAGATGCTTGGTATAGAATCCAAGACAAAACTTCTTGTATATGGCTACCGAGATGCGGTGATTATGAAGTTGGAGTTACCTGATGTGGCAAAGGGGTTAGAGGATGTTTTTAAGAGGGTTGACGCTAAATTCGCCAAGTATGGCGAGTTGACCAATGAAGAGATAGAAGAAATAATCCAAGATCATAGAAGAGAAGAATGAGGTTAAAACTTCCTTACGAAGGTCACGAAATGAAAGTTGTCCTTGACACTAATGTACTGCTATCCGCCCTGATTAAAACTGGAAAGACTCGAAAACTGCTCCTCAGACTGGCCAAAGAAGATGTACAGTTGTTTTTGTCCAGAAAGATTTTCTAGGCAGGATTCGTCGTGCGCGAGGTTGCAGGTAGGGAGGCTTGGTTGCAAGCGCATTTCGTACAGTTCAACGTGTTTGTTTATCACTGGGAGTCGATCCAAATTATGGAGAAGAAATCAGAAGAACATTTTAGAATCCCAAAGCGTAGTGAATTGCTACTCGATGTTCAAGCGGTTTTTCTGGTGAGTCTTAATAAATAGGAAAAACATTAGTTACAAGGTGGTTGAAGGGGATTGAGAAAACAAGCTAATGAGGACCTCGAGACATTCTTTGACAAGCAAGACAGGGTCTTAGTTGCCTACATGTTCGGGTCATACGCGAGGGGTAGACAGACCAGTAGAAGCGACATGGATGTGGCCATATTGTTGTCTGAAACTCCTGAAAAAATGCTTGAATACTACTTACATTTGATCGATGGGTTGTCCAAAATATCAGGCAACGATGTGGATTTAATAATCCTTAACAGGGCTCCCCCGCTGCTTAGGCATCAGGTAATAAAACACGGCAAACTGGTCTATTGCAGGGACGAAAAATCGAGGATAGAGTTCGAGGCTAGAGCTGAAGACGAGTATCTGGATTTCAGCAGAGCCGTAGCGAGGTATGATGAATGCCTTATGAAAGAGATTCTGCGATAGAAAGAAGCTTGATCACAGCTAAACTAAGCAAACTAAGGCGATACCAAAGGTTTCTGAAAGAGCTACAGGCAATATCAATTGAGGGCTTCGCCAAAGACTTCAAGATGAGAGGGGCTGTTGAGAGGGACCTTCAAGTTTCTGTTGAATGCGTTATAGATGTAGGCAATGAGATCATCTCTTCACTTCAACTCCAAAGGCCAGAACGCTACAGAGACATCCCGTACATCCTTGCAGAAGCGAGGGTCATCCCCAAGACTTTCGCTGAAAGGGTTGCTTCAATGATAGGTTTCAGAAACCTTTTGGTTCATGACTACGCTTCCATAAACCTGAACTTAGTCTATGAATTTCTGCAAACAAAGCTCTCCGATTTCGATACCCTCACTAAGTATATTGTGAAATGGTTAAAGGGGAAAAAACAGAGGTAACTCGCACACTAAGGACCAATCGAAGCTTATTCTCTTCCACGAGAAGCAACGAGCTTCGCTGCTTCCAGTATTTCGGCGGCTTGATTTGCTTTCAGTTTGTGTCTTCTCTCACCAAGCTCATTGATAGCAGACTCTATGTCATGAATTTCGATGAACCCTCTGCTGAAGGCCTCCAGTAAGATTGTCCAAGTGCTCCAAACCTCGAGGCCGTACATCTTCGCAAGATCTGAGAGGACTTTCTCATCGACTAGGGTCATCTTTGCTCCTTTTTCCTCTGCCAATAGGATGGTCTCAGCATCCGGTCGAGAAATGTTTTCGCCCTCTGCTAATCTCTTGGCGGCTGAAGTCATCGCCTTAGGTATATCCTCGATTACAATCCACCTTTCTTCCATGGCTTTCCTTACGGCCAGAGCATCATCTCGGCCGAGCTTGATCCCTTCATCAACAACTTCCCACTTGACTCTGGGCGTAACTGATATCTGCTTGAAAATCCTCTTAAGTGGCTGCAACTTGTTGATTTGGGCCAGGTGGATTAGTGGTCCCGCGTCCGAGACCGCTTGTGACAAAGGTTTATTCCCCGTATCTCGCCTTCAGGTAGTCCCTTACTACTCCTGAATTCCAGTTAACGGGAACATTCTCATTCTCCAGCATCTCGAGGAATACTCTCAAAGGGATCCTCAACATTTCGGCAGCTCTGGTGGCCGTCAATCGTCCATTTCTGTAGATATGAATGATCCTTCGGCGTAAACCGTCCTCGATAAACTCCTTCAACAACGTTGACCGATCAGCTTTCTCAAGTTCTCTGACGGATTCTATCCTTTCCAAATCCAGGCGTGAAAGACGCATGGTGATCACCGCACTCTTTTTCTGCATATTGACCACAAAGGAAGAAAATACATTGTAATACATAAGCTTTTCTAATCCACATCCTTTAAGCAATGTCTACAGCCATGCGCGAAACGTGTTAAAGGATGCATGTAGTTTATAATGCTGTGGTGAAGTGGCATGAGAAAGAGTTTTCTGGCTTCGTTGTTGAAGTTGACTGCTCATGGACCAGTTGGAATCAGTGATGTTTCCTCAGATTCTCGCGTTCCTTTGGAGAGTGTTGATGACTTTCTGTCAGGTCTTGCTGAAGAGGGTTTGATAGAAATCGTGGGGGACGGTGTTGAAGCTTCTGCTGGGCAAAGGTTGAGGCTCGCTGTTATGGCTGTGAAGGAGGGCGTTGATCTTGAGTGTGCTTGCAGGTATCTGGGTTGGGGTGAGTTCGAGGATGTGGCTGTTTTTGCTTTGGAGGCGAACCACTTTTCCACTAGGAAACATTTTCGGTTCAAGAAATCTGCTAGGTTTGAGATTGATGTTCTGGGGTTTAGAGAGCCTCTGATTCTGTCTATAGATTGTAAACACTGGAGGAGAAGTTGGGTGAGGGCGGCTTTCGCAAAGGCTGTGGAGAAGCAGGTCAGAAGATGCTCGGAGTTCGCTAAGATTCTACCTGGTCTTACAGAGGGTTTTCATGTCTCTGACTGGAAGCGAGCGAGGGTTATGCCTATTATACTGACACTTTCAGATTCGCCTTTAAAAGTTTATGAGCAGGTTCCGATCGTGGCTATTTTCCGTTTCCAAGATTTTCTCTATGATCTGCCCACATACGTAGGAAATCTGGCTTCTTTCGATGTTGAATTGGAAACGCATTGATCATTTGACCCTCTCGTGTACGCTACACTTTATAGAACATTAATAAACAGTAAATTCTTCTTCTTTTGAGAAACTATCAAGGTTAATATTGTGACGGCTATGATTCCGCTGGAGATGGTGGCTATTCCGAGTGGAGTCTCAATGAAGGGTAAATGAGAGGGAGCATTATTCATCGTAGGTTCGTAGATTTTTACATTTTGAAAAACTGCGGTTCCATAGAAAACTGCTATGTGAGGTTGCGTGTATTCGCCATTATGAGCAGTAAGGTTTCCGTCAGTCTCAAAACATTTTTCTCCATTCACATAGCATTCGACTGTCCCGTTGTAAAAAGCAAATCTCATAACATACCAAGTATTCAACTCAATCGTGGAGGGCAACGGAAACGCCTGGTAGACATAGTTCACGTGATCTACCATATGTCTCGCTGAGCCTTGAGTAATGCCGCAATACAGAATCATACCGCTTTCAGAGTTGACGTCTGGCCCGTCTCTTGTCAATAGTTGAACGTTTGCATATTCTTCTTGCGTGGGGACTAAAGTCGTTATCTTAACCATGGTTTCCATCATCCACTCATTCTTATGGATTACTGGAAAGAAGTAGAGTCCACAATATGATGTGCCAGAACTGAGTTGGACTCCTTCCTCTACGAGCTGTACGTCTCCCCATCCACTCCAATTCGGAGCGTGACCTTCCCTGAAGTCATGAGAGTAAATTAATGTCCACGTTTCGTCCTCATAAGATGATTGTTTGTATGCTAACTCTAATATACGCATGCGCTTCACAGGAACTTGAACGGAAGAAGTCAACGATCGATCGATCAATGGAGAGAAAGTTAGAGTCATAATGATGGCCAGAATTTTGGCTATCTTGTAGATTCTCCTTCTTGATCTATCAATCCAAAATGGAACAAAGAACTCACAGGTAAAGCAAATCCTCAACTCTTACCCTCTAGAACTTGCTTGTATAATCTTTCAAAGCGGGGCACTAAAACCTTCCAACTTCTATTGGCCACAACATATCTTTTAGCTCTTTTTGACAGATCCTCCGCAAGTTTGTGATTTGACAAAATTTTCATAATCGCTTCAGCTAACGCTTTTTCGTTTCCCGGCTCTACAAATAATGCGTTATCTTCACCAATAGTGGAAACGTTCCATGCTAATTTGGCGCTTACGATTGGGACATTCATGGAAGCTGCTTCTAAAAGTGTATATGCTGCGTTCCCTGGTGCAACCATGACAAATGCTCTGGACATAACGGATGGGACTTCATCATGCGGAACTTTTCCGAGGAATGTTACGTACTCATTTACCCCTAATTTGTTTGACAGTTCTTCTAGAAAAGATCGTTGTGGACCGTATCCGGCGATTACAAAATTGATTTCAGTTTTTTTCAATACATGAGGTATGGACCTAATGAAAATTTCTGCGCCCTTTTCTGGAAAAAGTCTTCCTAGGAAAAGGACGTATTCAGGGTTGAGATCATGGTTTTCATACCTGTCTAAGTCAATACCAAGTGGGATTTCAACAACTTGTTTCGGCTGATATTTCATTGTTAGATTCACAGCTAAGTCGTTTGAAGCGATGATCGCATCAGCTGAATGTATTGTAAAGAAGAATGTGGTTCTTCTCGCTATTTTCCTTAATAGATGAACAGGCAATAGGCTTTCGATTCCTATTTCGGAACCATGGATGGTGAGAACTGTGGGGATCCTGCCCTTTTTTCAGCCAATGTGGCAAGAAAATTTGATATATATTCGTGTCCATGCATGTGGAGGACATCGTGCTCTTCACTTAGTCTATTAAAATAGGTGAAAAGATGTTTCGGAAGCCACATTCGTTCGGTAATGGTGCATACTATTCTAGATTCTTGTAAGAAGACTGGGTAATCAGATGGTTCTAACACAGGGAAATAATGCATTTCAATTTCATTAACTTTTCTATCTGGATTCTGAGCCATGTGTGAAGTGTAGATTGCAACTTCATGGCCCCTACTAGTTAAGCATTTTGCCAACTCGTAAACATAAGTTTCAACTCCACCTGGGTGAAAAGTTCCTGAAACTGTGGGAGGACATACATGTACTATTCGCATTTTTATTTCCGCTCTTCCATCTTTCACCCATCTAACATTATCATCAGACTAAAATCCATAGTTTTATATTCTGGCTCGCGTGAGTTAAATAAGTTAAAAACTTATTCTAAGGATCAATGCTCTAAATCCTTTTTTCATGAGTATGCTTCATAAATAATTAAATAACTTTGGCACTAAAAATTGAAGGAATAAAAAATGGAGCAGAGATCTGTAACTTCGCATTTCGTAATTTTATTAGGGTTAATGGCTTTTGCTCTTTTGATAGCTTTTATGTTATATCCTGGTTTGCCCACTGCAGGAGGAGAGTTCGCTTCTGACTGGTCTTTACATGTTGGAAAAATAAAAATCTTGATGTACGGTCTTCCCAAGATTTCGAGGTGGAACCCCTACTGGTATTTCGGTTGTCCTTTTCTTCGTTTCTGGCCGCCATTCTGTTTTTCTTTATATGCATTAGTTAGTTGGATCTTCCAGATTTCAATTGAAAAAACCTTTACGCTTTATAGTTTTATTATTTTTGTTATTGGTGCATTTTCAACTTACTTACTCTCTCGTGAATTGAAACTATCAGAATTTGCAGGATTCGCATCTTCTCTCCTCTTTTTATCTTCGTTTAGTATCCATTGGTGGTTGGGAATCGTTGGCCACATACCAGACATAACAGCATTAATGATCACTCCCCTTGCTTTACTTACATTTTTGAAGGCCGTTAGAAAACATACTTTAAATAGTGTTTTAACTTGCGGAGTTGTCTTTTACTTTACAATTCTTATACATCTTAACAACACCCTGATTTTTTCAATATTCCTGACAGTTACGTCGTTTGCTTTAATCATCGACGATCCAACATTATTCTTTTCCAAATTGAGATTGCCTAAAGTCTTACTTTCAAGTGTTTTTATCGCAACCCTCCTGAGTTCATGGTGGTGGATCCCCTTCTTCTCAGAAGAAAGCGTCTTTCGCGTCACAGAAAGCATAAAAGTTTCATCCGTAGGTGGTGTCATCCAACCTATAGATTTGTTTCTTCCTTCTAAATACTATTCTGGAATAGGCCACCTAGTACTAGCATTTGGAGGCCTACTCGTCTGTTCGAAAATACGGAAAATAGAGCACAAGTTGGCTTTGAGTTGGTTCATACTGAGCATAATTGGGGGGTTTGCACCATATTTGAATCTACCAATAGGCAGCCCTGACAGGTTCGGTCCATATCTATCTCTTTCCACAGCACTTCTGGGAGGATTTTTTCTTGAAAGCTTGGTTGAACACTATGAAAAACGCACCAAAAAGAAATCCATAGCATTAATCATTTGCTCAGTAATCATTATCATTTCGGCTTTTACTCCACTTGCAGAAGCAAAAGACTCGATCAACATCACGGACAAATTGTCAGACCACCCCTCTTATGAATGGTTAAGAAACAATGTAAAAAATGGTGAGAGGGTGGCAACAGATGCCGATTATTTAGCGTACGAACTAAACATTTTTTCAAAGGTTTCACAATCCACTGGTGGTGCAGAAAATGAAATGACTAACGAATTCGCCTACACCTTCTGGTACTATGTCTATTACGAGTCTAATCCTAATTGCTTTACCTATTTTTCTAGAAATTTCAATGTAAAGTATTTTGTTCTCCCTGAAAAAATTGAAGGTGTGAAAGAAGTTTACCCTGGAATATACGAAGTACAGGATTTCAACTCATCGTTTGTTGAAATTCTCGGTCCAGATAGTCTAACCGTTCTTTTCTTTGGTGAGAAGGCGGAGTATACCCAACTTTTTGAGTTGCTGGCTCTGATAGGCTCGTCTGACATTGTGCTTATCAACGGTGGAGAATATTTGGAAGATCATTCTATAGAAACTATAAAACGATTTGACGTCATATATCTTGACGGGTTAAAGTATAGAAGCCTTCCAAATTTTTCAGAGCTTCTGAGCAATTATGCAAAAGAAGGAGGAGGAATCATTCTTGATACAGGCAACTTTCCTCCAGAAGGCAGTGTAAGTGGGATTCCAGCGCCATTTCCTGTTTCGGAGACCAGTTCTATGACTTTGTCCTTTGAGTTAACTGAGGTTGTTCCAAACAACATAACCGCGAATGTAGACTTCGCAAAATTTTCTGTGGGGGCTTATGACGCCTCATTCGCTAAAACTTTGAAAAATGGTAGTGTGATCCTGCTTAGTGATGGTGGCAATCCAGTTCTAGTATTTTGGAAATATGGGAAAGGGATCGTCCTCTGGAGTGGGTTGCGGTTGCCTTATCATGCGCTACTTCATCAAAACTTTGATGAGATGAAGCTATTGGAGAACATGATTAGGAATGCTACAACCGATAGTAGAGAAAGATCTTATGCCTCAGTTTCATTTGAATTCCCAAACGCGGAAGAGATCCTAGTTGACGTAAGAAATGCGACTTCTGGGAACGCCTTATGGGTGAAGATGAGCTACTATCCTGGGTGGACCGCCTACATAGGTGAGGAAAGTTTGACCCTGTTCTTGGCTGGACCTGACATGATGATGGTTCTTCCTGATCTCAGTGGAGATTACACGGTCAAGTTCAGGTTTGAAAAGACTTTTGAAGTCCGAATCGGAGAAGCGATCTCAGTTATTAGCTTGGTAGCACTTTGCATTATTATTATGTATAACCTGGTAAAGACACGGAGAGGAAAGAAAAGGCTAGTCAAGCAGGAAGCTCTGGGCAAGTAGTTCAAGGGTCAATGGCATTAGCCATCTTGCGATCTCCACCTTTTAAGAGGCCTTCTCTATTTTGTAAATTTAAGGGGGAAAAATCGTTTACCAGCGTATTTTTTCCAAATAAGACGCTTAGATGAGCCACATCTATCTAGATGGATAGCTCTAATACCTTCCTGTAGACGTTAAGTGTTTGTTCAGCCACTTTCCTCCATGTAAATTTTTCTTCCACAAGTCTTCTGCCGTTTTCACCCATCTTCTTGCCTTTTTTTCTGTCTGATAGTATTTCAATTATTCTTGAGGTGAGCATCTTAATATTTCTAGGTTTTACGAGAAAGCCGTTGAAGCCATCCTTTATCACGTCTCTGACGTTTGGGATATCATAGGCTATAGCTGGTCTGTGGCATGCGTTTGCCTCTGCAAGAACTATGCCGAACCCCTCAATTAGGGAGGGTAGGACGAGACAATCCGAAGTCTTCATCGTTTTAATAGCTTCTTCGTGTGGAAGGGCTCCCTTGAACTCGATGTTCTCTTTGATGGCTAGAGCCTTCGCCCTTTCCATGGCTTCTCCCATGAGGTTGCCTGACCCCACTACGAGGAGTCGGGCAATTGGAACCTCCTGCAGAACGATTTTGAAAGCCTCTATCAGGTCCATTATGTTCTTCCTTGGTTCAAGATGCCCAACATAGCATATGGTTGGGGCTTTTGCCCTCATCGCCTCTACGGAGTCGACGAGGTCTAAGTCGACGCCGTTCGGAACCACAAAAACCTTACTTGGATGGATGCCCATAAGAGTCAACTCGCTCTTGGTGCCTTGGGAAACGGCGATGTAGCCGTCGTAATCAGGTTTTAGATCTATGTCCTCCATCATACGGCCGAAAGCCTCTCGGATGAAGCCGTACCCCCTAATCTGATTTGAGATCACGTTTCCCCACAATATCCCATCTGATGTAAAGACTATTGGCGTCTTTGTAATCTTGGCCGAAGCGTAGCTTATGATTGGAGGTAAAAGCCAGCTTGTGTTTATGATGTCGAAACGGATCTTCAAGAGAGATGGGAGGAGAAAAGGGGAGAAGACAAGCCTCTGCAAGTAATGTATTTGCGATTGGACGAAACCCACCCGATGTACATGTATCCCCTCAATAATGCTCTCACGGTCAGTCTTCGGGTACCGCTGACAAACCACGTGAACATTATGCCGCTCCGCCAAGGCCCTCGCAGTCTCGTAAATCCTCATCGCCCTTCCACCCATTGAGGGGATGAATTCTTCAGCAGTAAAACATATTTTCATTTTTCCTCGTCTCTGTCTGGTTTCCTGCTTAACCTTATCTCGGCAATCTCACTTTTATTAGTTCTGATGCAACTAAGCAGTATCAGGATTTTCTACAAGCCGTATATGCCCCAAAAATTTTATAGCCAGCTGTTTCGTCAAAAACGTTATTTAAGGGGACTTCGTGCGTATAGCTTACACCAGGGAGATATGATATGAGGCTTTTTATTGGGCTTGAGAGTAAATTATATGAAAAGGGTTGGAAACAGTTATTAACCCAAGAAGGTTTGTCTTGGGAGTACTTGAGTAAAACAGTCTCTCCTCAACTTTTTTCAACAATCATCTTAGGGGAGGATGCCCTGTTTGATGATAGAGTCATATCCTATATAGAAAGCGGAGGCACTGTATTAACGACTAATGATAAACTTGGGAGACTGACGGATGAAGATGTCGATTTCAAAAAAACGGATGAACTGAAATACACTCTCCCATACTTCAATGTTGAAGATTCACTCTGTTTAGAGGAAGTTTGTAGCTTTCTTGACGGAGAGGCGGTATCGCTTAGAAGAATAGAAAAGGGGTGGGCAATAGGCTTACCTTTTTCACCAGCTAAGATCCTGATGGACGATAGAAGTTGTTGCAAATCGTTTTCGAAAAGCATTCATGAACTATTTGAAATGGTTTCCCTCATCAACAAGAATAGAATAAGGTGGCTTTTTCTTTCTTCTTTATTAGAGCTGCATGCTAGACGAGGGATACCCCTTGTACAAAAATGGTATTATCCGCAGGAGTATTCCTCTGCTTTTTCTTTTAGAGTAGACGTGGACGATTTTGATAGATTGGATTTTATGAAGACTTTGAAAGTCTTTGCAGTAAACAAGATATCGGCTTCTTGGTTCATAAACATTCTAGCGATAGAAAATTGTGCCAGTATGCTTGAAAATCTAAAAGAAGGAAACCAGGAAATACATTCCCATTGCTATGAGCATAAAATCTTTACTTCCTTTGAGAAGAATCTAGAAAATTTAGAAAAGGCACGCCTCTTTCTTAAAGAATATCAGGCTACCCCGAAAGGCGTTGCTGCACCCTTTGGAACTTGGAATAGGTCCTATAACAGCGCATTGAAGAAGTTGAAATATGATTTTAGTTCAGAGTTTTCTTTTGCCTACGACGCTTTTCCAATTGAGGTAAATGGTGTTTGGCAGGTGCCAGTCCACCCCATATGCATAGGTTCTTTCATAAATAGAAGCGGATCAAGTTTTGCTGAAAATAGAGAAAAAATGTTAAGGTACTTTGATGATATCATGAAAACTAAGATTGAGAATCATGAGCCGATTTTCTTTTACGGTCATCCTACCGGGCGAATTGGGTTACATCCTGAGGTAGTTTCCCATATTATTGAATTGGCAAACCAACGAGACGACGTATGGAAAACCACCCTGAGTAAGTATCTGGCTTGGTGGAGAAACCGAGCAGAGACTGAATTTACCTGTCATTTTGATAAAGGAAAACTCAAAATCTCAACTAGCCCTCACTCTTCCACTAGCATTTGTTTACGTATCATAAATGCTCGAAAACATACGTTTCTGCTCCATAAGTTTTGTAATGACACGGTACGTTTACGCAGTGTTAATAGGAAACTAGACGCCCCCTCCATATGCTTTGAGTATGCTATAACGCCCCAATCAATTTTCAGATGGGGAATTAAAAAGAAGAATGTGTGGTCTCTTATGAGAGTATATGGAAGATATTTTATGAAAATGTTGAGAGCGAGACTCCTAAACGTTTAAAGTATTTTAGAAATTTGGATA
>Ga0172366_10003939_pt1 | contig 11705 bp, 17 predicted proteins | sample LakKivSesite69cm_FD_114533 | JGI IMG/M metagenome (GOLD analysis project Ga0172366, IMG submission 114533) | Sediment microbial communities from Lake Kivu, Rwanda - Sediment site 69cm | ecosystem: Environmental > Aquatic > Freshwater > Lake > Sediment | place: Rwanda: Western Province, Lake... | reverse complement strand
GGATAGGCGGCTGTCCCTGCATCTGTGGCGACGTGTCCCTTGTCATGGTACTCGGGCAGGCTTTGCAAGGCGGCAAGCTCCTGGGCCACGGCAGGGTTGCTGGCGTCGATATTTGGGTAGAGGTCAGGCACCGAGTCCAGGAGCTCCGCGTAGGTGTCCCTCGTTCCCGGCTTCACCAGCTCGCAGGTTCGTACTGGAGTAGGGACGTGACTCCCTGGAGTACGACCTCCCCCAACGAACGGGCTGACGTTCTGCTGGTAGGGCATAACGGCCTGTGGCTGACGAGGCATGGGAGCGTGACCTTGGAACGGCACGGCGATGATTCCTTGAGTCGGATGATGCGCCCAAGTGTATCCGGCAGGCGGAGGCGGGAGTGGGTGCCCTTGCTGCCCCGGAGGTGGTGGAGCGGCGGTTGCCGTGCTTCTCACCTTCGGATTGTCAGGAGAGTTGACGCGCCTTCGTGCCCAATCTTCAAAGCCCATTCGGAGAGCTTACTCCGAACTCCTGGGCAATCGCAACCCAGTCGGCTGTCCGGTTCCGGTCATCTATGAAATAATCCGCGAAGGGTTTTCCCGGCGACTGCCAGACCTCGTCGAATACGGACCAGAGTCCGTTGACCTGGAGAACTTGGCGCATCTCCTCGAACGCTGCCCACTGCTCACGGACACGCTGAGGGACGTGGCCCGTCTTGTAGAACTCGGACTCCTCGTTCGGGTCCGGGGCAAACGGCGGAAGCGTGGTCGCCCTTGCCGAGAACAGGACAAGCGAATGTCCTTCGTCCTTGAGCAAGCGCAAGACCTTGACCGCCTGTGGGTCGAGCTTCTTCGCTGTCGTGTCGAACAACGTTCCGTCGAAGTCCACGGCGAAGCGGAAGCTCATTCGAGCGGAGCCTCAGGGTCGAAGGGTGGCGGTTCCTCTGGAGGAGCTTCGCCTTCCTCGTCCGTCTCGGGCTCCGCGTACTCGCCACCTCCCAGGCCGAAGTCCCCGCCCATTCCTGCTCCCGCCTGATTCTCCTCCTCCTCTTTCAGCTTCTCGAGCACCACGTCAGGGTCACTGACTTCGAGGATGGCCGCAGCCTTGCGGACCGCCGTCTCGGTGTCGATGAGTCCTCCGCCCTTGGCGGCTGCAATGACCCCGATGGCCGTTTGCTTGTCCTGCTCGGTGAACGAGAAGTAGGGGCCCCAGACGATGGTGATGTACCCACCGGGGCCGAGCTTGCGCTGTTCCATCTTGCCGGTGTCTGGGTTCTTCTTCGGAGGGAGCTTGATGGCGTACTTGCCGCTCTTGCCCTCGGCCAGAGGGACGGTTTGACCGTCGTACTTGCGGGCAATCTTCTCGATGATTTCGAGCAAGGGCACGACTGCGAGGTCGCCCCACTGGGCACGCAAGTCGTCGGCTTTCTCCAGCATCGGTGCGTAGATGTACTCGATGGCCTTTGCGGACTGCGCGGCTCCGGAGATTGTCTGCGGGTCGATGAGGACACACCTGCACACGTCCAAGGTGTTCTGCTTGAGCTGAGCAAGGAGCTCCTGCCCCTTGCTCACGCCGGACCCTGTGATTTCCATGTAGGACGCTGAGCCGCCCTGACCAACCATCAAGGCGTTGTCGGAGCCCTTGGAGATGCCACCCTGGGCAGCAATGACCTTCGGGTCCACAGAGATGACGACGGTGGGGTCAAGGTTGAGCAGGATGGCCTTGTTCATCTGCGAGAGCAGACGGTCCATCGTGTCGAAGTTCTGCCACGAGCCTTGGCAGTCTGGCTCGCCGTCCGCGTCTTCGATGACCGCAAGGTTCTGCACCCACACGCCAGGGAAGAAGCCGAGGTCGTGCTTGGCCGACGACTCCTCCTCCCAGTCGAGTGAGGAATTGTTGTCCAGCTTCACAGGCTTGTAGACCGTGTCCTCTGTCTCCGTGATGATGCGCCGGTAGAGGTAGTTGACGACCTGAGTCCCCTTCACCTCACGGGTGCGCTCGTCGATGAGGTCTTCCTCGACGGGGTAGCGGTAACAAATCAGGACGGCACGAGGAAGCAGGGCACGCCGGTCTGCCCACATGACTTGGCAGTGCTTCGGGTTGTGAACCTCCATCATGAACTTGCCGCCCCTGAGGGCGACCGTGACGAGGGCTGCACCCATCGAGCCACCGTAGGCTCGCGCCTCTCGGAGCTTGGCCCAGAAGCGCATCTGGTCGGTCGCTGCTCGGAGGTAGTCCTCCGTCTCGTCGTCGCCTTCGACCTCAATGGTCGGTCGTCGCTGGTCAGAGAACAGCAAGCCGGTGAAGCGGTCAACGACGGCCTTGCAAAGATTGTACGGGGCAGTTGGACGCTTCTGCCTGACGTTCATCGCCAGGGCTGGCTGGGTGTACCCGAAGGGCACCATGATTTCCGGGGACACCGTTTCGGAGTTGTCCGCGTTCTGTCCCCACCAGTCGTACTGGAGGTGAGCGTACTGGGTGCAGGAGTAGTGTGCTTGGTAGCGGTCAAGCTGCCGGAAGCGTCGAGTCTCCCCGAGGACGCCGGTCTGCTGGAGGTACTTCTTCGACTCCTCCGAACGTGGAATGGCCCGCTGGGGCGCAAGCTGGGAGCCAACGAGGGTGCTCATGCGGCCACTCTACCTCAATGCGGAAGAATGAGGCCAGAGCGTGCGGCCCTTGCTCGCAATTGACCTTGGCACCACACGTCGAACTCCTCGGGGCCTCGCGGGAAGTGAGCGAGGACCTCGTTCTCGGTGAACGCCATGCGCAGGGACACCGAGCGCCACTGGCCCTCGGTTGCCCGAGTACCGTCTCGCAACGTCGGGAGACGGTCGGCGGGGACGTAGATGAACCCGTGGTACTCCAGTGCCTGTTTGTAGTCCTCGATTTTCCGCCCCTGGACGAAGCTGTCGATGACATCGCGTTCGACCTTCGCGTCCTTGTCGGGACGCTGAGGGACGCTGCCGTGGTCCCGGCCTTGGGCCATGCGCCCAAGCGTCTCCAGGAACTGCGGCATGTCCAAGGTCTTCTGAGGACGCGCCATTGCTTACGTCCCCATCGGGGTGAGAGGAGCCGCCTGGGTGTGCTTCGGCTGGGCCTTCTCACCTTGGTTCAACGGGCCTTGCACCGGAGGGGTATCTTCTCCGCTGCCTTCTCGAACTGCGCCTTGTTGCTTTCCATGTTCCAAGCCTATCACAAGCGGGAACGGTCTACGGGAGGGCCTTCCATCGTTCGACGACGTGCCATGATTTCCGGGTCGGTCATGACACCAGGGCGCGCCGCGAACAGAGGTCGGTGCGTCTTGTGGTTCTGAACCTCGTCCTTCATCAGCGCGGCGATGGGCTGGTCGGCTTGAACGGGGACGCGGAGGAAGTCATCCTCGCCGGCCGTCAGTTCCGACACGCCCTTCTTGAGCATCACAACCTCGAAGTCCTCGAGGTGCGAAGGATAGTTGTGAGGAGTCTCTTTTGGTTGCTCGGTTGCCATGTGGTTCAGCCTTTCAGGGTAGGTCCCAGAACTTGTGCGCCTGCTGACATAGTTTCCAGGAAGGGTTGTCCATCACGAAGTCGATGCAGGCCTTGAGATTGGCCTTGTACTGGTCCGCCAAGGCCGGAGCCCTGCCGTGCAGATAGGATACGCCAACCAAGTCATCCGGGATGATGGGGTCTTGTGGCTGGACGTAGTAATGGCTTGCCCGAATCTTGGTTTGCAGTTCTCGAAGCGTCTCCGGTGTCCACGGGTCGGTGGCACTGCCTGGAAGCACGACCTTGACCTCGTCAGCCTGAGTCACCACCAGCTCGGTGCCCCGCTTCGGAGAGACCGTCACCCAGGACAGTCCTGTCGGGACAGGGACGGTCCCGTTCGTTTCCAGGGCCGTCTTCCACCCTGCCCCGGCAAGCTCAACCAGAAGCCCTGCGTTGACCTGTAGCAAGGGTTCTCCGCCCGTGAGTACAACCCAGCGTGGGCCAGGGGTCGGGCCCCAGAGGGCCTGTAATTGCGCCGATATGTCGGAGGCGCTGAGCTTGCTGCCTTTGAAGAAGTCGGTGTCACACCACTGGGCGCAAGCGCCTGTGCCTTTGTGACGGTCTTCGGGACGGCCTGTCCATAGGTTGCAACCGGCGAAGCGAAGGAAGACAGCCCGTGTTCCTGCGCGAGCGCCTTCGCCTTGGAGGGTGACGAACGACTCCTTGATGGCGTAGCTCATGTGGCCACCGCCCGTGAAGTCGGCGTCTCGTAACAGACAACCTGAGTGACGAGGATGCCCGGCAAGAGCTTGCCCAGCATCCCGTCAGGCTTGCAGAGTCCGAGGAGGTACAAGGACAGGTTCTCCGCTGTCGGAGGCATGTCGAGGAGGTAGAACTTCTGTTCGTTCTCCTCCAGCCAGGGGATGATGGGGTCGCCCATCTGAGCGATGAACCCGTGGTCCCAACGGTCGTCAAGCCATCCTCCGATGACCTTCTTGATTACCGAGAAGTCGATGACCCGGCCAACGTCGTCCAAGTAGGGAGCCTGAGCGTGAATCTCGAAGGCGTAGCGGTGCCCGTGGACGTGGCGACATTTTCCCTCGTGCTTCAAGAGGCGGTGCCCTGCGTCTATCTCAAGTCGCTTCACGATTTCCATTACACAGGCTCCTGCGCAGCTTTGGTGGCCTCCAGCGCCGTGTCCAGTGCGACCTTGAGCGCGGCCACAGCGTCCCAAGGACCAGTCATGCCAAACGTCCGAAGGGCGTCCATGCAACCCTGGTACGAGGCAACGTCGGGGAACCGTATGACCAATTCGTCCGTCAGACCGCCAGGCTTCGACTCCCCGCCTTCACCGCCGTCACCCTTGTCGTCTGGCAGCTTCTCAAAGTCAAAGTCCAGAAGACGGGAGAGCTGCGCAACCTCCTCCTCGGTCTTGGGGAACGTGGACACAAGGTCGCCCACAGAGAACTCGCCCAAGATGGTTTGGAGAATGGACGCCATCTTCACGTCATCAGCAGGGAACCGCGTCTCGTTCGTTTCGAGCGCGATGCGCTGGGCCTGTGCCAGCGTGATGTTGCCGAGGTTGTAGGCCATCACCTTCTTGATGCCCAGCGTGCGCATCACCTTGAGGCGATGGTTGCCGTTGACCACCTCGAACATGCCGCCCCCAGTCGGACGCACGAGGACGTTCTCGATGACGCCGTTCTTCTTGATGTTGGCAACGAGCTTGGCCTCCATGTCCACCGTGGACTCGTCGTCCTTCTTGTAGTTCCAAGAGGCGAACACCAGTTTCGAGACGCTGATTTCTCCCCAGCCTGTTTTCATTGCCATACGACACCTCGTGCTTCCCAGAGTTTGGTTAAGTAATTCGTGGCTTCCTTCACGCCTTCCAACGAGGAGTACAACCGCTCCTTTGAAGTCTGCGAAGCCGAGACAGACCTTTCCTTCCTTTGGACTTCCCGGGACAACACCCGAAGTTTTCCCGTCATGGCAGTCCCAAAGATGGCAGCGGTCAGCGGTGACGTGGAGTCCACACTGAAAAACGGATACTTGGTGAGGACATCGAAGCGTGTCATCGCGAACCCGTGGACCTTCACCTTGTCCCGAGTGACCTTGAACAGCTTGCTGAACACGGGCAAGGCGTCCGCCCCAACCCCGATGTACTTGTGGCCTTCATCAACCCACTGGCGAACCACGTCGCAAGTGCCTCCGTCGAGCATCGAGTGGTAGACCCTGATGTACTCGAAGGTTCCGGGGATGGCCTTCACAGCGGCGTACTGGGCATCTATCTCGGCCTTTGGGAGAACGCTGTAGATGTCCAGCTCCACGAAGGTGATTGGCTGATGAGCGAGTGACTGGATGAGTGCGTAGTAACCTGCGAAGTGGTCGCGAGGTGGCGGCAGCTTCCAGGCGTTGCCGCCGAACCCGACGTGAAAGAGCGAGTGTTTGTTGTATGAGTGCGCGCCGGAGTCCACCATCAGCGGGATGCCCCACGAGTTGTCATACGCCTTGATTCTGGGGACCTCGCCAGGAGACATGACTGAGTAGAGTTTCCCCACCCCCAGCTTGCGGCAGGCGACCTCGTGGCCGCTGCCTTGTGACCCGGCGCTGAAAATGACCACTAGGTGATTGCCCCACAGCGGATTCCCGCCACCATCCACATCGCCTTCTTGTGGTCGGTACCGATGAACTCGCCGATGTTGCCGGTCAGCTTCTCTGGGTACATCTTCTCGCCGTACACCAACTGGCTGTAGTAGTTGGCTTGAGACAGGCTGTCGATTTTGAAGTCCTGGTTCAGCAGGCTGTTCGGGATGTAGGTGGGCCGCACGCGAGCGCGAGTGGCATCCACGAAACGGCCATCGTCACGCACGTCGCCATATGTGAAGTAGTACTGGCCGGGCGCGTACCACAGGCCGTTGTTGTAGTGGATGGGGTCCTTCAACGAGCGCGGCTTCATCCACGCCGCGTTCTCCTGGATGGTCTCCTTCGTCTCGCCCGGCATACAGGTGAGGTTGAGGTAGTAGGGGGAGAACTTCGTGACGTTGAGGTCGCCCTTGCATTTCATCATCAGGGATACGTTCTCAAGGCCCATCTCGACACAGACCAAGCCGCACTCAGCAAGGTAGTCCTCGCCGTACTTGTCCAGCGCCTTGACCAGGTTCGGGTACATGGTCATGCAGAGCCACTTGATGTTGAGGCGCTTCAAGATGGGCAGCACCACGTCGAGGTCGTTGTGCATGAAGTTCTCGTCCATGAAGTGGACCGACTTGCCCTCGTACCTCACAAGAATCTTCTCGGGGTCGCCCTTCACAACGGTGCCCTGGAAGTGTTTGAACGTTGGGCACCACTTACACTTCCACTCGCAGCCCATCGACAGCATCGCGCTGACCGCGTGGGTGTGCGGGTAGACGTGCAGGTCGTTGTCTTCGCTGTCCCAGCCAACCGCAGCGCGGATGTCGTCCCAGTGTTCAATCTTGGATGAGTCGCCGCCAAGCGCGTTCAGGAAGTATTCCGAAGGCGTCTTGAACGGCACCGAAGCGCCGTACGGATTCCCCGGGCCGACGCCCCCGCCTGCTGCCGTGTGGTCGCCAATGACTGTGAGTTTTTCCATCTTCAAGCTCCGTTTCCTTGCAAGACCTTGACAACCTGCGCGATTGCCGTTTCCCAAGCCGTGCCATCATAGGCCGCAGGTTGCTTGGCATCCAAGGCTGTATGTATCAAAGCGACAGCTTCGTCCAGGCTGTCGTAGAGCCCCTTTCGAGGAAGGGTCTCAGGGTAGCTGAGCCGGTAGGGGGCGATGGTGTGGCACCCCAGGGCAAGTGACTCAAGCATGGCGATGCCCCAAGTCTCTTGCTTTGCCGTGCTCACCGAAACCCGAGAGCCACCGAGCAAGGTGTAGTAGGAGGACTTGCCGGTGTAGACATCGCGTGACCGCACCCACTCAGTTCCGTCGTCCCCGTACTTATTCCGATAGGACGCCTCCAACCGGGCAAAGGCATCGGGGTCCTTCTCGAGGGCCAGCCTGTGAGGGAACACCACACGCCGAGGGCGGTCTGCCCAAGGGGTTTGGTACTGGGCCAGCTCGCCGGCGTAGAGAGGGAACCCTGTCACGTGGACACGTCTGGCCAGGGCCGAGCGTTCACCCGCCATGGCGTGTTCAAGAATCAGGTTTCGGTGGAAGCCCGTGGCGACGAACAGATGGTCGTATGCCTCGAACCAACCGCGCTCCACGCTCGCCGCCCAGCGCCCGAGGCCCTTCTGGGAGAGGAAGTCCCACGCGTCCCAGGTGCCCGCATGAAGGCACCCGGCAATCTTGACCTTCAATCCCATGGCGTCTCGGATGTAAGCCAAGCATTCGACCATCGGGTTCCAGCCGTCGAGCAGGAGAACGGTGTCGCCTGCCTTCACCGCACCGCTTCGCATCGCCTTGATGAACTGGGCAACCTGCGTGGCCTTGTAGTAGTGAGTCCCAAAGACATCAAGGAACTGTCCGACCTCGATGCCTTGAGCAAGGTCTTCGCCGTGGTGCACCAGACAAGGAGCCCCCGCATCTTGCAACCCCCGTGGCCACCATCGCAGCCAATCGGCGCTGTACCGCTCAGCAATCGGTTCGATAGGGAGAAGGTGAATCACCGAACCACCTCCGCGCCATTCTCGTCGTCTTCCCACACGCTGACGGATGAAAGCTCGGGTAGGGCATCGAGTAGCCGAGCGCCTATCATCTCGCAAGACGCGCCTCCAAACTCATACCCAAGCAATCCCCTGCCTCCCCAAAGGAAGTTCACGGTCTCAAGGACCTTGGCACCCAAGAGCTGGAACTCTATGTCCCGATTGTTGTGGCCAACTTCCGCCCTGGCTCGAATCACGAACTCGTGTCGATGCCGTAAGGACAGGTGCTGAACTGCCGGTGGTGCTCCCTGCCAGTGATGGAAACCGTGGACGCGCACGGTGCTGATGACAAACGAAGCCATCAGCCACCTACACCAATCAGGCGGTACGCCTCCGCTCGAACTGCCGGCTCTTGCATCGTCCCTCGAAGTGCCGCTGTTCGCATGATGGCATTTGGCTTGCGTACACCACGGCACACCATGCAGGAGTGTGTGGCCTCAACCACCACCAACGCGCCTGATGGCTTGAGGTACTCCATCAAGGCGTCGGCAATCTGTCGAGTCATGCGCTCCTGAACTTGGAGACGCCGCGCAAATGCCTCCACCGTTCTTGCCAACTTGGAGAGGCCAACGACTCGTCCCGTGGGCAGGTAGACGATGTGGGCCTTGCCAACAAAGGGGAGAAGGTGATGCTCACACGTCGAGACAAAGTCGATGTCCGACAGGGCAACCGCCTCGGTGTAGCCCTCGTCAAACGAAACTTTGAGGAGAGCGCCGACATCAACCTTGCCCCCGGAGGTCAGTTCCTCGAATGCGCGGAGGACTCGACTCGGGGTGTCCTTCAACCCTTCTCTGCTCGGGTCTTCCCCTATGGCGCGAAGCAGATTGCGCACACCCTCGTGGGCAGCTTGCTTCAAGGCTTCGTCTGACATCGCTCCGTTATCACTTCCTCGAATGCGGCATCGACGCGAGCCGCTGTTTCGCGAGTAGGCACAACGTCAGCCGCTTCGATACGAGCAAGCTCCCGGACACTGACATTGGCTCTCTTGGCGAGCGCCTTCTGCGGTATCCCGAGCAAGCTCCGTAACATCCGAATGGCCTTCATGCCTCCGGCTGACGAAGATGTCAGGATGTCCGTTTCCTGTCAAGGTCGTGCGAGAGCCATCCGATGTGCTTGAGACAGGGCGGCATGCGTACGTTGTTCCAACTTAAAACCTTGGGCTTCAGGGCTCTCTGGGTCAGCGAAGGATAGGAACTTTGCCCGAGCCTTAGCTGCCTCCTGATCATGATAAGCTTCTCCCGCTTTGTTCTCTTGACGGGAGAGGCCCTTCGTTGCCGAACGTCTCAAGGGAGCAAGCCGTCTGTCTAGGTCTGCGTGACCCTTGCTGGACTTCAAGGCTTCCGAGATAGACGCAAACAGAGGGTGCCCCGCCTTGGGATGCGACTCGGGCGCCTTGCCTCTTGGAGGTGGCGGCAGTGATGGCCTTTCCGCCTTCCCTTCCGCTACCATCTTCTTCGCTTCCTCAGGACGCTTCATGACCGTCTTCTTGAAGGTGGTCCCCTTGGAGTTCGTCACCGTGATTTCAACAGGAACCAAGCCTTCACGCTTGGCGAATCTTGGAGCCCCTGCTTTACGTCGCGCCCATTGTTCCAACGTGCTCATGGTGTTCCCTTTCTATCATCGCACGTTCAGGCCCGAAAGCCCTTGGCGCTGTTCCTGTCAACCTAGTTGAGGGTTGCCAGAACCGTCCAGCTTGTAGTCATACGCATAGGCTACCCAGCTTATCGACAACGTCGCTAAGCTGCCTTGCGCGCTTCTCGTGCTTCGACGCCTCTTTCGCGTGGTCAGCATGAGTGAACCCAGCACGCAGTTGGTGTTACTTTGATGGCCTGAAACTTTTCTTTGCGCGTCCATTTTTACGGGCATCTTCATGCTCACGAGCTATTTCTTCAGCTCCTAACCGTTTACTTTCTTTTCTATGTTCTGCACCTAGCCAAAGGTAGGCATCGTAAAGAGCATCTGCTTCAGGGTTAGCAGTACCATTTTTCTTTGCTTCTTCCACCTGCTTCCATGCTTCATTTGCCAACTTATCATATAAGACACCTGCAACTGAATGCTCTACTTCAGTAAACCCAGACTCTTTCATCATTTTCTTAGCTTCATCTATTACTGCATCATGATCACCTGCTTCTGCAGCCTTCATAAGGCTAGCTGATGGACTGGCCACGTCGGATGTCGTGGGCCTGATTGGTAGACGCTGTTTCGGTTTAGGATTTTGCGATGTTTGTGATGTCTCGATGTGCTTCGGCCCGGCATCCATCACTCTACCCTTCCCCTCCTTCACCATCTTCTTCGCCTCTGCTGGGCGCTTCATGACCGTCTTCTTGAAGGTCGTTCCCTTGGAGTTCGTCACTGTGATTTCAACAGGGACCAAGCCTTCACGCTTGGCGAATCGTGGCTTCCCTGCTCGGCGTCGTGCCCATTGTTCCAACGTGCTCATGGTGTTCCTTTCTATCATCGAACGATGGATGCTGCTAAGGGGGAATACGCCCCGACCAGCACCTCCTGCTCATCATAAGGATTCAGGGCCAAGGGGGAGTCTGGAACTCTGTGAGATGCCAAAATCGAAGAACGTGGGACCTGAACAGCCACGACGACTCCGGGTTTGGCCTTTCCTCCACGAGTCACCCCAAACTCGCCTACTTCGGCGAACCCCTTGGCGACCGACAGGTTGTCAGTCCAGGACGAGACGCACCCCACGTCCAAAGGCTCTCCGGCCTTGACACGCCTTGCCTGCTCCCCTGTCACCCCTCGATATAGAGTCACAGGAGCGTCTTCGGGGTAGAAGGACTGGGCTTCGGTGGCCATTGCCCTCACCTCGGCATTTGCCTTCCTGCCATCTGTTATAAGGGCGGCCAGCACCTTCTCCTCGAGAAGTTTTCTCTCTCCTGAAGAGATGACCCTACCTGTCTCCTGTTGTTCCGTGTGGACCTTCGAGGCGACAATCGCGCTCGCCTCCTTGGAAAGGTTAACGGACTTTCCTGTCACCTCTCGGAGATAGACAGCGGCCCCTGCGCGTAATGCAAGGGCCCCTGGGGAGTGTTGGTCCTCGACCCAACTCTCCTGCATCTTCTTCACCTTCACCTCGGAGGCAGGTGGTCGGTCTTTCACAACCTTGTCCCCAGGCTTCACATCCTTGGGATTGACCCAATACTTCCGCTTGAAGGCTTTCCCGGTTGACGACACCATGTCCCGCTCAACCACGACCTTGCCTTCGCGAGACGCAAACCGAGGTTTGCTCGCTCGCCTTCTGGCCCAAGAGACAATAGATTTCATTCGTCTATTCCTACTACCGAACGTTCAGGCCAGAAAGCCCTTGGCCCTGCACTGCTCTGGAGCCGCCCCACTTGGCGATTCCTTCGCGTGCGAACCAGCAAGCCATCACGGAGTCGGTGGCAGCGGAGAAGGGGTAGTCCCTCATCTGCGTCGTCCATGTGCACCAGCCACAGGGGCAGGCTGGCGGGTGGCCGGCGAACTCGTCCACCGGGACGACCCACGCCTTGTTCTTGAACTCAATCTCCAGAGACGGCAGACCGACCTCCGGTGACACCTTGTTGGCACCTGTCGTGAAGGCTTCCACCTTGTAGTAGAAGTTCTTCG
>Ga0172366_10003938_pt1 | contig 11705 bp, 11 predicted proteins | sample LakKivSesite69cm_FD_114533 | JGI IMG/M metagenome (GOLD analysis project Ga0172366, IMG submission 114533) | Sediment microbial communities from Lake Kivu, Rwanda - Sediment site 69cm | ecosystem: Environmental > Aquatic > Freshwater > Lake > Sediment | place: Rwanda: Western Province, Lake... | reverse complement strand
GTTTGATTTCTATGATGATGGAAATTTATGCAACCCCTCCGGGGTTGAATAATCCTTGGGAGGTCTTTAGTCTAGTAATCATGGAACCGCTCCGCGGTTTGAGATCCGACGGGCACACCTGGCTGTTAGTATTGATGGAACCGCTCCGCGGTTTGAGATCCGATAAGCTCAAGCTTCCTGAACACCACCACACAAAACAACAAACCTGCAGCAACTCCGGCCAGGTTGCTTAACAGGTCGTACGGGTTGAAGCTTCTTCCCGGAATGAAGATCTGATGCGATTCGTCAGCGACGGCAAAAACCATGAGGCATAAGGTAATGACCAGATATTTCATTGCAGATATCCTGAATTCCTTTCCTGCAAATGACAGAAATGCAAGACCAGCCAGTGAGGCGTACTCAAGCAAATGAAACAGATAATCAAGCCTGATATCGGCTTTTGGGGTGTGTATCTTAAGCGCAGGGATTGACGGAACTGATGAGACAACAACTATTGCGACTATCCAGAGTGCAAATAAATACTTCGCAAAAGGTCTGAAAAACTGAATCAGTTTTAGCATACTATTTTTTTGACACGACAAAAATATACTTTAATTGACTATTTTTGCCAAAATTTGCTACATGATCACCAACGAACAGGTAAAGGAATTATCAGGACGCCGTGATGCGTTAAGGAGGTATCTTTGACATCGACGGCAAACTTGATCTTATCTCCGAAAAAGAGAAGACATCTCTTCTGCCTGGCTTCTGGAACGACCCTAAACAGGCTGAAGAGCTCCTGAGAAGCATTTCACAACTTAAAAGCTGGACCAACGACTTTAACAGGATCAATACATCTGTTGACGACCTTACCGTACTTTTTGATTTCTTCAGGGAAGGTGAAGCAACAGAACAGGAACTTGAGAATCAGTATAATAGCTGTTTTCAGCTGATTGAAGACCTTGAGGTCAGGAATATGCTCAGACATGAAGAGGACCAGCTAGGGGCTATACTTAAGATAAATTCCGGGGCAGGAGGTACGGAGAGCAACGACTGGGCTGAAATGCTAATGAGGATGTACCTTCGTTGGGCGGAAAGGAATAATTATAAAACTAAGGAACTTGACTTTCAGCCTGGTGATGAAGCAGGGATAAGATCGGTAACAATAGAAATAGACGGCGAACAGGCCTACGGCTACCTGAAAAGCGAAAACGGTGTTCACCGGCTTGTAAGAATTTCACCTTTTAATGCACAGGGAAAACGCCAGACTACATTTGCTTCAGTCTTCATTACTCCGCTTGTGGATGATAATATTGAGATTGAGGTCAATCCTTCTGATATTACATGGGAAACATACCGTTCAAGCGGGGCAGGCGGACAAAACGTAAACAAGGTGGAAACAGCTGTCAGACTCAGGCATCATCCCACAGGAATAGTAATCGAGAACCAGGAGACACGATCGCAGCTTAACAATAAGGAGAATGCGATGAGGATCCTCAAATCGCAGCTCTATGAGCTTGAGCTGAGAAAACGGATGGAAGAGCAGGCAAAGATAGAGGGCGAGAAGAAAAAAATTGAGTGGGGATCACAAATCAGATCATATACCCTTCATCCGTACAAACTGGTAAAAGACCATCGCACAGGGTATGAAAAGGGGAATGTACAGGCAGTACTCGACGGCGACCTGAATGATTTTATTAAGTCGTACCTTATGGAATTTGCCGGGAAATGAGCAAAAGGGAAAAACTATTCGGGCTGTTTCCTCCTGTATCCACAAGGGAATGGATGGAAAAGATCAATACCGATCTTAAAGGAGCCGACTTTAATAAAAAGCTGGTCTGGAAAACCAGTGAAGGATTTGATGTAATGCCGTTTTACAGGCAAGAGGATATCGAAAATCTGAAATATATCGATTCGCTTCCGGGCGAGTTCCCTTTTCTGAGGGGAAAAAGAACAGAAAACAATTCCTGGAAAGTAAGGCAGAACATTATCGTGACTGACTTCAGAGCTGCGAACAGGAAAGCAATCGACATCCTTACAAAAGGTGTTGATGCACTTGGGTTTTATATTTCTGACCCTGAGTCTATAAAAAAGGAAAACCTCGAACAGCTGCTTGAAGGTATCTCACCGGAATCTGCCGAACTTAATTTCCTATCCGACGGCAGGGCAAAAGAACTGGTTCAGATCTTTATGGAGTACCTTGATAGAAAAGGTATCGATTCCGGGGAAGTGACTGGCGCCGTAGAAGCAGATCCTCTAAGCAGACTTATGCTCAATGGGACATTGTGTATTCCAGTTGAAAAGGGACTCGATTACCTGGCCGGGGTTGCCTCTTTGGTTCAACCGCTTCCCCGCTTCAGGGCTGTTCATCTCAATGCTTCAGCTTTCGGGAATGCAGGAGCCGACATCGTTCAGGAGCTTGCATTCGGTATTGCCATGGGCACCGAATACCTTGCTCAATTGAATGAAAGAGGAATCAATCCTGAAACTGCATCATCAAAGATGAGGTTTTCATTCGGGATCGGATCAGCCTACTTTATGGAAATTGCCAGGCTGAGAGCCGCCCGTCTTCTTTGGTCGGTCATCATGAACAGGTTCGTGCCGGGCAATAAAAAAGCAGCAGGTATGGAAATACACTGCGTGACGGGAAGATGGAATAAAACTGTATACGATCCTTATATAAATATACTGAGAACCCAGACGGAGGCTATGTCGGCCATTCTTGGCGGTACCGATTCACTCACCGTTGAACCGTTTGATATAATTTTCAGAACCCCTGATGAATTTTCAGAAAGAATTGCCAGGAACCAGCAGCTGATACTGAGAGAAGAGTCATATTTTGATAAAGTTGCAGATCCTGCAGCCGGATCATACTATATCGAAAATCTTACAAGCCTTGTTGCTGAAAATGTATGGAAGCTCTTCCTGGAAGTTGAAGAGCAGGGCGGATTCATTGAATCACTTAAAAAAGGATTTGTCCAGCAAAAGGTAAGGGAGTCTGCTGAGAAGCGACAGTCAGATATGGCAAAGAGAAAGACCATCCTGCTGGGGACAAACCTGTATCCGGTAAAAGATGAGTATATTCCCAGGAGAACCGATCCGGAGAAACTATTTAAAAGGAAGGAAGACTCAAAAGATCTGATTGTTGAACCGATAAGACCATTCCGGGCTTCTGAGATATTTGAAAAGCTCAGGATGGCAGTTGAAAAATCCGGCAGGCCGCCTGTTGTATTTCTTCTCACAACGGGTAATCATGTCATGAGAAAAGCCAGAGCACAGTTCTCACTTAATTTCTTCGGTTGTGCCGGTTATCATATATTAGATAATAACGGATATGAAACAACTGATGAAGGTATAAGGCAGTCATTGAAATCAAAAGCTGATATAGTTGTGATCTGCAGTTCTGACGAGGAATATGAAGTTGTTGTTCCTGATATATTCAGAAAAATGAATGGGAAAGCAATAATTGTGGTAGCAGGTAATCCACCCTGTGCAGATTATCTTAGGTCTTCAGGAGTTGAGCACTTCATCAGTACAAGATCAGATATAATTGAGACCCTGAAAGGATACAACAAACTGCTTGGAATTGAATAATATTAGATGCATTCCTGATGAGACCAAAATTCAGATATGATGATCTGGACCACCTGCCGGCAGAACCTGCCAGCAGGCGTGATAATGAAAAAGAGAAGAGCTGCGCGGGGAGTTGGATCACGGCAGAGCAGATACCTGTTAAAAGCGTATATACCAGGGCTGACCTCCTTGATATGGAACACCTGGCTTATGCTGCCGGATTACCTCCGTATCTCCGGGGTCCCTATTCAAGCATGTTCACTATTCAGCCATGGACAATACGGCAATATGCCGGATTTTCAACGGCGGAAGACTCAAATGCTTTCTATAGGCGCAACCTCGCAGCCGGTCAGAAAGGCCTCTCCATCGCATTTGATCTTGCTACTCACAGGGGATATGACTCAGACCATGAACGGGTTGCAGGCGACGTGGGCAAGGCGGGAGTAGCGGTCGATTCGATCCTCGATATGAAGATCCTGTTCGACCAGATACCACTCAACCGGATGTCGGTATCGATGACGATGAACGGTGCAGTGCTCCCGGTCATGGCATTCTATATTGTTGCTGCTCTTGAGCAGGGAGCAAGGACCGAGGAGCTTTCCGGCACAATTCAGAATGACATCCTGAAGGAGTTCATGGTGAGGAACACTTATATCTATCCTCCTCAGTTCTCATTGAGGATAATTGCAGATATCCTGGCATACACTGCTGCAAAGATGCCGCGGTTCAATTCAATAAGCATCTCGGGATACCACATGCAGGAGGCCGGAGCCACCTCAGATATTGAACTAGGTTATACCCTGGCCGACGGACTTGAATACCTGCGAACGGGGTTAAAGGCAGACCTTGATATTGATGCCTTTGCTCCAAGGATTTCATTTTTCTGGGCTGCCGGGATGAATCATTTCATGGAGATAGCCAAGATGAGGGCTGCCAGAATGCTCTGGGCTAAAATTGTAAGCGGCTTCAATCCTAAGAACCCGAAGTCAATGGCTCTCAGAACCCATACACAGACATCGGGATGGAGCCTGACAGAACAGGATCCGTATAACAATATAGGACGGACCTGTATTGAAGCGATGGCTGCAGCTCTCGGCCATACACAGAGCCTTCATACAAATGCGCTTGATGAGGCAATTGCCCTTCCTACAGATTTCTCGGCCCGGATTGCACGAAATACACAGATTTATATACAGGAGGAGACACAAATATGCAGGGCAGTTGATCCATGGGGAGGATCATATTATGTTGAGTCACTGACTAACGAGATTGCTCATAAGGCATGGGAACATATAAGGGAAATTGAGAGTCTTGGAGGCATGGCAAAAGCCATTGAATCGGGATTACCGAAAATGAGAATTGAAGAGGCTGCAGCCCGGGTGCAGGCTAAAATTGATTCAGGGGTACAGACGATTGTCGGGACCAACAAGTACAGACTTGAAAAGGAATATCCCCTCGAGATACTGGAAGTGGATAACAGTGCTGTTCGCGATGCCCAGGTAAAAAGACTGGAAAAACTAAGGGCCGAAAGAAATGAAACCGAATGCAGGGCTGCACTTGATGCACTGACCGAATGTGCCAGGACAGGAAAGGGCAACCTCCTGGATCTGGCTGTTGAAGCAGCTCAAAAAAGAGCGAGCCTTGGAGAGATATCTTATGCATGTGAAAAAATAGCAGGGAGGTACAAAGCAGTGGTACATACATTATCAGGTGTTTATTCTTCTGAATACAAGTCAGACAAAGATTTGGGAGAAGCAAAGAAGCTTGCAGCCAGGTTTGCCGAAAAGGAGGGCCGGCAGCCCAGGATCATGATAGCAAAAATGGGACAGGACGGACACGATCGCGGCGCAAAAGTGGTTGCAACCGGATATGCCGATATAGGTTTCGACGTGGACATAGGCCCATTGTTTCAGACACCCGCAGAGGCAGCAAGACAGGCTGTTGAGAATGATGTTCACGTTCTTGGTGTATCAAGCCTTGCCGGAGGACATAAGACACTGGTCCCGCAGGTTATTGATGAGCTTAAACGTCTTGGAAGGGAAGATATACTAGTAATAGCCGGCGGTGTTATACCTGCCCAGGATTATAAGGCGCTTTACAGCTCAGGGGTTGCTGCTATATTCGGCCCGGGGACATCGATTTCAAAAGCAGCAAAGCAGATACTAGAAATATTGCTGCATGACACAGAGTAGTATATAAGTTATACTTTTTTTGCCACCAAGGCCCAAAAGCACAAAGTTACACCAGGGTTTAATATTGAATTGAAATTTCTTTGTGTATCTTGGTGTTTTTACGCCTTTGTGGCATTTATAATTTATTTTAAGCGATGAAAAACAGATTTATAGTGATGATTGTTTTTCCATTTCTTATTTACGGATGCAGTGCAAAGAAACCGGTGGCTGACACCTCTCAGCCTGCTGCACCGGCCGAAGATGTTAAGCCTTCTGTGAACTTCTCGGAGCAGACAACCTGGATACTGGGATATTTTAACCGGGGACAACTGGAAAGGCCTCCTTATTCGGAATGGTTCATGAAAGAATATGATAACTACAGCTTTAATACAGATGCTGTTAATAAATTAACAGATATCAGCAAGGAAAATATTACATTGAAGATCGTTCTTGGAACATGGTGTCCTGACAGTAGCAGGGAGGTTCCCCGCTTCCTGAAGATTTTAGATATATGGGGTTTCCCGGCCGATAAAATAACCCTTATCGGGGTTGATAATGCGAAGCTTTCACCTGTGGGAGAATACGAAAAACTGAATATCGAAAGAGTTCCCACCTTTATTTTCTATAAAAATAATATTGAATCGGGACGCATCATTGAAACTCCGTTGACGTCTTTAGAGCAGGATATTGTGAATATCCTCACCAGGAATGAATAAAAATATAATTCTAAAGAACATGGAAGAGACAAAAAACAACACAGGACAAAACCTTGGAATTGCAGCCCTCATTACAGCAATAGTAACTTTTGTACTTGCAGTGATACCCTGCGTGGGACTGATTGCTGTTATCCCGGGGATAATTGCAATAGTGCTTGCTTCGGTGGGACTTACAAATGCAGCCAAGAATGATTCACCGAGGGGTCTTCTCCTGGCAGGCCTGATCATAGCCATTGTTGCTTCATTAATCTCGTTTTCACAGGTCTTTGTGGCTGGAAAAATCTTCGAAAAAGCTGATTCATGGCCAAATAAGATTGAGGAAATAATGGGTGATGTCCAGAAAGATGTGCTTAAAGATCTGGAAGATGCCAACATTTCTATTAAGATCGAAAACGGTGATGAAAAGGTTGAGATAAATGCCGATGCCACAAAAGGTGACCGGGAAAAGACACTGGAAGAGCTTGAAGGAGAGGATGCAAGTGCTGCTGACTCCGTAAATGCCAAATAAATTATATAGGGTACTTAAAAAGGTAAGGCTTACTGAAGAGCCTTACCTTATTATTAATATTTCCCTTGCCGGAATAATATTGCTTATTATGCTTTATTCCGGCATTTTTTCGCCTGATGAAGATAAGTATCCGGTTAAATGCATTCACGAGGAGCTTACCGGTGAACCCTGTGTATCCTGCGGACTGTCGCACAGCTTCTCGCTGATAATAAGGGGCAGGCTTGAAGAAGCATACAGATGGAATATTTACGGGATGAGGGTTTTTATCTTCTTTGCAGCCCAGTTCATATTCAGGGTCCTCTTCTCATATATATATATAAGGTATGAAGGAACAAGAAAACAGCTGATCAGGTTCGATATTTTGGGATCTTCAGTAATATTCGTGCTCTCTTTCTGGCAATTCATCGTTTACATCTTAAGATTTTCGTAAAAAAGTCCTTAAAAACTTGCTTTTTAAAATAACATGTCATATATTTGACCAAATGGTTAAACCATATGGTTTAATTATGAAGTTAAATCAAATGGTTAAGTGTTATGACTGAGATGGACAAGCAAACCGAAGAGAAGATCTTTGAATCGGCAACAGAGGTCTTCATTGAAAAAGGGATGGATGGTGCCCGCATGCAGGATATAGCAGATCATGCCGGCATTAATAAATCGCTGCTTCATTATTATTATCGAACCAAGGAGCATCTCTTCAATGCTGTGTTTGAAATGATAGCCGGCCAGATGTTCAGGAAATTTGCTCCGATTTTCGATGAGAACCTTTCGCTTGAGGAGAAGATCAGATTCTTTTTCAGGGAACATATAACATTCCTGCAGAAGAATCCTCGTCTGCCTGGATTCCTGATGAACGAAATGCACAGGAATCCGGAAAGGATAAAGAAATTTTTGAAGTCGGTTGATATTCAAAAATTATGGGCAACCCTTGAAGCCCAGCATAAGGAAGAACTTGATAAATATAATCTCAACCCTGAAACTATTCCCCAGTTTATGACCTCCGTTGCTGCCATGAGCGTATTCCCTTTTATTGCAAAACCAATTGTTGGCAGCCTGATGGAAAAAATGGGATACGATTTCGATGAGTACCTGGAAGAGAGAAAAGAATATGCAGCAGATTTTGTGATTAATGCTTTGAAGAAATGAAAAACAAGATTCTTTTTCTGATGCTTCTAATTCCCTGGATCTCTGTTTTGGATGGCCAGCGGATAATGACACTTAAAGAGTGTTATGAAATGGCCTATGCTGCAGCGCCGGTATCAGCCGAGAAGGACGCGTATGCAAACATCTGGCAGTTAAAGGATAAAAACCTGTCAAAAGGCTGGCTGCCAACCCTGGACGCAGGTGGCAGCTTTATTTATAACTCTTCTGTTGTCGATATGACTGATGTTCTTGGCGCGATACCGATAACGGGTATAGCAGATATGATCAAACCCCTTCCTCATGAACAATATAAACTTACAGTAGATATCAACCAGATGATCTATGACGGAGGTGCCATAAAAAGTGCACGTTCCCTGGAAAAAGCAGAGATGGACATCAGCCAGAAACAGACGGAATCAGACCTGTATAACCTGCGCGGTCAGATAAACACCTGCTATTTCAACATAATGCTTCTCGACCGGCAGAAAGAGCTTCTTCAGAATTACCTGGAACTCATGAACAAGCGCATTAATGCGGTTAATTCGGCTATCTCAAGCGGTGTCGTAGTCAGGTCTGATCTTGATGTAATTACTGCAGAAAAGATCAGGCTTGAACAGCAGCTTAACGAAAACAGTATCAGAAGAGCTTCGCTTTTAAGAATTTTGTCGGGACTTACCGGTACTGAGCTTGACATTGCAGCCCAATTTGTGCTGCCCTCTGAAGGCAGCCGGCCGACAGATGAAATAACACGTCCCGAGCTCCAGGTATTTGATCTGAGGAAGCAGCAGCTTAATGCGTCGCTGCAAGTGATCCAGAGCAAAAGGATGCCTAAAGCGTTCGGATTTGCTACACTTGGTTATGGTAATCCTCCGGGCAGTAACTTTTTCAAGGATGAGTTTGCTCCGTATTATATTCTTGGAGCCGGGGTTAAATGGAATATTTTTGACTGGAACAAAGTGAAAAATGAAAAACAAGTTCTGTCACTTCAGCAAGACATTATTGACGGAAGAAAAGATGATCTGACAGATAATCTGAAACGTCTCCTGGACACAAAGAATGCCGAAATAGCAAACCTTGAATCACTTCTCGTATCAGATCAGGAAATTATCGACCTGAGGAAGAGGATCACTTTGTCGGCAGAATCTCAATATGAAAACGGGACCATTACTGCAACGGAGTTTCTGAATGAAATGAATTCCGAAAGGCAGGCTCTGATAAACTACGAGATACATAAAATAAACCTGTCAATGGCAAAAGTTGAATATTTGAATATATGCGGGAAAGAGATAGAATGACCTGAAAGTACCCACCCCCCTGCCCCCCTGAATGGGGGTTATAAACCCTCACAAAACTTTAAATAGTTATGGGTTTGCACCCACCTACAGGGGGGCAGGGGGGTAGAAATAAAAGGAAAGTGATTGAATGTTATTATACTGCAAATATATGAAAACCAACACATTAATACTAATCGCAGCAACCTTGCTCGCTGGTTGCAGCAATAAAACAGGCGAAGCAGATGCATTCGGAACCTTTGAAGCAACCGAAGTAATAGTCTCTGCAGAGACCTCCGGGAGGATACTCAGGTTTGATGCTCAAGAAGGAACCGAAATTGATGCTGGAGCTGAACTGGCGCTTATCGATACCACACTGTTCCATCTCCAGAAACAGGAGCTGGATGCCACGATGAAAAGCGTGAAAACACGGATTTCCACTATCGATGCGCAGAATGAGATCCTTGAGCAGCAGATATCAAATCTAAATGTCAATATTGCGAGAATTGAAAACATGCTTAAGGACGATGCCGCAACAAAGAAGCAGTATGACGATCTTATCGGACAGGTGGCCGTGCTGGAGAAGCAGATAGCAGCAAATAACACCCAGAAATCCTCAGTCGGAGCTGAACTTCAGGTACTGCAGTCGAAAAAAGCTACTCTGAACGAACAACTCGCCAGGAGCTGCGTAAAAATCCCGATAAAGGGGACAATAATTGAAAAGTATTCTGAAGCAGGGGAATTAACGGCAGCAGGGAAACCCCTGGTAAAAATTGCTGACCTGTCAGTAATGAAGCTGAAGGTATATATAAGCGGTGCTCAGCTTGGAAGCATCAAAGTGGGACAGGAATGTACTGTAAGAGTTGATGAAGGGGAAAAAGGTTACAAATCATTTTCAGGAAACATAAGCTACATTTCAGGCAAAGCTGAGTTCACACCCAAGATCATCCAGACAAAAGAGGAGAGAGTAACCCTTGTTTATGCAGTTACTATCGGCGTCAGTAATGATGGCACGATGAAATCGGGTATGCCGGGAGAAGCTTTGTTTTTTTGAAAAATATAAACTAAGAACTTACACAGAGTGACACTGAGAAGCACGGAGCTCCATAGAGGAAAATCCAGTATGCAGGGTATAATTCAGGCATCGGGAATTGGCAAGGCATTTGGAACCACTCAGGCTCTGAAGGATATATCATTTGAGGTGAGTGAAGGTGAGATATTCGGATTTATCGGTCCCGACGGCGCAGGTAAAACTACTCTCTTCAGGATCATTACTACGTTAATGCTACCCGATGAAGGTGAAATAAAAGTGCTGGGTCTTGATGCAAAGGAAGGGTTCAGGGAGCTGAGAAAAGATATTGGCTATATGCCAGGGCGGTTCAGTCTCTACCACGACCTTTCAGTAGAGGAGAACCTTGATTTCTATGCTACTGTATTCGGAACAACAGTCAAAGAAAACTATGATCTTATTGCGGATATCTATTCACATATCAAACCTTTCAGAAAAAGGCTGGCCGGTAAGCTCTCCGGAGGCATGAAGCAGAAACTGGCTTTATCATGCGCATTGATCCATAAACCAAAGCTCCTGGTCCTGGATGAACCTACAACAGGTGTTGATGCCGTGTCGCGTTTCGAATTCTGGGGAATGCTGAAAAAGCTCAGGGCATACAATATAACGATAGTTGTTTCAACACCCTATATGGATGAGGCAATGAAGTGTGACAGGGTAGCACTCATCCAGGAGGGCCATATTTTATCAGTTGACATGCCTGAAAAAGTGAGGGAGGGATTCACAAGGAAGCTTTTCAGTATCAGGGCATCTGAGAAATATTTGCTGATAAACGCGTTGCGCAGCTACCCGCAGACTATCACTGCATACGCTTTTGGTGATTCGGTACATGCAACATTTACCAATGATATGGTTGATGATTCAATATTTGAATATCTAAGGACCAAAGGACTTAATGAGATTAAAATAGAGACCGTAAAAGCCGGGATAGAAGACAGGTTTCTGGAGTTGATGGAAAAAGGCTCAGCGGCGCAGGGGCACAACGGCACAACGGCAATTTAATAAAATCCCCTCCCGGCTTTGCTCACCGAAGCATTTATGCGAAGGTGAGGAGGGGTGGGGGTGGGTAATTAAAATGACAAGAAATACAGTCATATCAGTAAAAAACCTGGTGAAGAAATTCGGAAGCTTCACAGCTAATGACAACCTGAGCTTTGAGGTTTATGAAGGGGAGATTTTTGGATTCCTGGGTGCAAACGGAGCAGGCAAGACCACTGCCCTCAGGATCCTTTCGGGCCTCTCTGCCCCCACTTCCGGTGAGGTTATTGTTGCTGG
>Ga0172366_10003937_pt1 | contig 11705 bp, 7 predicted proteins | sample LakKivSesite69cm_FD_114533 | JGI IMG/M metagenome (GOLD analysis project Ga0172366, IMG submission 114533) | Sediment microbial communities from Lake Kivu, Rwanda - Sediment site 69cm | ecosystem: Environmental > Aquatic > Freshwater > Lake > Sediment | place: Rwanda: Western Province, Lake Kivu... | reverse complement strand
TCCCAGCCGGGCAAGGGCACGGTTTTCACGCTTACGCTGCCCGTGGACCCTGAAAATGCCGGAAAAAAAGCGAAGAGTTAGAAGGAACGTTCTCGTCATCGCCTTCCTGGTAACTGCCTTTTTTTTCATTCTCTTCCGGATGGAGATTTTCAGGCGGATTGAAAATATCACCTATGACTGGAGGATGAAAACTCTCCGTGAAAAGCAGCCCACCGGCGACGTGGCAATCGTGTTCATAGGCGACGATACGCTCAAGTCCCTCGGGGAATGGCCGCTCTCAAGGCAGTGGTACGCCGGATTGACCGAGATTCTGAAGAACATGGGTGCGCGCGCCATCATCTTTGACATACTGTTCATAGACAGCAGGGACGCGGATGACGAGTTTGCGCGGTCGATAAAATATGCGGGCAATGTAATCCTTCCATTCTATTTTGACACCCCGCAGTTCAAGTCCGGGGTCCTGAAGTCCGAGATGATGGCCGAACCTGTCAGGAAACTCAGGCAGAACGCACTCTCAACCGGTTTCATAAACATACTCCCTGACAGCGACGGCGTGATAAGGAAATATCCCCTCTTCGTGCAGTACCAGGACAAACTTTACAATTCGCTCTGCGTTGCCGTGACAGAGAAGGTTCTCGGCGCTTCCGTGACGGGAATGAGCAGGAATTACGTTGAGTTTGATACGAAGGCAGGCAAAAAAAGACTCCCTCTTGCGGACAGGTCTTCAGTCTATCTCAACATATATCCGGACCTGAAGAAATTTCCCAACTATTCATTCGTGCAGGTTTTCCAGTCATACATGGAACTGAACAGGGGCGGGAATCCCGTCATACCCTCCGATGCCTTTCAGGACAGGATTGTCATCATCGGTTCAACCGCCACCGGCACATCGGACAAGGCCCCGGTTTCCGGGGTCGTCACCTATCCACTGATAGGCATCCATGCGAGTTTCCTGGAAAATTTCATGAAGGGGGAGTTCATAAAAAGGGCGAACGGGCCGGAGAATTTTTTGATTGCGCTTGTCTTTTCGTTCACCGCGGGCCTTGCGGCGGTCTCTTTTTCGCCCATCGCGGGGCTCCTGTTCATCCTTCTGCTTGCCACCCTCTTCGTAATCATTGGTTTCTCGTTGTTCTCCTTTCGTTTTTTCTGGCTGGATATACTGCCGGCTTTCCTGAGCATAGTTTTCGTCTACGGGATACTTGTCCTCGCGGAGTTCGTGTCGGAAAGAAAGGGCCGGCTGAGGATAAAAAACCTTTTCAGCAGGTACATATCGCCCAGCGTCATGGACAAACTCCTCGGTTCCGGGGAGGACGTTCTCCTTGTCGGCGAACAGAAAAAACTGACGGTGCTCTTTGCGGACATACGGGGTTTCACGACATTTGCCGATGCGCATTCTCCCGAAGAAACATTCGCCTTCCTGAACAGGATATTGAGTATTATGGCGGACGCGGTCTTCAGGTTCGGCGGCACGCTGGACAAGTTCATAGGGGATGAGGTGATGGCGATATACGGCGCGCCCGTGGATGACCCGCGGCATGCGGTCAACGCGGTACTATGCGCGAAAGAGATGATGCGCGAGATGAGGAGATTTGATGCAAATGTTAAAATAGGCATAGGGATAAATACCGGGGAGATGATTATAGGCAATATCGGAACCCCGAGAAGGATGGAATACACCGCGATAGGGGATGCGGTAAACGTTGCCAAGAGGATTGAAGGGCTTACCGCGGGGGACGAGATACTCGTTGGCGAGGAAACCCGCAGTCTCATAGAAAAAGAAGGGATGCTCTGCGAGAAGGCGGGGACGTTCAACATAAAAGGGAAGGGCGAGGGAATTGTCCTTTACCGCGTCCTGTGGGAGGTGAGCGATGGACAGAATTAAATTATTGTTCGCAATAATACCTGTTGTCTTTTCTTCGGTCATAACCTGCCGCGGTGAGGATAATATCATAATGCTTGCGGACAAGAAAGGGGAGGTATATTTCTGGAATGTCGCAATGCAGCGTCTCGCGGATCCGCCTCTCAAGTCCGCTCTTGCCGAGGGTACCTACGTGGCAACAGGCAAGGGATCCAGCGCGGTAATCGCTTTCGGGAAGAAAGCGGTTGTCACCCTGTCGGAAAGCACCTCAGTGCAGATAAAACGCTCGTTGTTTGACGAGAAGAACGAGATAAAAGAGGTTAAGATTGACATGCGCATGGGGAAGATATGGTCGGTGGTGGAAAAACTGCCGTCGGCCGACAAGAAGTTTGAGATAGAGACGCCTAACACGCTTGCCGGCATAAGGGGCACCATCTTCACGACCGGCTATGCTCCGGAGAGCAAATCAACGATGGTAGGCGTTGTCTCCGGGGAGGTCGGGGTGCTGTCAACCGCGATAAAAACATACGCGGCCTACGTAATCCTCAAGGAGAACATGTCAACCGTTGTCGTGGCGAACGACCCGCCTGTCTCCCCGCGCGTGCTTGACGAAAAGGAGAAGCAGGAATGGGAAGAGTGGAAGAACAGCATACCGTTTTCAGGGATAGGCATAGTGGGCGGGATAGCCGAGATAAACGCAATGCAGATACAGGAGGCGGCGAGGATAGTCAGGGAGCTGGGCATGGCGAAAAAGGGTTCCGAGAAGGTTCTGAAGGATTTTGAGGCGATAACAAACGCCATAACACTTTTTTACACGGACACGAAACAACCCCCTGCAAAACTTACAGACCTGCTGGAAAATCCAGGTATAGATGGTTGGAAGGGGCCATACCTCGGCGCAGGCACGACCTTCATGGATCCCTACGGCAGGCGTTACTTCTATAAGAAGAAGTCCACACCGGGAGGCAAGGAATACCTTGAACTTTCAACCGGAGGGCTGGTGGGTGCGGCAGGGGATACCTACGGCGAAGAGAAGAAACTGATATTCATTGACAAACTGAAAGAGAGTCTGCAGAACTGATTCTCACACAGGCCATTCAAACTCTTCATTATTTGTCATTGCGAGGAGTGTTTTTTACGACGTGGCAATTGATGTTTTTTATCATCCCGATGTTGTCTATCGGGACCAGTCTTTTTATCGGGACACACCCCTACCCCAGACTTTCCACCTTCTCAATCAGAATTTTTATGCTGCCCGGTTGCTTGTGTATGTAATGGGTATTCGGCACATCAAGTATCTTCGTATTGAACTGCTGTTTTGTCAGTCCTGAATAGAACACGATGGCAGTTGCTCTGTATTCCGGGAACTTCCTGAGGTAATCCCCCATGTTGCCACCGTAGCCCACATTCATCAGGTCAACAACAGCCGCGTCTATCGGCGGTTTATCCCTCTGTATATTCTCTATCGCCCTGGCGGCGTCAGTATATTCCAGGACGTTGTGGCCGCGCCTCTTGAATTCAATGACCAGCAGTTTCCTTGTGATATCGTCGTCCTCAATTATCATCACGTTCAGTTTCTTGACATCCGCTTCCATCTTCACCTCCCCCTGCCTGTCATTGCGGGGATTGTCTTTTAAGCCGAAGCAATCTCAACCATGTTTATCATCCCGATTCTTTTTATCGGGACACACCCTCGCTTGTCATTGCGAGGAGTGTTTCTTACGACACGGCAATCTCAATGAGATTGCCGTGCCCCATGAGACGGGGCTCGCAATGACAAACAAGAAAAAAGTCTGGCAATAATAACACAGGGAAAAATATCCCTCTTTTATTATATGCTCCTGAAAAATCCTGTCAATTGTTTTCTGCTGTTTTCTCAAAAATTTCATTGACAAAACAGGTGCAGGCGGTATAATAAGAAAAGTCGTAATAGTTGTTTCTCCATAACCGTGTATAATCACAAAAAGGAGGCGTGAAGTGGAAAGAAAAATGTGCAGGTTTGCGTTGATGGGTGCAGTCCTGGCAGTTTTTGCGATTCTCGCTGTGAATTGCAGTGCTTCCACTCCCAGTATTTCCGGTAATGTTTACACGTTTCCCATCACGGATGCGGGGCATCCGGAAGATACGATGACCCAGGTTTTCCCCCAGATGACGCCCATATATAATCAGGCGGGAAGGTACGTAAATGTCAGATTCAATGAGATTCCGCTTGACGGTGATACTGACTATTCAAGCCATTATTATATAGAGTTTGGCAGTGCGTATAATCTCGTCGGCTCCCAGTATATTCTGAAGGCGGAGGACGAGGGGTACCTTAATGAAGAGCATACTGCCAACGGATATCCTTTTGTGCGGACCTATACCGTTCCCTCTGTCAACAGTTTTGCTGTTTTCGGCCATGATATTTTTGTTGTAACGTCGGATGTGCTTTCACAGTTGTATGCCGCAGCCGATCTGTCGCTGAATGAAGACAAGGGAACTCTTATTGTTTTCACAAGGAATGCAGCCGCTTCGGTGAGCATCGGCGAGGTTGAAGCCACCCAGATCTATGACTGCGTCCTTGGAGCAACCGCGGTTGTGAACGATATGGACGGCGACCCGGCAGGGACTCTGAGATACATCTCGGTTATTCCGCAGACGGAAGAGAGTATTCCTTCGGCAGCGGAGATTGACGGGCTGGGCATAGAACTGTTGACGGAACCTTCGGAAAACACCATCGGATTTATTGTTTTTAATCTTGACCCCGGTGTGGTTCATGGTATCCGCAGAGAAAGACAACTATGAGTTTTACTGGAGGCCCGCCTTCATATACGCCGGATGCGTAACATCAGGCATTTCCTACCAGGACGGGATTATCGGGCTCAATCTCATTCCTGCTCAGACCGTGGATGTTTCCGGAATTCTTCTGAACGAGAAGGGCAAGCCGGTTAGAGACGCAAGGGTGGAGTTGTGCGGAATGCAGGATGTGGTTGATTATGACACTACAGAATCCGATGGCTCCTTTACACTTACAGGCATCCCGCCCTCTTATGCCGTTGTCGCCAGGGCGAGCAAGTCCGGTTACAAGGACACCTACGTGGTTGTATCAGGAGAAGGTGTGACAGCCGATGGTTTTTCGTTATTACAGGACGGGGAAGAGGAAGTGACCCTCAGGATTATAAGCGAAGATTTTGCGGACGGGCTGGAGGTGCCAGAAGCCGCTGAGATAGACGAGGGTGAGGGAATCATACTTGGCATGGTGATGGACGATATGGGTAATCCATTTAAAGGGGCTTCGGTGTCGGCATGGAAACAATACGGTTCATTTATCCCGGTTTACAACATAGACTGCATGGGAGAGGCGATAACCATGCTTTCCGACCTCACCACGGACAGCGGTATGTTTACCGTTCTGGACGAGCCATTGATACAGGAAGGGCTGGAAGTGAATAAACCTCTTTACCTGGAGTTTTCGGCGGACGGGGACGAGGGGTCTTACTGGTACTCCCCGGAGTACCTGGGTTGCATATTCCCTGACGCTGTTACCCTGCTTCCCATGGCAACACCCTTCACCGTGGGCCACATTGAGGTAACACAGGGCGAGACGGATATACCGGACCCTGTTACCGACCCGGGCCCGGGTGAAGTGGACCTGCTGCATCTGGTGCTCAATGTCACCGGCCTGCATGACGGGGATGTTACATCTCTGCCTGACGGATGGATGGGATTTATTCAAAGCTTGACCGTTCACGTAGAAGGGACAGGCTCTCTTGCTGATGTGGGACAGTTCATACTTTACTACAACGATGGAAGCGGATGGAATGATGAAAACATACCTGTAGTTGCTGTGAATGAGGAAAACAGGACAGTCACTTTCTGCACTTCAGATGAATGGGGCTACTTTGACTCCATAGATGAAAACGGGATAGAATTCCGCGTCGTCGCTTCTTTTTACGAAGCGGCTACCGGAACGTACAAGGCGGTATGGGAAAGGAACTGCGACCTTTCTGTAAGCACCCCCCAGTACATGTCCGCGGAAGTCGGGGCGCAGAGATCTCCTGTTACCCTGGTGTCAGTGAGCGGGGCGCCGATTCCCCCGGAAGATTTGACGCCTGAACTTATCCGCGGGGGCACGAATTGCTTCATAGCGACAGCTGCGTTCGGCTCTCCCTTTGAACGGCATGTCCAGATATTGAGGGAATTCCGCGACAGGTACCTGCTGACCAATGCTGCAGGAAGGGCTTTTGTCAGGTGGTATTACAGGCACAGCCCGGAATATGCCGCGGTGATAGCGCGAAATGAAGTCCTGAGAACGGCGGCAAGGATAGCGCTTATGCCATTCTACGGGGTGGCATTCCTGCTCGTGAAGGGGATTTTCCCGTACCTTGTGCTGGCAGCGTGTTTATTTCTGTTGCTTCTCAGGAGAAAGGCAAAGAAATCGGTGGTGACAGTACTGGCGGTGGGACTCCTTTTCGGATTTTCCCATAATTCCTTTGCCGCAGACACAAACCATTTCAAGATTGCGCCGGCAGAAACCTACACCGTCATCGTGCCGACGACAGATACCGTGGGAAGTCACAAGGCAAAGGTGGATTTTTTCTATACCTATGCGGACAGTCCTCTTGAGGTGGTGATAGGAGGGGAGACAAAAGACCTGGTGAAGACACAGCACCTTGTCAATGCGGCGATAACCCTCGGTATTGGCGAACGGGGGCAGATATCGGTGGTTGCACCCTATTGCATAAGCCAGGAGTCTGATTTTGCGGGCATCAAGGACAGCGCATGGGGAGATGTGACAATCAGCTACAAGTACAGGTTTAACGACCCGGCTGTCAGGGGCACGGAGTTTTCCACTGTCAAGGCGAAGGGTCTGGGATTCGCCATCGCACCCTTCCTGCAATTGCCCACGGGAGACGAGGACGCCTATCTCGGCGCCGAAAGCACTGCCGGAGGGATAAGGGTGATAATTGATGCATACACGGGGGGAAGACTGCGTCTGTTCATGAATGCCGGTTATGCGTACCAGGAGAAAGAAGAACTGGTGCAGGTGGAGATAAACCACTCTGCATTGTTCGGTGCCGGGTTTACCTACCTCATGCCCAACCGGACAAACTTCATAAGCGGCGAGATATACGGCAGGATAGAAGGACCGGAATCCGAGGAGACACCGGTGGAAGGTATCGTCTCCGTCGGATACCAGAATGACCACCTGAGTTTTGTGATAGGCGGTGGCGGCGGACTGATAAACGGTTATGGGGCAAGTAGCTGGAGGCTGTTCACCGGCCTGCGCCTTGCCATGTGAATTGACCTGACCATCTTCTCAATATGAGAAATCTAAGAAAATACCTGGCTGTTTTTTTTATACTATTTTCCGTCCATGCTTTTTCGCTGTTAGCGGCCGGCAAAAACTATGTTGAAGGCGAGGTTCTCGTCCGGTTCAGGGATGATGCGGTGAAGGTTGAGGAGCGACAGGCCGTCCGCTCACACAAACTTTCCGTGCTCACGGAATTCAGGGCAGTGAAAAACCTCTGCCATATGCAAACCCCGCCGGGTGCGGACATGCAGAAAATCATCCGGGAACTCTCCGCGGACCCCGACGTTCTCTATGCCGAACCCAACTACATCTACAAAGCGCTTGTAATACCCGATGACCCTGGTTATGCCAGCCAGTGGGGGCTTCCCAGGATAAACATGCCTGACGCGTGGGATAAAACAACCGGAAGTTCTGATGTTATTGTCGCGGTTATTGACACGGGTATTGACTACACCCATCCTGACCTCTCGGACAGCGTATGGAAAGACAGCCAGAATAACCCCGGATATAATGCCATAGACAATACCAGCGACCCCATGGATAACAACGGCCACGGCACGCACTGCTGCGGAATTCTCGGCGCCATCGGTTACAATGCGACCGGTGTGTGCGGCGTGAACTGGCATGTAAGCATCATGGCTCTGAAGTTTCTGGACAGCTCCGGTAACGGGACACTGGCAAATGCCATCAAGTGCATTGAGTATGCCATCAGGAGGTATGACGAGGGAGAAAACGTTGTCGCGACAAACAATTCCTGGGGTGGGGGCACGTACAGCACGTCTCTCTACAACGCAATAGCAGAGTTGTCCGGCAGGGGCATTCTTTTCGTTGCCGCGGCCGGCAACAACAACCGTGACAACGATGTGACACCCATGTATCCCGCAAGTTATAACCTTCCAGACATCATATCCGTGGCAAGCAGCGACCAGAATGATTACCGCTCAACTTTCTCCAGTTACGGTAGAACCTCCGTGGATGTGGCGGCTCCAGGGGAGTTCATTTACAGCACGGTGTTTGATAAAATTCACCCGGATAAAAAGTACGACTATCTGAGCGGCACGTCCATGGCAACGCCTTTCGTTGCAGGTCTGGCCGGTCTTCTGTCGGCATATACGGGGGAGACGGATTCGGATAAACTCAAAGGATGGATTCTGCAGGGGGTTACCCGCCTCCCCCAGTGGACAAATATCACAACAACAGGCGGCCGGCTCAACGCCTACGAGGCACTGCGTATCTCCGCCCTTGCGGAAGATATACTGCCCGTGACGAATTTCACCGCCTCAAGAAACGCCGGTACGGGTTTTGTTGATTTATCATGGACACTGCCTTCCGGTGTGCAGAGCGTAATCATAAGGAGAAGAACCGACACGTTCCCTGCAAGGTGGGACGACGGTGCTGAGATTTACACTGGCGCCGGAACGTCCTTTGTTGACGAGGACGTGCTCCAGGGGACACCGTATTATTATGGCTGCTGGGCATACTACGGTAGCGGGCTGGACAGCCAGCAGGTAGGGGAGGACGAGATTTCCTTTGCTTCGTATGCGTATATCAATTCACCGCCGTACAAGCCGGAATGCATATCGCCGCAGAACGGGGATGGGGACGTTGGGCGTACTCCCCTGCTGAAGGCGACGGCTTTTGTTGACCGTGACAACGATACACAGCAAGCGAGCCGCTGGCAGATTTCAACGGGCAGCGGCTTTACTGTTCTTCGCTGGGACAAGCCGGCCGGGGCGGTATCACAGATAACCGTTGATTCAGGGACGCTTTCGTACAGCACCGTTTATTACTGGAGGGTGTGTTACCAGGACAGCGAGAATAACTGGAGCGAATGGTCCAATGCATGTATGTTTACCACCGAGGATGCTCCTTCAGGCGGAGGAGGTGGCGGAGGAGGGTGTTTCATAGCAACCGCGGTTTTCGGGTCTCCCCTTGAGCGGCACGTCAGGGTTTTCAGGGACTTCAGGGATAAATGGCTGCTGACAAATATGCCGGGAAGGGCTTTCGTCAGGTGGTACTACCGGCACAGTCCGGGGTACGCCGCGTTCATATCGCGGCACAGGTTCCTGAAAGGTCTGACAAAAATTGCGTTGCTGCCCATGTATGCTGTTGCCCGCCTCCTGCCCGGAATTTAGACCTTGATATCTTCCGCGTGATGTTCTATGACGCGCATGTGTTTCCAGTTACCCTTAAGGAAACGGACAAGAAAGGCAAATCCCAGTATGATTACATATGCAGTTGCTATCAGCCATGCATAATAGATGTTGCACTTCAGCAGCATTATTGCCACATAAGCCGGGATAATGAGAATAAGAACCGAGGCGAAAAGGATTATTCTCATCGTATACCTGGTGTCACCCGCCCCCCTGAGCGCAGAGAGATATATTATGTTCATCGTGTCAAAAAGAGAATAGAATGCGATGAACCTCAGTATGACCACCGCCATATCGTGAATCTTTCCGAAATCCCCGGGGTACACCCTGGGTGCAAAAGGCTTGATGAAGATGTCGGGCACGGCCACGTACAGGAATGCGATGGAAGCCATGTAAAGGAATGTAAGGTGGAACCCGGAATGTACGTTCCTTTCCGCCATGTCGGCGTTATTCTTGCCGAGATTCTGCCCCACGAGGATACTGACCGCAATCCCTATGCCTATCATGGGCATAAAGGCAAGGGTGTTGATGTTAAAGGCGATGTTGCTCGCCGCGAGCGGCAGGATTCCCAGACGTCCCACGAAAAGGAGGAAGAGTGAAAACCCGACCATGTCAATAAACCACTGGACTCCGTTGGGCAGTCCGAAGTGCATGAGACGTTTGAAAAGTTGCATGTCAAACCTCTTGCTCCCGGGTATGCCGAAGAAGATACTGAACTCCCTTCTTTCCAGCAGTATGAGATAAATGGCAAGTGCGTCAAAGGCGGAGATGACTGTTGCGAGGGCTGCGCCGGCTATGCCCATTTCCGGAAAGCCCCATTTGCCGAAAATCATGCAGTAATCCAGCAGAAGGTTTATTACTGTCTGCAGGAAACTTATCCACATGACCGGCCATGGCTTTCCCCTGCCTGAAAAGAACCCTGAGAATGACGAGACCGCTATCGCCGGAGCCGCTCCCGTGCACAGAATACGGAAATAGACGATTTCGTAATTGCGTACTGCCGGTGCATGCCCGAAGAAATTGAAGATATGCCCGGCAAACGGGATAAGTAAAAGTATAACGATGCCGCCCGCAATACCCACGTAAAACCCCTGCCAGACAATCCTGCCTATCCTGTCAGACTGCCTGGCCCCGTAATACTGCGCTACGAAGGTGCTGACGAAAGAAGCGGTGCCTATGAAGATGCCCGTAATCGTGAAATTGAGCATCCCTGCGGGCATTGAGGCGGCGATTGTCTCGGCGGAATACCATGAGAGGAACATCCTGTCCACGAAATGCTGTATGGACCAGGTGCTTGTACTGAGTATCAGGGGAAAGGAAAGAACGAGGAGTTCTTTATACCCCCCCTCCCTTTTCCACCTGTCCGCGATGAATACGAAAATTTTCCTGATAAGCATTTACATAAACAAAACCAAGCCTCTTGGAAAAAAGGCTTGGTTCTTCTCCTGAAAACCCTGTTGTCCTACCTTATAATTTTATCTTCTCGGCGTATTTTCCAATAACCGGAAGCGGCTCGGTCTTTCCGTTCAGGGCATTTATGATGCCCATTATGACCAGCACCAGTATGAATATCCAGATGGCCAGGGAAATGAGGTGCCCGATTACGGGTATAAACGCGAGAATTATGGATACCACTGAACCCGCAATGCTGCAGACCAGAAGCACTATCCCCTGTTTAACGTGGAACTTTGAATACTCGTTGTCCTTGTTTACGAGAAGCGGTATCAAAAGAAGAATTCCAAGATACGAGAGCCATGCAAGCGGCTTTCCGTCGTCAATCATTTTCTGTTCCATTTCTCCCCCCATTTGTCATTGCGAGCCCCGTATTTCGGGGCGTGGCAATTGATGTCTTGTATCATCCCGATTCCTTCTATCGGGACTGACGTCTCACATCATCTTACCCCACAATCCCCCTTCGGTCAATTTTTTGCCGGCCGCTTAATCCCTGCTTTCTCCAGTTCCTCCGGCTCGGTCCACAGGGTGCACTGCTCAAGCCCGGCGGTGAGATACCTTGTCTGAAAGTCCATGCTTATCTTATCCATCTCCCGCAGCTGTTCTTCGGTCAGAGGCAGATCCAGGGCATCCACGTTCTCCCTGAGATGGTCTTTTCTCCTGACACCCGTAATGGCAGCAGATACAATCTCTTTCTCCATGAGCCACCTTATGGCAACCTGTGCGGCAGTTCCCCCGCATTCTTCCGCAATCTCCCTGACCCTGTCAACTATCCGCAATGCGGCGGCAAAGACCGGCTCAATGAAAAGAACGCTGGTTTCCCTCGTTCCGGCGTCAGCTGCCGAGAACTTCCCGGCCAGCAGGCCCTGCACCAGCGGACTGTATGCCATGAAGTTGATCCTGTGTTTCTGACAGAACTCCGCGGTTCCGTCCACGTCGTATACCCTCC
>Ga0172366_10003935_pt1 | contig 11707 bp, 9 predicted proteins | sample LakKivSesite69cm_FD_114533 | JGI IMG/M metagenome (GOLD analysis project Ga0172366, IMG submission 114533) | Sediment microbial communities from Lake Kivu, Rwanda - Sediment site 69cm | ecosystem: Environmental > Aquatic > Freshwater > Lake > Sediment | place: Rwanda: Western Province, Lake Kivu... | reverse complement strand
TTGTAGACGCCGCCCGAGGCCGTGCCCATGAGGACCTGGGTGAAATCGCCGTCGAGGGCCTCGAAGTCGGAGATGCGTCCGACCATGTTGGCCGGGCCGATCGAGCGCCAGCGGAGGTGCTTCGTCAGCGACAGCGGATCGGGCCCCGCCGCGGGGGCGGGGGCTTGGGCCTGTTGGGCCGCGTGCGCGCCGGCGAAGGCCATGACCAGGATGACGAGAGAGGCGGCGCGGAGCGCCGTCTTGACGACGTGTTTCATACCGACCTCCTTGGGTTCGTGCTGCAAGCCCGGATTATATGAAAAAACGCCGCCCTTGTTCAATTTCCTGTATAATAGACGAAGAATGCTGAAACGGGCGGGTTCCGTCACGGCCTTTGTCCTTCTTTTCGCCCTGTTCTCCTGCGGCGGCCAGCAGGCCTCGCCGGCCGCGCCGAAAGGCTCGGCCGAATTCGACGCGGCCTCCGCTTACGCGTTCGTCAGGGAACAGGTCGAGTTCGGGCCCCGCGTCCCCGGCACCCCGGCTCACGCCGCCTGCGCCGATTGGTACGTCGAGACCCTGAAACAGTGGACCCCCAACGTCATCGTCCAGGAGTTCAAAGCCCGGGCCTTCGACGGCCGGCCGCTCGAGGGCAAGAACATCATCGCCGCCTTCGACCCGGACAAGAAGGAACGGATCCTGCTTTGCGCCCACTGGGATTCGCGGCCGTTCGCCGACCACGACCCCGACCCGGCCAACCATTTCAAGCCCGTCATGGGCGCCAACGACGGGGCGAGCGGCGTCGGCGTCCTGCTCGAGATCGCCCGCTCGCTCTCGGTCCGCAAAGCGGCCCTCGGCGTTGATATCCTGCTCCTCGACCTCGAGGATTTCGGCGAGCACGCCAACTGGCGCGGCAGCTCGCCGGACAGCTGGGGCCTCGGGTCCCAGCACTGGGCCAAGACCCCCCACGAGCCCGGCTACAAGGCCCGGTTCGGCATCCTCCTCGACATGGTCGGAGGGGCGGGAGCGGTCTTCCCCCACGAGGGGACCTCGCTCTCCTACGCCCCGGCCGTGGTCAAGAAGATCTGGGCGACGGCCCGGGCGCTCGGCTTCGGCAAGTACTTCGTCGACGTCGAGTCCGACAGCCTCATCGACGACCACGTCTATATCAACCGGCACGCCCGCGTCCCGACGGCGGACATCATCGATTACGACTCCGCCCGCGGCGGCTTTCCCTCGAGCTGGCACACCGTCGGGGACACCCTGGACAGGATCGACCGGGCGACCCTGGCGGCCGTCGGCCGGACCGTCCTGGCGGTCGTCCGCCAGGAACAATAGGGGGGCGGATGGCCGGCCGCCGGGAGGGAAGAAACGCCGTCCCTCTTTCGTCTAATCTTCCGTAGGCTGGATTCTTATCATTTCTCATGAGAAAGGAGTCTCAACACATGAAGAAAGCCTCACTCGCAGTCCTGTCGATCGCCGCTCTGCTCGCGGTCGTCGCCCTGGCCGCCGACATCTCCGGCGTCTGGGTCATGTCGACCCCCGGCCGTGACGGCCAGATGAGAGAACAGGACATCACCTTCGCCCAGGACGGCAACAAGCTCAAGGTCACCATGACCATGGGCCGCCCCGGCGGCGAATCGCGCGAAATGGTCGGCGAGGGCACGATCGAGGGCAACGCCATCCAGTGGGCCTTCACCTTCCAGCGCCCCGACGGCCAGGAAATGAAGATGGAGTACAAGGGCACCGTCGACGGCGCCACCATGAAGGGCACCACGTCGCGGATGGGCAACGAAGTGGAGTGGACCGCCAAGAAGAAGTAGCTTCGCGCGCGGTTGTCGTTCCTGCCTGAGGGCGGGATCGTTCTCGAGAACTTGACCGGATTTGCGGATAGAATGGGGGCGCGAGGGTCAAGACTCTAGACGGGAGGAGGAACGACGGATGAAGCAACGGAAAGGCATGGACCGCAGGGATTTCATCAAGGCCTCGGCCGCCGGATTGGCCGGGGTCGGGACGGCCTTGGCCGCCGGGCCCGCCACCGCGGGCGCCGCGCCCACCGCGACGCCGGCCGCGGCCAAGATCAAGACCTACCGGGAGCTCGGCCGGACGGGCTTCAAGGCCTCGGACATCGGCATCGGGACGTCCCAGACCTTTCCGACCGAGGTCCTCAAGGCCGCAGTCGACGCCGGCGTCAACTACTTCGATACCGGCGAGGGCTACGGCCGCGGCGCCGCCGAGCGCAGCATCGGCGAGGCCATCAAGGGCCGGGACCGCAAGTCCCTGTTCATCACGACCAAGTTCCGGCTCGACGGCCTGGCCGACACCGCCGCCGTGGCCGCCAAGCTCGAGGAATCGCTCGGCCGGCTCCAGACCGACTACGTCGATTGCCTGATGATGAACCCGCCCAACGCGGCAGCGGTGAAGAACGAGGTCTACCACCAGGCCATCGCCGAGCTCAAGAAACAGGGCAAGGTCCGCTTCGCCGGCGCGGGCACGCACGGCGCCCGCGGGCCCGGTCAGGGCGAGCCCATGGACCAGGTCCTGCTCGCCGCGGTCGAGGACGGACGATTCGATGTCATCCTCCTCGTCTACAATTTCCTGCAGCGGGAGCCGGGGGAGAAGGTCCTCGAAGCCGCCTCCAAGAAGAACCTCGGTCTGACCATCATGAAGTCGAACCCGCTCGGCCGCTATTACGACGATGAGCCGGATCGAGCAGCTGAAGAAGGACGGCCAGGCGGTCGACGAAAGACTCCAGAAGTCGCTCGAGCAGATGGCCGAGACGGCCAAGCAGGCCGAGGCCTTCATCCAGAAGAACGGCCTGAAGACGCCGGCCGAGGTCAAAGCGGCGGCCCTCAAGTTCGTCCTTTCGGACCCGAGGGTCCACACGCTCAATCTGGCCTTCAATACCTTCGACGACGTCCAGACCCTTCTCGCCCTCTCGGGTCAGCCGCTCGGCGGCCGCGACCGGGCCTTGCTGGCCTCCTATGAGAACGAGTGCGGCTCGCTCTACTGCCGCCACGCCTGCGGCCTCTGCGAAGCGGCTTGCCCGAGCGGCGTTCCCGTCAACACGATCATGCGGTACAACCACTATTTCGAGGCCCAGGGCAGCGAGAAGTTCGCCATCGGTGAGTACGCCGCGCTCGAGACAGCCCGGGCCGACGTCTGCCGGACGTGCGAGGGGTTCTGCGAGCGGGCCTGCCCCTACGGCCTGTCCGTCCGCGGGCTCCTCTGCCTGGCCCATACCCAGCTGACCTTGCCCTGAGTCTCCGGCCGGAAGCGCCGCGCGTCAGGGGACACGTACCGCGTACGTGTTCCCCTTCCGAATTGAGGGCTTCTTCGCGTATTCTTGACAAAATCTTGACGACTCTCCCGGCGCCGGACCTTATCTTTTGATCGTGAATAAGCGAAACCCTCGGCAAGGAGGGAGAGATGTTAGGAAGCAGCCTCCGTAAAAAATGCACCAAGAGCCTCGACAAGGTTGGCCTCCTTTTCGCCTGGACCCATATCCCCCCCAACGTCTTCTCGTCCCTGGCCCTGGTCCTCGCGGCCGCCGGCGCCCTGCTCTTCCATCTCAACCACCGCTTCCCGGCCTTCGTGCTCATCGGCCTGGCCTGCCTCTGGGACACGATCGACGGGGGCGTCGCCCGGGCCCAGAGGCGGGTGACGAAGTTCGGATATTACCTCGAGGGCATCATCGACAAATGGGTCGAGGTCATCATCTACCTCGGCCTGGCCGTCTCGGGCTACGCCCTCGAGGCCTTCTTGGTCATCTCCGCCTCGCTGCTCCTCAGCTTCGCCAAGCCCCGCGCGGCCATGGTCGTCCCGCTCGGTGAGCATGATTGGCCGGCGATCGGCGAGCGCTTCGAGCGCCTGCTCATCCTCAACGCCGGGCTCCTCGTGTCCCTGTTCCGGCCGGTCGTCTCCATCGGCCGTCACGACTATCCCACGCTGGCGCTCTTCCTCAGGCTCCTGTTCATCATCCTGATCATCGGCGGCATCCAGCGGATCCTTTACGCCAAGAAGATCATCGAACGCGGCGGCCTGGACAAGATGAACGTCTTGACCCGCAACGTTTTCAGCCATGAGGAAAAATGACGGCGGCTCCCGGGTCCTCGCCGGCGCGCTGATCATCGGCCTCGCGGTCTCGCTCCTCCTTCTTGTCCTCGAGCCCGTCGCCGGCGGCCGGCACTATGAGTACGCCCTGGTGCTTTGCCTGGCCCTCGCGGCGATCGCGGCCTTGGCTTCGGTGAGTCCCAGGACGTTCTTCGGCAAGGCGGTGGCCGTGTTCGTCCTCGTCTGCGGACTGGGCCTGGGAGCAGGGAACCTGGCCGTCGTCTCCTCGGATGCGGAGATCGTGCGCGCTTACCAAAGCGTTTTCGATGCGCTCGACAGCGGCCGGAACCCGTATACGTCCGGGACGATCTTCCACGAGATCGAGTCCTTCGGGCCCGTGTACGGGAACTTCAATTACCCGCCGCTCGAGATCGCTCCCTATTATCTCGCCTACCGGATCGCCGGGACCTGGAACATGACCGTGCTGGCCGTGACCATGGTCCTCATCCACGCCTTGTGCTGCCTGGCCCTCTTCCGGATGTTCCCCGCGATCCCTCCGGTGCGCTTCCTGCCCTTCCTGCCGATGTTCCTCCTCGGAGAGATCAAGACGAACGCGGCCCTGGCCTTCCTCCTGACCGCGCTCGTCCTTTGGGCGATCCGGCGCGCGGCCGAATGTCCCAGGCCCGGAGATCGGTATGTGATCGCGGTCCTGTTCGGGCTCGGGGCGATGACCAAGTTCCTGACGCTCCCCTTGATGGTTGCCTATTATGCCCGCGAGGCCGCCGGAAAGAGCCTCCGGTCGCTCGCCCGCGCGGGGGTCGACATCCTCGTCGTCCTGGCGACCGCCTGTCTCGTCATGGCCCCCTTCGGCGTCGTCAACGTCATGAAGAACACGGCCCTCTTCAACGTCGTCCTCGAGGACCGGGCCGTTCTGACCACCTTCTATCCCAATGTCCTTTCGGGCCCCCTGGCCTGGCTGGGCCTGCAGGCGATCTATCCTCTCGCGGCCCTTGTCCTGTTCGGGCTCGTTATCCGGGCCTTCCGGAAGAGCGGCCTCTACACGGCACTTTTCTCGGCCGTCACGGCCTCCCTTCTCTTATCCTCGACCCCGGAACCGCAGTTCCTGCCGATCGTCCTCTTCCTGGTCGTTGTCGCCCAGGGAACGGCGCTCGAGAAAGAGGCCTCCGCCGGGGAGGGCAGGGACCGGACATCGGCGGGAGTCGACGGCGGCCGCCGCGTCTCCCTCCCTGTCAAGCGAACCGTCGCGGCCGGTTTGGCCCTCGTTCTTCTCGCCGTGTCCGCCGCCGCCGGTCCGGCGGCCGAAGACGATCGCCAGGGTCCTACGAGGACCGGACCCCGCGTCCCGTTCTGCCTGGCCTCACGGCCCCCGGGGGCGGTCATCGGCGGCGCCCGGTTCTCTCTTGACACCCAGGGCCCGCCGGCCGAAGTCATAACTCGCCCGGGCGCGCCCCCCCGCTTTTCCGGCTTGATCTCCCCGGCCCGGAAAAAGAGAGCGCGCGCCTGGATCGAGCTCGGCGCACTGACCTTGGCCTCCTCCGTCGATTATTGGCTCAGGAACGCCTTTCCCGAGGACAAGGATTTCCGGCTGGACTTCGATTCGCAGTTCTCCAGGGTCTTTCTTCTCGAGGGCTGGCGGTTCGACTCGAACGAATTCTCGGTCAACTGGGCCCACGGCCTGGCCGGCGCCCTCTACTATCAGTTCGGCCGGGCGAACCGCCAGTCCTGGCCCTACTCGTGGCTGATGGCCTTCGCCGCCTCGACCTGGTGGGAGATCGTCGGCGAAACGAAGGAGGTCATCGCCATCAACGACGAGATCATGACCGGGCTCGGCGCGCTCGCGCTCGGCGAGCCGTGGTACCGGATCGGGCATTTCCTCTGCCACCAGCCGGGTCCGCTCATGCGCGGGTTGGGCTTCCTCGATCCCGCGGTCAAGCTCAACCACTGGCTGGACCGCCGTTATCCGGCCGACGATCATGTCCAACCCGGGTGGCACGAGATCAAGCTGTTCGCGGGGGGCCGCCGCCTCTCCTCATCGGACGCCATCACCGGGACAGACGTTTATTTCGGCTTCGAAGCCCGGCTCACGAGCCTCCCGGAATATGGCCGGCCCGGCGCGGTCCGGCGCGATGTCCGGGACGCTTTCAAGAGCGAGATCACGCTGGACTGCGCGACACGCGGCGGACGCACCGAAGAGACGCGCTTTTTCACCAAGGCCGTGCCCTGGGGGCGCTTCGTCCAGGAGATCGGCCCGGACGGCCGCGGCTCCGCCCTGTTCCTGGGCTTCGGCTCGGCGTTCGAGTACTTCAAGAAGCGGCCCCTGGCGCCCTACGATATGGATCCCATACCGGTTTGGTCCGATCTCAGCGAGCTTCGACTCGAAGAACCGCGAAGCTTCACCGACAAGCTGGCCATCCTCCATCTCGCCGGGCCCGTCCTCGACTGGACGGTCTTCCGCCGCGCTTCGAGGTTCCGGGCCTTTGTCGAAGCCTACCTCGATTTCGCCCTGGTCAACGCGACCGCCCTCAACGACTACTCGCGGCTTCACGATATCGCCGGCCTGAAGACGACCGTCTTCTACTACGGCTACTACTACGGCTTCGGCGGGACGGTTACGGCCGGCGCCCGGCTCGACTGGAAAGGACTCAACGTTCGAGGACTCGTGGACCTGGCGGCCTGGGGCTCGGCCGATCTCCTGGACCGGTTCCCGGCCGATGTCACGAACAACGCCCACCTCAGCGATACGCGCGCCCGGGCCCTCGCCGGGTTGGCTTGGCGGATCCCCCGAACGTCCTTCGAGCTGTTCTTCGATATCGAAGGGGTCCGGCGGCGGGGGAGCCTGGCCGAGGTCCGCGCGGTTACGCTGGAGAAGAAAGCCTACCTGGGCCTGGCCTTCGTCTTCTAGGCTAATCCGGCCGCGGCCCCGCCGGCCCGAAGAGCGCCGGGACCTCGTCCCAGCCGCCGACGACGACGATGTTAGGGTCCGACGGGCTCTTCCGGCGGGACGCGTCGAGATGGATGAACAGCCTGTCCGGGAAAAGCCCGGCCAGGCAGGCGAGGGTTTCGGCGTCGTCGTCGATGTGAACATCGATCGGGTTCGACCCGATCACCCTGGCCTTGAACCGGTCGGCATCCTCGCCCGCAGCGTTGAAGAACCGGGCCGCGAACAGCCCGCCCCAGCCGTATCGGGCCAGCCAGCGTTCCGCGGCCGCGATCCGGGGGCCGGTGCGGGAGGTCAACAGGCACAGGGTCCTGGTCGCTTGGAGCTCCCGGAGGGCTCGCTCCGCATGCGGCAAGGGCCTGCGCATCCGCTCGGTGAGGGCGGCGAGCCCCGTCTTGACGGCCCGCACCGCCGGGGTGACGACCGGGACAGGCTTCTTCTTGGCTTTCGTCTTCTCCCAGGTCCGCCCGAGGACCAGGGAGGAGAGGACCCCGTCGAAATCCACGGAGATCGTCCGGGCCCGATCGAAACGTGTTCCGCCGGTCATCGCGCTCGCCCCTCGAGCCTTCTCATATCAGAATCCGCCGGATGAAGGCAAGCGCGGGCGGCGCTGCCCCCGGCCCTTTCTTTTTTTTGCCGTTTCTTATAAAAAGAGGGACACGTACGCAAGACGGTGCCTGACCTACCTTTTACCCAAGACGGGTATAAGGTAGGTCAGGCACCGTCTCATCTGTCCACGACAAGGAGGCGTTATGAACAGCTCGCGCGCGAGGATCGCCGTCGTTCTTCTTCTGGCCGCCGCCCTGGCCGGCCCGCCCGTACTTTCGGCCCAGGTCACCAAGGCCGATTACGAGAGGGCGACCGGCCTGCGGGCCAAGCTTCAGCCGCTGGCTCTCGACATTGTCGACCGCGGCGGCTGGATCGGCAAGTCGCCCCGCTACTGGTACCGGAAATCGGTCGCCGGCGGGAACGAATACTGGATCGCCGACGCCTCGACTTCGCAGAAGACCGTCGCCTTCGACCATGCCAAGCTCGCGGCGGCCCTGGCCGCGGCCTCGGGCGAGAAGATCGAGGCCCTCAACCTGCCGTTCTTCACCCTGACCTTCGGCGACGACGGGAAGTCGGTCCAGTTCGCCGCGGCGGGCGCCCGTTGGACCTGCGACCTGGCCACTTACGCCGTCAAGAAGCTCGAGGGGCCGGGAGGGCGAGGCCCGCGGGGAGGCGGCGGCGGCGATATGACCATGTGGGTGCGGGGACCGGCCCCCGAGGCCGCCTCGAGGGAGGTGAAGACCTCGCCCGACGGCAAGTGGGAGGCCCTCATCCGCAACTACAATCTCGTCCTGCGCGACAAGGCCAAGAAAGAGGAGACGGTCCTCAGCCGGGACGGCTCCGAGGGGAACTATTACACCCTCGAGTCCCTGTCCTTCTCGCCGGATTCGAAAAAGATCGTCGCGATGCGCCTGCGCCGCGGTTATCACCGCGTCATCCAATACGTCGAGTCGTCGCCCGCCGACCAGCTCCAGCCGAAATATCACACCATGGAATACGCCAAGCCCGGCGACGCCCTGGACATCGAGCGGCCCGTCCTCTTCCTCGTCGATTCCAAGACGCGGATCGAGGTCGACGACGCCCTCTTCGCCAACCCTTACGAGCTCACCGACCTCGCCTGGCGCAAGGACAGCCGGGCCTTCACCTTCGAATACAACCAGCGCGGCCACCAGGTCTACCGGATCATCGAGGTCGACGCCTCGACCGGCGCCGCCCGCGCGGTCGTCGAGGAAAAGTCATCGACCTTCTTCTGCTACAGCGGCAAGAAATACCGCTTCGATCTCGCGGACGGCCGGGAGACCGTCTGGATGTCGGAGCGGGACGGCTGGAACCACCTCTACCTCTACGACGGCGCGACCGGCGCGGTCAAGCACCAGATCACGAAAGGGGAGTGGGTCGTCCGCTCGGTCGACAAGGTCGACGAGGAGAAGCGCCAGGTCTATTTCCAGGCGAGCGGCGTCCTCCCCGGCCAGGACCCCTACTTCCTCCACGCCTTCCGCGTGAACTTCGACGGCACGGGACTCGTCCGCTTGACCGACGGCGACGCCAACCACTCCGTGACCTATTCGCCCGACAACGCCTACTTTGTCGACACGTTCTCCCGGGTCGACCTCGCCCCGACGACCGAGATCCGCCGGGTCGCGGATAAGGCCGCGGTCATGACCGTCGAGAAGGGAAACATCGACGCCCTCCTCAAGACCGGCTGGCGGGCGCCCGAGGCCTTTGTCGCCAAGGCCCGCGACGGGCGCACGGACATCTACGGGATCATCGTCCGGCCGACGAGCTTCGACCCGCGCAAGAAATACCCCGTCATCGAGTACATCTACGCCGGGCCGCAGGGCTCCTTCGTGCCCAAGTCCTTCCAAGCCTACAGCGGCATGCGGGCCCTGGCCGAGCTGGGCTTCATCGTCAGCCAGTGCGACGGCCTGGGCACGAGCAACCGGTCCAAGGCCTTCCACGATTATTGCTTCAAGGACCTCGGCGACGCCGGCTTCCCCGACCGCATCCTCTGGCACAAGGCCGTGGCCGCCCGCTACCCGTACTATGACACGAGCCGGATGGGGATCTACGGGAACTCCGCGGGAGGCCAGAACGCCCTCGGCGGGCTCCTCTTCCATCCCGAATTCTACAAGGCCGGAGTGGCCTCCTGTGGCTGCCACGACAACCGGATGGACAAGCTGTGGTGGAACGAGCAGTGGATGGGTTGGCCGCTCGGGCCCGAGTACGCGGCTTCCTCCAACGTCGACAACGCCGCAAGGCTCAAGGGCCAGCTCCTGCTCATCGTCGGCGAGATGGACACCAACGTCGATCCGGCCTCGACGATGCAGGTCGTCAACGCCCTGATCAAGGCTAACAAGGTCTTCGATCTGCTGGTCATCCCCGGCGCGGGCCACGGTATGGGCGGCGCCTACGGCGAGCGGAAGATGTTCGATTTCTTCGTCCGGACGCTCCTCGGCGCGACGCCGCCGAATTGGAACAGCGCCAAGTAAGGCCCCGCCCGGGTCTCCGGGACTTACGGAGCCGCGGGCGGCGGCGGGGACGGGTCCGCCGGCCGCTTGTCGATCACGATCCGGACGAGACGGTAGGGGATGGCCAGGGCGGGGACGCAGAGCAGGATGGAGATGACGATATCCAGCCGGTCGACCAGGGCGAAGACGAAGATCCCCAGATAGACGAGGCCGCGAAAGTCGCCGCTTGCGCCCGGGCCCGTCCGCAGCCCGCGGTACTCGCGCTCGAGATAATAGAGGATGATCTGAAGCATATAGGCCGCGAGCCCGAACAGGCTGAGGATATAGAAGCCGCGCCGGCCCGACTGGAAATAATAGCCCGTGACCATGCCCCCCAGGACCAGGAAATCGGTGACCCGGTCGAGGGAGAGGTCGAGGTAAGCGCCGGACCGCGTGCAGAGGTTCCTGGTGCGGGCCAGCATGCCGTCGGCGCCGTCGAGCACGGTCCCGGCATAGAGGAGGACGGCGGCGAGGATGAAGCTCCGGTGCGTCCCGCCGAGGAAAGCCGCCGCGCCGGCCGCGCTGATGACGAACGCCGCCACGGTCAGGTGGTTCGGGCGGACGGACGTTCCGAGGACGGCCCGGACGATGAGCGAGGCGAACAGGCGGTTGACGCAGCGGTCGACCTGGAGGAATTTGGGCAGGCCCTTGGGCCGGGACGGCTTGAGGGACGCCTCGAAGTCGAATTTTACCCGCCCGGCATCTTGAGGGTCCATCTCTCCTCGCGGCAAGTCTAGCCTCCGCGGCCCGGGGCTGTCAACGGCGTGACCTGGGGCGCTCGTTGCCGGCGCCGTTCTCGCCGTTTATAATGGGCCCATGAAATGCCCTGAAGCCTGCGTCATCATCGCCGCCGGGCGGGGGCGCCGGTTGGCCGGCAGGGCCGACAGCAAGCCGCTCCTGAAGGTCGGCGGCAAGGCTCTGATCGACCGGGCCATCGACGCCGCCCGCGAAGCCGGGGTCCAACGGTTCGTCGTCGTGACCGGCTATGCCGGCGACGTGGTCGAGCGCCACTTGGCCCTCAAGGCCGCCGCCGACGGCATCCCCATCGAGACGGTTCGGAACGACGAGTGGGAGAAGAAGAACGGCCTGTCCGTGCTCAAGGCCAAGGGGCTCGCCGGCGATCGCTTCTTCCTGACGATGGCCGACCACATCGTCGACCCGCGGTTCTATGAAGGCCTGGGCAGCCAGGCGATCGGGGAGGACGAGGTCATCCTGGCCGTCGATTCGAGGACTGAGGCCCATCCTCATGTCGACCTCGACGATGTGACCCGTGTCCTCGACGAGAGCGGGCGCATCGAGGCCATCGGCAAGAACCTTCCGGCCTACAACACGTTCGACACGGGTGTGTTCCTCTGCACGCCGGCCTTGTTCGCGGCCCTCGAAGAAAGCCAGCGGCGGGGAGATCTCTCTCTCTCCGGCGGTGTCCGGGTCCTGGCCGAGACAGGCCAAGCCCGGACCTGGCGGACCGGCGACCTCTTCTGGATCGATGTCGATGACGAGCGGGCGGTCGAACGGGCCGAAGCGGCCATCGCCGCCGGGCTGACCGGTTCCCGGCGGGGCGCCGGATTATGCTAGAATGAGCGCGGCGCGCCTGTAGCTCAGCTGGATAGAGCGTCGGACTTCGAATCCGCAGGTCGCCCGTTCGAATCGGGCCAGGCGCGCT
>Ga0172366_10003932_pt1 | contig 11711 bp, 11 predicted proteins | sample LakKivSesite69cm_FD_114533 | JGI IMG/M metagenome (GOLD analysis project Ga0172366, IMG submission 114533) | Sediment microbial communities from Lake Kivu, Rwanda - Sediment site 69cm | ecosystem: Environmental > Aquatic > Freshwater > Lake > Sediment | place: Rwanda: Western Province, Lake... | reverse complement strand
GCTTCCAGAGGGACCGAGAACAGCGATGAAATCTTTTTCATAAACCTCAAAGTTCACGCCCCGAAGAGCGGGAACAAGCACTTCTCCCATCATATATGTTTTTCTAACGTTTTCGAGTTTTAGAATCGATTTCATCAATTTTCACCTACATCTATTTGTGTTTTTGCGACCAGTTCCTCAGGTTCCTTGAACTGCATCTCGTAGAGGCGGCGATACAAACCGCCCTTCGCCATCAACTTCCTGTGAGTGCCTTCCTCAACTATTTTTCCATCGTCTATGACCAATATCTTGTCAGCGTTCCTGACTGTAGACAGACGATGGGCAATGACTATGGAGGTTCTATCTTTCAGTAGAATAGTCAACGCGTTTTTGATTATGAGCTCCGTATATGGGTCAATGCTGGATGTTGCCTCATCTAGGATCAGTATGGGCGGGTTTCCAAGCAACGCACGAGCAAAGGCCACCAACTGCCTCTGACCGACCGATAGGCCTGTTCCCCTCTCCCCTACTTCAGTATTGTAGCCCTCAGGTAGATTCACTATGAACTCGTGAGCGCCAACCATTTTTGCCGCGTTGGTCACCTCCTCGTCTGTGGCATCGAGCTTTCCGTAACGAATGTTCTCCATGACTGTTCCAGAAAACAGGAAGGGCTCCTGCAGTACTACGCCCATCTGCTTGTGAAGCGAGTCTATGGTTGCCTTTTTTACGTCGCGGTCGTCAACCTTAATCTTCCCGGACTGCGGCTCGTAGAAGCGACTAAGAAGTTTAATTATGGTGCTTTTGCCCGCGCCTGTGGGTCCAACAAGCGCAATCGTTTCTCCTAGTTTGGCGTGAAAAGTTATGTTATGTAGCACCGGGTATTCCGGATCGTATCCGAATGTTACGTTTTCAAACCTGACATCCCCCTTAACCTGTGGCAGCTCAACAGCGTCAGGCGCATCCTTTATCTCTGGATCGGTATCCAAGACTTCGAAAACCCTCTCCGCCGCAGCCATCGCGGCTTGAATCGCATCATAGAACTGTGTCAGGTCAAAGACTGGACGAAAGAACATTTCAACATAATAAAGGAACGCTATTAAGGTTCCTAGGGTCAATGATCCCGTCTTGGTCAACATGCCACCATATAGCAGGATGACGCAGGTTCCGACGGCACCGATGATCTGCACAACGGGCCTGATGGCGCCGAAGAGTTTTCTTGCTTGAAGGTTTGCCTGGAGGTTTTCAACGTTTGCTTGCCTGAAATCAGACATGGCGTCCCTTTCTCTTGTAAATGACTGAATCTCTCTAATGCCGGAGATGCTCTCCTGCAGCCTTGAAGTGACGCTGGCGATCTTCTGGCTGGTCGCCCTGTAGGCTCTCCTAAACCTGGATTGAAACACGAAGATTGATATTAATAGGGGAGGTACAACGACCACCATGGATGCGATTGTTAGAGGTATACTCATCATCAGCATAGATGTGACTATCCCAATTAGAGTCAAAGAGTCTGTGGCAACAGTGACAAGTTGTTCAACGAACATTTCACCTATGCTATCTGTGTCATTGGTTACCCTAGATATGACTCCCCCGATTTCTGCGTTATCATAGAAGCTGAAGGAGAGTTCTTGCAAACGAGAAAACAGTTGCGCCCGAATCTTAAACAGCATGTTATATCCTATCCAAGATATTTGGTATTCTCGTAAGTAGCTTGAAAACCAATTTATCATATTCACGCCTATGTAGAAAAGGGCTAAAAGAGATAGACCTGTGAAATCGCCTGCTAAAATATAATCGTCAACAGCCATTTGCAAAAGTCTCGGCCCTACTAGGCTTGTTAATGATGCAAAGATGATGGCAGTTATGACAATCGCTAATCTTTTACGATGCGGAAGAAAATACTTTAGCAGCCTTGAAATTAAGACTCTGTCAGACACTTTCCTTTCGGACTCTTCTTCGAGCTGGCTGTCGAACGTGTGTCTACTGAATCCACCAGGTTGGAATCCCGTCATTTTTCATCACCCTCCATTTTTTCATTAGAATTCGCCTTTTCTTTGTGCCGGGAAAAAGCAACTTCCTGTGAAAGGACGGGGCGTTGCGCCTCGTAAAGGGTCTGATAAATCCGATAATAGGCGCCTTTTTTCGCCATCAAGGATTCGTGTGTGCCTTCTTCTACTATCCTCCCATTTTCTATAATTACTATCTTGTCCGAATTTCTTATGGTTGAAACCCGCTGGGTTATAACAAAGGTTGTTCTATCCTTCAATAATGCTTCCAATGCTTGCTGAATTTCGTATTCTGTATCTACGTCAACACTAGAGGTAGAGTCGTCCAAAATCAGTATTTTTGGGTTCATTAACAAAGCACGTGCTATAGCAACCCTCTGTTGCTGACCCCCAGACAAGGTCACACCTCTCTCCCCCACAATGGTTTCGTATCCCTTAGGAAGCGACATGATGAAGTCGTGAGCTTGCGCGATTTTAGCTGCTCGAATTATTTCTTCCATCGTCGCATCAGGTTTTCCGTAAGCTATGTTCTCCTTTATTGTCGTAGCAAACAGGAACGTCTCCTGGGCTACGATACCCATCTGCTTCCTCAAGGAATCAAGCTTAACGTCCCTTACATCATATCCATCAATTGTAATTCTTCCCGAGGTTACGTCGTAGAATCTCGGTAGAAGACGAATAATCGTGGTTTTACCCGATCCGGTAGGTCCCAAAAGAGCAACGGTTTCTCCGGGCTCGACATCTAATTCTATGTCTTCAAGGATGAACCTGTCCTTTTCATAGCCAAAGAAAACATCCTCAAACTTAACATGGCCCTTGACTGGCGGCATTTCTATGGCGTTAGGGTTATCCTTAACTTCCGGTATGGCGTCCATAACCTCAAAAACCCTCTCACCCGCTGTTACCATCCGTTGGTAGCCCCCCCACGTCATTCCTAATAGAAACATTGGCCTCATTAACATAAGCAGGTAGGCACTAAATGCCCAAAGGCCCCCTACGTCCAATCGTCCATGCATCACCTCTACGCCGCCATACCAGAAAATGGCAACGGTGCCTAAACTCACTAAGAACGTTATTAAAGGAAAATGGAAAGCCCTGATTTTTGCCGAAACCAAGCTTGTGTCAAGGTAGTTCCTGTTTGGTGTGTTAAATTTTTCTCTTTCGTATCCTTCCCTTGCAAAGGCACGTACAACTCTTATGCCAGTCAAGTTCTCAAATAAGACGGATGTGAGCTTTCCATAATACTCACGCTCGCTCTGCGAAACTGGTCGTATCCTTTTTCCAAAAAAATAAATGGATGCGAACACGAATGGCAAAACCACAATAGAAACGAGTGTAAGTTCAAAACTCATTGATATCATCGATGTAAATGCGCCAACTATCAAGAGTATGGCGCTCACTAGGCCGGTTAGCTGCATACCTAAAAATCTTCTTATTTCTTCCACGTCGGTGGTCGCTCTTGATATCAGCTGTCCTGTCTGAGTCTTATCGTAGAAGGCGAAAGACTGTCTTTGAAGTGAAGCGAAAACATCGTTTCTTAGGTCGTAAATGACTTTTTGGGAAAAGTATCCATTGACGTAACTCTGGGTAAACATGAAAAATCCAAGAACCCCAGTCAGTCCCATTATCTGTAATACCATTGGCACCAAGTTTTCATACTTATTTGAGCCCATTATCTCGTTAATTACGCTTCTGCTTAGTTGGGGAACATAAATGCTAATGACTGTTGTAATGACCACACAGGAAAGACTGATGGCTAACGCAAACCAGTTTTTGGCCATGTAGCCAAATAAGCGTTTTAAAAAAGACATGATGGGGCTCCTCCGACTATTCTCTATATGACCCCTTGTAAAAATGTTTCCTCTTCTTCGGCTTCAAAGTTCACTTGGTCAACTGTCCTTGTCGTGCTGTTGAATGTATTATTCATACTTGACGCCTGGATTATTTCAGTCATTTCTTCTTTCCTATCCTATTGTCGATCTCTTTCGAAACCGCGTCCAATTCCTTTCTTATATTCTCAATCGTTAAACGGGTCTGTTTAAGATCTTCCTCTGGAATATACTTCACACCTTCTCTCAGATGACGCGATGCTCTCTTCAATCTTTGAAGGGCAAATCTTGGTCTTACTCCCTTGCGTAGGAAGTCCCACCAGAAGGCTCCGAGACAACTGATTCGGTTAGAGATCTCCTCAACATGCTTCATGCTCTCCTTCAGAACGCCCTGTCCCCTCTCCGTAATCCTATAAGCCTTCTTCCCTCTCTCTTTCTCTGCGCTTGGCACCTCTTCAATTAACCCCCTGTCCTCCAACCACGTCAAGGTTGGGTAAATTGACCCTGCGCTGGGCCTCCAGAAGCCATTTGATCTCTTCTCAACCTCATCCATTATCTCGTAGCCGTGCATCGGCCTGTCGGACAGCAGCTTCAGTATATAATGCTTCAGGAAGCCACGTGGTATCGCCTGTGGCATCCTAAACCAGAATGGTCTGTGGAAGTGCATTTTTTTCATCCTAATAATGTATTGGATGCGATATATCAAATATAACACATAAACTTAACGCTTCAGGCCATAACCCTTTCAAACATCAGCGGTGATAGTGATTCTAATCCTCTTCGTTGGGTCTTGAATAGCACGAACCAAGTCACGGGAAAAATTGCACGCCGCTTTGTCCGACCAAGTCATGAGAGTTCTCCCACACACGTAACCGCTCTTTCTCGCCACAAGGTCTGTCGGATGATCAAAACTAAGACCAAGACCTCCACACCCAACAGCTACCTCCCTAAAACCATCCGCCTCAATAAGAACCGAGATCTTGGAGCCATCTACATTAGCCACACGCTTAAAACTATCGTTAAGATTCATCGCTCCCTTAGAAGACCTTACGGCGATAATGCAGTCTCCTCTTGTCGTCAGCCATGGCTCCTTAGTTATCTCAAAGGTAGTCTTATTCTTGGCGGTTATATTCCTGTGACCCCAAGCCTCAATCCTTTCAACAGCCCTCAAACATATCACCAGAAAACCCCTTTAAAACTTTCAGCATTATGCTCTACACACAAAGAGAAACTAAAAATGTTCTGCTTTCTTTAACCCCTTTGTCCTTTACTTCTCTCGATAATGCCCACACAAACGTATTAAAACTTTGTCAGCCTCTTATTATGTTACGAAGAACCACTATGCCAGAGAAAGCACACATCAAAGAGCAGAAAGAAGAAACAATAAAAAGGCTAATAGCAGGGAATATCCTCCGATCCCCCTCCGTTATTAGGGCTATAAGCGTCGTTCCACGAGAAGAGTTTGTACCACAGTATTTGAGAAACCACGCATACGTTGACACCCCGCTACCAATAGGCCACTCCCAGACCATCTCCGCCATCCACATGGTGAGCATGATGGACGAGTACCTCGGACTCGAGGTGGGGCACAAAGTTTTAGAGATCGGCGCCGGGTGTGGTTACCACGCATGCACAGTAGCCGAGATAGTCGCCCCATCAGAAGTTGATCGGAATAAGTGGGGGCATGTTTACACAGTTGAGGTCGTCCCAGAGTTGGCAGCCCTCGCTCAAAAAAACATCAAAAAGACCGGCTACGCCAGTAGGGTAACGGTCGTCTGTGGGGATGGTAGCCTAGGTCTGCCATCAGAAGCCCCATTCGACCGAATACTCGTGACCGCAGCTGCCCCTGATGTTCCAGGACCACTCGTTGACCAGCTCAAACCCGGCGGAATTCTAATCATACCCGTCGGCGGCTTGTATTACTTCCAAAGCTTACTGAAGATTACGAAGCATACTGATGGGAAAATTGAGAGATCGGGGCTGTGCTCTGTCGCCTTCGTGCCTCTGGTTGGAAAATTTGGCTTTAAATGATTTTTATAAAGAACAGGGGCTCATCACACATGAATTTCAGGTGGCATAAATATTGCTGACTTCAATCTCTGAATCAAAGTTTCTATGGATTTGGAGAAAGTGAACATGAAGGCGTTAAGTTCTATCCTTATAGATGACTTGGAGGCAACGTATGGTTCTCTTTTGGAAACTATTTGGCCCGTGGAGTTCTCGTTTAAAGACCTTTTTAAAAATCTGATAATTACGGTTCTTTCTCAGAATACCAGTAACGCAAACTGTATTCGAGCGTATAAAGGATTGTCCGCAAGATTTGAGGTAACACCTGAAGTTCTCGCCTCTGCGGAAATCGATGATTTAAAAGAGGCGATTAGAAGCGGGGGGCTCTATAATGTTAAGGCGAAGAGGATTAAGGATTTATCTCAGAAGGTTCTGGAGAAGTTCAATGGAGACATATCCTCGGTTTTGGCATTGCCAAAAGATGAGGCGAGAAGAAAGCTGATGGAGCTACCGGGGATAGGCGAAAAGACCTCCGATGTCCTTTTGACGAAGCGATGCTCCTATCAAAGGGTGATACCCATCGATACCCACTTTGACAGGGTTGCCAAAAGACTAGGAATAGCAGATCCCAAAGCTGATTACAGGGCTGTACAAGACGCTTGGATGAAGTTCCTACCGGAAGAAAGACGAGAGAAACTCTCAGGTATGGTATGGCTTCTAGCAAAGAACACATGCCAGGCACAGAACCCAAAATGCAGGGAATGCCCATTTTCTACTATATGCGATTTCAATAAAAAGAAGAAGTAGAACTAGAGGGTTTTTGGAGAGACAGCTCGGGATTTATCTATTACCCGGTGACTTCTGTTACGGCAGTTTCCCTTGTTGTATACGCTTGGCTTCATGACTATTAATTCTTTATTGTTGAAAATATTCCAATAAGAATATTATGTGCCCAATCAGTGACTCATGGAAAGCTATGAAGCTCCACCCGCTTGACGATGGCACCTTTCTCGATCTTTTGTTTTAACTCTTGGAGTTCACAAGTGCATTTAGAGATGTCCGCTATGGCATGCCACTCCGCCAAGTCACCCCGGCTCAGGGTTCTTGATTCGGTGGATAGCAGATCAACCTTATGCTCCGATAATAGGGTTGCGACACGCGCTAGGGCGCCTGGTACATCATACAACTCAATAATGAATTCAATCAACTTGGCTTCAGGATCCGCAAATGGGGTGATCCTGACCTCTTTCTTATCCGAGTCAGCTATAAGCATGGCGTACATGCCCTTAGGAAGCCCTAGGCTGTCGCGGATAGATGACGGTAAGATGATTCTTCCCTTCGAGTCTATTCTAACTATCTCAAATACTCGCATTTGTTATCCACCTATCTTCTCATTTTTAATGTAGTATTCTCTTCAGGAATTTTCTCGTGAATTCGTGTTTTGGATCTGAAAAGATCAGCGAAGGAGGTCCTTCCTCCACGATTTTTCCCTCATTCATGATCATTACGCGATCGGCAGCCTCCTTAGCAAAACCGACCTCATGGCTCACTATTAGCATCGTCAGTCCCTCTCTTGCCAATTCTTCCATGGTGTCGAGCACTTCTCCGACCAAGAGGGGGTCCAATGCTGAAGTTGGCTCGTCAAACATGACTAAATCTGGGCTCATAGCTAAGGCACGGGCAATGGCCACCCTTTGCTTCTCTCCCCCAGAGAGTTCGGCTGGATGGGAGTAGGCTTTATCCATCAGTCCAACTTTGTCCATGTATTTAAGGGCCAATTCTTTAGCTTTCTCCTTAGGAAGTTTAAGAACCTTCGTTAGTCCAATCGTGACGTTATCTAGGGCAATCAGGTGAGGGAACAATTCGAAGTGTTGAAACACCATACCTATCCTCCTCCGAATCTTGGTTATATCAATCCCAGTACCAGTAACCTTAGTGTTTCCGAGATAAATTTCTCCGGCGTCGGGCTCAATCAACCTATTAATGCAACGGAGCAGCGTGCTTTTACCCACACCACTTCGACCCATGATTACAACTGTTTCACCCTTTCTTAACTCTAAAGAAACTCCCTTCAAAACTTCGAGGTCTCCGTAGCTCTTATATACATCCTTAACCCTAAGGACGATGTCGTTCGCCATTCTATCGAATCAACCCTCTAATCCTGTACTTCTTCTCGATGTACTTCGACAACCTGGAAGCAATATAGGCCATGACAAAGTATAGGGCTCCAACGATGCCAAACACCTGGAAGGGTTTGAATGTGCGATACACGATCCAAGATGCACGACGAGTCAACTCTGGTATCGCTATGACCATTAACTGTGAAGTGTCCTTTGTCACCATTATGAACTCATTGATCAGGGTGGGTATAACCATCCTCAGTGCTTGAGGAAGAACGATAAACTGCATAGTTTGCCATTTTGTCATGCCCAAAGCTTGGCTTGCTTCTATTTGACCCTCTGGAATAGATTGAATTCCAGATCTAATCATCTCGGATTGATATGCACCAGTACAGATTCCTATTGAAACTATGCCAACAACCAGCGACGGCATTTTAATCCCAAAAACTATAGGTATTCCATAGAATATGAACAGAAGTTGAACCAGTAGTGGGGTTCCTCTAATAATCTCAACGTATGCTGTTAAAATATAATGCAGAAATCTGATTTTTGCCACTCTGAGCAACGCGATAACACTCCCGATGAGGAGGCCTAACCCGAATGACGCTACAGATGTTATCAGTGTTATCTCGAGGCCTTCGACTAAGATTGGCAGGCAATCGTAAAAAAAATAGAGGGTGTCAAGTATTGCCTCAATGATCTCCATGGCTTATGCCTCGATTATTTCAGTAGATTAGGGGGCTATACTCCCCACGTCTCCATGAAATCTAAGAGTTCTCCAGATGCCATCAGGTCAAGTATGACAGTATTTATGGCCTGAGCTAGATCACCGTCCTCCGGCCTGACTGCATATGCGTAGCGGTCTGGCAACAATGGGTGTGTTGGATGCGTGAACGCAACTGCAAATTTCTCGGGCTCTCCCTCGCAGTAGTGACTCGCGGTGGGAGCGTCAAATATTCCTACGTCTACGGTCTCTCCCTCTAGCGCCAATAATAGGTCAGTAATCACAGGGAAGTCCAAGATATTGGTGCCGGTATCACCATACAACGTTTGAGCTAAGTCCCAACCGGTTGTTCCGGCCTGTGCACCAACGTTTTTATCTATGAAGTCATCGGTTGTGGAGTAAAGTCCAACTTCATCAGCTCGGACGACAAATGCCAAGCTAACTTCATAATATGGTATAGTATACAAGACTTCCTCGGACCGCGCTGGAGTAATGGATAAGGCAGATGCAATGACATCTATCTCCTTAGCCAGTAATGAAGGTATGATTGTTTCCCAGACTACCTCTTTGAGCTCGATGTCTACGCCGATGGCTTCTGCAACTTCTTTCATGACATCAACATCGAATCCCTCAAATCCGCCTTCTTCAGTTATTGATACCCATGGTGGATAAACATCTATACCAACAACCAGTACTCCTTTATCCTTTATTCTTGCGACGCCAGTTAGCACGGGTGCTGCTGGTGGCTGAGTGAAGTGCCAGGCCAAACCAGCCACTACGACTATCACTGCTAATATCGCCACGATCGCTGTTGTCGAGATTCCCTTAACTTTTCTCGATAAAGACATTTTTTCCCACTTTTTTCCCACTTTTTCTCTCATATGTCAAAAAACATGTATATAAGCTTTTGCTTTGTAGAGCCAGGTTCAAAATGGATGTAAGAGAAAAGCATTTGTTTTGGCTGCACGGCTCAACCAGAAAGCCAAGAGTTCAGCCACAACAACGAAAGGAGAAACTACAGGACAAAGCCAGCGTTAAAGCAGTAGATCACACAGCATCAATAAATATGGCCTATTTCAGAATTACTAATTTCCCGCGACCGATGCGTACTTGTAGTTCTCCGGCGAACTTCTTTGTGCTTGCCCCTTCAACTAGGATGGCGTCTCCCACCGAAACCATGTCCGCTTGATTACCCCAAAGCGGCATGCTGATTGTCCCTGTTTCATCAGATATCATCACGCTGGAGAAGTTTACGGGCGAACCCCATTTGGAATAAACTATCTTGGGCGCAGATTTCTCGATCACTTTTGCCTTCAGCTTAAAGTCTTTCATTCCAGAGGTCAGATCCTTAATCTTCATTTCAGCACCCTTCTGCTTAATGGGCACTCTAGTTTTCATCTCATCTAAACCGCCGAGGTCTAGCTGGTTCACATCGAGCATGTTATCGAGGGTCTTATCGCGCAACTTCAACTGTGCAACTATCTTTTCACTAACAGTAATCATAAAAATCGCATAGCCATCAGACTTTTTGCGACATGTGGCCATCATCGTCCTGTAAGACGACCGTCCGTCTTTCCACGCTTTATAGACACATTCAAGGACCGTCCTCAAATCAAAATTGTGTTTCATGGAAATTCGTGCCAGATAGGTGATGTTGGCCCTGTCTGAAGGCAAACACCATGAAAAATGCGGTCTTCCACGCCCACGTTTGAATCGGTCATTCCACAATGCCATCACGATCCATGTTCATAATTATTATCCTCTGGCAAGTAACACCACATCGTTGCATCTTTTTTCTGTTAACAATGTTTTCGCGGATGGACAGAGTCCTCCTATATTAATAGGGGCGTCGTAGCTTATTAATCGCGTCTTCTGGTGTGAAAGATTATGATGCCTTGGTTCTCCTCAATCAGAAGCGAAGACCTAGGGATATTATCGAAGATCCACCTGAAGTAGAGTTTTTCTATTCAATCAGGAAATCGCGTGCTTTGTTATATGTCCCCAATAATGCGCCATTATTAAGTAGGGCAGCAATTTTTTGCTAATTTCCTTAACGAACATGCGCGCGAAGGGATAGTTGACACTTGTATTATAAGGTTTATTAATCTTGTCTGTAGATAGAAGCTTGGAGAAGAAAATGAAGAAGAAACTCTTTACTTTACTCGTGTTGCTCATCGTTGCGTTGTCTTTAGCCTCGTTTGCGGCTGTGAATGTCAACGCTCAGGTAGAAACAATTTATTCGAAGTACACGACCAGTGAACCGGATTTAGATGGAACTGTTCACGCTTCAGAGTGGGTCGACGCGATGTGTTATGAGGACGTCGGAGACGATGAAAAGTATACCATATATCTGATGCATGACGATGAATACATCTACATAGGCCTTAAGATTAAAGACAACACTCATAACGTCGACGACTGGATCTCAATCACATTCGATGAAGGCGACGATGAAGGATACGGAAGCGGATCGGGAGACGGTGTCCTCACCGATGAGCAGGAGGATTGGAAAGGCATCACAGGAAATGGAGATCTCATCGATGGGTATTGGGATACCAAGGGTGCTCTCTCCGAATTCTATTATTCTGGATTCGGTGTATCTGTAGACTTCGAGGCGGCCATAGAATACCACGTTAACCGCTGGGAAGTCGAATTCAAAATACCGTTTCAAGGAGACGACGGCGATCCAGACGACCCCAGTGATTTGAACATAGATGTGGATAATGCTCCAAGAATGGAGATCGGTCTTAGAGATTTACCTGCTGGGCTCATAGAATGCCCTGAAGGTGCAGACTACCACGATCCTTCTACGTATTTTGAGTTGAAGTTTGACAACGAATCGCCCACGATAAGCGACATAAGCCACTCGCCGACAACCCCGAGACCAGACGACAAGGTGGCGGTTTACGCGTCTGTCACGGACGACGCGTCTGGCCTCAAGTCCGTGACGCTACTGTACTCCACGGACGGTGGATCAACATGGAGTAGCGTCACTATGACCAAGATCCTAGACGCTGGAGTAGAAAAATACAAAGCAGAAATCCCAGAG
>Ga0172366_10003931_pt1 | contig 11712 bp, 7 predicted proteins | sample LakKivSesite69cm_FD_114533 | JGI IMG/M metagenome (GOLD analysis project Ga0172366, IMG submission 114533) | Sediment microbial communities from Lake Kivu, Rwanda - Sediment site 69cm | ecosystem: Environmental > Aquatic > Freshwater > Lake > Sediment | place: Rwanda: Western Province, Lake Kivu... | reverse complement strand
TGTATTATTTGTAATACCGCGTATTCTGAGATGGTCTAGTAGGACTGGACAATTTATTTATCAAATATAAGTGTATATGTTGAGAAGAGGGGGCTTGGGGGAGACTCATAACTTTCATTTTTGTTAATAATTAGGGTTTGCTGAAAAAATCAGGTTGAGCAATTAAACGCCCTGAGATTCCTGCTCTGGTTGCTGATCCTGATAGAAAATAGATGACCCCCAGGGGCCATATCAAATAAGGATCCCTCAGTCAAGGCAGTAATCCACCTGAAAAATGAGCCAAAAAAATGATGAGCCTCAAAATGTATGAGGTTCATCACAAAGAAGATACATGCGACCCAACTCTCTGAGGTCTCTTTTAGTCTGGCCCGTATCTGATTGAGTGCGTATCCGTTCTTACCCTGTCCGAACTTCCCTTCTATATGATTTCGTTCAGCAGCTTCCTTTCTTGCCTTCCTCTTGTGATAATAACTCAGCTTTTCCTTTGCCGGCCTTCGACCCAATGGCGGTGCAGTTATCCTGATTCCCCTTTCTTTCAACCATCTTCTGTTCTCCTGAGTGGCATAGATCTTATCAACCTGCACCAGTTCAGGGTAATGGCCGTGCAATGTTTTGTATTCTTCTACCTGTTTGATCAGGTCGCCAGCCTCGTGATAAGCGTCCCAGCTAAAGGTATTTATCCGGGCAAAACCATCATCAAGGCTAACTCCAAGCTTGGACCCAAACTCTATCTGTGAACCAGTCTTTCCTCTTGGAATAGGACGAACATGAGGCTGATAGATACTCACGATACGATCGGGGGAACTATGGGTATTGGTATCGTACATTTGTTTCTGCTGCAGGTAGGCGGTTTGTATAATCCAAAGAAGACGTTGCTCACGGTGGGTAAGCGGGAACCGCTCCCCTCTTGCCTCGACTTTGTCCAACATGCTGTTTATGTGCTTCATATCACGCTTTACACTCTCTAACAGCTTACGTGTCATCTTGCGGTGAGAGGATGCAGTTTTCTTCTTTTTCTTCGAGTAATCAAGCCAGGCCTTATCCATGGTACGTCTATAGGTCCTGGGCTTTAAACCCTGGCTTGCGGAGTCGTTGTACAACTTGTCGATCAGTCCCTCACACTTCTTCCTGCTCTCGTTCAATATCCCGTTATCGGTCGGGTACGTGATGTATTGGTCTGCTACCGTGGCATCTGCCTGAAGTTTCCCTTTGTTTGATGGTTCATCCGAGCCTTCCTTCTTTTTCTTCTTATTATGTTGTTGATCCTTATGTCCTTTGACAGTCCTGATTAAGTCTGCACTCAGAGTGTCAAATTGCTTGTGACCGACTCTTTTTCTTATCTCAACAAATAGTGAGGGATCAAATACCGGATCGACCTTGAACTCAGTCAACCCTACAAAATACTGCATGTACAGGTTCTCCTGGATGGCCTGTATAACTCCCCTGTCATCCAGTTTCTCCAGATGTTTGATAATCAATGCCCCAAGTACTGTGCGGGGAGAAACCCCGGGACGGCCTGAATCACTGCTCATAAGCGACATATATACACTGGCGAACATATCCCAGGGTACAACCCGGGCCAGTTTCACCCACCGGTTATCCGCTGACAGATTTGCCCGAAAGGGAGTCTTGAATTCTTCGATTGATAACTGTTTCTCTGAAATATACCGTACCATAATGCAAGCTTTATAAAGCCAATTTATGTTTTTACTTGCATTTTTGCTAATTTGTGAAGCTGAAGTTATTAACTTATTACACTGAATATCAACATAATGACAAAATAATCATACTTTTTCAGCAAACCCTAAATATCAATTCGATAAGTAAAAAATGTAAGATTGCAACAACTTGCTCATTCTTCGAAAACGAATACAGCATCTTCGGTTTTATTAAAACCGGCATTAATCGTTTTTTTGCATGAGTATTATTGTACTCTCAACATAATCTCCTTCTATCGACTCTTTAATTTCAAATTCATAAAATTGCTCATCGTATATTAAATTTAAACTTTCTAATTGGTTGTTGTCAAATTTTATTTTGTATTTTCCGGGTGCTAATCCCATATAAAAAAAGTATCCATCCTGTTCGGTTAGCCCTCTATTTATAAGCTTGTTGTTCTTATCAAATATGTACAATATAATTCTTCCGGCAGGAATATCCTTGTTGTCTTTTCGTATAAGAACCCGTGTTTCAATTTCACCCATTGGTTTTACGGGTATGTAGATCTTCTTAATTTGGTTTGGACTTGGGTAAATGGCAACTGTAGATTGCTCGAGTATCCATGAAATATAAGGGAAGCCTGCATTTGCAGCTGTAATAACGTGCTGGGCATAAGGTTCAAGAGCTATAAATCTATGGACACTATCGTTGCTATGCATTACTCTTTGTCCTCTGTTTATGGCAACTGTGGCGTTTTTAATCAGTGGTTCGTTGTCATCTTTAACACCATTATGATTTATGTCAAGAAAAACTAACACATCAACACCTCCTCTTCCAACGCTGTTTCTGTTCGACAGGAATACCGGAGCCGGACTTCGAGTTATATTAACACTTCCGCCCAAGTTTTGTGCAGCCGAAATTTTTTCTTTTTGTATATTTGTTATGGATGATGTTCTGACAGAACTTAAATCCATAAACAACGAAAGGTTAAACAAATACTCTTTCTTTTCAAAATCGTAGGCATAAGACGTTCCGGCAAAAATTTTATTATTGAATCTCTTCTGCACCTGAATCCGAGTATTTGGTTTAAAATCTGAAACATCTGAAAGTGCATGTAAATATACTGTCCAGCTGTTTTTAAAGCTAAAAGAGCTATTTAAGCCCATGTATGTATTGTTGGTTTGACTAATAGAAGAAATTGATGTTAATCCAAGGTTCATTCTTCTGTAAAAAAACGCTAAAGAAGATTCGTTCATCAAGGAATTCCCTGCTTTATTGAAATTGACACGCCCTGCGCTTCTAAGAGTAATTTTTAGTTTACGGTTTACAAGCGGGTAATTTAATCCAAGTTCTGTTTCAGCCGTATTAGTTGTAGGTATAATGCTTTGCTCGGGAAAGAACTTTCTGTACTTACCATCTATAACCAAATTACTTTTCGTTCTAGTAAGCATTGCCATGCTATGCATGCCTTTGTCAACATAAGTATAGTTGAAAAGTGTGTTTTTCCCTGCAACCAGATTTGCTGATGCAAACCAGATGTTTTTATCCTTCAAATTGCCATCAAAATGTTCGTATCCTGCTGTAAGAGTTATTCGCCGGTTCAGACCATATGATATTTTGCTATGATTAAAAAAATAGGCAGATGTATCGGCAGAGATTCCCGAAAAGACCTGATATTCAATTTGCTTATGTGGTGTAAAGTTAAATGGGATATTAATAAATATTTCTTCTTCATGCTCTTCTCCCCATGGGCCGTAATATTTTAATTCAATTTTCGAATTGCCAAAAACAAGTGGTATTTCAAAAGAAAAATCGCCATTAGCATCGGCAGTTTTAAAGTCAATAAGATTATTGTTGATATATAGTTCTACTTCCCATCCCGGATTTGTTTTTTTCTGAATATAATAAGTGCCATAAGTTCTTTTAAATGACACAGGCGTGTTTGAGATTTTAACACCATAAAAGCTTGTTGTTGTTTGAGAAAAAAGCGAAGGGGTTATATTTCCTAATTCTATCTGCCTAACCAGTTTATTGTTGTCGTTAATATAACGCCATTTTGCATATTGATTATCCAGTTTAAGTAAACTGTCATTTATTATTTGTGTACGGTAAACGAGTTCGCCCCCTAGTAATTCTAACCCTAATGCTGTTCGGAGTTGTTGTGAATTGCTTCCATTTTTCTCTTGATTAAGCTGTAAGTTCCAGTCGATAGCTGCACCGCCTATCCAGTTCATCTTTCTATGAAAGGTAGTATCAACCGAAATTTCACCGGTTAGTGCTCTTATATTAGCCCTCATTCTTTCGATACGAAGCTGCTTTATAACAGGGAGTTCTACATCGGAACTAAGATGAACGGTTAAAGTTCTAAAATCAAGTTTAAGTGAGAATCCGAATACTTTCTCATAAACGCCGAGAGGTAAAAATACATCTGAAAAGTTTGATATTATCTGCTCTTTTTCCAGAAATATTTCTTTGTTTCTGAAAACGAGTTGTCTGGTATTAACATTAAGGGCGTATGAGTTATCTTCATTCAAAATATACCCGCTTATAGTATCTATAGAAGCTGAATGCCACACATAAATACCCAGTTTGTTGAATAAATCCATTATTGGCAGATATAGATTGTCATTGTAATAAACAGCATCAATATTGTAAAAGCCAAGTTTTTGGACATTTAATACAACTAATAATTCGTCATAATCAAAAAAATTATCTTGATTGCTTTGCCCCTGTATAGAATTATGATTTACAATGAGCAAAAAAAAAGTAAGAATAACGACGTATGAGTATTTCGTTTGTATCATTATTATTCAACAACAATAAAAATACTAATTCTGCCAGAATAATCACCCGAAGATATTTGTTTAGAGCCATCAATAATCAGTTTGGCACCTATGCTAAAAATGAATCCGTTTTCGGAGTTGTGGGGTGTAACCATGCTGTGACTCTTTTCGGCTATATCAGGAATACATATTAAATTATTGTTACCATGTCCTTTCAATACAATTTGTTTGTCTGTCATAATATGAATCATAGTGTATGCGGGGCATCTTATCTCATACACAGCAGGCGATATATTGACATTGGGGCCGAACAACACAACACTTCCCGTTGCTGCTCTCATTCCCTCTTTACTAATACTTATTGTACCTCCAAAAGCACCGGGGTAAAAAGCTCCGAAACTGAGATGTGAAAGCGTGTTGATGACGATTCTTCTTTCATCCGGTTTTCGAATAATGGTATTATCTCCTAAAACAGGTTTTTGTTCCCTTATTACTTCCTGCGAAAACAAATCGGAGTTTAATAACAGGGCGATAACTAATAGTATAACCATATAAAAGAGATTCCCCATATTACGTGACCCAAATTCATTTAATACTAAATGAGTGTTCAAAATAGACGGATTCTCTGCCCATATCTCTCACAAAATATTTTATTTGCAAACTTCCTTTTTTAATATCAACCTGCTCGGGAATATTTAAAGGTATCTTCACTTTTCGAGATGATAAAGGTGTATAAACAGCTACTCCGTTTGCTCTTCCTATAAGTGTTTTTTGACCTTCTTCAGATGTATGTGTAATTTCAACTATTCCAAAAGTTGACATAGTTCCTTCTCTTAGTAGGTTAAATTCGATGTTTGCATCTGACCCAATATTTTCATTGTAAACAATATCTGAAATATTGGCTTGAACGTTTAGTTCGCCAACTCTCAGGATTAGAGGAATGCTAATACCATAAACAGGGATGAGTTGGATTCTCAGTAGCGTATCAGATTGTTCCCCCATATCGGGTTGCTCATCAACAATTGACCTGAAATACAAATGCGAGCGGTATTCGGCAGGTTCGAGATTTGCCGGAGTTCGCACTTGTACACGAACAACCTGGGCTTCGTTGGGAGCAAGAGTTATAGCTCTTGGAAAAAAACGCAGGTATCTGTCGGCAAACAAAACACCACCTTCGGGTTCCTCAATAAGTTTAAGCACCCCATCCTCCATCATTTTGTATTGTAAAAAACCAATTGAATAACGAGCTGTATCGGTTCCTGTATTGGCAACCGTAAGTTCTTCAATATTTTTACCTCCTTCAAAAACAACCCTGTAGGGAGTTATTAATAAATCGCCTGGCGATTGTGCCTTAATACTGATGAAAAATAGCGAAGTAATCAGAATTGTTAAAATTGTTTTCATATTAGATAGTTTTTAATTGTTAGTAATTTTTGAGATGCTCAAATGGCATGCCGCATAAACTGGCAACAAATAAGAGCATAATAAACAGCCAATTAAGATTATTTCAAAGAAGTTGAAAAACATAACTGTCTTCGTTTTTGAAGACTAATCTTCAAGTCTGATAATGGATGAATTATATGTAAAAAACTATTCATCTATATCAATGTTAAATTTTATAATTCTCCTATATAATGCATTCCATTGAAGATTAAGTAGCTTTGCGGCTTCGGCTTTGTTGTAATTCGTTTTTTCGAGTGCTCTTATTATAGTTCTTTTTTCCAGCTCCATTAAATCGAAAATTTCTTCTGATTTTCTTTTTCTATTACTTGAATTAATCAAATTGAAATGATCCAATAATAATTCGTCGGTTTTGCAAATAATAACAGCCCGTTCCATAATGTTTTTTAGTTCTCGAATATTCCCCGGAAAATCGTATTTGCTAAATAAGTCGATAACCTTAGGGCTGATTTTATTTATTGATTTTCCCATTTTACTGTTTAGGATACCCAAAAAGTATTCGGCGAGTATTGGTATATCGTCCTTTCTTTCTCTAAGTGGGGGTAAGTGAATTATAAAAGTTCCGAGGCGATGAAACAAATCAAGTCTAAAACTCTTTCCGTCAGTAAGTTCTTCTTCGCTTTTATTGGTTGCAGCAACAATTCTAACATCAAACGCATTCGTTTTTTGAGCACCAACGATTGTATAATTTCTATCTTCAAGAACTCTGAGCAGCTTTACCTGCAGACCTAAACTCATTTCGCCAATTTCGTCGAGGAATAGAGTACCTTTATTAACTGTTTCGAACCATCCTGCTTTGTCGCTAATGGCATTGGTAAAGCTTCCTTTTTTATGTCCAAAGAACTCGCTTTCGAAAAGGGTTTCGGGTATGGCAGACATATTTACTGCACCGAACATATTGTTTTTCCTGTTGCTTTGTTCATGAATCTCTCTTGCCACAAGTTCCTTACCTGTTCCACTTTCGCCAATAATAAGAACAGATGTATCGGGTGTTTGTGCAACAAGATTGATTTGCTCAAGTATCTCAGCAATTCCTTTAGATTTACCAACAATGTTTCCGACATGCTGTAAGATTTCCTTTTTCAGTACAGTATTGGTATTTTTTTGTTCTTTTAGTTCGTTTTTAATCTCTTTAATTTTTTTAATTCTTTCAAGAGCCATCCACATATCTGATGGAGTAAATGGTTTTTTGAAAAAATCAGCCGCCCCCTCCCTAAGTGCTTCAATAACTGTATCCATATTGCCAGACTCGCTTATCATAATAACCTCTATATCGGGATAATCTTTTTTAACTTTAGCTAAGATCTGCAATCCTGTCATTTCGGGCATTAAATAATCTGCTATTATGTAGCTAATATTTTCTTTTTTAAGAATATTAAATGCATCAGTAGATTTTTCGGCAGTAAAAATTTTAAATTTTTCATTTAAAATTGAAGCCGACAGTCTTCTGTAAAGAGGGTCATCATCAATAATCAATAAACTTTTTATGCTTTCGCTTTTTTCCATAGTCTATTTTTTTAAAAGTATCGAAAAGGTGCTTCCTCTTAGACCATCGCTTTTAACAGTAAGTTTTCCATTATTCTGTTTAATAAAATCTTTAACTATTTGAAGTCCAAGACCGCTTCCTTTTTCATTATTGGTTCCACTCGTGGTATAAAATTCATTCTTCTCAAGAATTTTCTCGATAATTTCTTGTATTATTCCCACACCGGTATCAGATACAGATATAATTACCGCATCATTAACTTCCTCCGTAGATATAGTAATAGTGCCTCCCTCGGGAGTGAATTTAACAGCATTTGAAATAAGATTGCGCAACACTATTTCCAGTGATGCTTTCTCAAATAATGCCTTTGTGTTTTCGGGTATCTTGTTTACAATATTTATGTTTTTTTCTTTTATTGAGGTGATACAAGGTGCTAAAGCGGAGTTAACGGCATCAAATACAACACTTTCGGACAATACAAAGCCTTTATTTCTTAGAACATCTATCCATTCAATAAGACTGTTGATAATATTCAATGTATTCAAATTTTGTTCATACAACAAGCCGATTATTTCTTCAAACTCGTTGGATGCTGGATTAATGAGTCCTTCTTTTAAAAGTGTGATTATCTGAGAAATTTTATTAAAAGGGGTTCTAATATCGTGAGAGATAATTTTATATACTAAATCTCTGTTTTTATTAAACTCGATTATTTGTTTTTTTGACAGATAGAGGTCTAAATGTGTTTTTACTCTTACAAGTAGCTCAGCCTTAACAAAAGGTTTTGTAATATAGTCAACGCCACCCAACTCAAACCCCCTAACAATATCATTGGTTTCGGTAAGGGCAGTTAAAAAGACAATAGGAATTTCTTTGGTTGCATCATTAGATTTCAAAATTTTACAAACTTCAAATCCGTCCATCTCGGGCATCATAATGTCAAGAAGGATAAGGTGGGGCGTATGTGCCTTGGCCTGTTCCAGTGCATCGGCTCCACTTTGGGCTAGAGAAAGCAAGTAGCCTTTTTCTTTTAGGAGTTTGGCTACTACTTGAAGGTTCTCTATGTTGTCATCTACAACAAGTATATAATTCTCTGTTCTATTCATGGCAAGGTTTAGTCTTGCGGGTCTATTAATTTCCCAAAATCAAGTAGTGACCTCATAAAGCTATTACGTGAGTCTCTGGCGTATTCTGCATCATCCTTTAAATAGTCGAGCATCATTTTAATTTTTATATGGGCCGAAACCCGGGCGAATAACTCCTCTTTAATAAAGGGCTTGGTTATATAGTCAACCCCACCCAGCTCAAACCCTTTCACAATATCATTGGTTTCGGTAAGGGCAGTTAAAAAGATAATCGGAATATCTTTGGTCGCATCATTTGCCTTTATAATTTTACAAACTTCAAATCCATCCATCTCAGGCATCATAATATCTAGCAGTATTAAATCTATCTTCGATGTTTCAAGGATTTTTAGAGCATTTCCCCCGTCAAGGGCTAAAGCCATTTGGTAGCCTTTGTCCTGCAAATAGTTAACAACAACGCGCAGGTTCTCCTGATTATCGTCAACAACAAGAATAAATATTTCCTTTTTCATAGCATTTAAGTTCTATTTAGTGATTCAAAACGTTCAATTATACGTGGAAACTTCGCCACAGTTTCTTTAATTAAATCCAAGTCAATATGCTCTATGCCTTCAATGAGCATATTTGAATAGTTAATCAGTAGAGTCAAGCTGTATTTTTTTGCAAAGTTTCTCAAATTGTTTGCAAAATTTTCAATTTTGAATAAAACCAACTGCCCCTTTATTTCTTCCCATTGAGGCATGAACTTTAGCTTTAGCTCATCAACTATTTCGGGAATAAGTTTTTGTAGTTCGGGGCTTATTTTTTCTGCAATTTCTGTGATACCTATGTCCTTATCCTTCTTATCATCAGTTTCAATACTATATTCTAAATGTTTTGCCAAAACAGCCATCAACTCACTTTTTTTAACGGGTTTATATAATGCACCGTTAAAATGCTTAGAAAACTCAATTTTTTCGGAGCTAAACACCGAAGCAGTATATGCAATAATAGGGATATGAGCGGTTTTTGGGTTTTCTCTAATTCGTTTTGCCACCTCAAAACCATCTATATCGGGCATACGTATATCGAGCAGTATTAAGTCGGGTATGCTGTGCTTTAAAAATTCGAGTGCAATTTCTCCATTTTCGGCTGTTGATACTTTTAAGTCTAACTGATATAAAAAGTTTTCGGCTGTTTCGATATTTGTATATATGTCATCAACTACTAGAACTGTTGCATTTTTGAATTTTATGTTGCCTTCAATTGTTAATAAATTGTTTCTGGGGAATTCTGCCAGATTATATTCAACATTTGGTATAGTGATAGTAAAAACAGATCCCTTACTTAATTCACTCTGCACATTGATATGCCCACCCATTTTTTCAACCAGCCTTTTGGTAATTGCAAGTCCGAGACCGGTGCCTCCAAATTGCCTGTTAATTTGACCTGCTTGCTGCTTAAAGGCTTCAAAGATCGTGTCGTGGTATTCTTTCGCAATACCAATTCCTGTATCTTCTATACTCATAATTAGGTCTCCTTTCTCATCAGATTTATTAATATGGTCAATGTTAATTTGCACATACCCTTTCTGAGTAAATTTTATGGCATTGCCAACGACATTAAAAACAATCTGTTTTATTCTTATTTCATCTAATCGCAGAATATTCGGAAAATCTTCACTTGTATTAACAACTATACTTATACCTTTTTTGAGTGCTTTCTCTTCGTAAAGCATTTTTATCTCATTTACAAGGTGTATTAAGTCAGTTGGTTGCGGTGATATTTCGAGTTTGCCCGATTCAATTTTTGAGAGGTCTAATATATCGTTTAATAGTGAAAGTAAAAGATTGCCACTGCTTAGCACAGATTTTATCATTTTTTTGTGATTATTGTCGTCTAATTTATAATACAGTGCTTCACTAAACCCTAATATAGCGTTCATGGGTGTGCGAATTTCGTGGCTCATGTTTGCAAGAAATTCACTTTTTGCACGGTTGGCACTTTCTGCTCTTTCTTTTTCAAGGATTAGTGAACCCTCAAGTGCAATACGATTTTGAATATTTACAATTAATTCGGCAAAAACCAATAGTAGGGTTTCTTCTCTTGGTGAATAATTATGGTGCGAGTTTACTGAGTCGAAGCCAATAAACCCCACACAGTTTTCGTGATTCATGAGCGGAAGAGTCATTAAGCTTTTCACACCTTGGGGTTCAAGAATTTCTCTTACGCCATCATTTTCATCTAATGCCCCAACATCGGGAATTGAAAGTGTATTGCCTTGTTTGTGGGCATCAATCCACCAGGGGATAACCTCAATAGGCACTTGCTGTAGATTATCAATTTCTGCACTAATGCCTCCGGCACACCACTCATAGGTATTATTGCAAACATTATTACTCCAATCGTAATCAAAAATGTAAGCTCTGTCGGCATTAACAAATAGTCCCATTTGTTTGAGCGCATTATTTATTTCATCAGCAATACTTTCGAGGGGAATATTAATAAAAGATTTAGCCATATTAATGAGCAGTTCAAGGGTTCCCTGAAATTGTTTGGGTTCTGTGATGTCAATAGCTGAACCTGCATGTGAAACTATTTGTCCCTTTTCGTTTTTAATCGGATTTGATTTTACTCTAATCCATTTTATTTTGCCGGAGCCACTTATTATGCGGTATTCTAAATCAAAAGTGCCTCCTTTTAAATAGTTTTGGAATGCCTCAAAAACAATAAGTTTGTCAGGCTCATATATAGTATCCATAAACGATTGCGGATTATCGTAAAGGCTTTGACAAGAGTGTTCCCAAATTTCCTCATAAGCAACATTTACATATAGCATTTGGGAGTTGTCGGCACTTCTCAGCCAGCACACTTCATCTAAATTATCAGTAATCAGACGGAGATTCGTTTCGCTTTGTTTTAATGCCTCTGCATTTTTTTTGCTGTCTGTGATGTCTTCTGCGGCACACACAACATATTCCACTGTACCATCGTCTCGCAGTTTAGGTGTTTTTACAATAGAAATTAATCTTTTTTCGCCAGATGCATGAGGCACCCACTCTTCGGTATGCACAGTCTTTTTTGTGCTGAACACTTCGGTGTTGGATTGTTTGCAGACATCGACTATATCTTTTGGAAAAATGTCGTACAAATTCTTGAAGGCAAGATCTTCGATTTTTACCCCGTTGAAATCGGCATGTGCTTTATTAACAGCCCCATAGGTTGTTTCATCGGTAAGATACCAGATTTGGGTTTGGAT
>Ga0172366_10003930_pt1 | contig 11714 bp, 11 predicted proteins | sample LakKivSesite69cm_FD_114533 | JGI IMG/M metagenome (GOLD analysis project Ga0172366, IMG submission 114533) | Sediment microbial communities from Lake Kivu, Rwanda - Sediment site 69cm | ecosystem: Environmental > Aquatic > Freshwater > Lake > Sediment | place: Rwanda: Western Province, Lake... | reverse complement strand
CGATCGCAGACTACATCGTTACGAGCAACCAGAGCCCGCACATATTCGTCTGGATCGCTACCGTCGAGAGCATCATGCGCAAGATAGCCAAATGTAAAGAAGCGTGTGACGCACTACACTAGCTCCCGCACACAGAGGGAACCAACTACTCAGGCTGTTTGGGCTCCCAGATGCGCCTCGCGCAAGCGAGTTGGCGACACTCGTCAGACTTGACGTGGAGCGGACCTCGCGCGAGATCAGGAGATACTACGAGGAGCTCAGCAGCTATCCTGACGCTGGTGACTACTACGTTGCCGAGATGAACTACCGCAGGGCGACAAGGCAAGGCCCACTATTCTACCGGTTCGGGCTGTTGCTATACTGGCTATTCAGCGACTATGGCGAGTCTGCAGCACGGGCCCTAGGCTGGCTCCTCGGTGTCTGGCTCACGTCAGCCTTCTGCTACATGTATGCAGGTTTTGCCTTCGGCAAGATAGGGCCCGTTCGGTACTCACTACGCCCTGACCTGACCATCACGGGGGCGACGGTCTGGCGCAACTTCGTTGACTTCGCGCATGCTCTGGCCTACTCCTTTATCAACTTGGTGCCCGGCTACTTCCGACTTGGTACGCCTCAGGAATGGACGACTTGGACCACACCTTTCATTGTTGTAGCGGAGGCCGTCTTCGGAGTCAGCCTCCTGACCCTATTCCTCCTCGCCATCCGCCGCCGTTTCCGGAGATAGAGAAGCCTGGAAGGGGCGGGACACTTCCCATGTTTCGAGCCGACGTCAAGGACGGGTCGGGCTCACGCGGCTTCATGGCCGGGATTCTAGGTCAGGTGGCGATGCATGCCAAGGCTGACGCAGACGGGATTGACGCCGTCGCTAAATAGGTGGCTGTCCACAGCTCCCCGAGCGTAACTCATCGGGAGGAGACTGCGCCCGTCATCTAGGAGATGAGTCGTCCGAACAGCTCGTATCCCTTGCACTCCCGCATCCAGTCAGCGGCGGCCGGGTCCAAGGGGGGAGAGAACACCCCAGCAACAAGCGCGTCGTGCAGCCGCCCACACAGGTCGCACTCCAATAGGGTAGGGACGGCGTCGCTCAGGACGGACTCAAGCCAGTGTGATGTCAATCTTTCGAACTCGTCTGCCCGAGCGGCCAGGGCGTCGGCGTAGATGACTTGCTCGCTGCGTATTGATGATAATGCTGACTCGCCGATGCCGTATCCTTCGTAGAGTGCCATGTGGCGTAGTTTCGCTAGTTGACATAGGAGTTGAGTGATGTCAGCTTCGGCTAGTTCCTCGGGGCTGTCTTTGCGAAGATGGACGAAGAAGTCGGTGAGCCAGGCCGGGACCACGTCGCCTTCATCCTCTTTGAGTGCGGTTCCGATCTCGCGCCATATTGTCGCGTGAGTTCTGGTGCGAGGCTCAATGATCCACCGATTGTCGCAAGTGAGCTTGCACAAGATCATCTGTGGAGTCGGCCATTCCATGCTCCCGGTCATCTTAAGATCTCGCTCCATCAGGACGAAGGGTTCAGTAAGGACAGGGGACACGAACACTCTGCCACGAAGAGCGAGGTAGGCCTGGCATAGATGATATGAGGTGGTGTAGAACAACGCCACAGATGGTCCGTAGTGCGCGCTGGACAGCAGCATGCGGCCGGAGGAGTAGAAGTTCGCTGCCAGCAGGGCTCCGCGTATGGCGCTCCGGAGGACATAGAACCCGAAGAACGGTAGCTGGGGAGAGTCCAGCCTGCCTTCCCTTTTCCAGAACCATGGCATTGGCACCAGTGCGCTCTCAGCCCTCGCCAGCAGTTCGCTCTGTATTGCTGCCTCGGGTGTTTCGCTCGGAGGCTCCGACTCTTCGCCCATGACCTCCACGATTCCTGGGGGAACTCGCGGTGTGCTCTTGTGCAGGCTCCAGATCGCGCGCCTTACTGAAGCGGCAGTCAACTTGGTGGTCGCCATTCTCGGTTCAGTCGCTCGGAGTTCTAGACGCCACGCGCACGCGAGCTCCTGGTCGAGTTCTAGGACTCGCGGGTGGGGGTATCAAGTCGAGGCCGGATTTCACTGCTCCTCCAGGAACGCGCGGATGACGGAGGCGAGGGTGCGGGCGCCTAGGCTCGTTAGGCGCGGATAAAGACTTCACGGACTTGGATGTCATCATCTTCCTCATTCGCCGACCTGCGCCAGTTCTGGGCGCAACGGAGAGCGGATTCTCCCTCCTGGAATGCCCGCACGTCATAGATTACACCGCAGTGCACCTGAACTGCTACGAACGTTCTCCTTGGTCTGGACGGCTGCGTCATCTGTGTCGCTCCTTTCTCTTTGTTCACACTTCACACTTGCGACGTGAAGCTTAACGGGCGGCCAATCACCGCTCCTCCAGGAAGGCGTGGATGACCGAGGCCGGGATACAGGCGATGAGGCGCGGGCGGATCATGATGTCCGGCCTTCGATGGTTGCGATTTCGGCCTCGGTCAGGCCATAGAGTTCGTAGACTAGAGCATCTATCTTGGACTGGGTGGCAGCAACCCTGCAGAGGAGGGAGCGAGCTTCGGTCATCACAGCTTTCTCTTTGGCCTGGTAGGTCGCAAGGCCGCGGGCGAGAGGCGTTTCTTTCAGTTCGGCCCATGAAGTGCCGATGTGCTTGGAGAAGATGCCCTGCAGGTATTTGGCTATCTCCTTTGGAGCCAGAACTGTGATGAGTTTCCGGCCCTTGCCGGTCAGCGGTAGTGCGTAGATGGGCGGGCTTGGGACACGATCCGAATCGTCAGACGATTCGGTCATGTCCCGCGTCGTGAACAGGTCGTCGGCTGAGCCGGCGTCGCCGACCTTGCTGAGCACGAAGTCCGCGACGCTCGCCGGCTTTGCGAAGACCTTCGGGTGGTTCTTCACCTTGCGTAAATCCTTGTCGGGGAGCGACCCCGTGATGGCCTCGGCATCGGGCTCGGGCAGTTCCTCGGCGGACGTCATCCGGGTCAACCGTGCGGAGAAGAACCGGTTCAGCTTGGCCAAGGCCTGCTTGGTCTCGATCATCTCGTCCACGAGCTTCACCAGCTTGTCGTGCCGTGCCACATCACGCTCGTTCCCGAAGTCTACTCTCTTGATTGGAATCCGTGCGAGGGGTCTCGCATAGAGCTCTAGGGCTTTCCCCTTCTTCTTGCACTTGTTGTCGAGCCAGAACAGAATCAGCCGGGAATTCAGAATTCCGCAGATGTACTTGAGACTCTCGCGTGTTCCGTCATTCAGCGTCGTGAAGTACACGTCCACGCTCGCGTATAGGGGACCAACGTGGTATGCGAAGACGTTCGACCCCGCCCTCTGAGGACTTACGATCTTCTCACCTTCGAAGGTCTCACTTCGGCGGGGACAGTGCAGCCTGTACCACGGGTAGAGCCCTTCATTGCAGCCCTCGCGGTTTTCCAGAATGGGCTTGAACCTCTCGAGGTGCTCCAACAACCCGGGGTATCGCTCGACGTTCGTGTCGCCACCAAAGTATATGAGCCAGTCATCAAAGTCGCTGCTCTTGACTATGTAGGAGTCTACGTCGGAGTTCTTGATCATGGGCTTCACGGCCTGAAGCTCACTCTGCTTGAGCCGTAAGGCCTGCAACTCATCGACGGCCAGCACGAAAATGCCCTCACCTAGCCGAACCTGTCCCTTTGGGGGCACTGCGGGCATGACCCGCAGGTTGGATGCGCTCACCTTGTCGGCACTGGTTTGCACGCCGCAGTTGACGGAGCAGACAGCCTGCAGTGGCTCGCCTCGTTCGGCAATGATTGCAAGTAGGCGCTCCGGCCCGCTGGCAGAAAAGAGGTTCCAGACTCCGTCAGTGAGCATGCCCTGCCTGACAGGTGAGTCGTGAACCTCGATGTAGCGGTCCTCGAAGGCGCGCTTGTCAATGTGCCGTTCTATGTGACTGAGGGCGCGAGCTAGGGCCGGCCGCCTGTCGTCGCTATCCGCTGGCGGCACGGCTTTGACTTTTACAACTTTGATGCGGTTTTCTTGCTTGCGGGCTATTGCGTCGGTGTCGGGCATACCGTCGGAGTGGCTGTTGGTCGGCTTCATGCTCGGCAGCTTCTCCAGCACGAAGACCATGTTGTGTTGTCCGGGCGCGCCTTCGAAGATGCGCGTCTCGCCGAAGTCAACGATCTCCCGTATCAGGGCGTTGTCGAGTATGAACTCGCGGAGCTTGGACGCGCCGTCTGCGGTCGGCCAGTAGGACGTGGTGATGAAACCCAGCTTGCCGCCGGTACGGAGCTTGGCCAGGCCGAGCATGATGAACCAGTAGAGGTAGTCCATCTTGCCCTGGTAGTACTTACGCCAGTAGGGGATGTTCTCGCGCGTCTTGCGGAAGAGTTCTTTGTGGCCCTTTTCGCCGACGTAGGGCGGATTGGAGCAAACGTAGTCGAAGTCGAAGCTGTTGGTGAGGTCGGCGCGGGTCGGGCCTTTGGCGTCGTGCTCGATGGTCTCGCTCGGCCGGTTATGGACTGAGATGTCGTTCGTGAACAGGGCGCGTGAGCCGATGAGCGCGAGCGAATCGCCCGGCACGGTGCAAAGCGTGACCATGCGGGTGTTGTCGGTCAGGTGCTTGTTCGCTTTGACGATGTCGCGGATTATCGGCGTCAACTGGATGAGCAGGTTGACTTCGGTGATGTAGTGGGCGAACAGGCTGATTTCGCAGCCGCACAGACCGCCGGTGATGCTGTGCAGGATGTCGAGCAGGTCGTCCGCGTCTTCGCGGTTGTACTTGGTGCGGGTGCGGATTCGGTACGCGGCCTCTACGAGGAATCCTCCCGAGCCGGTCGCCACGTCGAGGATCTGCGCCGGTTGCCGTTCCCCGCCTTCGTGGCGGAAGAAGGCGTCGCTAGTGGTGAAGCCGACGCGGTCCCAGATGAATCGGATGACCTCGCGCGGGGTGTAGTACTGGCCCTTGTTCTTGCGGTCGATTCTATCGACGAACTGCTCGTAGACCGTGCCGAGCACGTCGGTATCAAGCCCGCCGAGATTGTAGCGCGCGAACTCGTAGAGGACGTCGATGATGGCGTCCTCGGAGGGCGACGAGTACCAGAAGTAATTGTGCGATTCGTTGAAGAGCCAACTATAGTGGCGGCCGGCCATGGCAAAGGCCTCGGTCAGCACCCGCTGGATTTCGCGCTGCTGGATGTTGTACCACTTGGCGAAGCCGCCGTTGTAAAGCTTCTGTTCGAGGAAGCCGACGTCTTCCCACATCCGCGCGATGAGGAACCGGGTCATGGTGAAGTAGGCGACCCGGGTCAGGAAGACATCGAACGTCCTCCGCTCCAGCGTGCCCTCGCGGGCATTGACGAACCGGCCGAGGTCATCCTCAAGATGGAAGGCGCGGCGCTGGTCGAGCTCGCCCGCGATTTCCGCCAGCTCAGCCATGAGCTTGCGCCGGACGTTGGCGAGGGCTCGGTGCTTCAGGCTGTGGTCGAGGTCGCGGGCGAAGCTGCGCGCGTCCTCGGTGAGCACGCGGACAACCGTGTGTATCGAGGCGACGAGTTCGTCGGGTTCGATGGCGGGGAGCGTATCCGGTAGCGGAGCGTTCTTGATGCGCTCGACTTTGGTGATGCGGTCCAGCGTCTGGTGACGGAACTGCGCGACGAATTCGAGGAATGCCCTTGTCTCCGGGCGTTCCAGCAGGTCACGGGGATTGCCCTTGGCCGCGCGATAGAGCTGGAGCAGGCTGACCCGGCGCATCACCAGGCCGGTCTTGTCATACGTGAGAATGTCCCTCATGTTGGTGATAGCACCGAACATGAACGGTCCCTTGAAGTACTTATGCACCTGGGGCTCGTGTAGCGTGAGGTCCAGCGAGTCGGAGCCTTTCACCTCAAAGAAGAACGGGTGGAGCAGGACGTCGACCGGCTGGAAATCCGGGACGCCGCTCGGTCGAGCGTGCTCGGGCAGGAAAGCGTCGGCTGGGAACCCGAGGACTTCCTTGAGAAAGTCCGTAAAGAGTTTCGGTTTCACGAACTCGTCTTCGTCCGCGAAACCGGCCGAGGCCATGTACGAGGTGTAGTCGCCGTACAAGCCGCCAGAGAGCTTTTCGTAGAGCTTGCCGTAGCGGTCCAGCACCGCGACGGTCTTGCGAATCAGGTCTTCGGCTTCGTCCTTGGGAAAGGGGTTAAGGGGTTCCACGGCGGTCTAGAGCCTATCAGGCATGTCCTGAGTGAATGTCCGCGATGGCGCGATCCACATCGGTGGTCAGCATAGGCTCTATACCGCCTGTGTCAAGCCGTGCAGGAGCGTCGGTTCCAACGCAGGAGGAAGGACTGGCCGAAGAGTCTTGTGAAGGGCTTACCGGTGAGCGTAGGGCATAGTCTGCCAGAGAGCTGGGGTGAGAGCCCACCAGCGAGCTAGGGGAAGGGTCTACCCGAGAACTGGGGGAAGAGCTTAGGGGAGAACTGGGGGGAGAGCCTAGGGGAGAGCTGGGGGGAGAGCTTGGGGAAGAGTCTAGGGAAGAGCTTGGGGGAGAGCTTACCGGAGAGCTGGGGGGAGAGTCTAGGGGAGAGCTGGGGGGAGAGCTTAGGGGAGAGTCCCCCAGGGGAGGAGTGGATAGTCCACGATTCACCCCGGTATGGTCTTTCTTCCTTCTGCCTGGTGGCCACCGGCGCTATTTCCGGCCTCTTCGTTCAGTCTACGGAGTTGTAGGATTCCCTGGGGATGCCGCCAGGGGATACCTGCGTTTCCGTGACGGCGCAACTCCGTCTATATGCAGTGGTCCGGCCGTTCCTGACCACAATTCTGCCGGGGAGTGGGCGACCCACCTACTGCCTAGGGGGCGGCATCGGCAGATATAGCGTGGGATACGATGAAGTTCACAACTGCGGGTTCTTCGATGCGAACATCGAGCCGAACGACGGCGCGAACGACTGCCGGAACAACAGCCGGTAAGACTTCTCGAACAACTCGCGGTAAAGCGATGGGCTAAGGTCCAGGCAGAGGTAAAGGTAGAGGTGAAGATACGCGTCGGGGTGCACGTTCAGGTGCAAGGGACTGCGCGGCCGAGGGTACTTCTACCGGAGCTTTCCAGCGAGCTTCCCGGCGTGCTTCGCACGGAACGCCGAAGAGAACACGGAAGGTCAGGACCGGCAGTCGCGCGGCCTGACTGAGGCCGTGCTCCAGTCCATCCGCACCGACGTGTTCAACGTCGCGGCACCATCCGCGCCGTAACCGACGGCTCGGTCTCGAAGCGGGCGGGAATCCGCTGCCGGTTCCCGCCCGCGTTTGTATCGCATCCGGCGCGGATGACGTCGTTGTCCCGGGCTGGCCTTCAGTTGGTCGAGGAGCGGGTAGTGGCACCGGCGCTTGACCTTTTCAGGATTTGTCGTAACCTTAGCAGGGCTGGGTGGGAGGCCATTCTTAAGATTGTTCTATCGGTAAAGGAGTAGTATTCGTATGCGGCGATGGGACCTTAGCGGGAGGCGCGCGTGACTGCCGCGATTGTTACCGGGCTCTTGGCTGCCGTAGGGGCGGGAGTAGCCGGATGGCTTCTCGGCCGCCGGGCGGCTCTAGCGCGCGCGACCGGGTTGGAGCGGAGGCTGGCCCTCTTGGAGGACGCCGCCGGGCGAAAGTATCGCGACCGGCTGGGCGTCATGAAGCGCCGGCTGGGATTCGTCTATCTGGACGGGCTGGCCGGAGCGGCCGACCCGGAGGTCGCGAGCTTGTTTGAGGCCGGGACAAAGCACGCCTCACATTCCGAATGGGATAAGGCCGGCGAACGCTGGACCAAGGCGCAGGCCAAGGCCGGGCCGGCTGAGGCCGCGGCGCTGCAGGTGCTCTGCGGCATCTGCCGGCTGCTGCTGGACCAGCCGAAGGAGGCAGGCGCCGCCTTCAGAAGTGCGTTGGCGGGCAGCCGGGAGGCGTGCGACCGGGCCGGCGTGGCGGCAAGTCTCGTGGCGCTGGGAACGATGGCGGCGGAGCAGGGGCAGGGCCGCGAGGCCGTGCCCAGGCTGGATGAGGCGCTGCAACTGAGCCAGGAGCTGGGCTTGCGCGAGCTTGAGGCAGTGGCGCTCGTCCGGCTGGCCGAGCTTGCCGACGCGGGCAAGGAGTATGACCGGGCGATAGACCTTCACCGCCGGGCGCTCGAAGCGTTGCAGGCTTCCGGCGACCGGGTGGGCGCGGTCCGGCAGTATGGCGCTGCCGGCGAGGCGCTCTTCCGCAAGGGCGAGCTGGACAAGGCGCGCGCCGCGCACGAGGATGGTCTGCTGCTGGCGAGGCAGTCGCGGGACCGGCTCGGCGAGGCCGAACGGTTGGCGTCAATTGGCGTCATTCACCGGGCCCAAGGCGACTTCGCGCGCGCCCTCGAGGTACTGGGACGGGCTATCTACATTTACGAAGAGATCCGCCGGCCGCGACCGATGGCCGGTCTGCTGTACGAGCTCGCGCTCATCCACGAGCGACTGGGGGAACCGGAGGCGGCTCTTGAGTACCATGAGCGGTCGCTGGCACTGGCCCGGAAGGTCGGCGAACGGAATCTGGAGGCACGCAATCTGGAGGAGATGGGCGAGCTCTGTATGTTGCAGGGCGCGTTTGGCAAGGCGCTGGCCCTTTTCGAGGAGGCGGGCAAGCTCGACCGCGGCGACTCGCGAAAGCGCGACCTGTGCCACGACCTGACCGGGGTGGGTCGGGCCCTGTTCCGGCTCGGCCGCGGTAGCGAGGCGACCGAGCCGCTGGCCGAAGCACAGGCCCTGAGCGACGAAATGGATGACCAGAGGGCAGAGATGTGGGTGTTGCTGTATCTGGGTCAGGCTCAGGGCGTCGCCGGGCTTCCGGCTGCTGCGCTCCGGAGTCTGGGGCGCTCCCGGGCGCTGGCCCGCAAGATTGGCGAAGATGGGGTCCAGGCTGCGGCCCTGAGCGAGGCGGCCGGGGTTCACAGCCGGCAGCAGGACTGGGCCGAGGCAGCGGCCACGGCCCAGGCGGCGGTTGAGCTGCACCGCAAGCTGGGGAACAGCCAGGCCCAGGCGCGCGACCTGGTGCAGATGGGCGTCGCGCTCCGGCACCAGTCGCGGCTGGAGGAGGCAAAGTCCCGGCTTGGGGACGGAGTGCGCCTCGCGCACGAGGCGGGCGATAGAGCGACCGAGGCGAGGGCGCTGTTCGAGCTGGCCCTGGTCAACGTCGATGCGGGCGACGCCGGTCCGGCGCGAGCGAGTCTAGAGCGGTCGCTCGAGCTGCGCGAGGCGGAGGGCGACTTGCGGGGCCAGGCCGAGTGCAGGCTGGAGATGGGGCGGCTATTGGCCGCGGCCGGTGAGGCGGATGCGGCGAGGTCGCAACTGGACCAGGCCGCGCGGTTGTTCGTCAAGCTGGACGACCGGGAGCGCGCAGCCGATGCGACCAAGGCGCTGGCCCGACTGCCCGGCTCAGGCGGCAGGGTCCATCTCTACGGGTCGTAGCGGCAGGCACGCCGCCGGTTGACTGCCGGGGCCGCGCTGCTAGAATTCAGCGTTCGAGGGCGATTAGCTCAGTTGGTTAGAGCGCTGGTCTCACATACCAGAGGTCACAAGTTCAACTCTTGTATCGCCCAGTCCCAGACACAAACCAGTCATGAGCGAGCAGTCAGGTGTTGGGGAAGCCTGCCCTTGACTTCTGACTGTAACTTACTTGCCGCCGCGCTTCCTGACCGGAACGGTTCTCACGCCCTCCCAGCGAAAGCCCATCTGGCGGCGGTAGCGGCGTCTCTGTAGTCCGCTGAATCCGAGCTTGTCGCAGGCCTGCTCAAAAGACAGACCACGCGCGAGCAGCTTGCGGATGGCCTCCTGGCGGCACAGACGCTGAATCCTGCCGGCAGGCTCGATCTCGCGCCTTACCTGGCGGATGGCCTCGCGGACGTGATAGTCGCTGACCCCGTAGTGCCGGCCGATGGCCGAGAGGGATTCGCCCTTGTCGTGGAGGTTCGCCATCGCCACGCAGGTGCGACGCGACACGGTCCGGTGCCACGCGCGGATGCGGCGGCTCGGCTTTATCTTCAGCCGCGGCATCAGTTGCCGTATGCGCTCGCGGGAAACGCCCACGGCCCGGGACAACTCGGCCTGGGTCATGCCGGAAACAGCCTTGCCCAGCTTCTCGATTTTCTGAGATGCAGTCAGTTCCATCTAGCCTTCCTTTCGAGTTGAGATGATAGTATCATTCGGCAGTCTGGTGCGTCGTCGTGCCAGTCTCGCGGGAGCCGGGGTTGATCCGGGCTATCCTCACCCGGGTCAACTGCTGGCGATGCCCCTTCTTGCGGCGGTAGTTCTCCCGACGGATGAACTTGTAGACAGTGACCTTGCCGGCGCGGGTGTGGCCGACCACTTCGGCCTCGACCTCGGCGCCCGGTACGGTCGGAGCGCCGACGACCGCCTTGTCCTTGGTGCGCAGAAAGAGCACCTCAAGCGGCAGCTTGGCGCCGGACTCGGACTTCTGGTAGGGAACGGTCAGGACGTCCCCTTCCTCTACTAGATACTGGCAGCCGGAAACTCTGACAATCGCGTACATCTTTAGTCTCCTAGAGGACCAGGTTGAGACGGGACGGGCTGGGCCGGGGCCGGCTGCGCCGGAGCCGAAGGCGGAGGCTGCGAAGCGCGACCGAGCCTGGCGCCGGCGAGGACGAGGCCGAGCGATGTGAGCATGAAGGCAACCGCGACCCCGGTCGTGAGCTTGGCCATGAACGGAGCCGCGCCGCCGCCGCCGAACACGCTCTCACCGCCGCCCATGATGGAGGCCATTCCGCCCTTCTGCGGTTGCTGGACCAGCACAACCAGGACTAGGACAACCGAGACCAGCAGGTGGAAGAATATCAAGATACCGTACATAATGCGTTCTCCTCAGTCGGGCTAGCTTAGCGAAGTGGAAAACGAAGTCAAGGTGTGATGTTACTTATCAAATCAGGCCGGTCAAGTAAGACTTTGCGGAATCGACGATGCCCAAGAACGAAGTTGCCTCGAGGCTAGCGCCGCCGACGAGCGCGCCGTCAACGTCGGGACGTGTGAGCAGGTCGCCGAAGTTCGTCGGCTTGACGCTGCCGCCGTAGAGCAGACGGGTACGCCCGGCGGCTTCCGGGGAGAGGTTGCGCGCGAGCCACTGGCGGATGAATCCGTGCGCCTCGGCGGCCTCGGCCGGGGTGGCGGTGCGGCCGGTGCCGATAGCCCAGACCGGTTCGTAGGCGATTGTGAACTCGGCTCCGGACGGCAGGTCCCGGAGGACGACGTCCAGTTGTCGCTCGATGACCTTGAGGGTCACGCCGGATTCGCGCTCGGACAGGGACTCGCCGCAGCAGAGCAGCGGCTCCACACCAGCGGCCAGGGCGGCCAGCGCCTTTTTCCGGCAGGTTTCGTCGGTCTCACCGAACAGAGTCCTCCTTTCGGAATGGCCGACCAGAACATACCGGCAGCCGAGCTCGGCCAGAAAGCCGGCCGCAACCTCGCCGGTGAAGGCCCCTTGCTCTTCCCAGTGGCAGTTCTGGCCGCCATAGGAGACCGGCGTATCCCGAAGGACTTCGGCCACCGCAGGCAAGGCTGTGAACGGGGGAAACACCGCGACTTCGGCTTGGGGTCCGCGATTCGTCGTTTGGTTTTCGTCACTCGGTATTGCGCGGAGCAGTTCTCCTGCGAAGCGCCTGGCCTCGGCCGGGCCCTTGTTCATCTTCCAGTTGCCGGCGACGAGGGGAACGCGTGTTCGGTTCACCGGTCCGCCAGGGCCGCAATGCCAGGCAGGGTCTTGCCTTCG